>OBMA010000258.1_pt1 | contig 29907 bp, 21 predicted proteins | sample 1539141 | NCBI WGS metagenome assembly OBMA01 (sample SAMEA3991484, study PRJEB22521) | metagenome | biome: anthropogenic terrestrial biome; feature: sewage plant; material: raw primary sludge | place: Sweden | collected 2012-09-26
AAAAAAAAAAAACTCCTCTAAAGGGAAATTTTCCCCGCGCGACGGGGGATTTATTTCGACTGTTTGTTAAATCTCAAAATCTACATGTGAACTGCTGATTCCCAGTTCGTCGGTCCGTTTTCCGGGCGCCGCACCGCTAATCGTAATCGTATATTTGCCTTTCAGCAATTTGGCATTGCCGTCTTCTGTGGTGGTGGACAACTGTTCTGCGGGTATATCAATCTTTACCGTAGCAGATGATTCCGGTTGTATACTTACACGCTTGAATGCAACCAACTTCTCAACAGGAGAGGATATACCTGCGTTCGGAGCGGACAGATATACCTGTGCCACCTCGTCAACTGACTGTTTGCCGTCGTTAGCCAACTTGACTTCAACGGTGATAGGTTGACCTTTCTTTATTTTACCTATTATATTAGCTTCACTATAAGTGACATGACCGTAAGACAATCCATACCCGAAAGGATACATGATGTTGTCTTTCATATACTTGTAAGTTCTGCCCTGCATGGCGTAATTGTCGAAGGCTGGCAGTTTGTCTACAGATACAGGGAATGTGATGGGCAGACGGCCGCTGAAATTGGCATCACCGAATATCAAGTCTCCTAAAGCATATCCACCTTCCTGACCGGGGTACCATGCCATTACTACAGCATCGGCTAACTCTGATATCTCTTTGACATCAATAGGACTGCCACCTGTCAGTATAACGACAATCTTGTCTTTCTTTATCTTTTTTACATTACGCAGATAGTTCATCTGAGATTCTGGCAGACTGATGCCTACTCTGTCACCTCTGCTTGATGAGGCTATCGCTTCGCCTTCTTCACCCTCCATGTTGCCGTTGTTGCCCATAACGATAATGGCGACTTCCGATTCACTCGATTCTCTGACTGCCCAATTCATATTGTTCAGTTCGTTGGTAATCTGCATAAATGCGGGACGGTAGTTGACACTGGTGCCGTTGCTGACCTTTGATACGATACCCTGGAGATACGTGCAGTAACGGTTTGACAGTCCGAAATAATTGCCCATCAGATAAAATGCATCCGATGCACCGGGACCAGCGACAAATAATGTACGTATGTTCTTATCCAAAGGCAATATGCCGTCGTTCTTCAATAGAACCATACTTTCCAGTGCGGCTTGCTTGGCAATGGCGGTATGGGCATCGCTGCAGATAACGGATTCCTGAATATGGTTATACGGACAATCACTGTCAGGTTGCAGTATACCCAGTTTAAGTCTTGTCATCATCAGTGGCAGGAGAGCGTTGTCGAGGTCTTTCTCTGTAAGCAACTTCTGGTCTAGTGCCTGCCTCAACGCCTTGAATGTATTGCCGCACTCCAGGTTTAATCCAGCTTTGATGGCTATGGCACAAGCCTCGGCTTCGCTTTTGGCTATTTTATGCCCTTCGTATATATCTGTTACGGCGCCACAGTCGGAGACGATATGTCCTTTGAATCCCCATTGCTTTCTAAGTATATCTGTCAACAGATACGTGCTGCCCGAACAACTTTGTCCGTATACGGCATTATAAGCTCCCATAATCGTTTCGACATGACCTTTTTGGACAAGCATTTTAAAAGCCGGCAGGTATGTTTCAAACAAATCCTGTTTCGTAGGGTTGATGTCGGCTTCGTGACGAGTGGCTTCGGGACCGGAGTGGACGGCAAAATGCTTGCCGCAGGCTCCTACCTTTAAATAAAAAGGATCGTTTCCCTGCATGCCTTGCACATAAGCGGTACCCAGTGTACCTGTAAGGAACGGGTCTTCGCCGTAAGTCTCCATGCCGCGCCCCCAACGAGGATCGCGGAATATATTGACGTTAGGCGACCAGAACGTAAGTCCGGCATTGCGTGAATAATTCTTAATCTTTTGTGCCACATTATATTTTGCTCTACCTTCAGAAGCTACGGCATCACCTATGTTCTTGACCAGCATTGGGTCGAACGTAGCTCCCAGACCGATGGGTTGGGGAAAAACGGTAGCCCGTCCGTCTCGTCCCACGCCATGAAGACCCTCGCTCCACCAGTCATAAGGTTTGATACCCAAATGCTCTATGGCAGGAGTTTCGTTCATCAGTTGATTGATTTTCTCGTCGACGGTCATCTCCGAGATAATCTTGACGGCCTTCTTTCGCATCAGGTATTCTTTGCCGTTTTGTGCAGATACATTAGTACACAATAAGACGGCAAACGCAATAATAACGTTTCTGTAATGATTCATATTCGTAATATCGTTAGTAATTAATATATAATGCAAATATAATAATAAATTTGTGCCAAATGTTATTTTGTTTGTTATATGTAACATAATGAAACATTCTGAGATGCCGATGAAACATTTAGAAACATGTAAAAATGTTATTATATGTATCTTTGCAAACGAATACTGATAATATATCATGAAGATTCTATAACTAAATTATTTCATTATGAAATGCACAAGCAAAATGATTAAAGCCTTCGGGCTCTTGTTTCTGCTATGTATGTTCCCTCTGTGGACGTACGCTCAGAATGTTACCGTAAAAGGAACGGTAAGTGATGAAGGTGGCCCATTGATCGGTGCCACCGTCAAGGTGAAAGGTGCCACATCCGGTGCCGTAACTGATATGGATGGTAATTATTCTATCCAGGCTTCGCCTAAACAGACTCTTGTATTCTCTTATCTTGGATATGAGACAAAAGAGATTTATGTCGGTTCGAAGAAAGTGATTAATGTGAATCTTTCTCAAGATCAGAAAGTACTCAACGAAGTTGTCGTTGTAGGTTACGGTCAGATGAAACGTGCTGATGTTACAGGTTCTGTCGTATCAGTCAACGAGAAAGCGATTGAACGTTCCGTACCGACCAGTATCGACCAGGTATTACAGGGACGCGCTGCCGGTGTACAGATTCAAGCCAACTCAGGTACGCCTGGTGCCAATACATCTATCCGTATCCGTGGTATCAACTCACTGAATGCGACCAACCAACCTATCTTCGTCATTGATGGTGTTGTGATAGATGCTGCCGGTGTAGATACAAGCGACCCGCTTTCATCCAACAACCCATTGGCTACAATCAACCCTAGTGATATTGTATCCATGGATGTATTGAAAGATGCTTCCGCCACCGCCATTTATGGTGCACGCGCATCTAACGGTGTTATCATGATTACCACAAAACGCGGTAAGGCTGGTGAGGCTACCATTACTTACGACGGTTATGTGGGATGGCAGGAACAGGCCAAAAAACTGGATATGATGAACCTTCAGCAATATGCTACTCATCATAATGCCCGCGCTGCAGCCGGCATCGTTGCATACAGCGATGCATTTGTAGACGTTGATGCTCTTGGCAGTGGTACCGACTGGCAGGAAGCTTTGTTCCGCAGGGCTCTGATGACAAGTCATAATATATCCATTACAGGTGGAAGTCCTGCTGCTACTTATTCTATCAGTGGAGGTTATCTGAATCAAGATGGTATCGCTGTCGGTTCAGGATATAAACGTCTTACACTGCGTGGTAACACCGATGCTCAGGTAAAAAAATGGTTGAAAGCATCTCTCAGCTTCTCTCTTACTGACAGCAAACAGCAGGTGGGAGCCAACAATAATTTGATTATGAACGCCCTTGAGAGTCAGCCGTCTGTAGCTGTAAAGAGTGCTGATGGTAGTTATGATGGTCCAGACGATGTCTGGATGCCTGTCAATGCTATCGCTCTCGCCAACATGCGCGAGAACTATAATAAGAAGATGAACTTCCGTGTTAACGGAAGTTTGGAAGCTACCTTGATGAAGGGGTTGACATTCAAGACTGAACTCAGTGCTGATTACAATCTCAATAAGTATTATTACTATGAACCCGATTATCAGTTTGGTGTATTGAGTAACGACACCCGTACCGGCAAATGGACGAAGACGGATACAAAGTATTGGTCATGGCGTAATATATTCAATTACTCGAATACCTTTAATAAGATTCATACAGTCAATTTGATGGTAGGTCAGGAAATGAGTCATTCTCATTGGGAAAGTCAGGCAAGTACTGCTACCGGTTTCCTGTCCAACTCCGTTCATGATATATCAGCAGGTGATGTCTCTTCATCATCAGGTACAGGAAGTCAGGTAAACAATTCATTGTTCTCTTATTTCGGACGTGCATTCTATTCTTTCGACGACCGCTATCTTTTGACAGCCACTCTCCGTCGTGATGGTAGTTCTCGTTTTGCCGACGGTCATCGTTGGGGATGGTTCCCTTCTGCTGCTTTGGCATGGAAGATAACGAATGAGAAATTTATGAAGAGTATAACAGCCATTGACAACTTGAAGTTGCGTCTGGGTTGGGGTTCTACTGGTAACCAGAATGTGAGCGATTATGCTTACATGGCCTTGTTGGCTTCCAAGTCTACACCATGGGGATCTGGTGTGCTGACGGCAAACAATGCAAATCCTGATCTGAAATGGGAGACAACGGATTCATATAACGTAGGTCTTGACCTGAATATGTTCCACAACCGTATAGAATTCATTTTTGACTGGTACTATAAGAAAACGCGCGACTTGTTGTTGCAGATTCCATTACCTGCATACCTCGGTTCATCAGGAAATGGAGCCGCAAGTAATCCTTGGGCTAACGTAGGCAGTCTGCGCAATACGGGTGTCGAGATGACGTTGAATACAGTAAATATTGATAAAGGTGGTTTCCAATGGCGTAGTAATTTTGTATTCTCTTTGAACCGTAATAAGGTATTGAATCTGGATACGGAAAGTTCTACAATTGACAAGACATTCCAGGTAGGTTCGGATGTTTCTACGGTAACACGTACGACAGTGGGACAACCTATCGGACAGTTCTGGGGATATAAGGTAATAGGCCGTTTCGAAAAAGCGGAAGATTTCTATTATAAAGACGCTAATGGCAATGTGAAAGCCGTAGCTCTGCCAGAAGGTAGCTCTATAGCTAAAGACAAAACATGGATCGGCGATTATATCTTTGAGGATATCAACGGTGATGGTAAGATTAACAATGAAGATGAAACATTTATTGGCAATCCTAACCCTGATTTCACATTTGGTATCGGTAACACATTCTCTTGGAAAGGATTTGACCTCACGATATTCTTCAGTGGCAGTTATGGTAATGATATCATCAATTACAACCGCCGCTTCCTGGAAGATGTACGTTCTAACAGCAATTTACTGACCAGTGCAGCCAATTATGCAATATTGAGCGTCATCGATCCGAATAAGCCAACTGACGATTACCGTAATTTGTATGTCAGCAATGCCAGTTCTACACTTCTACCTAGATTGAGTGCTTCTTCAACAAATGCTAACAATCGTATGAGTGACTTGTATGTAGAAGATGGCAGTTACATCCGTCTGCAGAACGTATCATTAAGTTATACATTACCGAAGAGTCTTGTCCGTAAGATAAAACTGGAGAATTTAAAAGTGTATATGAACTTACAAAATGTATTTACATGGACTAAATATAACGGTTTCGATCCTGAAGTCGGTTCCATGTATGGAGATGCTTTGATGACAGGTCTCGACTATGGTCGTTATCCTTCGCCTCGTATTTATACATTCGGATTAAACATATCATTCTAAAAGACAAGTATTATGAAAACAAAAATATTATTATTAAGTGCCCTTATTGGAACTGGAATGATGGTTACTTCGTGTGCTGATGATTTTTTGGATCAAAATAACACGTCAAGTCTGAACCAGGATACATTCTTTGATAGTGATGAGGCTGTTTCTGAAGCGACATCTACATTATACAATTATGTATGGAACAGTTTTAATGGCAAATTATATTATAGTATGGGCGACGGTCGCTCAAACAATATCACTGCGCAATGGTCTAGTTATATAAAGGTGTATACCAACTTCAATGAGACATCTTTGTCTGATGGACTTCAGGAAGGTTGGGCTTCTCTTTATTCTGTCGTTGCTCAGAGTAACAATACGATCAACAATATAAAGAACAAATGTACGTCTGCCGTCAGTGATGAAGCTAAGACAGAGGGTATAGCCGAAGCTCGTTTCATGCGTGGTCTGGCATATTGGTATCTTGCTTCTCTATGGGGAAATGTCATCATATATGAGAATACCAGTGACCTGGTAAACAATTATGTGGTTCCTACAAATCCTCGCGCTGATGTCATGGAATTTGCTATCCGCGATTTGGAATATGCTGCAAAGTATCTTCCTACAACATCTTCTGCTACCGGACGCCTGAACAAATATTCAGCGTATGGTATGCTCAGTCGTTTGTATCTGTCAATGGCTGGTCTTACAACAGAGGGACAGTATGATGGTAAGAATGTGGCAACGGATTTCAACCGTGGTACACGTAATACTTATTATCTGACCCTGGCAAAGGAAGCTGCCGAGAAAGTGATAAACGAAAGCAGTTTTAAACTGATGAGCAATTATGCCGACTTGTTTATGATCGCAAACAACAACTGTGCGGAAGATATGTTCCAGTTACAGTGGCTTCAAGGCAGTACAGATGCTATCGGCTGGGGATGTAATCAGGATATATCAGCCTTCTTCGGATGGTCTACAATGGTTTCAGACGGTACAAACTGGGGAGGAGCTACATGTTGTTCATGGAATCTGTTCCAGGAATATGAGACAGGCGACCTTCGCAAACATGAAAGTGTCGCAGCTTATGGTGATTATTATTCATATATCAATAAGAAAGGTGGCGGTTATACTTACGGCGTAACAGAAAGTGCCAGTACGAACGGTGCAAATATCAAAAAATATGTTGTGGGTACTTATGCCGATAACGGAGTAAGTTATAAACAAAGTTCAGGTATCAATACACACATGCTTCGTCTTGCAGAGATCTATCTGAATCTTGCAGATGCTATTCTAGGCAATAATGAGTCTACTACAGACGCAGAGGCATTGAAATACTTTAATGCTGTACGCGAGCGTGCCGGATTGGAAGCAAAGACCTCTATCGCATACGAAGACTTGCGTCATGAACGCCGCATGGAGTTCGCTTTCGAAGGACAGTATTGGTACGACCTCGTTTGTCGGGCATACTACAAACAACAGGAAGTGGTCAACTATCTGAATAATCAGGATCGTAACCGTACGTACAAGTATAGTGCAGACGATGGTAAATATGTTGCAAGTGAAAAAGCCGGTACTGGTGTGGCTACTGCTACTGCAAGCAGCATGTTGCTTCCGTACTCTGATGCAGACCAGAATAAAAACAAATATCTGAAGAGCAGTGCAGATCCTGTATCTTATTCTTTTGGAGATCGTGAGGTTAACGAATCTACTCTTTTTGAATAACAATAGATTAATAAAACAATACAGATTATGAAAACATTAAAATATATATGGATTGCATGTTTTGCTATTGCTATGACAGGATTTACATCTTGCTCAGAGAATGATGGCGATGCGTATCCAGGAGGAAACGGTCCTGTCACAGTGAGTGCGGTTCATCTTGAAGATGCTGAATCTACCGTTCCTGACCGTGAAGTGGCTTTTGCCCGTCTTGGTCAGACACTTCGCCTAGAAGGTAGTGGCTTCGGTGGAACAAAGAAGATATTGGTTAATGGTTATGAGACGTATTTCAACACGGCTCTTGCCACAGACAATTCTATGATATTACAACTTCAGAGCAAAACTCCTGTAAGCGATGCTCCCGACTCAGTTCGTAATAAAATCCAGTTTATCAAGGACAGTGGTACTTATTCATATTCATTCACTATCCGTGCGGCATCTCCGCAGATAAGCAGTATCAGTAATACTCTCCCACAGGCTGGTGAGACAGTGATTGTGTATGGTACAAACTTGCAAGAGACCAACAAAGTGACGTTACCTGACAGCTCTACCGTTACAGAAATTGTGAATGCGACAGGTGATGATGCCGGAAAATGGTTCTCGTTCACAATGCCAGCCAATATGACTAAAGGTGGTTCCATTACAACGGAAGGTGCCAATGGTACAGCTGTTTCTGCAGCGTATTTCAATAATAAGGATTGCATGATTCTTGACTTTGACGGTACCGGTACCCAGGGCTATTGGAGTTGGAGTGCGACAGGCAGTATGATCAATGCAGATGATTTGGTCAATGATCCTTTGAATAGCGGTCGTGGTAAAGTTTGTCCACTGATTCCGGAACGTCTGATGTCTACGGGTATCATTGCTGGAAAGAACCGCGCTTCTGAAGTTTGGACAGCGGGTAATGGAAATGCAATGGATGACTGGACACGTATGTATACTTATATCCCGGAAACCACATCGGCTTCTGAAGTAGCATTCCAGTTTGATATTTATGTACCTGAAGAATGGGTAAATACCGGTTACATACAGGTGAATCTTGCCAATAATTCAAGTTTCACAGGTTATGGTAGCAGTGAATCTACAAGCATCGGCGTCGGATATTATATTCCTTGGATACAGAATGGTGCAGTGAAATCGTTTAAGACAAGCGGTTGGCAGACAGTTACGATCCCACTCAGCGAATTTGGAAAATTTGCCAAGGAAATAGCAGACGGGAAGAGTCCTACTTTCCAAGAAGTGGCAGAATATAGGAATGGCACTGATTATCGTAATTTCGGACTTGCCTTCGTTAATGGAGATCTCACTTATGGTGATGTAACATATACATCGTCTGTTTGTAAACAGAGAATATATGTGGACAATTTCAGAATAGTTCCTTGCAAATCTTCTGTAGTGTCTGATTATCCATCTGCTGAATAAGAAGGAACCTGATTAGTAACTTATAAAAGTAAACAAAATGAAACTAAATAATATAATTATCCCGTTAGCAGCTGCATCGCTGCTGCTAACCGGGTGTTATGATGAAAAGATGGACTGGCATACACCAGAAGGTCATAATGCCGTTGTGTCTTCCGAGATTCCACTTGCATTGGCTGAAGAGATAGCTAATTATGATAGTATAAAAGCATATATGAATCAGTATATGCCTGGTGTGCCTCTCGGTATAGGACTTGGTGCAGACAAGTATCTTAATGATGCAACTTATTCAGCCCTATGTAATAGCAATTTCCAGCAGTTTGTAACGGGTAATGCGATGAAACATGCATCTGTCGTGAAAAATGATGGATCGCTTGATTTCACAACAATCAATCAGTTTATGACGAATGTTCCTGATGGTATTGAAGTATATGGACATAACTTCATCTGGCATACCCAGCAGAATCAGACTTATCTGAAATCGTTGATTGCTCCTACGATGAAAGTGGAGAGTGATGGTGATATAGAAAATGTACTGAAGAATGGTGATTTTGAAACAGGAGACCTGACTGGATGGATGGGTTGGGGTAATAGTTCTACCCGTACTTGTACATCCGGTGTCGGTATTGACAACAGTTATGCAGTCGTTATAGTTAATCCCAAAGATGCTAGTACATACAGTGCCCAATTCTGTCAGGACTTGAGTTCTCCACTTGTTGTAGGCAAGACATACGTGATACGTTTCAAGGCAAAGTCAAGTGTTGCAGCAGGACAGATACAATTTTGTGCTCAACAACCTTCCGGTAGTTATCCCGCAGAAGGTTATAATACATTCAACGTCGGAACAGACTGGACAACATGTCAGTATGAATTCACTGTAGCAAGCCATGATGCACTTACCCGTATTTGTCTTAATGTCGGAGCTGTAGCTGCAACATATACTATCGATAATGTAGAATTCGGTCTGAAGGTTGAAGACCCTATGGATAATGTGCTTACTGGCGACAATAGTGATTTCGAAGGTGGAACGCGCGGATCTTGGGGTAGTTGGGGTAACTCATCTACAGGAGGCGTATCTGATGAAGGCGGTGGCTATAACGGTAGTAAATACTGTATGACACTCACAAATCCTACAGATGCTAATCAGTGGAGCGCTCAGTGTGCTTATACATTTAATACTCCATTTGTGAACGGTAAAACTTATGTTTTACAGTTCTATGCAAAATCAAGTTTGGCAGGTGTACCATTGCAGTTCCAGGTACAGAATGGCTCTACTTATGGCAGTCAGGAAGGTTATAATACCTTTACACTAGGTACTACATGGACTAAGTATGAATATGAATATACTTGCGGCAAAGATGATGCGAACCGTATATTACTCAATTTCGGTAAAAACGCAGCCACATATTATATCGATAATATTAAGTTCGGATTAAAGAAATCTACGGCTGCTGCTAAGTCGAAGTCATCTTCAATAACCAGTACAAAGGTTACTTACACATTCAAGACTGCAGCAGAAAAGAAAGCTGCCTTGCTCGGAGCTATGGAATCATGGATTAAGGGTATGATGACCAATCTATCTAGTTCAACAGCTACACATTGTATTAAACAATGGGATGTCATCAATGAACCGATCACAGATGGTACATATAAGTGGCGTGGCGTAGACGGTAATTTCTCTGATGATGATACGGCACCTACAGAAGACCAGACGAATGGCTTGACAATGGACTGGGCTAGTGGCCACTGGTATTGGGGCTATTATATCGGTAAGGAGTATGCTGCGGATGCATTCATTTATGCCCGTAAGTATGCACCGTCTGATTGCAAACTTTATGTTAATGATTATAATTTGGAAACTAGTCCGGGCAAACTCGCGGCTCTGATTGATTTCGTAAAATATATCGATGAGAATGGAGGAAAGGTTGATGGTATTGGCACGCAGATGCACGTCAGTTCTTCGATAGATAGTGCTTCAGTTGCTACGATGTTCCAGACAATGGCAGCCACCGGCAAACTGGTGCGTATCAGCGAATTGGATGTACAGGTTGGTACAACGACACCTTCTGCTGGTCAGCAGCAGACACAGTCGGATGTATATCAAATGATTATCAAGTCGTATAAGGCAAATGTACCTACGGCACAGCAGGGTGGTATTACGATTTGGGGCGTATCCGATGCGACCGATGAACATACATACTGGTTGCCTAAGGATGCACCTAATATATTTGATGCCAATTATGCTCGTAAGATAGCATATAAGGGCGTTTGCGATGGTATAGCCGGTAAAGATATAGGCGCCGGATTCTCAGGAGATTTATGGGTTAATTACTATAAATAGATTTAAGTTGTTAGTTTAGTCAAATGGGCTGGAGTCTTAATGATTCCAGCCCATTGTTTTATTTGAAGCATGCGTTTCTTACAAACTCATCATATTGTGTACTGTATCCGTTGAACACATTTATATCTACTTTTCCACGTATCCCTCTTACCGTGCCGTCGGGACATAATTGCCAATATATCAGTTTTACGTCTGGTTTGTATTCACCATATCTGGCTATCCATACCATATACTTGTTCTTGATGTCTGGAGCAGATGAAAGATAACGGTTGACGAAAGTCTGGCTGACATATAATATAGGCTTTACGCCAGTATGATGTTCCACGATTCTCATCCAAGTCCTTATCCTGTTAAACAATACATGTTTACCACCGATTTTTTCTACCTGCTTGTTGGTAGGCTCAACATCCAGTACAGGTGGAAAATCTCCGGAATGGAATGAAGTATATTTCAGAAAAAACTTTGCTTGCGCAGAGGCATCCGACAGAATCGAGAAAAAATGATATGCACCGGCATGCATACCATGTCGGCGTATTTGTCGACAGTCACTGGCATAATATGCATTATAAATGGATACACCTTCAGTTGACTTGATATATACGAAAGATACAGGGAAGTCGGCACGGCCGCTAACCTTTTTCTTACTTAATGTGCCAAGATGAGTGATGCGCAATCTGTTCCAGTCGATACTAAATCTCGTAATCTGTACCTTTTTTACAGTTCTCCATCTTCTTCGCCTACGTAATCTTATACGCTGAGTTACGATTTTTATCTTTTCGTGTTGATATTTGGAAATATCTATGCCATATATTCTATCGGAGGTATATACGACCCGTTCTCCTTTGTAATTATCCTTTTTCCATTCTCCAACTCTAAGACCTTTTTTTGCCGAGATAGAAAACCCGAAGATATTGCGTTGGTCGTTTTCCCAATGCCCCTCGTAGTAATTACCATTGTTGTCTATATAATATCCGTGACCATCCGCTTTCCCGTCTTTGTCTAATTTTCCGGTATAGACGCCTAGAGAGTCGATACGTCTACCGCTAAACAAGGTGTCAGCTTTCCATAGTCCGACAATACGACGTCCGATGGAATCTCTTTCCACACCTCGCGTTCGTTCACCTTTTACCCATCTACCTGAGTAAATCAGACTATCCTTATATAACAGTTCACCGTAACCGTCATATTTATTATCCTTGAATTCTCCACGATAGCAATAGTCACCATTAATCAATGTTCCGCAACCATTCATCATGCCGTAAGCCCAGAATCCATGATAACTCTCACTTCCATCATCTTTATCCCATTCTCCATACCCGGAAGGTTGTTCGTCGTCTATCTCACCGCGGTAATCGCCGCCATTCAGTCTTATTGTCTTTGTGCCACAGGCTACAAGAAATAATAAGATACTTATTATGATTAAATATTGAAATATAGGAAATCTGTTTACCCTCATGACTATTTCAATACTTTAAATAGAAAATGGAACTGTCGTGTGTTTATCACGCTCCCCTGATAATTGACACCTAAAAAGAAACCATATTCGCTGAATGCCGGTGAACCGTCTTGTGCAAATGTGGCAGATATCGTATGACGAGCTTGTTTTCCAAGATACCCATTCAGTTTACCTGCGGTAATAGTGCTGTTGGCTTGTGATGGTTCAAAGCCATCAATGTCAAGTCCTCCGTAGCCTGCAATGAAAATTCTCTTACCGTTGCGGTCGTGCCACGGCCATATATGATGAAAATGTTGCGGACATGCATAAGAAGGTGTCGTCTTGCTGTCAGTCTGTATCATCCTGAATCCTTTTTTGCTCCTAGCCGTTATCTGTCGACAGTGTTCACGATGCAACTTGTTGTCTTCATCACGGTATATTACAGTATAATTTGGTATGTAATCTACCTTGATGTGTGCATCTGAGTCTGTCTTGGATAAAATCTCCATAACTTTTTCAACAGAATCTCTTCTGTTAGCTAACTTTGTGGAGTATTGTGAAATAAAATTGAACCCTTCGTCTTGTACGCCGTGTACGCTGATATAATATTTCAGGCATTCTGATTCATATTCCAGATCTTTTATTTGATGTTTTGTTTTTGTCGTCTCCTTCTTCAGTATGGTTTTGAAGTTATTGATAATATAGTACTTTACATCATCTGCGTTCCCTTCTTTTGAAGTGGTAAGCAGTCTGCCATAGCAGGATGGAAATAAAGCATATTTGTTAATCCAGCATCCTATTGAATACTTTGACTTCTTAATATTCTCCATGTCGTATGACAAGTTCTCAAAAAGAGAATCTTTGTCAATACCGTCAAAGAACAATGTATCTTTGTTGTTGAATACCACTTGAAAATAAGAGCTGTTTTCAACAATTGCAATACTGCGTTTCATCTTATCTCTGGATGCAGGCCAATAAGAATATACCACCATCGTAATCATGATGGCTATTGTTATCGGTACAATCCATGCGTATCTCTTGTTTATTCTGATATCTAGTTTTCCCATTCCCTAAATCCTACTGAGATGCAAAAGTAGTAAATAATATTGTAAATCAGTAAAGATTAAAAAACTTTAGACTTTAGTTTACCAACCTAAAACAAATTCTTTCTTAGAATAATTGACTATGGTATTTTGGTCTTTTGTCGCATTCAATTGCTTTGAAACAGGGTGGCGCTGACTTACGTCTGTAAGAGAACCATCGGGATTCCTGCTGGCATATTCCCAAAAATGTACGTTTGTGGTGTCACCTTCTATCGGTCCCCAACCGATAGCCGGGATTTTGTCTTGGGTGCAGTTGATCAATACAGCTTCGGCATAAGGATAACCTTTTCCTTTGTTGATAGGTGAACGTGCTATTACCGCATCTGGTCCTAATCCTCTGAAAGTACAATTCAGAAAAACATCTCCGTGATTCTCGTTCGTATTGCGGATCCAAAGAAAAGCGCCGTAACTGCTTAGTGTACAATGATCGAAGAAGGATGGACCACGTCCTAGCACAGTATCTCCTCCACCATCTATGATGCAATTCAGCCAATATGCACTTCCATTGGCCTGCAGAGCATCCCCTGAACCTATTACGTGTACGTTTTCAATGATGTTATGGTCACCATTAAGAAGGAATCCTTCTGCCTGACCGGTAAGGTCGGTCTTTAGTGTGAGGTTACGGAATTCCATATAACTACAGTTGTCTGCTGCAAATGCTGCCCTTCTAGACGGGAATGTGCCTTTCAGCTCATTTGTTTTAATATCAGCAGGATGAGGATTAAAAACCTCATTGTTGGCATAATGTATGATTACACTGTCGCGTGATTCACCTTCTATTGTTACGTATTGCTTATTACGGAAGTACACTAGTTCTTCGTAATCACCATTCTGTATCCAGATATTCCATGCCTGTGTACTGTCGTTGATGAAATCAGGGATGAAATCCAACGCTCCCTGTACCGTGTTAAAATCTCCTTCACCATCGTTACTTACCATCAGAAAATGGTCGGGAGATGTAGGCGCATTGTCTTTTGTCGTAAACACCCAATTAGCTTTGTCCTTCAATCCGTGGAAGTGACCATCGGCAGTTGTTATCACCCCGTCGTCGATGATTACATAATAACTGTGCCCGTATTCCAGTATGTTGTTATGCAGATAGATGGTCGCTTTGTTTTCGTGCACTATGACAGGATAAAAGTGAAATCCGTCAGAAAATCCTCCGATGATGGTACGTTGGAACCTGCTGGTATCTTTCTTGTTAATGCCAGAGGGCGTACCTGGTATCGTGTTCACATTATTGATTTTCTTGGATACATATTTATAAGGTACAGTTGTGTATGTGGCATCTGGATTAACTGGCTGACCTATTGTCGGTCCTGCTGGTATACTCATATCCAACACGTCTACCAACTCTCCCGTCTTGTTATCGAAGATCTTGATAAAACCTTTGTTTCCTACCGTCACTTTACTGTCAAAGGCGAGTACCAGATGTGTATCGGGGTTAACCTCCGTGGAATTGTTCTCTGGGAATAAGTCGATAGCGTTTACCGAGATTGCGCTAAGCATTAGTAATGCTGTTATTAGTAAGTGTTTCATATCTGTAGGTCTATTATGTTGTTGAATATGTGTTTACTTCTTGCAAAGATAATGCAAATTGAGAGCAGAATCATCAAGCATGCTTGAATGTTATGCCGAGATGCAGCTTATCTTATGCAAAGATAATGCAAAAATTCGATTACAGTATTCTAAAACGGAGTAATATTAGAGATTAAGGTGATAAAATTATTTAAATCGGACTAAAATAGGAACAACAACGTTACCATTATGATTCTAAGTATTGATAATCAACTACAGAAAAAATGAAGGTCTCTGATTAAAGAATCAGAGACCTTCTCTTTTTTATATAATATAGTAATTAATTTCTTTTTCCAAAGATGCGTAATAGGTACAGGAACAGGTTGATGAAGTCTAGATAAAGGCTCAATGCTCCAAGTAAAGCTAGTTTTTGAGCACCTTCATTCATATCTTCGCATTGCATCAGCATCTGCTTGATCTTTTGTGAGTCGTAGGCGGTCAGACCTACGAAAATGCCTACACCGATATAACTGATGATGAGATCAAAGCCACTGCTTTTTATGAAGAAAACATTGACGACAGTAGCTATAATCAGTCCGATAACTCCCATCATCAGAATCTTTCCTAGTGATGTGAGGTCAGCATTCGTAGTATATCCGATGAATGCCATCACGGCAAATGTTCCGGCCGTTATGAAAAATACATTGGCGATAGATGACATCGTATAAGCCAAGAATATAGTAGACAATGTAGCACCATTTACTACTGAAAACAGCACGAACATCAGTGTGGCAGTGGTAAGTGACAGTTTATTGATAGCGGCAGTGAGTCCGATAACCAATCCGAATTCAGCTATAATAAGTCCCCAAAACAGGATTCTGTTGGTTACTATTGCCATTATCAGGTTGGGGCTTGCTGCTATTTCGTAAGCTGTGAATCCAGTTATCACCAGTGCCAATGTCATCCATACATATACCTTGCGCATTAATTTTGGAAATGCCAGAGAGAGGGCTCCCTCCTTTTCGTTAATCATTCTGTACAATTCTTCTTGTTCCATAATTTACTTTATTAAAATGATAATTTTCGAACGCAAAGATACTAATTAATTTTATCTTTATTCCAAATAATCATTATTTTTGTCTATATTTGCAAACATTATGATTATGAAAGGCGTATGAATACAGAATTTGAAAAGATGCGCAGTCGGCAGAAATACAATTTCTCCGACGAGGAAATTGAGAAGAGTTTGTTGCACGCTAAGGAGTTATGCCGTAAATTACAGACGATGACTTTTACAGATACTCTTTATCGCTCATTGATCAGCGATCTTATTCCATCTTTGCCTGAAACGTCTGTTGTCTGTCCGCCGTTTCATTGCGATCATGGTAATGGAATCTTAATGGGGGAACATGTGTTTATTAATTACAACTGTGTCTTTTTGGATGGTGGATATATCCGTATAGGGGCACATACCCTTATCGGTCCCAATTGCCAGTTGTATACGCCGCAGCATCCTAAGGATTATATGGAAAGAAGAGCAACGGTAGAAACGGCCTATCCTATAACGATAGGCGATGACTGTTGGCTTGGTGGAAATGTCGTGGTCTGTCCCGGAGTGACGATTGGTAATCGCTGCATTATAGCGGCAGGTAGTGTGGTCACAAAGGATATTCCAGATGATTCTATGGCAGCCGGAAATCCGGCTGTGGTAAAAAAGAGGTTGAATGGTAAATAAAGTATTACTTAGAACCGAAATATAGGAATAGCATACCGAGTAGGACAAGTGCCAAATCCACCACTTTACTCTTTAAATTCTTCTCATGGAACACAGCAGCACCGAATAGGAATGAAACAATAACGCTCCCACGACGAACCATAGATACAATACTGATCATGGCTCCCGGTATACTCAGTGCGTAAAAATAAACAAAATCGGCTGTACTTAGGAAGATACTGATAAATATGATGCACCAGTCCCAGTGGAATGGGGTGGTGGTATTGTGTTTCGGCCACCATAACAACAATAGCATGGCTAACATCATAAAGCATTGATAGATATTATACCAACTCTGCACAATCATACGGTCAAGTCCTACACCGCCATCTTCGACAGGCGCCATCAGATACTTGTCATATAGCCCGCTTATAGCTCCGAGTACAGCAGCCAGAACAATAAAGTATATCCATTTGTCATGTTTGAAATCGATACCTTCTTTCTTCCCGCTACGACTAAGCATCAAAAATGATGCGACAGCCAACGTGACACCAATCCACTGATATGGGTTCAGGCGTTCTCCGAATACTAGTAAAGCACCGACAAGTACCATCACCGGACGTGTGGCATTGATAGGACCAACGATGGTAAGTGGCAGATGTTTCATTCCGAAATATCCGAAAATCCAACTGGATAGTACGATACAACTCTTAAGCAGTATATACTTGTGAACTTCCCATCCACCTGATGCGACATGGAATATGGAACCGTCCAACAAATGGGATTTTGCACTCAGCAAGATAAACGGGAGGAATATTAATGATGAAAACAGTGTGTTAAGGAATAATACAGGAATAACCGCATTATCTCTAAGTGCTTTTTTCTTGAATGAATCATAAAACCCCAGCAACGCCGCTGAGAGGAAAGCTAATATCAACCACATAACTAATATTTTATATCTTCAAGGAACAGTGCTTGTGCGGGCATACTTTCGCCTGCTTCTGTCCTTTTTTTACCTTCAATGATTTTGCGGAAATCTTCTATTCTCGCACGATGCCTGCCTACTTCTACCAGCGTTCCAACGACGGCACGTACCATATTGCGAAGAAATCTGTTGGCTGTTATCTCAAAATACCAACAACCGTCAGCTTCTTCTATCCATTTCGCAGCAGTGACATCGCACAATGTGGTCTTTACATCTGTATGACTTTTGCAGAAGGCTCCGAAATCTTTGTATTCCAATAGTATATCTGCTGCTTTGTTCATTGCAGAAAAGTCCAGGGGATAATGCAGTTGGAAGGAGTACATCCGGCGGAACGGATTCTTATTAGTATGTACGTAATAGTGATATGTGCGAGATTTCGCACTAAACCGAGCATGCATATCTTCAGCAACAGGATGGATATCATTTACTGCGATATCACGTGGTAACAGACGATTGAGTTTATATGTGATCTGTTCACAGTCGATATCTCCATCAATATCGAAATGGGCCACCATCATACGTGCATGAACACCGGTATCGGTGCGTCCGGCACCTATTACCGTTATATTCTCGCGGAGTAGGACAGACAAGGCTTTTTGCAATTCTTCTTGTATAGAATTGCCATTTGGCTGAATCTGCCAACCATGATAGTTGGTACCGTCGTAAGAGAATGTGATAAAATAGCGCTGCATAATTTGTCGTAATCCACAATCGGGTGCAAAATTACTAATTATTATCGAGATAATCGCCTAAGCGATGAAGTTTTCTTACATAGTCCTGTAATATATACACTGATAGTATAATGACATAGACCATGATAATCTGAGTAAGCGATGGTGATAATCCATCAATACATGCACCTGGTAAAGTCGATATCCAAGAAAGACAAGTGTTCATCCCACTTACAATGATAATTAATACATTAGCGATTAAACTTGCTATTGCGGGAAAAGCATAACAGACAAATAGAGCAACACTGAAATACAGAACGACGGTGGCAGCAGGGATGACAAAATAGTTGGTTAACAGAAAATAGCAAGATATTCTACCGAAATAATAGCAGACCAGCGGTGCTGTGCCTATTTGTGCCGCAATTGATACGGCTGCCAGTTGCCATATCCAGTTGAATACTTTATTATCTGTTTTCCACCATACGGATATTATCGGATAGAATATCAATATGGAGAGTACGGCCATAAAAGACATTTGAAAACCGACATCGTACAAGTCGAGTGGATGGAATAAGAGCATTACGAATGCTGTAAGGGAAAGGGTGTTCAGCGAAAAACTATCGCGCCGAAGCATTGATATAAAAGAATAGATGCTTAGCATGGTGGCCGAACGTACTACACTGGGTGTCATTCCAACGATTGCCGTATAAGTCCAAATCGCCAGCATAATCATAATCTGACCGACTATCCAGTCCTTTCGTCTAAATGTAAGTAAAGACAGAATGGCATAAATAATGCCGAGATGTAAACCGGATAGTGCTAGCACATGTGACGCTCCACTGATAGAATAGACATCTTTAGTCTGAGCAGAAACCATGGATTTGTCTCCAAGAGTCATGGCTGCAATTACCGCATATTCTTGTCCGTTCATGGCTAGTGACTTATATTTGTCTAGTAAACATTGTCGGAATCTGATAGCGGCAAGTCTTGTACGTGTTATTAATGATAACCGGATTAGACTGACAGATTCCACATCCCAGTTTGTCCGATATACAAATGTTTGAGCTGTAAATCCGTGATACAATAGATAACGTTTGTAGTCGAATGCCGCATTTTTATAGTTGTGAGGAGCCTCTAATTGAGACAAAGCTTTTATCCCATAGCCTATTTCCAGCTTTTCGCTGCGATGGTCGCGCAGCATGCATAGTTTGATTTTCACAGGTTTATTAAACGATTTACATTCTGTTACAAGCATATCGAATAGTACGGTTTTCTTTTTGATGACAGGTTGACTGATGATGACTCCTTTGTAAGTTTGGGAGCCAGTCGGTAATTTGCACTGAAGTTCTGTTTCATTATCACATGTCATGTATGCACCAAGAAGCATCACCGTGACAAGAATAAACAGCGTCTGCAAATTTTCTTTCTTTTGCAATAACAGAGCGGCTGCAAGCGTTACCGCCATAGCCATCAACCAATAAAGAGGTCGTAGGCATGTACCAATAATATCAGCTGCTATAATACCTGCCGTCAAAGCGATAACGAGGCGTAGCATTGGATATAGTTGAATTTTGTTGTTAGTGCGCATGATTGTCGTTGTAGACTGTTCATTGTTTTTAAGAAGATGCAAATTTAGTCAATTTATTTTGTTATTAGCGTTAATAGTCGTATTTTTGTCGCATGATATTCTATTTTTCAGGTACAGGTAATACGAAATGGGCTGTTGAACAGATCGCAGCAGTCACACATGAGACAGTCATTTTTATTCCCGACGTATTAAGTGGCGAATGCCACTTTAGTGTCGGGGCGGATGAACGTATCGGTTTTTGTTTCCCGGTACATGGTTGGCGACCACCCTTTATTGTCCGTGACTTTATTCATAAACTGAAAATTGACAACGTCAAGGACAATTATTGTTATGCACTGGCTACTTGTGGTGATGATATAGGACTGACATTTGAATATCTCAACAAAGATCTTGCAACGATCGGGTTGCATACAGATAGTGTCTTTTCTTTTATTATGCCTGAGTCGTATGTAGGTTTCCCATTTATGGATGTCGATAATAAATTCAAACGTGATGCAAAGAAACAGGACGGGGCAAAAACATTGCAATATATTATAAAGGATATTGTTGATCGCAAAAAGGGTGCCAGAAAAGTTAATGAGAGCCATTGGCCCAGAATCAACAGTAATCTGATAGGTTCATATTTCATCCGCAAAATGGTTGTGGATACCCCTTTCCATGTCGAAGAGAACCGCTGTGTGAAATGTGGTATATGTGCTGATGTGTGTCCTGTTAATAATATAGAGGGAGGGCTAGGATATATGCCTCAATGGCAACATAATGGATTATGTACTACATGTTTTGCGTGTTATCATTATTGTCCACATCATGCGATAGAATTTGGAAATAAGACAAAAAATAAAGGGCAATATTTTTTTAATAAAAAGTGAATGATTCCAGGTGGTCTTTATTGATTCCAAATTACCAGTTCGCGCGGTAGTGTTATAACCTTCAACCGTTCATACCAAATTCTGGAAGAACCGTCTATGTGGCGTTTGACATGTCCGCTGATAATATAATATGTAGCGGAGTATTCATCCATGATGTCCGAGAATGCTTTTTTGATACGCGAACATTTCTCGTTAATGGCATTGTCAAGTGGGTCTGTAAGATGATTTACGCTCTCTTCCAACTTGGAAATATCGTAGATGTTGGATGTTTCTTTGTATAGATGGAATAATTCATCCTTATATTCTGTCAGATGTTTAAACTCAATTCCTTCGGGATGATTGAGAAACAGCAGATAGACAGCTTTATGAACTGGTGACAGGTCTATTTCCCTGTGCTGATTTGTCAGGATAAAACGATAGTCGGATGTTATTTCAAGTGGACTTAATGTTCCTCGTGCCGCCTCTATACGCAGTTCTTCTAGTACTGGCACACTGATAGCTTGCAGCAATAGGTCTGTTCTGCCCATTTTCTGAAGCGCATTTACGCCTGATCGTATGTTTGTTGCGATCTCTTCTGGTGTTATATCAGTATTCGAATCAGTCATCTTTATCTTTTTTCATCATCTTGCGTAATATCGAAAGCAAACTGTTCCATTCTTCTTTTCACTTTTTCCACGAAGGTCAGTGGGCGGCTTTTCTGAGGTCGTTGTGGTTCAATAGATGGTTGTGGCTGAATGGTACTACTAGATTCCGGCATATCTGTCGTTTCTGGTACTGATTCACCAGATTCGTATACATACTCTTCCTGAGCGGATTGTTCGGGAACAATATTCTCATTTTGCGACACCTGTTCGTTTTTAGGCTCCTCGTTTGTTACAGGAAGCTCTTCTCCACCTACATTAATGGTAAACTCAACATCCGGTTCGTTTCCTTTATTTGTAGTGTCCTGTTCTGTCTCGTCATGGTTTACTGGCTCATTCTGAAAATATAATTTCTTGATAGTCTTGTCGTAATATTCAGTATCATTGTCGTCATGGTTCTCCACGGGAAGTTCGTCTATCAATCTATCTTCAAAACCAGTAGCAAGAATGGTAACCTTGGCATCTTCATCTAATGAATTGTCATCGGATATACCCCAAATAACATCAATGTCCGGGTTAAGCTCATCCATAAAAGCATCGATTTCCTGCATTTCACTTACAAACAGAGGGCATTTTTCACCTGTATATATATTAAACAGTATTTTCTTTGCCTTACTGATATCGCTGCCATATAGTAGTGGCGAATCAAGGGCGTTGATAATGGCTTTCTCTACCCGATGTTCACCTTTGGCACGTCCCATTGCCATAATTGCGCCGCCACCACCACGCATAGTGGTCTCTATATCACGGAAGTCGAGGTTGATATCGCCACCCACTGTTATCAATTCTGATATGCTTTTCGCCGCATTGCAAAGTATCTGGTCTGCACGATGAAAAGCTTCCTTGATAGTAACTTGTGAGTCTGCATAAATATCACAGAGCCGTTCATTGTTGATAATAAGTAGGGCATCGACATTCTTACGCATCTCTTCAACACCTTTGAGTGCTTTGATTATCTTACGTTTCTTTTCAAAGTAGAAAGGGATGGTAACGATACCGATGGTAAGTATACCTTGCGCTTTTGCGATGCCGGCAATGACAGGTCCTGCACCGGTACCGGTACCTCCTCCCATTCCAGCTGTAACGAAAACCATCTTTGTTCCGTCGTCAAGTAGTCTCTTGATATCCTCGACATTCTGTTGGGCCTCTTGGCGTCCTCTTTCAGGATTGGCTCCTGCCCCTAGTCCCGATTTACCCAATTGTATCTTTACCGGTACTGGCGATGCTGCAAGTGATTTGCTATCAGTGTTACATACTGCGAATGTAACATTCACAATTCCTTCCTTATACATATTGTGAACAGCGTTGCATCCTCCTCCTCCTACACCTATTACTTTAATGATGTTCTTGGATTTGTCTTCAGGTTGACCGAAGTCCAAAAGTGGTATATTACTATTTTTTTCCATCTTCGTATTTTCTTTGAATACAAAGATAATAATTTTATTTTTAAACTGAAACTTTCTGCAAGGCTTGCGAATGATTTTTATGAAAATAATGTTTTATTCTCTCTAATTCTTACTATCTTTGCATGATAGATGAGACTTGATTTACAATTCCTAAAAGACAACTTCGATAGATTCAATAAAGAATATTTTGAAGGGAAACTACCAATACCTAAGTTTGCGATCGGAAAGGCAAGAATGGTACTTGGATCACTTAATTATAAACGCAAAATTACAATTTTCGGAACGAAACGGTACGACTATACAATTCGTCTCAGTTCTTATTATGATCAGGACGAACAAGGTTATCTTAATGTACTGTTGCATGAAATGATACATTATTACATAGACTATAATCGTATCAGTGATACATCTGTTCATGGCATAGTCTTCAGGAAAATGATGAATCAACTAAATCGCAATTATGGTTGGAAGATAACTGTCAGTACCAAAATTATTAATATGACTGAAGCCGTCAGAAAAGAACCTGTGTCTAGACTAGTATTAGCAGCCATATCCCAGACAGATGATTATTATCTCTCAGTGGTCAGTCCTTATTATGCCCGCAAGGTGGATACGGCTTTCCATTTAGCAACGAATATCAAGAGCTATACTTGGTTTATTGCCAAAGATGAATACTTCAGTAATTTTCGAATGGTGCGGAGTCCGAGGGCAAGAAAGGTCAGTAAACAACTTTTTTATGAAAAGATAAAAACGCTTACACCATATATCCTACCTTAGTATAATAACAGTAATCCAGCAAAGGCACTGTACAAAATCATCCTGATAGGATTAATCTTCATATATTTTGTACCGACAAATGTGGCAATAAACAAACCTACACTTATCCAAAACTGCCATGGATGTTCGATAGGGGTACTGAAGTTTTCAGGAGTCATCAGTAATAATGTGGCTGCCGCAAGTAGACCGACGACAGCAGGACGTAGTCCCGAAAAGACAGATTGGACAGCCCCGGTATTCATATACTTCATGAACATCTTACTGATAAGGATCATCAGTATCAGCGACGGTAACACTACTGCAAATGTGGCTGTCGTACTACCAAGGATTGACATCATTTCACCGTATCCTGCATTGTGCGCAGCAGTATATCCGCAATATGTAGCGGAATTTATACCAATAGGACCAGGTGTCATCTGACTGATAGCTACTATATCTGTAAACTGTCCCGTATTTAACCAATGATAATGTTGTACCACTTCACCTTGAATCAATGACAGCATACCATAACCGCCACCAAAGCCGAATAGTCCGATTTCAAAAAATGTTATGAAAAGTAGTAAAAATATCATGTCAGTTGTCTTGTTCTGTCGGTTTGATAAACTGTCCGTATAGATATCCACCTATCCCGGCAGCTATTATAATATAAATAGGTGATATTCCCAGTGCCCATATCGCTAAGGCACCTGCTATGGGAATCCAACAGTTGGTCCATCCAATCTTTGCGCTTTTAGCGAGATTGAATGTAGGGACAGCGATCAATGCAACTACCGCCGGACGGATACCACTGAATATGGATGCAACAATTTTGTTGTCTTCGAACTGATGGAAGAACATCGCAATAAGCAATATAATAAGAAACGAAGGTAATGCCGTTCCAACACATGTACTTATTGCGCCGCGAGTCTTTTTCAGTTTGTAGCCTATAAAAATGCTTATATTTATTGCAAAAACACCCGGACAACTTTGGGCAATAGCTATAAGGTCGAGAAATTCTTCTTTCCCGATCCATTTCTTGTTGTCTACTACCTCTGTTTCAATCATAGGTATCATGGCATATCCACCACCAAGGGTGAACATGCCAATCTTAAAGAATGTCTTAAATGAATCCCAATAAATATTATCCATCTAATTATAACTCCGGAGAATCTTGCGATCCTTCCTTCTATTTTTTCTTGTTTTCAATCCATACACGTGCATTGACGAATGCCTCTATCCAAGGTGTCACCTCATCGTTTAGACGGTCAGCAGGATACCACGCACTTTGCCATGGGAATATGGCTCGTTCCAAATGCGGCATCATAGCAAGATGACGACCGTCGGCACTACAGATTCCTGCTACATTATAGTCGGAACCGTTTGGATTACCGGGATATTCGCTGTAGTTGTACTTCGCAATGACGTTGTATTTGTCTTCTGATTCTGGCAGAGAGAATTTACCTTCTCCGTGTGCTACCCATAGGCCGAGTTTGTTGTCGCTGAGACTTCCGAACATAACACTGTTATTCTTCGGTATGGTTACACCCACAAACTTGCTTTCGAACTTGTGAGAGTCATTGTGTAGCATACGCGCACGGTTCTTATGCTCCGGATTCAATAGATTGAGTTCTACCATCAACTGGCAACCATTGCAGATACCTAGTGATAGCGTGTCTTCGCGAGCATAAAATTTGTCCAAAGCTTCTTTTGCTTTAGGATTGAAGAGGAAAGCACCAGCCCATCCCTTGGCTGAACCAAGAACGTCGGAGTTGGAGAAACCTCCACAGAATACGATCATGGATACATCTTCCAATGTCTCACGTCCACTGATCAGATCAGTCATCATGACATCTTTCACATCAAATCCTGCAAGATATAGAGAATAAGCCATTTCACGCTCACCATTGGTGCCTTTCTCACGGATGATAGCGGCTTTTACACCACTTGCTGTCCGGCGATCTGGAGATATACCATATTGTGTCAATTTACCAGTGAAGTTTTTGTTAAACTTCATATCCATCGGCTGCTTTTTGTAGTTCTCGAAACGTTTCTTGGCACAACCGTTCATGCTCTGTTTCTCATCGAGCAGATATGAAGTCTTGTACCATGTATCGCGCAGAGTGTCGATATCAAATTCATGTTCCCAATCGTTTTTCTTTATGACGATCTTGCGGATGGATGGAGTCGGATAACCTATTTTCGCAAAACCGACACCTGATTCATCCATGAATTTTCTGAATTCTTCTTTATGTGTATCAGATACCTGAATCACTACGCCAGGGTTTTCTGCCAATAATATCTTGACGATATCATCCCCAGCCAAGTCGTGCAGATTGATATGCATACCGCCTTCAACGTTCGCAAAACACATTTCGAGGAGCGTGGTTATCATACCACCGGCACTGATATCGTGACCAGCCATAATCCATCCGCGGTGGATCATCTCCTGTACGGCATTGAATGCGTCAACAAAATAATCAGGATTCTTCACTGTCGGAACATCATCACCTACTTTGCCAAGACTTTGTGCAAAGGCACTTCCACCAAGACGTTGGTCGTCGAATGAGAAGTCTATATGGTAGATGGATGAATTTTTGTCGTTGACTAATACGGGAGAAACGACTTTCTTGACATCGCTAACTTCACCACCACTGGTTACAATGACAGTTCCCGGACTGATAATCTTCTCGCCGCTTGGATATTGCTGACTCATAGAGAGGGAGTCTTTACCTGTTGGAACATTCACGTTAATGGCGCAGCAGAAATCGCTGAGTGCTTTGACAGCACTATACAGACGGGCGTCTTCACCTTCCTGTGAGCGGCAGGGCCACATCCAGTTGGCCGACAGACTAAGACTGGTCATACCTTCTGCCAATGGTGCCCATACAATATTGGTAAGTGATTCCGCTACAGACAATACGCTACCAGCTTCTGGAGAAGCAAGGCCAGCCTGCGGGGCATGACCGAGAGCTGTGGCGATACCTTTCACGCCACGATAGTCGAGGGCTACGACACCACAGTCGCTCAGTGGCAATTGTATTTGCCCTTGACACTGTTGGCGAGCTACTTTACCTGTTACACTTCTGTCCACTTTGTTAGTCAACCAGTCTTTACAGGCTACAGCTTCCAGTTGCAGCACACGATTGATGTATTCGTCAAGTTTATCTTGTGTATAAGTAACATTATCATAATGACGTTCTACTGTTTTGTCTATCATGTATGTCTTAGGCGAATGACCGAACATCTGAGCCACATCGAGGTCGAAAGGTTTGATTCCGTCACCTTGTACAAATGAGAAGTGGGCATCACCTGTTGTTTCACCTACAACATACAGCGGGGCGCGTTCACGTTCTGCTATTTTACTAACATGTTCGATATGTTTCTCATCAATAAGAAGTCCCATACGTTCTTGACTCTCGTTGGCGATTATCTCTTTTGATGAAAGGGTCTTGTCGCCAATCGGTAATTTGGTCATATCTATTTCGCCACCGCATTCCTCAACAAGTTCGGAAAGGCAATTGACATGACCGGCTGAACCATGGTCGTGTATACTGACAACCGGGTTTACGTCTTCTTCGCAGAGTGCGCGGACCAGATTGTATGCACGTTTCTGCATTTCAGGATTGGCACGTTGGACAGCGTTCAGTTCGATACCATTAGAATATCGGCCTGTATCTACGCTGGAAACAGAACCACCACCGAGACCTATACGATAGTTGTCACCACCTACGACAACAACCTTGTTGCCTGTCTGAGGTTCTTTCTTCAAACAGTCACGTTTTGTTCCATAACCTACACCACCGGCAAGCATGATGACCTTGTCGTAAGCATAAGTTTCTTCACCTTCTTTGTGTTCGAAAGTGAGAACAGAACCTGTAATCAGCGGTTGACCGAACTTGTTACCGAAATCGGAAGCACCATTAGATGCCTTGATCAGTATCTGTTCAGGAGTCTGGTACAACCATTTGCGTACAGGAAGAATATCTTCCCAGTCGCGTCCACCTTCCAGTCGAGGATAAGATGTCATGTATACAGCTGTTCCGGCTATTGGCCAAGAACCTACACCACCACCCATACGGTCGCGTATTTCTCCACCAGTACCTGTAGCAGCGCCGTTGAACGGTTCGACAGTCGTAGGGAAGTTGTGCGTCTCAGCTTTCAGGGAGATGACACTCTCCACATCCTTGATGCGGAAATAATCCGAAGTCGACTGGTCTGCTGGAGCAAATTGCTCGATTACAGGACCTTGGGCGAAAGCTACATTATCTTTGTAAGCACTTAATATCTTATTTGGATTCTCTTTTGTTGTCTTCTTAATCATTGCAAAGAGTGAAGACTCCATCTCTTTTCCATCGATAACAAACACGCCACCGAATATCTTATGACGGCAGTGTTCCGAGTTGATCTGTGCAAAACCGAAAATTTCCGAGTCCGTCAATGGACGGTTCAACTGTTTCTCAATAGTATGCAGATAATCCATCTCCTCTTTCGACAGAGCCAGACCTTCTTCCTCATTATATTTCTCGAGGTCTTTTACGTGCTTGATTGGTTCTGGTTCATGTTTGACCGTGAAAATCTGTTGGTCCAGACCTTCATACATACGCTGTAACATAGGGTCATGGTCGGCATCCTTTGACTTTACAGGGAAATACTCCTCAATACGAGAAATGCCGCGGAGACTCATGTTTTGTGTTATCTCTACGGCATTCGTACTCCAAGGAGTAATCATTTCGCGGCGAGGACCGACGAAGTATCCTTCTATCTTTTCGCCATTTTCCAGCTTTGCGTTACCGTAAAGCCAACAAAGTTCGTTGATTTCGTCCTGATTCAGCTGATGATCACATTCTGTTGCTATCACACTGTCAGATGGAGTCCTAAAAAAAAGAATCATATTCTATTTGTTTGTAATATGTTATAAATATGGTGCAAAGGTACTTTAATTTGAGATAAATACAAAATAAAAACACAAGTTTCTCGTTATTTAATTCCGATGATGAAGCTCGGATTGGACTAAAAAAAGGACGAAATGCCTGAGAGTATACAAATATAAAATGATTTTATGTTATTTTAATGCATATCTACTTAACTTTTTTGTATTTGAAACGTCTTATAGTCAGAGAAGAAATTTAAATTTTGAAATTAATAAGTATAATAAAAGGAGAAAAGTATGAAAAGAAAAATTTTAATGCTATCATTGGTAGCAGGATGCTTGTTGTTAACGAGTTGCGCTAGCAAGAAAGAATTGGTAAACCTACAGAATGAGAATAAGACTCTGAATAGTAGTTACCAGGATGCTAAGGAACAGTTGGCTTCAAGTCGTACGAGAGTGACAAGTCTAGAAGATCAGCTTGCTCAGGAAAGAAAAAATAATCAGGTGTTAAGATCTGCTTATGATGCACTTCAAGGTTCTCTTGACAAGAGTTTACAGTCTAATAACCAGACAAGCGTGAATATCGCTAAATTGGTGGATGAAATCAATGCATCTAATGCATTTATCAAGAGATTGGTTGAGGCTAAGACAAAATCAGACTCTCTGAATATGGCATTGACCAACAAACTGACACGTTCGTTGAGTACGAACGAACTGAAAGAGGTCGATGTACAAGTTCTTAAGGGCGTCGTATATGTATCACTGGCTGATAATATGCTATACAAGAGTGGCTCTTATGAAATCAATGATCGTGCTGCAGAGACATTGAGTAAGATTGCTAAGATTATCAAGGATTACAGCGATTATGATGTTCTCGTAGAGGGTAATACAGATAATATTCCAATCTCTCGTCCTAATATCCGTAACAACTGGGATCTTAGTACATTGCGTGCATCTAGCGTCGTTCAATGTCTGCAGAACAAGTATGGCGTAGATCCTCAGAAGTTGACAGCTGCCGGTCGTGGTGAGTACAATCCGATTACATCCAATGATACAGAAGTTGGAAAACAACGCAATCGCCGTACTCAGATTATCATCACTCCGAAACTTGATCAGTTTATGGATCTTATAGATAAAGCTCCAGACAGCGACAAAAAGTAAAAAGTCTTTTTTAATATAAATAAAAGGGTGGGCCGTTAAGCTCACCCTTTGTTTTTATATTGTGTGAAAGGAATTGACTAATTCATATCATAGAAATGTGATTTGTCCTCCATTGGCATCTACCGTC
>OBMA010000261.1_pt1 | contig 29870 bp, 18 predicted proteins | sample 1539141 | NCBI WGS metagenome assembly OBMA01 (sample SAMEA3991484, study PRJEB22521) | metagenome | biome: anthropogenic terrestrial biome; feature: sewage plant; material: raw primary sludge | place: Sweden | collected 2012-09-26
ATATGATGATTCTGCACAAATCCTGTTCTTGTTATAGCATTTTGAAAATTCGTGTTGTATCCACCGTCATTGTATTCTAGTCCAAGTGTCTTTGCTGTTGATATGTATCCGTCACGTTGTAACATGTGTATGCCCTTGTATTTAGATTCAAAGCCAATGTTGCCATCGTAACTGATATGAAATTGATTTCCGTGCCCTTTCTTTGTCGTCACTTGTATAACACCTGATGCACCTCTGGAACCGTATTTAGCAGTTTCAGCAGCATTCTTCAGAATGGAGAAGCTTTCTATATCTGCGGGATATATTGATGAAAGGGTAGAAATGTCACTGTAAACACCGTCAATAATAACAAGAGGGTCGTTGCCACCTGTAAGAGAAGTCGTACCTCTCACTCGAACACTGCTCAACTGTGCCATTCTGTTTTCTCCAGAAGTCACGTTCACGCCGGCAGCTTGTCCGCTAAGTGCGTTGAGTGCGTTTGTTACAAGTCCCTTATTCATTCTGTCTTCAGTCACTATATCTACTGAACCTTGTTTGCGTTCAGGAATAAGTCGCATTATGTCCAAAGAATCCATATCTGAATGGATATGTTTTTCTTGAGCCTGTATGCTTAAAATCGGCATTATCAACAAGGGAAGTATGAGTTTACAGTTATTCATGTTATGTGATTTTAATGGCGCAAAATTATTAAACGATATTGCAAATGTAGTTAAAAATAATGTTTAAAGCAATAAAAGCTTTATTTATTTTTCTGTTTTATAAGATGAAAGTGCTTCATTACATAGCTTATTTACGTGGCAAATTTGACGAGACTGCTATAGAAATACGATTATGCGTGAGAGGCATAAAATGGTATTTCTATAGCAGTCTTAAAATCAATTCGAAATATCTGTTTTGAATTCGGCTTTACTTCATCTTTGCAAATGCTTCATTTTATGGCCACCCCATGCTGCGTCATTCACAAATTTAAAGCCAAGTCTGGTATACAGCTGTTCTGCTTTTGGATTTCCGCAGTCAACGAGTAATCCTGTTAATGGTATATTCAGTGCTTTTGCCTTTTCTAATGTTGCTTTTAATAGGGCAGAGGCAATACCCATTTTGCGAAATCTTTCATCAACAGCCAAACTGTCAATATACAGTTCGCCTTTTTCTGTTTCATCGTCAATACCAGAATAGTCAATGCCGAATTCTTTTATAGCTTCTTCAATAAAAGCCTTTCTTAGTCTGTGCAGATCAGCTCCATCATAACTTACGCATATACCAATAACATCTTCTGAATTTTCATCCAAAGCCACCAATGTGTTCTTATATGAATACTGTGAGTCTTCTCTTTCTACAAGTCTTTTCATCATCTTATGAAAATCCTCTAGTGTATGTTTTTTACCTGCAAAGTTTTTGCAGCATTCATGGTTCATCGCCAGCATGATGAGTGTAGATATTTCATCAGCTTGTTGCTTTCCAGCATTCGTTATTTTAATCATGTAAAGTCTTTATACGTTATATTACAAAAATAGCAATATAAAAATTTAAAAACAAATTTATTAATGATTTTTAGTTAATGACAAAACGCAATGCAAAACATCGTACAACGCATCCTAATACATCGTATATTGCAATGCATTGCTTCGTAAAACGCATCCTAATGCTTCGTAAACGCAAATTGAGAATTGACTTTTTCTGCAATTATTAAAATCTGCATGCTTGCAAATTTACAATTCTCTACATAAGGTTTTCGAAAAAGTAAGCGTCTAAGTGACAATAAGCTGAATATCAGTAAGTAAACTTACTTTTTAGTATTTTCGTAGTGTCGAAGAAACGTCGTTTTTAATCAAATCAGCTATACCGTAACGCCGTTTTTGCATTTCATCGTAGTAATACCAGTTTTAACGACATTTGAACGTCACCACACATTACTAAAAATGTCTTCTAATCGTAAGTCTATCAGTGAGTTGACACTTAGACACTAGAAAAAACGAAAAAGTATATGCGTGCGCGCATGCGCACATTACTTATTTAGATATATTTTTAAGCATGAGTATGATTGAAAAGAATACAATCAGCTATTTTTGCATTTTATCAATTCATCACTTGTTTTCCTCTGAACTTACATATCAAAATATTATCAATGCATGATTCTATTAACCGATTTGTCGGATGAATCATATATTATTTATTTTTCTTGTAATATTCAAGGCCTAGTTTTACGTTTTTCTTCAGCGCTACTGAAGAATATGTAGCACCGCTAACTCCGTCAACGTCCATTTTGGCAGCCTTTGAAACAGTCTGACCATTAAACTGATCTAGCAAAGTCTTTGCTTTGCCAAAGAATTGCGGAGTCTCACGATTTGGCATAGCCTCAATCTTTACTATCTTATTCTTGTGAATGTAAATCTTTACAGGAGTGTTACCTCTGAATCCCTTTACGTTTTTGCCTAGTTCCTGAGTGTTTACTATTACAGTATCTTTCTCACGTGAGATTACGTTATCGTTAGGCATGGCACTAACCATTACCGCTATCATTGCAGAAGCAGACAAAGCTGTGACAATTGCATTGAATCTTTTATTCATATTGTAATAATCTATTTTTAATTGATAAAACCTTTATTTACGCTAATATGCGAGTCTTTTGCAAAAGTAAAAAATATAATTGACATGTTGATATCAACGTACTCGATTTTTATGTTATTTTTTGATTTGCGTAAATGAAAATGGCGCATGAAAATTATATTCATGCGCCATTGTGTATATAAAAAGTGTGGTTGTGTTTTTATACTAATGTTGCGACGATTTCCTCGCGAGTGCCTGGAAGCATGTCAATAACAGGAATCTCAGGCATTGTATAACATCCTGGTTGTAAACGGAAACTAGCACGAGCTACATTTACAAGAACTTGTGCTGTAAGAGCTGGGTTGTTGATGCTCATGTTGAACTCAAGACGCTGATTTTGTGTCTTTCCAGAAACACCCTTACGTACCAAGTTTACGCCATGTCCCATATCACGTACATCATCAACAGAAGCAACTGCGAATACATGAGTTTCGTCGTGTGCGAAATATGGATCAGCCTTTATAGCTGCTGTTACGTCTTCCAACTTAGCTCCGTCTTCCAATTCAACATATACCATACGGCGATGGATACCCTCACCAAGAGGAATCGTTACAGAAAGAGCGTTCTTTACGCCTTCTTTGCTGCGTACGCATACAGAATGTCCCATAGACATACCTGGACCGAAGTTAGTATAACTTAGTCCCTTTGGTGCAAGACTCTCCATGAGTACACGTACGATAGAGTCAGATCCTGGATCCCAACCTGCAGAGATAACACTCACAGTGTTAGTCTTCTTGTTGTTCTCCATTTGTTTTGTGCGATAGTCAAGGATGCTTGTGTGGATATCAAAACTGTCTACTGTGTTGATTCCGAGAGCTGTTATCTTCTCGGCATATTCAGGACAACTGCGTGTAGGAGTTGCAAGAATAGCAACATCAACGTTTTTCAACTTTGTGATGTCGTCTACAACTTCGTAATCAGTAAGTTCTACAGGCTTAGCCTGATTTGCGTTACGACGTACAATACCAGCGATTTCAAAATCAGGAGCTGCTTCAAGTGCCTCTACAGTGAAGTGTCCGATGTTGCCGTAACCAACTACGGCTGCTCTAATCTTCTTCATATTCTTTCTTGTTGTTAAGTCTTACTTAAAATTATAACTTAATCACAAAAGTACATTATTCTGCTGAAAAATATCCTCTTTTGGTGGATTTTTTATTTTAAATTCTACAAAAAGTTATGAATAGTAATAATTTTATATCTTTCTCTATATTGATATTCATTCTTCATGCGTAAATAATTTATATTTTAACATACATCACTCTTATTCGGTGAATATACAATATTACTGTGCGCGTGTGCGTTATAATAATATAAAAATATAATAGAAAATAAGATGATAGAATATATAAAAGGCGAGTTGACAGAACTTACTCCAGCTTTGGCTGTCGTAGAAGCTGCTGGAGTTGGATATGCTCTGAATATATCACTTACTACATATAGTGCCATTCAGGGGAAAAAAGCTATAAAGTTGTATGTGCATGAATCTCTTGTTACAGGAGGGCGTGATGACAACTTCACGCTTTTCGGCTTTGTTAACAAGCAGGAGCGTGGGCTGTACAGACTTCTTATCACGGTGTCGGGAGTTGGTGCCAATACAGCGAGAATGATGCTTTCATCTATGAGCCCTTCTGAACTTTGTAATGCTATTGCCAACGGCGATGATAAGACGATAAAGACTGTGAAGGGCATAGGACTTAAAACGGCACAGCGTATTATCATTGACCTAAGAGATAAGATTGTAGCAAGCGGCATTACTGACGAACTGCACGTGAGTCGGAATGCTGGAGGAATGAATGTGAACAATGGCGTAAAAGACGAAGCCGTTGCCGCATTAACAATGCTTGGGTTCTCGCCTGCACCTTCTGCAAAAGTTGTTGTGGGTATCATGACAGAACATCCTGATTGGGCTGTGGAAGAAGTAGTAAAGGAAGGATTGAAGAGAATAAAATAGACTATTTTCTATTTTTTTCAGTGTTGCTGACATTCTTTATTGATGAAAATAAGACATGTGTTTTTTTGTATGATTATAGGTGTGCTTGCGCTTTTTGGTGTAAGCTATTCTATCGCCATGCCTTATATTCAGAACGACACAAAGAAGCAAAATGATTCTATAGATAGTAAAAAAACTAGGTTGGTTAGCGTTGATGACGATTCTGTTAAAACAACCAGAAAAGCGTTGTGGAGAGTGCAACGCACTCTGCCAATAACATGGCATGATCTAGATAGTAGTAGTCTTGACTTGAAGACTCCGTTCAATATTAGGCAGAGCATACTGTATAACGATACGCTTGATGAGTACGTGTTTGGCAAGAAAATGGGAGGTACGTATATAAATGCGCCTATAATGATGTCGAGGAACGAATACAATGATTGGAGCGAGAAACAGCAGAGGCATGCTTTCTTCCGAAAGAAGAATGATGAGATATATAAGGCTAAGGGAAAGGATAAGTTTGATTTCAGCGATATGAACTTCGACTTGGGACCGGCAGAAAAAATATTCGGTCCTGGAGGAGTGAGGATTAAAACACAGGGAACTGCCGAATTGAGATTCGGAGCCACAAAGAAGAAGGTGGATAACCCTGCTCTTACCATAAACAGGAGGAACACCACAACGATGAACTTCGACGAGAAGATTAATCTTAACGTTAATGGAAAGGTGGGCGACAAGGTGAACATGAATCTTAACTATAACACCGATGCTACATTTAATTATGATGCCCAAAATCTAAAACTTAAATATGAGGGAAAGGAAGATGAAATCGTTAAACTTGTTGAGGCTGGCAATGTGTCGTTTCCGTCTAACTCTTCGCTCGTAAGCGGAGCAACATCATTGTTTGGAGTCAGAACAGATTTGCAGTTTGGTAAACTGAAGATGCAACTTGTGGCATCGCAGAAGAAAAGTTCGTCAAAAAGCGTATCAAGTAAGGGTGGGGTACAACTCACGCCTTTTGATATAGATGTATCCAACTATGAGGAAAATCGTCATTTCTTTCTCTCGCAGTATTTCCGCAAAAAGTATGCTTCTGGAATGAAGACGCTTCCTAATCTTACAACGGGAGTGAATATCAACCGTGTGGAGATATGGGTTACAAACAAGACCGGAGCAACAAGCAATACTAGAAATATCGTGGCATTGACAGATTTGGGCGAGAACATAAGCGTTTCAAATAAGTCGTTGTGGAATATTACAGGAAAGAATGTCCCTGCTAACGATGCCAATACTGAGTATTCGACATTGGTAAGCTCTTTGGCTTCGTCAAGAGATATAGACCAAACATCAACAGTGCTTGATGCAGGAGGACTTGTTGGAGGCACGGACTATGAGAAACTAGAGAATGCACGACTGCTGAGTTCATCAGAATATACCGTGAACTCGGCTTTGGGATACGTGAGTCTTAACACAGGAATAAATACTGATCAGGTTGTGGCTGTAGCTTATGAATACACCTATGGAGGAGTTACATCTCAGGTTGGTGAGTTCGCTGGTGACCGTACAGATGTGAATGAGGCTTTGTTCGTGAAGTCGCTGAAGAATACAAGTAGCAACCCTTCTCAGGGAAACTGGGACTTGATGATGAAGAATGTATATAAACTTGGCGACACTGTGGAGAAAACTAAGTTCAGACTTGACGTGAAATATCAGAGCGACACAACTGGAGTGTATCTGAGTTACATTCCAGAAAGTCAGGTGAAAAGCACTCCAATCATCAGACTTATAGGTGCAGACAGGTTAGACAATAACAATAGGGCGCAGAGTAATGGATATTTTGATTATGTTCAAGGCTACACGGTAAACAACGGTAGAGTTTTCTTCCCAGAGCCAGAACCTTTCGGAAGGGATCTATACGACATATTGATTAGCAAGGGCGTTGCTGCAAATGTGGCTCAGAAATACGCATTCACAGAACTTTACGACAGTACGAAGACTACAGCAAAGCAGATAGCAGAGAAAGACAAGTTTAATCTTGTGGGACAGTTCAAAGGCTCTTCTGCCAACGTGATATCGTTGGGCGCATACAATATTCCTACCGGGTCAGTAGTTGTAACAGCTGGAGGTGTGAAACTCACCGAGGGAACAGATTACAGCGTAGACTACAGTGCTGGAGAGGTTACGATATTAAATCAGAGCATTATTGATGCGGGTACGGCTGTAAACGTGTCGCTGGAGAGTAACAACGACTATGGCATGCAGCGCAAGACAATGCTTGGAATGAACTGGGAATATGACTTCTCGCATGAGTTCCAATTAAGCGGTACATTGCAGCATCTGTCGGAACAGTCATTGACTAACAAGGTCACAATGGGGTCAGAACCGCTTAATAATACTTTGTGGGGACTAAACGTGAACTGGAAGAAAGAGAGTCAATGGCTTACAGACATGCTCGACAAATTGCCGTTTCTGCATCTCACGCAGCCATCACAGATATCATTTACCGGAGAGTTTGCTCAGCTTATAGCTGGAAAGAATCATGGCACACAGGACAACGCTTCATATCTTGATGATTTTGAGAATACCACCAACAAGATTGATGTGTCTACGCCAACGTCATGGATTATATCAAGTGTGCCGTCAATATTTCCGGAATACAACGATAAGACAACTCTCGAAAGTGGATATAATCGTTCGCTTATGGCATGGTATTATATTGATCCGTTGTTTACACGCCGAAGCAGTTCGCTAACTCCTGCACATATAAAGAGTGACCTTGAACAGTTGTCAAATCATTATGTGCGTGAGATACCTACAAGAGAGTTGTATCCAAATAAAGATATAAGTAATTATAATGGAACTTTGTCTACACTCAACGTTCTTAACTTGGCATATTATCCAAATTTGCGTGGACCATATAACTTCAATCCCAATCTTAATTTGAACGGAACATTGAGCAATCCTGAACGACATTGGGGAGGAATGATGCGTAAACTGGATACAAATGATTTTGAACAAGCTAATATAGAGTACGTGGAGTTCTGGCTTCTTGACCCTTTTATCTATGCAAGCCAAAAAGCAGATGCTTCTGATTATGGCGGTGATTTTTATATAAACTTGGGAGAGGTTTCTGAAGACGTCTTGCGTGACGGAAAGAAATTCTATGAAAGTGGTATGCCTGTTGATGGTTCTGCCAGTTACACCACTACGCAATGGGGAAAGATTCCGACTAGAAATGCTGTAACTTACGCTTTCGCGACAACGAGCGGTGCAAGAGCATTGCAGGACGTTGGATTCAACGGACTGAATGATGCCGAGGAACGAAGTTTTCAGTCATACCAAAGCTTCCTCTCGTCTATACAGGGAAAGGTGAGTGCAGCTGTTTGGGATTCAATATACAACGACCCAGCAAACGATGACTACCATTATTTTAGAGGTAGTGACTATGACCGAAAGGAAACAAGCATTCTTGACAGATATAAGTATATAAACAACCCGCAGGGAAACTCACCAGACAGTAATTCAAGTTCAGAAAACTATGATACATCATACAAGACTACGCCTGATGTGGAGGATATAAATCAGGACTATACACTGAATGAATATGAAAAGTATTATCAGTATCATGTGTCGATGAGACCAGAGGATATGGTTGTGGGCAATAACTTTATCGTGGATAAGCGTGAGGCGAGTGCTAGTCTGAGAAATGGAAAAACGGAAAATGTGACATGGTATCAGTTCCGTGTTCCACTTAGCGAATATCAAAAACGTGTTGGTTCTATTTCGGGCTTTACAAGCATAAGGTTTATGAGAATGTTTCTCACAGGTTTCAAACATCCTATTGTGCTGCGTTTCGGAAGTTTGAATCTCGTGCGTGGCGAATGGCGACAATATGAGCAGAATCTCGATAACGCAGGCAGTTCAGGAACAGCGGCTGTGAGTTCGGTAAGCATAGAAGAAAACGGAGACAAGACTCCTGTAAACTATGTGTTGCCTCCTGGTATAAGCCGTGAGCAAGATCCTACTCAGCCACAGCTTGTGGAAAGTAACGAACAGGCATTGAACATAATGGTGGATAATCTCTCAAACGGAGAGTCTAAGGCTGTTTACAAGAATACAACGGTAGATTTGAGGCAATACAAAAAATTGCAGATGTTTGTGCATGCAAACGCATTGCAGCAGAACAATACTAACCTTACAGACGGGCAATTGGCTGTGTTTATTCGTCTGGGCTCTGATTACAAAAACAACTATTATGAATATCAAATACCGCTCAAACTCACCCAAGCAGGAAAATACAATAATAATTCAACGATAGATCGTGTGGCAGTGTGGCCAGAAAGCAATATGCTTGATATTCCGCTCTCAATATTCACCGACATAAAGAAAAAAAGAAATATAGCAAAGGCTGAGGGAAGAGCTTATTTCAACAGAGTGTTCACAGATTATGATAACGATAAACCTGCCAATAAGGTTACCGTTATGGGAAATCCAAGTTTGGGTGAGGTTAAGACAATGATTATTGGTGTGAGAAACCTTTCAGCAGATAACAAGAATGGTGAAGTTTGGGTGAACGAATTGCGACTGAAGGATTATAACAATAAAGGCGGATGGGCTGCAAACGGCAACCTGAATGTGCAACTATCTGATTTGGGTAACGTGAATGTTCAGGGAAAATATGTTAGTGACGGATTTGGCGGACTGGAAGATGGAGTGATGCAGCGTTCACAGGAAGACTTCTCTACATACAGTGTGACTACAAACGTAGAACTTGGCAAATTCTTCCCAGCGAAAGCTAAGGTTACAGCGCCTCTGTATTATTCTGTTACAAGAGAGAACAGTAAACCAAGATATAATCCGCTTGATACCGATATGAAACTTGATGACGCATTAGAATCTGCTGCAAATAAAGCTGAAAGGGACAGTATTGAGAATATAGCCGTTAAGAAGACTGTTAACACAAACTTCTCTCTTTCAAACGTACGTGTTGGAATACAGACAAAGCAACATCCTATGCCTTATGATCCTGCTAACTTCTCGTTCTCTTACAGTCATTCCCATACTCACACAAGCGGAGAGACAACTGTATATGAAAATGAGGATAACTGGCGTGGGGCGATGAACTACAGTTGGACTCCTGTGTATAGGGCTTGGGAACCATTTAGAGACTTGAAGAGTAAATCAAAATGGGCTGATATATTTAAGAAAATGGGAGTAAACTGGTTGCCGCAGAATGTAGCTTTCAACAGTGAAATGACGCGCAACTACTATGAACTGCAGGAACGTGACATGGAGAGTACTGAAAATACTTCTATTCCAGTAACCTTCAGTGAGCAGTTCCTGTGGAATCGTGACTTCACCCTTAGATGGGATATGACACGCAATATACACATGACTTTTCAAAGCGCGACGAGGGCACAGATAGAAGAACCCTATACTCCTATAAACAAAGAACTATATGCTGATAATTATCAGGCTTGGAAAGACTCAGTATGGACAAGTATCAAACATATGGGTACACCGCTTGATTATCAGCAGAACTTTACTTTGTCATATCAGCTGCCATTGAATCTTATACCTGTATTTGACTGGATAATGTCTGATGCGCAATATACAGCCAATTACACTTGGGTGAGAGGAACTAAGCTTGATGATGGAACGAGTCTTGGAAATACGATAACGAATAATCGTAACCTGAATATAAATGGTACGTTTAACATGGAGAAGTTGTATAACCACATTCCTTTCCTAAAAACGGCTAATGAACGTTTCGACAGAATATCTGCTCCAGTAAGTATGGTTAGCATGAAACAACAAAGAATTGGATCGGTTGCGACGATTAAGAATAAGGGTGACGATAAGACCAAGAAGGCACTACCCAAAAATAAGAATAGTTTTGAAACAGAGATAACGATTCTGCCTGATACATCAATGGTTGTTACTCATGGAAAGAAGAGTAAGAGAATCGTGGTTACCGCAAGGACTCGTGATGGACACATTTATAAACTGAAATATAGAAAGATTGATAATAACAAAATACGAATAATAAACAAGGTTGATTCTGCTTTGCATCTGAAAATAACTGTTGCGGCAAAAATGCCGCTTGAAAACAATAAATGGTATAAGACGGCGCAGAGCATAGCTAGGGTTATGATGATGGTGCGAAACGTAAGTATAAGTTATCGCAACCAATACTCTATGTCGTTGCCAGGATTTATGCCTAATGTCGGTGATGCATTAGGACAGAATCGTGGAAACGGACTGCTTTCTCCTGGGCTTGATTTTGCGTTTGGACTTACAGGAGATTCGTATGTGGAGAAGTCTTATGAACGTGGCTGGCTGTTGCAGAATGATTCTGTTGCTACACCGGCTACAAGCAATACAACTGAGGACTTGCAGCTAAGGGCTACTCTGGAACCTTTGAAAGACTTAAAGATTGATCTCAATGCAACTCGTATATCAACAAAGGCTCGTAGTATACAGTATATGTATTCCGGAATGCCTACGACGCAAAGCGGAACTTTCGCAATGACGACAATATCGATTGGTAGTTCTTTTGAGGGGATAGGAAATGCCAATAACGGCTATCACAGCAATACATTCGATAAATTCTGCGGACTGCTTGATGCATTCCGCAGTCGTGTGGAAGCACAATATATGAGTGCTGTTTATCCTAAAAACACGTCACTGGCTGGTAAAATATTTGATATTAAAAACGGTACGGTGAATAAATACAGCGCAGATGTCATGGTTCCTGCCTTTATATCAGCCTATACAAGCATGGGTGGTAACAGTCTTGAACTGTTTCCTTCTTTGGCAAGACTTCTTCCAAACTGGACATTAAGATATGGAGGATTAGTGAAACTCCCTTGGTTCAGGGATGTGTTCAAAAGCTTTAACATCAATCATTCATACAAAAGTATTTATACTGTAGGTTCGTATTCTTCATATAGCACTTTTGCCGAGTATATGAATGGACTTGGATTCATAACAGATACCGAAACAGGTAATCCTACTCCTAGTAGTATGTTTAATGTGTCTACGGTGAGTATTAACGAGGCATTCTCTCCATTGCTAGGAATAGACATGACATTCAATAATAATATTACGGCAAAGTTGGAATATCGCACCGTGAGGAGCGTTAACCTTAGCATGACAAGTGTTCAGGTAAACGAAGCGCTGAGCAAGGACTGGGTAATAGGACTTGGATATAAGATAAGTGATTTCAGTCTGTTTGGAATGAAATCCCACAGAGTTGTTTCAAGTAAAAAGGATAATAAAGGTAATACAACCAATAACAGGCGTGGTGGATTGAATCATGATTTGAATCTGCGTTTAGACATGAGTTATAGAAATCAGGCTGCTATAACAAGAGATATTGCAAGTATGATGAGTAATGCCAGCAGTGGTAACACGGCATTCAAACTGAGTTTCGCGGCAGACTATACATTGTCTAGGATGCTCACAATGAGTTTCTATTACGATCATCAAAGTAACACTCCATTATTGAGCAGTAGCAGTTATCCAACAACGACACGTGATTTCGGATTGAGTATAAAGTTCAGTCTTACAAGGTAAAAACAAAGCCTACCAATTATTTTTGGCAGGCTTTGTTAATATATAATGTCTAATAATATTGTTATTTGTCTTTTTTCTGGTCGTATGCATGTACTGGATAGTCAACTGTGTAATGAAGTCCTCTACTTTCCTTACGTTCAATAGCCATACGTGTTATGAGATAACCTGTATTAATCATATTGCGTAGTTCGCTTAAGTCCTTGCTTATCTTCACACGCTTGAATAGGGCTTCTGTCTCTTCGTATATCAGATCCAGACGATCCCATGCACGCTTCAGTCGCAAGTCGCTTCTTACAATTCCCACGTAGTTACTCATGATTTGTCCTACCTCTTTTACACTCTGAGTTATTAGCACGTGTTCCTCGTTGGTAAGAGTACCCTCGTCATTCCATGCAGGAACCTTATCATTGAAGTCGAAGTCATCAACATGCTCTATGCTATGCTTTGCAGCAGCGTCTGAATAAACAACGGCTTCTATAAGTGAATTGCTGGCAAGACGGTTACCACCGTGAAGACCAGTGCATGAACATTCTCCAAGAGCATATAGCCGTTCGATGCTGCTGCATCCGTTTAGGTCAACCTTTATACCTCCACACATATAATGTGCAGCTGGACGTACTGGAATCATCTCCTTTGTGATATCAATTCCTATACTAAGGCATTTAGCGTATATGTTTGGGAAATGGTGCTTAGTCTCTTCCTGATTTTTATGCGTTACATCAAGGCATACATGGTCAAGACCGTGAATCTTCATTTCCTTATCTATTGCTCGTGCAACGATGTCACGTGGTGCAAGGCTCAGTCGCTTGTCGTATTTCTCCATAAAAGTCTCTCCGGTAGGCAGTTTCAGTATGCCGCCATACCCACGCATAGCCTCAGTGATGAGAAATGCCGGATGAGTCTCTCCAGGATGATATAGTGATGTGGGATGGAACTGGACAAATTCCATGTCGGCAACAGTTCCCTTTGCACGATAAACCATAGCCTCTCCGTCACCAGTAGCAATGATAGGGTTGGTGGTTGTCTGGTAGACAGCTCCGCAGCCACCTGTACACATTACTGTAACTTTGCTAAGATAAGTGTCAACCTTCTGTGTCTCAGGATTCAACACGTATGCTCCATAGCAGTTGATGTCTTGTGTGCGTCTTGTTACTCTGGCTCCAAGATGATGCTGTGTGATTATTTCTACTGCGAAGTGATTTTCCTTGATAATGATGTTAGGATTGCTTCTTACTGCATCCATCAGCGCACGTTGAATTTCTGCGCCGGTATCGTCTGCATGGTGAAGAATTCTGAATTCAGAATGTCCACCTTCACGGTGGAGATCAAATCGACCGTCTTGCATCTTGTCAAAGTTCGTACCCCATTCAACAAGTTCCTTGATTTGTTCAGGAGCCTTTGTGACCACCTGCTTAACAGCCTCGTAGTCACTGATGTAGTCTCCTGCAATCATGGTATCCTGAATGTGTTTATCAAAGTTGTCTATTTCTAGGTTGGTTACCGAAGCAACACCCCCTTGAGCAAATGATGTGTTTGCCTCGTCAAGGGAAGTTTTGCAGATCATGCACACTTTACCTTTATGCGCCCTGGCAACTTTAAGGGCGTAGCTCATACCAGCAATACCACTGCCGATAATAAGAAAATCGTATTTATAAACCATTTTTGCTTATAAGCTTTTTAGCTATTTGGTTGCAAAAATACTAAAAATATGTGTATTTTTCATCTTCTGTGCTATCTTTTTATTAATTTTGCAAACAATATATTATTAATAATGTAATGAACCGTATCTTTCATCAGCGTTTTATGCTTACTTCCAAGTGTGCGATATCTCTGTTCACACTGCTTGCATTTTATTTTTTATGGAATAAGATAGCTTTGCCTGCACTTCTGGTTGTGATAGTGATTGTGATGATGATTGAACGTGTGTTGCATACTACCTACACCTTCCTTATTGATGAAGACGGGGTGCAGCAACTTGTAATTTATCGTGGCAGATTTTCCAAGACCATATCCATAAGGGTAGGGGATATTGTGAAGGTTACACGAATGAAAGCTGTTTTTGGACTTAGTTGTTATCTGCTTGTGCAATATGGTGCATGCCATCTTGTTAGTTTGCAGCCCGACAACGAAGAACAGTTTATGGCTGAGTTAAACAAAAGACAATGAAACATTTAAGATATTTATTTCTTCTTTTAGTAGTTTTTACCTTGCCAACCTATGCGCAGGTTGAATTGGAAAATATAGAGGATGATGATGACAGTAACATTGCTGACTCAGCAATGGTTGACACTCTGCAACATGACAGTATTGCCTTGCCTTGGCCTAAGGGGATACAGCATAAATTGAGTAGACTTGTAAACAGTGATATGTTCAAGACTTCACAATTGGGAATGATTGTGTATGATCTTGACGCAGACAGCACAATATTCTGTTTCAACGAAAAGCAACTTTTGCGCCCTGCAAGCACCATGAAACTTATCACTGCAATCACAGCAATTGATAAACTTGGTGGAGATTACCAGTTTAAGACGGAACTTTGCTATACAGGAAAGGTTGAAAATCATACTCTTAAGGGGAATATATATTGTGTGGGAGGTTTTGATCCTCGTTTCAACAGTGATGATCTTAATGCGTTTGTTGAGGCTATTCAGAAAATGGGAATTGACACGATTGTCGGAACGTTGTATGCCGACAAGAGCATGAAAGATGATAAGCAGTTTGGTGAAGGCTGGTGTTGGGATGATGACAATAATGTGTTGAGTCCGCTTATAATAAGTCGTAAGGATATATTCATGGGACGCTTCTTGGAAGAGCTCCAAAAACATAAAATAGTAGTTAATGACGCTACAATAAATGATGGCAGAAAGCCTGCTGATGCATATTGTATAGTAAATCGTTTCCACACTATTGATCAGATTCTGATGAAGATGTTGAAGGAAAGTGATAACTTGTATGCTGAGGCTATGTATTATCAGATAGCTGCAAGTACTGACAATCATCCGGCTTCCGCAAAAAGTGCACGAGCCGTAGAGAGAAGACTTGTTGAGAAGATTGGTTTGAATCCTTCTCAATATAAATTTGCCGATGGTTCAGGACTTTCATTATATAATTATGTAAGTCCAGAATTGGAAGTAAGAATGCTTCGTTATGCATATATGAACGATAATATATACAATCATCTTAATCAGGCATTGCCTATAGCCGGTGTTGATGGTACTCTTAAAAAACGAATGAGAGGTGGTTTCGCCAGCGGAAATGTAAGGGCTAAGACTGGAACCGTAACAGGAATAAGCAGTTTGGCTGGATATTGCAAGTCTTCAAATGGCCACATGCTTTGTTTCTCAATAATAAATCAGGGACTCCTTCATGGCAGAAATGGAAGAGCCTTTCAGGATCGAGTCTGCACAGTGTTGTGTTCACCAAATTAATTGAAATGATATGGAGGAAATAAGAACTTTTGTTGAAAATATTATAGGACTGATAGGAATATCAGGACCGTCTGTTCATATCCTGCGACATATACTGCTTGTATTTTTTGCTATATTATTAGCATGGCTTACAGGCGTTATATGTCATAAGATAATGGTTCCTCTGTTACTTAAATTCACTAGTCATACTGATATTAAGTGGGACGACGTGATTTTCAATGAGCGAGTATTGCGAAGTGCCTGCAATATTATACCAGCTATAGTTATATGGGCTTTACTCCCACTTATATTCTATCAGTTTCATATTGTTAGAGAGGTTCTTGAACGTATCACGGCTATATATATCACCGTGATGTCTGCACGTACGGCTTTTGTATTTGTAGACAGTTTCAACAATCTTGACACTGGCATGCAACGTTCCAGCACGCAGCAGTATTTGAAGTCTTTTTGTGGTGTGCTGAAAATCTTATTGTTGTTTATTGCAGCTGTGGTAGTGATTGCAATAACCATTAATCGAAGTCCTTTGGCCTTGTTTGCAGGACTAGGTGCCACGAGTGCGATACTCATGCTCATATTTAAGGATACGATAGCTGGACTTGTAGCAGGAGTACGCCTTACAAGTAATGATATGTTGCATTGCGGAGATTGGATAACGGTTCCTTCTGTTGGAGCTGACGGAACTGTTGAGGAACTGACTCTTACTACTATAAAGATCCGTAATTTCGATAATTCCATAGTCACAGTAAGTCCAATTGCTTTGGTTGACGGCTCGTTTACAAATTGGATTGGAATGCAGAATTCTGAAGGTAGACGGGTAATTAAAAAGGCTTATTTTGATTTTAACAGTATTGGACTGCTTACTCCAGATGTTAAAAAGAATATCATAGACCGAGGATATTTTAAGGCTGAAGAATTGAAAGATGATGATATAAACATCAGCCTTTACAGAAAGTATATTGAAAACTTTATAGCTTCCAGAAACGAAGTGAATAACAATATGTTCTATGTTGTGCGCCAATTGGACTCATCGCAAGGCGGATTACCTTTGGAGTTTTATTTCTTTCTGTTTAGCAAGGATACAAAACCATATGAGCATGATAGTGCTGAAATAATGGATTGCATCTATGCTATAGCTCGTGAATTTGGTCTGGTTATATTTCAGTCTCAGAATGTTATTTCACTTCGGTAACCGATGTAACTATCGAGTCACCACTAGGTAGGTGATAGAAACCTATTCTGACAACGTGCCCAAAATCGGCATTTCCTGTTACTTTAAGATGTTTGGCTTTATAATATGTGGTAGTATCCCTTTTGCTTGGATATGAAACAAGTTGTAGATTCTGCTTTGTGCTGCCTTCTCCGACGAAGAAAATATCTGTACTGTCCTTAATATTTTTGATGTTTGCAGTATCATTTTTTGATTTGGCGGCATGCGTACTTGTGTCAACAGGTTCAAATACACTGGCGGCAACAGTATCACCAGGATTGTCGCTTGGAGCCATCTTGCATGATGTAGAAACAGTCATTGCGGCGATACATAAAATAACAAAAATAAATATCTTCTTCATAACAGTGTGCAAATATAACCAAAAAATATGAATGTATCAAAATCATTATGGATAATTAATCACATAATTTATTAACTTGAAGTTTTGGCTGTTATTGCCTTCTCTGCAAATATCATTCTTATTTCTCCATAGTCTACGTCTTCTGGACAAATGTCCTTTATTGGTTTCATACCTTGTGACGTGCCAATCTTGTTTACTGCTTTGTTTATTATATTGTATTTCTCTTTACCAATGATGTCTGTAACTTTCAGTTCGCCAGTCTCCACGTAATGTGTTAGATGGCTGAATATAGTTCCAAGTGTGAAATCTCGAGTCTTAGCAATCTCATTGAGCGATAATCCAGATTTATACATTATAAATGTGAGTTCCTTCGTGTTTTCTTTCTTAACTTTAGGTTTCGAAGTATCTTCTTTGTCACTATTGTATTTCTTTCTTCTACGTGTAGTTACTGCGAGTGGATTTATCTCTTCTATAGCGTTAAGAAAAGCTATTTGTCGGTTTCTAAGATAACTTTCACTGTCAAATCCGTTGTCTATTGTCATCTCAAGAATATTTTTCTTAGACAGATATGCCAGTTTAAGTTCTGAATATGTAGTGTCAAGTTTGTTTGCACCTTGTTTATTATCAGTTTTGGCGGCGGATGTTTGGTCAAGTAACTGCTGTATGTAAGTCTTTAAAGTCTTATTGAAATACACTGCGCTTTTTACTACACGTTCAAGAAAAACATCTCCTGTGAGTTCTTCGTAGTTCATGTAATTTATGGTATTTATCCATTTATGTGACACAACGCCTATTTTTTCTTTTAAAGATACAAATGTTGCTTTGTGAAGTATTGTCAGCTTTGGATATGCGTGCAGAAATTCAATTATAGTACGGCAGAGATTTTCTTCAGCTATAATTATGTCATTGAATGTAAACAGTTCTGCCAGTTGTTGCTTGTAATAGTTCTGTTTCAGAAGTTCAAGGCTGTCTATATTTTGTTTTGCAGCCTCTTCCTGCCTGCTTATATATGAATCAACTCGTTCATCATTTATTATGGCATGATTGTCAATCTTTGATGCCAGTACCATACCTTCAAGAGTTTTGCAGCGGCTCAGAGCTACATACACTTGTCCAGAAGCGAATGATGATCCCGCGTCAATAATAGCATGCTCGAAAGTCAGTCCTTGACTCTTATGTATTGTGATAGCCCATGCAAGTCGCAGTGGATATTGCTTAAATACGCCTTGTACGTCTGGCTCTATTTCCTTAGTATCCTTATTTATTACGTATTTGGTGTTTTCCCATTCTTGTGGTTGCACTTCGATATCACTTTCTTCTCCGCTGCATCTTACTTTAATGCAGTCATCGGATATACTCGTGATATGTCCAATCTTACCATTATAATAGAGATGGTCAATAGATGGATCGTTTTTGATAAACATCACCTGTGCATCTTCTTTCAACAAAAGTTTCTCATTGGTAGGGTAGCTGTATTCAGGAAAGTTACCTTTAATATTGGCATTGAATGTAAATTCTTCTGTTTTGAGTTTGGCTAATTCAGAATCGTTATATCTGTCAGCCATAGCATTATGTGTTGTTAGTCTTATGTATCCGTCTTTATTGTCTATATGAAATTCTGGATTGAATCTTGAATTGAGAATGTTTATATCATTTTCTGAAGGCTTTCCGCTTCTTATACTGTTGAGTAAGTCTAGAAACTTTGCGTCTTGCTGACGGTAGACTTTCTGCAGTTCTATAGTTATATAGTTAATCTGTTGCAGAGCGTGACTTCCGAAAAAATATGGAGTATTATAATATGGGCGCAAAATATTAGCATCATTATCTGTTACAACTGGAGTCAGTTGCTGAAGATCGCCAATCATTAGTAGTTGAACGCCTCCAAACGGTTTGCTTGCGTCTTTGTATCGTCGCAATACAGAGTCTATGGCATCAAGAAGATCACTTCTCACCATACTTATTTCATCTATAATAAGCAAATCCAAAGTCTTCACAATGTTTCTCTTTTCCTTAGAGAAATCAAACTTTTCCTTGAATGTAGTGTTTGGCACATATGGTGAGAATGGTAGTTGAAAAAATGAATGTATTGTAACTCCGTGTGCATTGATTGCTGCAACACCAGTAGGAGCAACAACAACAATACGTTTGCAGCTCTTGTCAATAATGCTTCTTAAGAATGTAGTTTTTCCTGTTCCTGCTTTACCTGTGAGGAATATACTGGTACTTGTATGTTCTATAAATTCCCAGGCTAGTTCCAGTTCGTTGTTAGTTTCCATTTTAACTTAAATATAAATCTATCTACAAAGGTACAGCAAACGAGTGGAAAGGCAAAATAAAACTTGTTTTAATTTTGCCTTTTCCGAGTGCAGCAAATCTTCAACATAAGTTAAAGGTACAGCAAACGAGTGGAAAGGCAAAATAAAACTTGTTTTAATTTTGCCTTTTCCGAGTGCAGCATATTTTCAATGCAAATTATGAGGTATCGCAAATCTAAGATGATGCAGGGAATTAAAATGATTATATTTGCATATATTCTTGTTATAACGTTTGCTTGTGTAAAATCAAATAGTTATATTTGCAGTGTAATTACGATATAACAAACAACGGTATAAAAATGGAAGTAACAATTACAAACGAAAATTTTGAGAGTTATAAGAATGGTGAATTGCCATTAGTAGTGGATTTTTGGGCTACATGGTGCGCTCCTTGTAGGATGATTGCTCCAATCATTGCGGAACTTGCTGAAGAATATGACGGAAAGGTCGTTGTTGGCAAATGTGATGTTGAGGACGCAGACGAGATTGCAAGTGAATTTGGTATCCGCAATATTCCTACTATATTGTTCCTTAAGAACGGTGAAGTAGTAGACAAGTTTGTCGGCGCAGCTAGTAAAGCAAAAATAGAAGAGAAGTTTAAATCTCTTTTATAAAATATAAAATGCAGAAACGCTAGTGATTATTATCGCTGCGTTTCTGCATTTACCGTTTCTAGAATTCCACAAGTCTTGTTCCGTCTTCCTGTTCTGTAATCGTTACCTTTGTAACATCTTCAGGAAGAATGTCCTCAATGAGTTCTGGCCATTCCAATAGACACAAATTACCGCTGTAGAAATAATCTTCGTATCCCATATCATAAACCTCTTCGAGTTTCTTTATTCTGTAAAAGTCGAAATGGTATATTGGAGTATCATTGTCAGCGGTATATTCGTTGACGATAGCGAATGTTGGAGATGTTATTACATCGTTAACTCCTAACTCTTCGCAGATAGCCTTAATGAAAGTTGTCTTTCCGGCTCCCATCTTTCCGTAGAAAGCGAAAACCTTTCCTGTTCCCATGTTGGCAATAAATTTCTTTGCGGTAACATGGATGTTGTCTAATGAATCGATTTTAATTTTCATAATCTTATATAATTATAATTATTTCTTTTTTCTTCTTGTCATGGAGATTAGTGGAATAAGCATTTCTTCCATTGATATTCCTCCATGTTGAAACGTATTCTTGTAATATGACACATAGTAGTTGTAGTTGTTGGGATAAGCGAAGAAAGAGTCTCCTGTAGCGAATATATATGATGTGCTGATGTTTGGTGAAGGCAGATTTGCCTTATGAGGGTCCTTAATCTCAAACACTTGACGTGCATCATAGTTGAGATTCTTGCCAAGTTTATATCTCAGATTTGTATTTGTGTTGCGGTCACCAATAATCTTTATCGGTTTGTTCGCTCTTATGCTGCCGTGATCAGTAGTGATAATCACTTTATAGTCTTTCTGTGAAAGCAAACTGAACAGTTCGGCAATGTCTGAATGTCTAAGCCAGCTTTGTGTTATACTGCGGTATGCGCTCTCGTTGTTGGCAAGTTCTCTTACCATCTTAGATTCAGTTCTTGCATGTGATAGCATATCGATGAAATTTATCACAACAACATTCAGGTTGTACTTTTCAAGTTCACCAAATCTTTCTATTAGTTTGTTGATAGCTTGTGAGTCATTAATTTTGTGATAACTGAAAGTATCGTGACGTCTGTATCTTTCAAACTGTGTCTGAATAAGCGCCTCTTCATTCAGGTTTTTACCTTCGTCTTCATCTTCATCTACCCATAGGTTTGGATACATCTTCTGTATTTCGTATGGCATTAATCCACTGAAAATAGCATTGCGACTATATTGCGTAGCTGTTGGAAGAATACTCATATACATATTTTCCTTTATTTCGAACATGTTACTAATCTCATTGGCAAGTATTTTCCAATGATCATAGCGCAAGTTATCTATGACAATACAGAATACTTTTTCTTTATTGTCAAGTGCAGGGAATATCTGAGTCTTGAAAATATCATTGCTCATTAATGGGCGCTCTTTTGCGTTTTCCATCCATTGCATATAGTTTTTCTGGATGTATTTGGCGAAAGCATTATTAGCTTCTTCCTTTTGCATTTGCAGCATTTCAAGCATATTGCTGTCGGCATTGCTAAGTTCTAGTTCCCATTTAGTGAGCAGACGGTATATTTCAGTCCAATCATCAAAAGAGTCACGATCGTCAATCAGCATAGAAATTTTTCTAAAGTCCTGACGATAGCCACTTTGTGTTACTTCTGTTACTAGTTCACGCTTATGAATGTTCTTCTTCAGTGCGATAAGTATCTGACTTGGATTTACAGGTTTGATAAGATAGTCGGCAATCTTTCTGCCTATAGCTTGATTCATAATATCCTCTTCCTCACTCTTGGTAACCATTACTATAGGAGTGGTGGGCTGTATATCCTTAATACGTTCTAGAGTTTCAAGTCCGGTAAGTCCAGGCATCATCTCGTCAAGAAGAATAAGGTCAAATGTGTTATTTCTACAAAGTTCAATGGCATCTTCGCCATTGCTTATTGTAGTAACATCGTAATCTCTTTTTTCTAGAAAGATAATGTGGGCACGAAGAAGTTCAATTTCATCGTCAACCCAAAGTAATTTACCGTTATTCATATTTTAAAATCCTTCTAAATCGTAATATTCATCTTCCAAGTCGAAAGTCTTTCCTTCTGTTTTCTTATCCTCTTTTTTTTCTACTGTTGGTAAAGGCTTCGTTTCTTCTTCATTTCCTATTGTTACAATCTTTGCAGGTTCTGTAAGCAGGTTAGAAGTGTTGGCCTTTATCGGTGCAAAATTCTTATTGTAGAATTTCTCGTAATCTTCATAGCTGAATTGATTACCAAGCAGAGGAAGATTCTGACTGCTTATTATAATAGGTCTGGCTTTTTCTGCCAGTTTTATTACAGCAGTCTGCGTGTTTAGTTCTCTTGCATATTGCAAAGCTTCGTTATAATTTAGAAATCCTTTGATAACCATTCTGTGAATGTTGTCAATATTTTCTATCTGTATATCGAAATTGCGCACCATGTAACTGGTGAAGTTGTATTTGGCTATCTCAAACAACAACTGATTCTCATTAACAGAATCAGGGTTATATACCAACATATATACAAAGTCAAGATTACTGTCTGAATTAAACTTTTGTGTCTTTATTGAATCACTGTCGTTGAGGATTTCAGTACGTCTGTTCCAAACGTCGCCAATATCAAACTTACCACCGTGTAGTCTTCTTCCTGCTTTAACACCGTTGATAATCATACCAGCCATTTGGCTCAGTGCGCTTTCTGGGAAATCCTTTACAAGCGTGTTCATATCGTTAAGGCATCCTTTCTGATTGCCGTTGTTCAACTTGTTCAGTCCACCAATAAACAGAAACTTGTCCCGGTTTGCACCCGAAGGGAATCTGTGTTCTGAAATATACGTATTACCGTCAACTTCTGTATATTTTTCTGCCTTAAAAGCATCGTATGTGGCAGCATAAATAGAGTCTTCGATATGTTCGCCCCATTTAGCGTTTTCCTTGTATAACGGATCACTTAGTAATGTTGTCCATTTGCTTTGTGGGTATTCTCTTTTGAGTTTTCCTATATAGCTGTCGGCAATATCCATCTTGTTTTCGCGTGCATATAGCAGATAAAGGTGATAGAAGACATTATCCATATCCTTATATTTTGGATAATAGTCTTCAATTCTTCTTAATGCCTTTTCGCCAAGCACAAGATTATCAAGTTTATCCTTAAAAATAACTCCACTATTATAGAGCGCATTCATCAGGATATTATTGCTTTCGTCAAGTTGCACTTTGGTAAGTGGTATCTGTTTGATATAGTATTCACGTCTATGTGGATTTGCTTCCGCATTGTCATTAATAATATTGTTGGTACTGTCTTTGACTTCCTCTTGTGTTATCGAGTCTTGCGATATTTCATTTATTCCTGCGACAACAGTCTTGTTTATTCGCTGCCAATTATCCACATTATCACGTTTACCCCATGTGCGGGTAAATGTTTCCTTGCCTCTGCTCACAGTCATTGGATTATAGAAATACCAAGTAGTAGCGTTGTTTCTGTCTATGGCGTTGTTTTGCATTGCAAACTCAGCCTTCATAGATATATTAGCACCTACATTTCCTGTATTTGTCTGTAGTTGTGAATTCAGTTCAGCCTTTTCTTTTTTCTTAAGCGCAATGATTATTTTATCAATAATTACGTTACGACTGTTTTCGTTCATACTTGCAAGTTGTTGCAGAGAGTCCTGAATTTCTACAGCATCAGTGAAAGGAACAAGTTCCTCTAGCACTTTTTGTCTGTCTGTAAGCTGTTGATAGTCCTTTCTTTCTTTGTCTAACAATCCTATAGCTACGTCGTAGCATCCTTTTGCTTTTCCGAATTGTTCCTTTGTCCAATAAAGGTTGCCAAGTTTCAATAACAGAACACCTTTCTCTATTCCGTTTCTTGTAGCTTTTTCCTTTCCATGTTCGTAAGCGACAATAGCATTAGTGGTATCTTTTTTTGCCAGATATATATTACCAATGGCATAGTATATCTGGTCTTGATAATCTTTATTGCTATCAGATGCAGCCATTCTTTTCAGTTTGGCAATCATCTGCTTTTGTTTGCCTCCAGCCAAAACTTCCGTCATGCCAACTCTTGCGTTGAATGCCAGTTGGTAAGGAGGGTTTAGTCTTATTACGTGTTTATATGCATTGTAAGCATCATCCTTGTTTCCCATTTCCTCAAGCAACTGTCCCATGAGAAACCATTCACGAGCCTTCTGCTTACGTCTCATCTCATGACTTATCACTTTTTGTAGATATGGTATTGCCTTTCCGTAATTTCCTGTATGAATATAATAGTCTGCATAGGTGTAGTCCCATTCTTTTTGTGCTCTCCAATGTATAGAGTCACGTTGAATGTTGCGTATAACGTCTTCGGCATCATATCGCCAATCTTCTTCAATATAGCATTTCGCCAGCCATGCTCTTGCCTTTCCATATATGGCAGGTTGGGTTGCATATAGTCTACTCATGTAGGCGAATGTAGATGCTGCTTCACTGAAGTCACCCTTATAGAATTGTGCACGTCCCATAAGCAACCATACTTTCCATAAAAATGGATTATATTCCCTTCGGCTTAACCAATCTATATCGTGTTGTGTCTTTTTCTTGTTAGGGTTCCATTCTGGTCGTCTCTTTATGCTGTAGAGTTTTATAGCCTTTTGACATTTCTCAATAGCTTTGTCAAAATTAGAACTTCCAATTTGTCGGTTTTCCTTATTTCCTACAGTATAAAGAGGAATTATCTCTGTGAAGTTGTCCTTATTTCCGTTTTCTTTTTCAAGAGAGCCATCTATATATGCCACAGAACCATTGTAATAAGTGTTGTATCTTGCATTGAAGGCATGCCACCATCTTGACTTAGCTGTATTTTGCTGAGTCGAACATCCGTAGATTGACGTAATGCTAATCAGTGCGGTCAGGATGTATATAGCATTATGCTTCATTTAAGTTTGGCTATGGCATATATTATTATACTGATGAATATTATGGAGGCTCCCGATGGAACGTTGAGCCAATAGCTTATACCTAGTCCCAACAGACAGTCAATCCAACCGATGCCTATACTAAGAAGAGCCATTTTCTTGAAATTGTATGTAAATATGTTTGCTGTCATCTGTGGAATTGTAAGCAAACTTATTGCAAGTACTATTCCCACCATTCTAAGTGTAGACACTATTGCCATTGCTATAAGTGCCATCATCATGTATTCAATGAACTTAACGTGCAGCCCCTGTGATGTTGCGAAAGTTGAATCAAAAGCCACGCTTTGTATTTCTCTATACATAAACGTAAATATAGCTATTACAACTACAGACAGTATAGCCAGAAGCCATAAGTCTGCATATCCAATAGTTAGAATACTTCCGAATAGAAAAGATGGAAGATCTGGCATAAATCCAGGAGTGAGAAAGCAGCAGATGATGCCAATGCTCATTCCGAAAGTCCAGAATACTGCTATTGCCGAATCTTCTCTTACATTGCCTCTTCTTGACATCCATTCTACTCCGAATGCACTTAATATAGAGAATACCATTGCTGATAATATTGGATTTATACCAAGCAGCACACCTAGTCCAATACCGCCGAAAGAAGCATGGGTGATGCCTCCGCTTATGAATACCAGTCGGCGTGTCACAATGTATGTTCCAATAATTCCGCAAACAATGCTTGCCAATATCGAACCTAATAATGCGTTCTGGAAAAAAGTATAATGTAGTATTTCCAATTTATCTTTATTTTTTTATTGTTGTTGTTCTGCCAGAGCGATATATTCATCCTTTATCTGGTCGGGCATATTTATACCACGAAGTATCAAACTGCGGTTCCAGTCCTTCACTTCATTTTGTTTCATTGTGAGCATTACCTCAGAGAACTCTTCAACTTCCTCGTTTGTATATCCGTCGGAAAGACGTCCCTTGAATCTGTCTAGTTCCTCGTCGTCATAATATTCCACTTCTTTAGTGGCAGCTTCCATCATGCATTCCTGCTCGCATTTATCATTCTGACCGTTGCATGTATAACAAGTCTGTTTTGTTATAATAGGCTTGTCGCGTCCTTCTTCGTCTTTGGAGAGGAACGTTATCACGGCTGTTATGATGCCAAGTGCCAATATCGGAATAATCAGGTATATCATATAGTTATGAAACTATTTTTATTCTATAGTGAATCCTGCTGTATTCAGGTCTTTCCAGAAATTAGGATATGACTTGCTTACAACTTCAGGATTGTTTATTTTCAGTCCAGGAATCTTCAATGCTACAGGTGCGAAAGACATTGCCATACGGTGATCTTCGTAAGTGTCTATTGTCTCAGTGGTTGGTTCGCATCTGTCGCCGTCCCATATAAGTTCATTGTCGTTTTTGTCCTTTATGATGTATCCCAATTTCTTGAGTTCTTTTTTCAATGCCTCTATGCGGTCTGTTTCTTTAATCTTTAGGCTTCCTAGTCCGGTAAAATGAAACTTTATACCCATAAGAGCACAACATACAACAAATGTCTGTGCAAGATCGGGCGAACCTGTGAAGTCATATTCCAATCGTGGTAGCATACATTTGTGTCTTTTAAGTGTTACAGTAGTTGGAACACCAAGTTCGGTAGATTTAAAACTTGTTTTCACTCCAAGTAGAGAGAATATGTATCTCACAACAGAGTCGCCTTGTTTAGAACCGTCCATAAGTCCGTTAAGTCTTATTTCTGCCTCTGGGTCATTGCTAAGAGCCATGATTTCATACCAATAGCTGCTAGCGCTCCAGTCGCTTTCAATGAAATAAGGACGCTCTGTGTATGGTTTTGCCGAAACTGTAATTGTATCAACATCCGACCAGTCTGCGTCTGCACCAAACTCTCTCATCGTCCATAGTGTTAGGTCTATATATGGGCGTGATACAATTTCGTCAAGCAATTTAAGTTCCAGTCCGTTTTTTAGCATAGGTCCAATCATCAGCAATGCTGAAATATATTGTGAACTTACGTTTCCTTGAATCTCAAGATGACCACCTTCAAGTGTGTGTCCCTTTATGTGGAGTGGGGGAAATCCTTCTTCGCCAACATAAGTGATGTCTGCACCAAGGTATCTCAAAGCCTCAACAAGTACACTTATAGGGCGGTGTTTCATTCTGTCTGTACCAGTTATTGTATGTTCACCTTCTGTTATGCTTAGATATGCTGTTACAAATCTCATTGCAGTTCCAGCAGCCTTTATGTCTATAACATCAGGCATGTTTTTTAATGCCTCAATTATAACTTCTGTATCATCACAGTCGCTCATATTTTCAGGGGTAATCTTGCCACCAGCCATAGCGTTGATAATCAGTGTACGATTGCTAATGCTTTTACTTGCCGACAGATTAATCTCTGTATTTATCTTTGCAGGTCCTGTTATTTCGTAAGTCATTGTTATAATCTTCCTTTGTTAATTAAAAACTTATGCAAAGATAGTGTAAACGAGTGGAAAAGCAAAGAAAAATTATCTTTTTTCTTTGTTTTACAGCGTGCAGTCTTATCTATCAACTATAGTAAAAGATGCAAGTCGATTGCAGTATAAAATTAAAAAAGCAGTTTCTTATTTTTTGTTGTTAAGAAACTGCTTTTATTCTCTTAAGATAGAGTAGCTTATCTGATAATTTTTGGCTTCAATTCATCAGGTGAGTCTTTGGTAAACATGTTTACCTTTGTTGCTTCTTTCTCAAACAGGTCATGTATAACTTTTATATCTAGTGTCATTTCTGGCTTAAAACTGTCGCCAGACATGTATTCTAGTATTGATTTTCTAAGTTGACGTGCAACAATTCTCTTGTTAAGATTGCTGTTTATGTCAAAAGTTGTCATTAACAGTTTACCTTTTAAAACATTTGCCTCTATAATCATTCCCAACTTGCGACTTACGTGCCATGTATCAATTGGTTGATAGATTGGTTGATAGTCTTCTGGAAATTCCTGAAGATTCATTACTTGCGCCCTGTTTATAAGCTCCCACCAGTTGATGTTTTGCCATGAGTCTGTAGCGAAGTCTTTGAAAATAGGGTGGTTGCTCATTATATAGGCTCCTGTAGTATGTGGTGGACGCATTTTGAACCAACTTGTATTCCAAAATACTGGTAGATAAGTTTGTTTTACATCGTTGCCGTAACGTATTTTTCCACCGGCAGTAATAAGAACTTTTCCTCCGTTATTTAATATCTTAATAGCTTTAGAATCTAATGTATCTGTTATGTATATGTCTTTTGTCTTTGGCATTTCTACTTTTGCAGGATATACCCAGAAGTCCCATTCGTTAGTATTCCCATTTACAGAAACTTTGAGAGTAAGTTTACTTGGTGTCTTTATTTCACACAGTTGTAGTGTTACTGGTTTTATCTCGTTGTTTTTACCATATTTGACGGTAGTGTTATATTTGGCAATTATGTCACTGTGCATATCTTTGTCAACTATGCTATATACAATATCTGCATCTTTAATTTCACCTTCTGAAGCATTATAAACTTCTATTGGTATGTTAAGAGTGTCTGTATTCTGGAAAACAAATTTAGGAAATTTTGCAAGTGGAACTATCTTACCGCAAAATTCTTTCCATTGCTTGCTGTCTACGTATCCCTTTTCTTTCCAAAATACATTGAGTGGACCTACTAAAGCTGTTCCTTGACCACTGTAGTCATTCAGTCCAAGTAAAAGAAAACCTGAATAGTCTTTTGTACGTAGGTTACGTTCTATTTCATATTTATATGCCGTAACTTGTAGTTTGCCGCTGGCATAAAGGAACTTTTCTGCCTGTGATGCCATACCATTCTTTTTCAGCAAGTCTTCAAAGATATCAAAGTTCTTAGCTTTGTAAGGTCCTGTATAAAGACTGCGTTCCTTGAAGTCGGGGAATGCGCACCATTGTCCTTGCTCATGAGCAATGATAGGAGAGTTGTTAGGCTCTTTTCCTCTGTAATTGCGAGGAAATTCTATCTGCGACAGATAATCATCATTACATTCTGGAGCATTGTGATCCCAGTCAAGTCCTCTAGCTCCGCCTTTTACATGAAATTCGCTCAGGTTGTCCCAAGCCCAACCTCCACCTACACTTGCTCCGCAGTATATGTGTCGATTATCGTATTCTTTCATTGTATTAACCCATTTGTTACACCATGTAACCCAGTCTCCGGCGGGTTCATTACCAGCAGCCATCATAACGAAAGAAGGATGATTACCATAGTAATCACATATTTTCTTAGTCTCTTCTGCCAAATATTGATCTATATGCTGTCCGTAGTTTAACTTTACACCATGATTTGGCCATGATGGTCCTTCTGGTTGAAGATAGAATCCCAGGCTATCGGCAGCAATAAAGGCAGCTTCTGGTGGACAGTAGCTATGAAAGCGCATGGTGTTTATACCATAATCTTTGCATTTCTGAATTATTTTCTTCCATGACTCTACATCAGTAGGAGGATATCCTGTAAGTGGAAAGTTGCAGTTTTCTACTGTTCCACGTACGTAAATAGGCCTTCCATTGAGTATGATGTCTCGTCCTTTTACTTCTATTTTTCTAAATCCGAAAGTAACAGGTATTGTGTCTCCACGATATATAATGCTGCGAGTATATAAATTTGGAGTAAACTCACTCCAAGGTTGTGGATTGTCTATCTTTATATTATATTCTTTATCATTCACCAATACCTTCACATTTCCAGTAGTCAAGTCTGGGAATGTTTTCACAGTGAAAATACTTTGTTGTGAACGTAGTTGTATTTTTCCAACAATACCGTTCCAATTACCTTGTGTCTGGTCGGTTACAGAATGTGAGTCTTGTCCTACACCAACATTCTCAATGCCATTGTATATCTTTATGGCTATGCTGTT
>OBMA010000263.1_pt1 | contig 29708 bp, 28 predicted proteins | sample 1539141 | NCBI WGS metagenome assembly OBMA01 (sample SAMEA3991484, study PRJEB22521) | metagenome | biome: anthropogenic terrestrial biome; feature: sewage plant; material: raw primary sludge | place: Sweden | collected 2012-09-26
TGGTGTAAAATCTGAATTATATTTCAAAGAAAATGCGTGTTAAGCTTGGCGGTTATATCGGAATACTTACAGAGGAACTTTGAACTATACAACGAAAGGAATACCGATCATGGCAAATGGGTATTTTCAGCTTGTGACAGGAGAACGTTCAACAAGACTCAGGATAGTGCCGCCTACAGATGGCGGAAGTCAGGTTGATGTTAAAGAGATAATGACATATCTGAAGCAGCGTAATATTTCATACGATGTTTCAGTGCTGAATATGGTTGCTGCAAATGCGAATGATACTGAAAAGATCTTTGAGATAAATAAGATCACGTGCATGAAGGAACGGGAAAGTTACACATCCGTAATGACTCCTGATCGTATGAGTTTTATCGTAAGATTTTATCCGGAATCCATAGGAACACCTGAAAATGGGGAAAAGATGACGGAGACTGAATTCCTGAATGATCTTCGCCAGCATGATATAAAATACGGGATAGATACAGATGCTATATCAGCTTTTTTCAAGGAAAGAAAGTATTGCACAGATATCACAGCAGCGCAGGGAAGCAGTCCGAAACAGGGGACAGATGCTTATATAGAATATAAATTTGACACAGATGGAAGAGTAAGACCTACACTGCTGCCTGACGGGAGTGTTGATTTCTTTCATTTGAATATCCTTCAGATATGCGGAAAAGGACAGGTGCTTGCAGTACTTCATCCTGAAGATATGGGAGAAGCGGGCGAAGATATCAAAGGCACGCTGATAAGACCAAGCGAAGTAAAAAAAATGGCTCTGTCATTTGGCAAGAATGTTTTCATATCAGACGATAAGATGTGCCTTATGTCAGCAGTAGACGGACATGTGAGCATACAGAGCGGTTCGGTTGAAGTATCGGATGTACTTAGTATCAAGGATGTTGGAGTTGAGACCGGGAATATTGATTACGAAGGCAATATTGAAATAGAAGGAAATGTAGAAACAGGATATACAGTCAGTGCTACAGGGGATATTAATATTAAAGGTGTTGTCGGAGGAGCGACTTTGATCTCCGGCGGCAGCGTGCTCATCGCCAGGGGAATGAATGGCATGGGCAAAGGAACGATAACAGCTGCCGGCAATGTTGTCTGCAAATTTCTTGAGAACGCGTCAGTTGATGCAGGCGGCTATGTTTCGTCGGAATCGATAATTCAGAGTACAGTGACGGCGGCAAGTGAGATAAATGTTGATGGTAAAAGAGGCTTTATCTCGGGCGGTACAGTCAATGCGGGTCTCTCAATAAGTGCAAAGACGCTTGGATCAAATATGGGAACTATGACACTTGTTGAAGTAGGAGTAGATCCGAATACAAAGAAAGAATTGATAGACGTTCAGAAATCACTTGTAGAAGATAAAAAACAGGTAGAGACACTTGAACCGGTTCTTTTGACATATAAACAGAAAATGGCTTCCGGAGCGAAACCGTCACCGGCACAGATGGAGCGTGTACAGATGCTCGCACAGGCATACGTTCAGTGTAAGAAAGATCTTGAGGGAAAGCAGAAACGTCTTTCGGAACTTCAGGAGAAAATGAAACAGAACACAGGTGCATTTGTTGCAGTGAAGGACTGTGCATATCCGGGAGTAAGAATAGTGATAGGTGAGGTCTCGATGAGTATCAAGAAGGAGAATCAGTTCTGCAGGTTCATCTCCGATGGTGGAGATGTCAGGATATCATCGTATTAGATCTATAGTGTATACTGAAAATCATGAGCTGAATGTAAAAAAAGTGGTAATCGTTTTTTGATACGGCAAATTGGATAGAAAGGGATACAGTAACTTGGGGAGGAAGTATTATGGCTATCGGTCCTATAGAAATGCAGGGTCAGATCATGAGAGCCCAAGATTATTCGCAGATAAAACAACAGGAAGACGTAAGACCTGAGATCGCTCAGACATCTCTGCAAAGAGAGACACAGAAAACCAGTGAGCAGATGATGCAGCGCGTTAATTCCAGAACTGATATAGAAAATCAGATGAAGAAGTTTGATGCAAAGGAAAAAGGTAGCAATGAATATCACGGAGATGGCGGAAAAGACCGGAGACAGAAACGTGATGAAGACGGAAAGGTGCTACTTAAGGGAGTAATCGAATGACGACTTTAGAGATAATACTGCTGATAGCAGGTGCAGTTATATTTATTCTGGGATATGCGATCCCCGCACGCAGCACAGGGTCAGATGACGGAGGCAGCGCGGTCACGGATGAAGACATACATGAGTCTGTGAATCGGGAAGTGGAAGCATCACGAGGAAGACTTGAAGGCATTGTTGATGAAACGATAGATTATGCGATGGATAAGACAGAAAGATCGCTTGAAAGGGTCACTAATGACAAGATGATGGCACTCAGTGACTATTCAAATACGATCATGGATGATATAAATAAGAATCACAAAGAAGTCCTGTTTATGTACGATATGCTTCATGACAAGCATGAAAATCTAAAATCTACTGTTAGCGAGGCTTCAAAAGCAGAGAAGAAGGTTAAGGAAGCAACACGCGAGGCGCAGGAAGCAAGTGAGGCACAGGAAGCAAGTGATGTGCAGGAAGTAAAAGACGCGCATGATAATTCAGAAAATCATGTTATGAGCGATATATCAGATCATATTATGACTGACGATGAAACTTTTGTCCCGTTTATCCCGAAACAGGTTCGCGTTGAAACGGATGAAAATACAGATAGTGAGAATACAGATACAGAGCCGGTAGTATTCAAACCGGTAACGGAAGAAAAGAAAGCATCCAAGAAGAAAAATGTACAGCCCCGGAAGGGTTCTGAAAAGAATATCGTGAGCGGGCAGGCATCAGGTGCAGGAAGATCAGCCGCTAATGCAGAAAGCGGGAAAGAGCCCGCAATCCAGTTCGCACAGGGCATGCAGAGCAGAAATAACAATGAGAAGATATTGCAGCTTCATTCGGAAGGACGCTCTAATACCGCGATAGCAAAAGAACTTGGACTTGGTATAGGTGAAGTCAAGCTCGTTATAGATCTTTATGAAAATAAGTGACTGGTGACAGGGATGGAGAGATAAATGAATCTGAAATCATATCTGAGCGGACTTGGACTTGGCATCATTGTTACAGCATTGATACTTAGCATAGCCGGCGGGAAAAAAGAAATGTCAGATGATGAGATCATGTCGCGTGCTCAGGAACTTGGCATGACTGATACAGCAGAAGTGTTGACTAAAGAAACTGATTCGACATCAGCAAAGGTAACCGGAACGACAGCTGCTAAGACAGCTAGTACGACATCGGTAACATCAACTGAAAAGGCTAAGACAGCAGCATCGGTAACTTCAACTGAAAAGGCTAAGACAGCAACATCAGTAACGTCAACTGAAAAGGCTAGGACAGCAACATCGTCATCATCAACTGAGAAGGCTAAGACAGCAAAGACAACAGCTACATCATCGTCATCGACACAGGTGTCTTCAACATCGTCACAAAAGAAGGTATCTACTTCATCTCAAAAAGAGACAGAAGCCGGTACTGTCGGAAAGACGCAGACGATAACAATAGTTGCAGGTGACAGTTCATATTCAGTTGCACAGAAACTTGAAAAAGCCGGTCTGGTAGAATCAGCCGCAGAGTACGACAGTTATCTTTGCGCAAATGGATATGACCGTAAGATCAGAACCGGGACATTCACTGTCACAGATGGAGATTCCAAGGAACAGATCGCAAATGCAATCACAGGAAGATAAGAGATTATGATAATGAAAAGATGAGAGATTGTGTAAGATAGAGATTGTGCAAGATAGAGATTGTGTCTTGCACAGGATCATACTTTGTGCTATATTAAGTAAGCGTGCGCAACGCTTGCTTTTTTTGTGCCGCGAATACTATAAACCACGCTGTTCTGTTTCCTGTTGGTGCCTTGATCATCAGATGGAAGATGCTTAATGAAGCACATCATGTTGATGATAAAGGGTAAGCAGTGAAGATAAGACAGCGGAAGACAAAAACCAAATGGAGGTAACACAATGAGCGTATTATCAATGAAGCAGCTGCTTGAAGCAGGTGTCCACTTCGGACATCAGACAAGAAGATGGGATCCTAAGATGGCTCCTTACATCTTCACACAGAGAAATGGTATTCATATCATCGATCTTCAGAAGACAGTAGGAAAGGTTGATGAAGCATATAAGGCTGTATTTGACATTGCAGCACAGGGCGGCACGATCCTCTTTGTAGGAACAAAGAAACAGGCACAGGATTCAATCAAAGCTGAGGCTGAGCGCTGCGGAATGTATTATGTAGCAGACAGATGGCTTGGCGGAATGCTGACAAACTTCTCTACAATCCAGTCAAGGATTCAGAGACTTAAGGACATCGATAAGATGGCTGAAGATGGAACATTTGAAGTACTTCCTAAGAAGGAAGTCATGAATCTTAAGAAGGAACAGGCTAAACTTGTAAGAAATATCGGCGGTATCAAGGACATGAAGAGAATCCCTGATGCGATATTTGTTGTAGATCCTAAGAAAGAACATATCTGCGTACAGGAAGCAAGAAAACTTGGAATCACACTTATCGGAATCGGCGATACAAACTGCGATCCTGATGAACTTGATTATATAATCCCTGGCAATGATGATGCTATCAGAGCTATCAGACTTATCGTATCTAAGATGGCTGATGCTGTTATCGAAGCAAATCAGGGTGAAGAGAATGCTGATACAACAGCAGAAGGCTCAGAAGTTCCTGCAGAGGAACCCGTAGCAGCTCCCGCTGAGTGATTAGATCGATCTGATTCAGTAGACATAAGACCTGAATCCTGAGAGCACCGCGCGGCGGCATGCGTCGGGATTCAGATCATTTTACGCATAATAGGAGAAATAAAATGGCAGAGATTACAGCAGCAGCAGTTAAGCAGCTCCGTGAAGATACAGGCGCCGGTATGATGGATTGCAAGAAGGCTCTTGTAGCAGCTGAAGGAGATATGGATGCGGCAGTAGAGATCCTTCGTAAGAATGGTCAGGCTAAGGCAGAGAAGAAAGCCGGACGTATTGCAGCAGAGGGTATCAGCTATGCAATAAACAAAGATGACAAGACAGCAGCAATCGTAGAAGTCAATTCAGAGACAGACTTTGCTGCAAAGACAGATAAATTCCAGGATTATGTAAAAGAAGTAGCTGATCAGGCAGCTGAGAGCGCTTCAAAAGATATCGATGCTTTCATGGCAGAGAAGTGGAACAAAGACACATCAAAGACAGTCAAGGAAGCTCTTACAGACAAGATCGCTGTTATCGGTGAGAACCTCAGTATCAGAAGATTTGAGAAGATCACAGAAGCAGACGGATGTGCTGTTACATATGTGCATGGTGGCGGACGTATCGCAGTAGTCATTGGCGCAGAGACAGCAGTTGTTAATGATGCAATCAAAGAAGCACTTGTAAACGTAGCTATGCAGGTAGCAGCTATGAATCCTAAGTATATCAGCAAGAACGATATCGAAGCTTCATACATCGAACACGAGAAAGAGATATTCCGCGCACAGATCATGAACGATCCCCAGGAGTCAAAGAAGCCCGAGAAGGTTATCGATGGAATCGTTATGGGACGTGTAAATAAGGAATGCAAGGAAGTATGTCTTCTTGATCAGGTATATGTAAAGGCTGAAGATGGCAAGCAGTCAGTTGAAAAGTATCTTGAGCAGATATCAAAAGAGAACGGTACTTCGATCACTATAAAGCAGATGGTTCGTTTTGAGACAGGTGTGGGTATCGAGAAGAAGCAGGAAGATTTCGCTGCTGAAGTTGCAGCTCAGATGCAGCAGTGACATATAAGCGCGGTATCGTTATTTCATCAATGATCATATTGCGTACTGTCAAGTGAACATACAAAGCTCTGGGAAGCCTATCCGCTTTCCAGAGCTTATTTATATCACGGCAGTTAGGAACCGTGCCAAGAAACGTGCGAGAATGGAACTTGACTCAAAAAGATTTCAAGTTCACAATTATGTAATGATACGATTAGTCAGGAAAGGGAAATAAATGAAACTCAGCGATCTTTTGAAATATGATCATGTTGTCGTTCAATGTCATGACAATCCGGATGCAGATGCTATTGCATCAGGATTTGTCCTCTATTCCTATCTGAAGAAATATGGGAAGACTACAGAACTAGTCTATTCAGGCAAATACGAGATTCAAAAGAGCAACCTGACACTGATGATCAGTGAACTTGAGATACCTGTAAAACACGTCAAAACGCTTCCTAAAGGGACGGAACTCCTCGTAATGGTTGATTGCCAGTACGATGGCGGAAATGTAACAGAGCTTAAATGTGAGAATCATATCGATATAGATCACCATGCCAGGAAAGATCCGGCAAATGATGGCAGTATAATAAGAGGCGATATTGGCAGCTGCAGTACTATAATGTGGTTTCTCTTAAAAAAAGGGAAAGAGGAATCTCTGTTACAGGACATGAAGATCAAAACGGCACTGTATTACGGGCTGTATACGGATACCTCTTATTTTGCAGAAATGACAAATCCGCTTGATAAGGAAATGAAAGACTCGCTCACATATGACAAGGGTCTGATCATGAAGCTCAAAAATTCAAACATGTCATTTGAAGAGCTGAAGATAGCAGCGGTCTCACTATTGGGATACGAATACTATTCGGGGAACAGGTATGCGATACTGAAGGCGGAGCCGTGCGACCCCAATATACTTGGGCTTATAAGTGATTTTGTTCTGGAAGTAGACAGTGTAGATATCTGCATAGTATATACGACACTCAAATTCGGGATCAAATTCTCTGTGAGAAGCTGTGAAAAGGCAGTAAATGCAAACGAACTTGCAGCCTATCTTGCATCAGGCATAGGATCCGGCGGCGGACGAAAAGGCAAAGCCGGCGGTATGCTTGATTTTAAGCTTATTGCGCAGTCAGATGAATATTACAGAAATGCCACCGAAGATCAGAGATTCTATCTGGCAGCCGACATCCTTCGTAAGCGCATGGACTGTTATTTTCATAGTTATGACGTAATCTATGCGGGCAAGAAGCCATATGACACTTCTGATATGGATCTATATGAGAAGAAAGAGATAGAAGTAGGATATGTAAAGGCGACGGACGTTGTAAAGAGCGGAACGCTGCTTACCATAGGAATGCTGGAGGGAATCATTGATATCAAGATAAGACCGGATACATATATCATGTTTGGCATAAAGGGAGAAGTTTACACAATCTCGGAAAAGAAGTTTGAGGCAACATACGTGAGCACAGATCGCAAGTATGATTTTATCAAGGAAAGTGCACCGGATCTGAGCGATACTTTTTCCGGAGAGAAGATCGATTTTCTGGATAAGGCAAAAGTATGTATCTCAAGCAGATCATACAGGATCAACGCGCGTCGTCTTGAGAGGACGACTAAGGTGTTCACAAAATGGGATAATGACGCATATATGCTTGGCGAAGCGGGAGATATGCTTGCAGTCCGGGAGGACGACAAGAAAGACGTATACGTGATAAAGAAAGATGTATTTGATCTGACATACAGAAAAGCGTAAATTTGATGAAAGTGCTACGTGATAATGACGTTTGCAAAGCAAATTCGTCAAGTTTACCAAAAAACAAATTCGTCATTGACACTGATAATCCGGCGTAGTATAGTATAACTTGTTCGCGGGGCAAAAATCCGGTGAACAAAATGCGATAGTAGCTTAGCTGGTAAAGCGCCACCTTGCCAAGGTGGAGACCGCGGGTCCGAGTCCCGTCTATCGCTTATTTTTATGCCCTGCAAATCCTTTTTGATAAAGGGTTTGCATTTTTAATTTAAAGAGAAAGGAACGACGATATGGAAGAAGCTGATGCGTTTTTAGTCAAAAGGCTGGCAGAGCTTTCTGAAAAAGCTTATCGAAACAGCCAGTACGTATTTACCGATTTCTTAAACGAAACTGAACTGGCGGTGTATCACGATGCAGAAAAGAGACTGTCACCTGTTGGAAGCTCGGCATATGGCGGATATGAAGGTGCAGAGAGATGCATGGTGAGGTTCGGATCACAGGAAGACTTTGGATATGACGAAGAGTTTCCGATAAAGTGTGTGTTTGTGCAGCCGCTTATATCTAAGTTCGCGGATGAACTGAATCATCGGGATTTTCTGGGAGCGCTCATGAACCTGGGAATAGAGAGAAACGTGATCGGAGATCTGTTTGTGGATGGAACATCATGCTATATATTCTGCGAAGAGAAGATCGCGTCTTTTATAATCGAGAATCTTGATCAGGTGAAGCATACACATATGAAAAGCTGCATTGTCGAAAAAGTGCCGGACAATATCGGTCACAAGACCGTAGAAGACGAAATGCAGGCAGCATCTGCCCGTATAGACGCGTTTATCGGTAAGGCATGTAATATGTCAAGGAGCGACGCTGTAGAGATGTTCAGGTCGCAGAAAGTATTCGTGAATGGGCATACATGTGAAAATAATGCGTATATGCTTAAGGAAGGCGATGTCATCTCAGCACGCGGGTTTGGAAAATTCAGATATGTGCGCACTGGCGGCACTACGCGCAAGGGTAAGGCGGTCATAATCTATGAGAGGTATATATAGTAAAACATTATAGAAGAGCATGACAGCGAGGGAACATTCACTCGTTATTCTCGAAAAAAGCAGCAGTCCGTTAAGGGCTGCTGCTTTTTGCAAAAAGGGTGTATATACAATAAGAGGTGTTAGGCGATGATTTTTATGCAAAGATTGTCTGGAATCTTTGAGAGTGCGGCTTCATCGGCTACGATAGAGACATCCGGATGGAGCTGAAGGATAGAAGCTGGTATCATTGGTGCTACATTTCCAAGTATCGTGGCTTTAAGCGCGTCTGCTTTGTTTTCACCATTTGCTACAAGTACGATCCTGTGTGCCTGCATTATATTGCGGATACCCATTGTTATAGCTTTGTGAGGAACTTCATTAATGTTCTCAAACAAACGGGCATTTGCTTTTATAGTATTTTCTGTAAGATCAACGATGTGTGTATCAAGAATGAAGCTGTCGCAGGGTTCATTGAATCCGATATGTCCGTTCTGTCCGATGCCTAAAAGCTGTAGATCAATACCACCGATGAGACGGATATATGAGTCATAGTCGGCACATGCTTTTGCAAGATCTGAAGCTGCACCATCAGGAACGTGTGTATTCTTCATATCGATATTGACACGTGAGAAGAGGTTCTTTTTCATGAAATAATGGTAACTCTGCTCATTATCCGGATTAAGTCCGACATATTCGTCAAGGTTAACAGTCATTACCTGTGAAAAATCAAGATCGCCTTTCTTATTCCATTCTACGAGCTGATCGTATGTTCCGATTGGCGATGTGCCTGTAGCAAGACCAAGTACACAGTCAGGCTTTGATATTACCTGGGCTGATATAAGGTTTGCAGCTCTACGGCTGACTGCGTTATAATCTTTTTCTTTGTAGATTCTGATGTTCTGCATTATTCTTATCACTCCTTTGTGTGTGTTTGCGTCAGAAACGATGTGATTTTGTTTTTGACATCTTCATCATATAGATAATGATCAAAGTGATGACTGACACGTTATGTTTATCGCTTGATTTAAGTATGCATTACTTTAAGCCCGCATACAAGGCTGATTCGGCTTAACTGCTGTCAGAATTAGAGCTCAGAATCTGACTCTGATGAAACTAGTTTCAAAAAAGTCTTTCAAGGCCGAAATATTCTGAATTCAGTTGAAGTCAGTTAAGAGTATCATTAAAATTGTCAATACAGATATATGTGACAGAGCAATTGATATACAGATATATGTAACAGGGTAAATGAAAAGTGTTTCGAGATGTGGAAACCATATTTCAAGAGATAAAGCAGTTTATATCATCGTAATGAAAAAAAGGAGCGTAGTATATGAAGATAATCAATGGCATGATTTTTACAGATGAATTTGTATTTCGCGAGGGAACAGTAGAGATAGAGGATGGTAAGATCGGCAATATAAGGTGGGGTCATACTTCTAAGGCAGAGAAGAATAAGGATGTTATAGATGCATCTGGAAAATATGTACTGCCGGGTCTTGTAGATATTCATTTTCACGGCTGCGCAGGATATGATTTCTGTGATGCCACGCTGGAGTCACTGAATAATATAGCAGCCTATGAGAAGAAGAGCGGAATCACAACGATATGTCCTGCATCGATGACATATTCGGAAGACATTCTTACAAAGATAGTAGAAAACGCTGTCAAGTTCCGTGATGCTCACGCAGATAAAGATGCTGACCTGAAGAAATACAGCACCATCCGCGGAATCAATCTGGAGGGACCATTCCTTTCATTTGCAAAAAGAGGAGCACAGAACCCCAAGTATCTGATGAAGCCGGATGCATCGATGTTAAGACGCCTTCAGAAGAAAGCTGACGGTCTTGTAAAACTTGTATCGATAGCTCCTGAGATTGACGGAGCAACAGAATGTATAAAGAAGTGCCACAACGAATTTCAGTTCTCGATCGCGCATACGGAAGCGGATTATGAGACAGCGAGCAAGGCGATAGAAGCAGGAGCATCTCATGTGACACATCTTTTCAACGCAATGCCGCCATTTGTACATCGTAAGCCTGGAGTCATCGGTGCTGCGTTCGATCATGAGGAGACTGATGTTGAGGAGATATGTGATGGAATCCATATCACTCCGACTGTGATACGCGCAACATTCAAGCTGTTTGGTGACACGCGTGTCATACTTATCAGTGACAGCATGATGGCAACCGGAATGAAAGATGGTCAGTATGCACTTGGTGGACAGCCGGTCACAGTGAAAGGACATCTTGCGACACTTACGAAGGACGGAACGATAGCAGGCAGCGCAACGAATCTGTTTGACTGCATGGTTAATGTGATACATATGGGAATCTCACCGGAATCAGCTGTACGTGCAGCTACTTATAATCCGGCACGTTCTATCGGAGTGCTTGATCAGGTAGGAACGATAACACCCGGCAAGGCTGCGGATTGCCTTATCGTAGATGGAGACTGGAAGCTTAAAAAAGTCATTCATGGAGGAGTCATCTGACTTATGTCATGGAGAGCTTTCTGAGACTCTTTCTGGATTTTATGTCATGGAGAGTTGTCTGAGCTCTTTCTGATTTTACATGAATGAGTTATAATATTTGCGGATGCTAGTGGCCGCGGTGCTTAAAGTGCATCGCGGTCTTTTTATATCCATTACAACTTGTGCAGAAAGAGCATTCATTTTCAAGATAAAATCAGGAAAGTATGAGGAAAAGAAATATGAAAATATTGTTTATCGGGAACAGTCACACATATTTTAATGATATGCCGCATATCGTTTCAGAGGATTTCATGAAACAGAAGGGAATCTATTGTGAGACGACGATGCTCTCACATGGTGGATGGACGCTTAGGCAGCATGCGGAAGAACCGCAGACAAGGTTCAATATAATATACGGAGGTTATGACTACGTTGTGCTTCAGGATAAGGCACATCCGTTTGAAGGCCCGGTAGAACTGATCGCGGCGGCAAATGCGCTGAATGCTTTCATAAGATCAGCAGGCAGCGTGCCTGTTGCATATATGATTTGGACGAAAAAAGGTGATGAAGCTTCGCAGGCAGAGATGTCGGCAGCATATACGAAGATGGCGGATGAGATCGGTGCGGTCCTTGCGCCGGTGGGCGAGAAGTGGTATTCGTATATGAAAGAACATCCTGATGCGGAACTCTATGCTGAAGACGGGCAGCATGCGTCGATGCTGGGATCATCGCTTGCAGCACAGACAATCGTCGATGCGATAATGTGCGACAGAGAATCCGGCAAGCGATAAACTGAAATGTGATGATACATTTTTTAAAACAGAGATGATATGTGACAGCACAGAAGATGTCACAGGAAGAGGATAAGTTGGATCAATATTCAAGGACTACACAGATAATCGGGCATGAGGCGATGCAGAAGCTGCACGAATCGCGGGTCGCAGTATTTGGCGTCGGAGGCGTCGGCGGATATGCGATAGAGGGTCTTGCGCGGAGCGGTGTCGGGACACTTGATATCATAGATGATGACAGGGTATGCCTCACGAATCTCAACCGTCAGATCGCGGCGCTTCGCAGTACTGTCGGCAAATACAAGGTGGATGTGACAAAAGAACGTATTCTTGATATAAATCCGGACGCGGTCGTCAACACATATAAGTGCTTTTTCCTTCCGGAAAATGAGAGCGATTTTGATTTTTCGCAATATGATTATGTTATTGACGCGGTAGATACGGTAACGGCGAAGATCGCGATAATCATGAAGGCGAAAGAAGCGGGGGTACCGGTTATCAGCTGTATGGGATGCGGCAATAAGATGGATCCGTCGCTTCTAAAAGTTGCGGATATATATGAGACATCAATATGCCCGCTGGCGAAAGTAATGCGTCATGAGATGCGTAAGCGCGATGTGAAAGAACTGAAAGTCATCTATTCGACAGAAGAGGTTTCGAGACCTCTCGAAGGTGAGGACAGCTGCAGGACGCAGTGTATCTGCCCGCCAGGGACAAAACGTAAATGTACGGTGAGACGAGATATACCATCAAGTTCGGCATTCGTTCCGCCGGCGGCAGGAATGCTTATCGCAAGTGCGGTAGTAAGAGATATGATCGGATGGAAGAAGGGCAAACACTTATAGAGACAAAGATGTGCAACGGGCAGAGATCACGGGGGTGACGAATATGAAGATACTTGTAATCGGGGGAACAGGAACTATAAGTTCAGCTGTAGTGGAAAGATGTATCTCAAAAGGATATGATGTAACGATCCTTAATCGGGGAAATAAGAAATGTCCTGATGGAGCAAAGAGCATTATCGCGGATATACGTGATAAGGCGCAGGTGCTGAAGGCGATAGGCAGTGAACACTATGATACAGTCGCGGAATTTGTGGGATTTGTTCCGGATCATGTCAGAAATGACATTGAGATATTTAGCGGCAGAACAGATCAATACATTTTTATAAGCAGTGCATCAGCATATCAGAAGCCGGTGCTCAGTTATCCGATCACAGAAGAGACGCCGCTTGATAATCCATATTGGGATTATTCGAGGCAGAAGGCTGCATGTGAGAAAGTGCTCATGGATGCATACAGAGAGAACGGCTTTCCGGTGACTATCGTAAGACCAAGCCATACATTTGATGAAAGTCATGCGCCTGTTGCAGTTCATGGAGATAAGGGATGCTGGCAGGTCATACAGAGGATACTTGACGGAAAGAGCGTTATAATACCTGGCGACGGGACAAGCCTGTGGACGACAACATTTAATACTGATTTTGCAAAAGGGTATTGCGGACTTATAGGAAATAAAAATGCTATAGGCGAAGCATATCATATAACGACTGATGAAGCACTCACATGGAATCATATCTATGAGATCGTCGCGGCGGCAGCAGGCAGAGAGCTTAAGCCGGTTCATATTCTTACGGAAGTGCTTGCGGAGCGCGGCGAGAGGTATGATCTGCGAGGAGCACTGCTTGGAGATAAATCCAATTCAGTTTTATTTGACAATTCAAAGATAAAGGCAGCGTCGCCTGAATTCGTGTGTGAAATATCGATGAAAGATGGCATCACACGTGCAGTGAGATATATGATCGCACATGAGGAATGTCACGCGCCGGATCCTGAATACGACAAGTGGTGCGACGAGATCATCGGAAGCGCGCATTCTATCTAACGACAACTGTATACCGCATAATATAGTCAACTGTACCGGATAGTCAGTTACGTATCTGATTGTCAGTAACACACCAATGGTCAACTAGATATCAGGCACAAGTTGACAATCACGCTCTCCAAGTTTATAATCAGGTCTGTTGATAAACGAGGAGGACATTATGGATAACGAGAAAGTTTCAGAAAACAAAGAGATCGAAGGAAACGATATCAATAACGGTAACAGCAATAAAGGTAACAGCAATAGGAGCAACAGCAGTAACAAGATAAGAAACATGATATATATCGCGATGATGACAGCCATCATGGGTATATTATCTCAGGTCGCGTTCCAGTCGCCGACGGGAGTTCCGCTTACACTCCAGACATTTGCAGTCGCACTTATAGCAGTCCTTACCGGATGGAAGCTGGGCGCTGCCAGTACGGCACTTTACATTCTGATCGGGATGATCGGCGTTCCGGTATTTGCAGGAGCTCAGGCAGGACCGGGAGTTGTTGCGGGACCGGCAGGCGGATTCATTTGGGGATTCCTTTTTATGGTCGTTCTGTGCGGACTTGGTTCATCTATGTGTAAGGGAAAGGCTGTCAAAGGATATGTGATCGGGTATATACTCGGATTTGCCGGACTTGCGATATGCCATATATGCGGTATCGTGCAATTTATGTTTGTAGCAGATAAACCGTTTGCGCAGGCGTTTGTGCTTGTCAGCGCACCATACATCATTAAGGATGTGGTATCTGTTGTTCTTGCTTACATCGTCGGCGGTGTCATTCGCGGCAGACTTGTTAAAGCAGGACTGATATGATGAATGTGTCAAATATCATCCTGATGCGACGGTAAGACGCATTGATAAAGTGACGATAAAGTTTACTGAATTATGATAAAAGGATCAAAGTTCTGAGGCATTTAGAAACCTTAGTATTTTGATCCTTTTTAACTATTATTAATCATTGTATATATGTTAAAATTATCTTCATATAGAGTAAGGAGGTAACAGTATGAAGCAGATCAGGATAGATGAAAATGGAATTCATATTGTATTTGGGATAACAGATAAGGAGCAGCTAAAACTCCTTCATTTTTCACATGCACAGTTTTGTGAGAGCGATATAACCAAGAAGCAGAAAGATCTGAAGCCGTCGGAAGACAGACAGGAAGAGTTCATAGATGAGGGTTATCAGCTTGTGCAGGTGAATGTGTCGGGATATGACAGACCATATGAAAAGCATGGCAGCAAGCATATATCAACAGTTCCCGGATATCTTCTGAAGTATAAAGGCATGAAAGACGAGCGCGGTAAGGACGGGCGCAGAATCATCATAACGCAGGAAGATACGGAGCTTACCGGAATGCGCGTAGAGACTGAGATGCAGTTCTATGACGGGATAAGCATAGTGAGATTTCGTAACAAAGTCACGAATATCGGATCGCAGACTCAGACGCTTGAAGAGGTCTCTTCATTTACGCTGTGGGGGATAGAGAAGGAAGGCGACAGCTCACCCGATGACAAACTGCGCCTTTATATACCGTTTAACGGATGGCAGAAAGAGGCATCGTGGCATAAGTTTACGATGGACGACCTGGGAATGGCGCGCACTCAGCCGACGGTCGCAAACCGTACGTCGCAGGTAATCGAAGTGACAAACACGGGCAACTGGTCAGCAAAGAAGTATCTGCCAATGGGACTTCTTGAGAATACCGAGGCTGATACAGGACTTTTCTGGCAAATAGAAAACAACGGGTCTTGGCACTACGAGATCGGCGACCAGAATAATCATTTTTATCTGACGGCAGAGGGTCCGAATGAAGTACAGTCACACTGGTCGAAAGAGCTTGCTCCGGGCGAATCGTTCGAGAGCGTTCCGGTGGCAGCAGGCGTATGCGGCGGTAACATTATTGATAATGCAATGGATGAACTTACAAAGTATCGAAGAATAATCCGCAGACCGAATAAAGATGACGAGCAGCTGCCAGTCATATTTAACGATTACATGAACTGCCTGTTCGGAGATCCGACTACTGAGAAAGAATTCCAGATGATCGACGCGGCAGCAGATGCCGGATGCGAATATTATGTTATAGATGCAGGCTGGTATGCACCGGGAATGTGGTGGGACAGCGTAGGCGAGTGGAAAGAATCACGTGAACGTTTTCCGAACGGCATACGGGAAGTTGCTGACAGGATACGTGAAAAAGGAATGATACCCGGACTCTGGCTTGAACTTGAAGTCATGGGAATCAACTGCGAACTTGCGAAGAAAGCACCGGATGACTGGTTCTTCGTGCGCCACGGAAAGAGAGTATATGACAGAAGCCGTTATCAGTTAGACTTTAGAAATCCTGAGGTAATATCGTATGTAAACAGTGTCATTGATCGTGTTGTCAATGAATATGGCGCCGGCTATATCAAGATGGATTATAATATTGAACCGGGAATCGGAACAGAACTTCATGCAGACAGCGTTGGCGATGGAATGCTTGGACATGAGAGAGCGTATCTTGAATGGCTTGACAGCGTATTTGAAAGATACCCTGATCTTGTTATAGAGAATTGTTCAAGCGGTGGACTTCGTATGGATTATGCGATGCTCTCGAGATACAGTATTCAGTCGACATCAGATCAGGAAGATTATCGCGAATATGCCGTTATCTCTGCAAATGTTCCAACAGGCTGTACGCCGGAGCAGGCGGCGGTCTGGTCGTATCCGATGACTGGCGGACAGCAGGATAACGAAAATCATGTTAATGGGACAGCGATGCAAAATGATGGGCATAGCCGTGCGGAAGGCGGAGACCGTGAAGAAGTTATCTTCAACATGGTGAATGCGCTTCTGCGTCGTATCCATCAGAGTGGGCATCTCGCAAGACTTTCACCGGAGAATTTTGCGCTTGTAAAAGAAGGAATAAGCGTATATAAACGCATCAGAACGGATATCCGCATCGGGCTTCCGTTCTGGCCTTGCGGTCTTGCCGACAATCTTGATGACTGGATGTGCAGCGGACTCATGGTACCTGATGGAGATGCGTATCTTGCAGTCTGGAAACGTGATAAGATAAAGGGAGCATCAGACGATTATGATATTCCGATCGGAGAGTTTAAGGATCGTGATTCCGCGGATGGTCATGATATAAAGACAAGAAAAGTCACAGATGTGACATGCATCTATCCGGCAGAGGAAGCGCCGACAGCCCATAGTTATGATGAAAGCACGGGAGTGCTTCATGTTCATTTCCCGGGCAGATCAATGGCAAGACTTTACAAAATCAGTATCGAAGCAGAGATATAAAGCAGACGGTATAAGCACAGAACAAAGCAGAGATATAAAGCAGACGGTATAAGCACAGGATGTGAAAGATCTCACAGATATTGACGATCAGGAAAATAATGATGCTGGTGTCAAAAGCAGCAATTGTGTTATGAGGATGGTAAATCATGAGGTATGCGCTTATCACAGGAGCAACAAGCGGAATAGGGATAGAGATCGCAGCGCGATTCGTGGCGGCAGGCTGGGGTGTTGTACTAGTGTCGTCGAGTGGAGAGCATCTTTCTGATGCGCATAAGAAGCTTATGAAGATAAGATCTGATTCGAAGATCATAACGATCACGCAGGATCTTTCAGATTCAGGCGCCGCAGAGCAGCTCTATCAGGCAGTCCACAGCATAGGGATAGACATAGATGCGCTTGTAAATGATGCAGGCTTTGGACTTATAGGAGCTGCGGTCAACATACCGACTGATATGGAAGAGAAGATGATGAGACTCAACATGATCGCTCCGGTTCAGCTCTGTAAACTGTTCATCCGTGATATGTATGCCAGGCAGCGCGGAGTTATCCTTAATGTAGCGTCCACCGGAGCATTTGAGCCGGGACCTTTTAATAGTACATATTATGCAACAAAAGCATTTTTATACAGCTATAGCAGAGCGCTCACATACGAAGCATCGGAACACGGCGTCAGCGTATGCACACTTTGCCCGGGGACAACGAAGACTGAATTCTTCAGGCGTGCCGGAGTAAAGACTCCTGTGATCGGTATGACACCGGCGAAAGTCGCTGACTATGCATTCAGGGGAATGATGAAAGGCAAAGCAGTCATAATCCCGGGAATCTTTAATTTTCTGGGAAGATTTGCGCCGGAATGCTTTAAGATGCAGTGTGTCGCAGCGGTGAAGAGACCGCGCTAAGGAGTATAGATGGCATTATATGCGATTGGCGACCTTCACCTTTCATTTGGCTGCGAAGGAAAATCAATGGATATCTTCGGATCTGATTGGAAGGATCATGAAGAGAAGGTTCGCAGGAATTGGATCCGGAAAATAAAAGACTCTGACACGGTCGTTCTGACGGGCGATCATTCATGGGGAAAGAATGAAGAACAATGTGCGCCGGACTTCGACTTTATAGATGCACTGCCTGGCAGAAAGATTCTTTTGCGCGGCAATCATGATATGTTTTGGGAAGTCAATAAGACCGGGCGGCTGAACGAAAAGTACAAGGGCAGATTTTATTTTCTGCAGAATAATTACTACGTATATGACGGGATCGCACTTGTCGGGACTAAAGGCTACTGCTATGAAGGACTTGACACACCTGAACATTGTGAGAAAATATTAAAGCGTGAATCGGAAAGACTGCGCTGTTCATTTGAGATGGCACAGAAAGACGGATATAACAGGTACATCGTATTTCTGCATTACCCACCGACGACGATCGGAGAGGACGAGAGCACATTTACGCGGATGGCAAAGGAGTATGGCGCTGAACAGGTCATCTATTCGCACAGCCACGGCGCTGCAAGGTTTCATGACAGCCTGCAGGGAGATGTGAATGGGATAATGTACAGGCTCGTATCATCGGATTTTTTGGACTTTGATCCCATAAGGCTACTGTAGGGTGCGGCTGTCTGCTTAGGCATACCATAAGTCAAGTTATGATGCTGTGTCTGCTTAGGCATACCATAAGTTCAGCTATGATGCGGCTTGCAGTCACATAATAATGATTTTGACACTTGCATATTATGTTGGTATTATGTAAAGTATCTATTGTGTTTTATCTGAGGGGATTTTTATTTTTTGAGAATGGTTGGCAAAAGCCTATGAAGATAGATTTCAGCGGACTGCTTTTGGCAGTCTCTTATGCGCTCGATTGTGTAGAGGGCGAACTGACTGGCGTGTCGACAGGACATGCAAAGAGAGTTGCGTGCTGCTGTACAACGATGGGCAGAAAATTAGGTATGTCAGATGACGAACTTCGTGATCTGGCTGCTTTTGCGTGCCTTCATGACAATGCGCTCACGCAGTATATATCTGAAGAACTTCGTGCATATCACAGTCAGGATGTTACAAGTCTTAGAAGTCACTGCCTTATCGGTGAACGTAATCTCCAGTATTTTCCATTTTTCACAAAACATGAAAATGTAATAATGTATCATCATGAGACGGCGGACGGCAAAGGACCATTTGGAATCCAGCAGGCAGATACCCCGATCATGTCGCAGCTCATTCACATATCGGATGTCGTTGATGTACAGTGCAATCTGGGAAACGAAGATAAAGATAAGTATGATGATGTCTCTGATTTTCTGGAAGATACAAAAGGATCTGTATTTTCTGAAAAATGCGTAGATCTGTTTCTTGATTCGTTCAGTACACAGGAGATGAAGGGCATCGCAAATGATGATGCTGAGAGAAGACTTAGAGAGATCATCCCTTCAGGGATGAGCGACTATTCGTATCAGGATATAATCAACGTGATGGATATATTTGCCAAGATCATCGATTATAAATCTGAGTTCACAAGACTTCATTCGATCGGGGTAGCAAGGCGCGCTTTCCATATGGGACTCCGCTTCGGCTATTCGGAAGAGATGTGCTACAGACTCTATATCGCAGGAGCGCTTCATGACATAGGCAAGATGGCGATAAATAACGATATATTGGAGAAGCCTGCGCAGCTTACAGAGAAAGAATATATATATATGCAGACACATGCATATTACACGTGGAAGATACTTTCCCAGATAGATGGTTTTGAAGACATGACAAGATGGGCATCATTTCATCATGAAAGGCTTGATGGAAGCGGATATCCTTTTGGCCTTGGAGCTGAGAAACTTGATACAAACTGCCGCCTTATGTCATGTATCGATATATATCAGGCTCTGGGCGAGGAACGTCCTTACAAAAAAGCTATGGAACATGGCGAGATAATCGCGCTGATGAAGGGGATGGCAGAGGACGGAAAGATCGATGCAGACGTTGTCACTGAGATGGATAAAGGCATGCGCGGATTTGCATGTGACAAGGACACTTTTGAAAAAGAACGCAGAAGCATTGGAAAATAAGTAATAATTAATGATGCAGTTGTACTGAATGAAATACAATATATATGTTTATTTTACTTTGTTTTTAGTCGATATTATATTAACAAGTGATAAAATTATAACAATCTTTTTAAAGAATAATATAAAGAAAAGTAAGAAGAAAAATATGATGTGACGAAAAAAATGTCTTATGGGAGGATAGATCATTGAAAAGGATTTCAGAAAATGAAGCAGAAAGAAAAAGACTCGGAGGTATCGAGCGTAAGAGAAAGAGGAGAGCATGGACGCTCCCTTTATTCAGAAGAACACTTGCAGTAACGTTATGTGCGGCGATGATCGCGGGATTCAGTCTTGAACTGATTCCGGCAAATGCAGAGGAAACCGGTAAGGTTACAGAGGGGACGTCTGCACCGGAAGGCAACGACAATCAGGGTAACAATGGCGATCAGGGTAATGGCGGCAATGGTTCAACAGAATCAGTAGCGGCAAATTTACCGGCGACAACAACAACGTCTGCTGTCACAACTGAGGCAGCAAAGGAAACAGGAACTGTTACAACAACACAGACTAAAGCGGCAGAGACTGTTACTACGACAGAAACTGCGACCGAGACAACAACCGAGACAACAACTGAGACGGCAAAAGCCAAATCTGAAAATGAGATCAAGGTCGAAGCAAAATGCGTTGACACAGACGGAAAAGATATAGATGGTCAGAATCCTATACAGATTCAGGACTCGATCGAATTTAATTCAGACAATGTTCCGAAGATCGATGGTTATACATATGAAAAAGCACAGATAAAATATAATGATAATGATACTGTGATCACGAAGATCAATGTTACAGCAGATGGCGGAAACAAGACATATGCTGCTGTTGTCGACGAAAATAACAGCATCACGTTAGTAGAAGACACAGCAGTCGAATATGTCTATAAAGCTGAGGATGCTGATTATCCTGCATTTGCAGCAGAGAAGACTGTCGGCAACATCACGATTCACGTATCTGCTGAAAAAGGCGTGCTTCCAAAAGGAACACAGCTTTCAGTTAAAGAGATAGCTACGCAGGATGACAAGGTAGAAGAAGCAGTAGCGGAGAAAGAGGATACAGTTGCGGAGAAGGTATCTGCTGTCGCTGTATTTGACATCACACTGCTTGATAAAGACGGCAAAGAGATAGAGCCTGCATCAGGCAAAAATGTAAGTGTCACATTTACGAATATCAAGACAGCCGATAAGAAGAATGTCGAGACCAAAGTCTTCCGTATGACAGATGAGCTTGATACAGTCGCTAAGACGATGAGTGCGGACGTAGATCATCAGAAAAAGGAAGTATCGTTCGATACAGATCACTTTACGGCATATGCTATCGCAGATATTAATGGTAGTCCGACGGGCTCGCAACCGGTATCGAATCTGATAACAAGCGTAACACTTAATACAACAGCTAATCCGCCAGTAGCACTTGATCACAATGGCAGTATGAAATTTAATACAGCTTATCTTGTAAAATATAATATAAAGAGTCCTATCTATTTTGGAAAGGCTAACGCTGACCTGGGACCGTCAGGTACAGATAATTATTACGTGACTCCCGGAAGTACATATATACTTCCAAATCTTCCAGCGCAGATAAAACTTGCAAATGGACTGAATGATTTTGATGTTTATACAGATAATAATTTAAAGTTTGGAAAAATTCATCCTACACTGAATCAGGATGGGAGTACAAAACTGGAACTTACGATAGATAGTGGTATATCTGCTGCATATTTAGAGAATGCATATGCAGGGATGAACATTAAGCTAGATGAGACTGTGATACTAAACAGTGAGACATCGTCAATTGCATGGGACGCTAATAATTCTTCATATACTGTTACAATAGAAGATAATAAAAAAGTCGCTCCGACAATGGTGAAGACTGGATTATATGATAGTGAGAATAATAAGATAAATTGGACAGTTACAGTTACAAATCCTGTTAATGTCAAGAAATATGGTAGTGATGGAACACAAGGAACGCTTGACTTTATCGATACATTGAGCGATAACCAGTCATTTACAGGTACTGATGTATTTAAAGACAATGATGTGGAGAAGCAGAATGATAATATCTTTTCTTTGTCAAATGAAAATCGCACAATAAAATATTCATATAAGTATAATTTGGGTGAATCTTCTACAAGAACATTCAAATATACAACAACACCCGATGCAGATGCGGTTAAGTCAATCATTAATAACAAGGAATTGCCTCAAACTGATGGTAATATAAAATTCACAAATAGTGCAAAATTGCAGGATGGAACAAATGTTGTCGCAAGCTGTACTAGTGTTGAAGTAAATCATAGTGTAAAGACATATACTATGACTAAAGATGGAAAATATAATGATGATGGAACTATAACATGGACTATCACGGTTATTGATGAAGGTGGATGGAATTTCAAGAATGTAAAGGTTTATGATCAGTTCGATGATACAAAGCTTGAACTTGTTTCGAATTCTGTCAGCGCAAAAGTAAAAGGAGTAGATGCGGGAGATGTAAGCGGAAATGTATTAACTACTGGTGGAACCGATTCACGAAATAGTCAGGCATATAACTGGACATATAATATAGGTGATCTAAATAGCACAAATGCTCCGTATGTCATAAAGTATACGACCAAGATCAAGAACTTTGAAACATCGAATATTGATAGTGAAACTAATAAAGCATGGCTTTCTTTTGACTGGGCTTATAGCGGAAATGGTACTGGTATTGAAACGGGTCTTGGAACTCCGGGCATTGACAAGACTGTATCCGGGATCAAACACTCGATAATAAGAAAAGATCTTGTAGCTGCCTTTGATTATCAGACTTATGAGATCAAGTGGAAGATCACTGTAAATGAGTGCAAATATAACGGGTTTACTGATAATGCGGAAGTGATTAAGGATAATATTCCAGATGATCTTGTTTATACGGGAATAGAAGATTTTAAAGTTAATGATGAAGACAAAACGGCGACTGAATATTTTAGTTCAATTCCACTTGCCCAAACACAAGCTGGTAAAGATGTTGAATTTGCGTTTAGGTCAAAAGACAAAATTAATGGTAACAAGATAAGCTTTACCGTAATAACAAAACTCGCAGATACGAAAATGTCTTATTTGTCTGACAATTCACAGCACAGTTTTAGAAATTGGGCTGAATTGTGGGATAATACAAAGCTTGATTCAGACTATGAAGATACTTCATTTACACCGAATGCACTGAAAAAAGAATTTTTAAAATATGACTATTCTAATCATACGATAAAATGGAAGCTTACAGTTAACAGTAATAAAGAAAAAATGACGGGTATTGTCATTACAGATACTCTTCCTACAGGTTTTACACTTGTAGATTCAAATCCGATCACTACTGATGAGGCCGGTACGAGTTCTATAGTAAATGGAGCAAAGAACAACACAGCTGCCAGTTACACGTTTGACGAAAATACAAGACTGTTGACTGTATACTTGCTTGATATCACTGACGAGGAAAAATGAAAGAATAGTGCAGTAAAGACAGTATATATTACAGCAAAAGTAAAGGATCCGGACACTTATTTCGGTAATAGTCAAACGATACATGTTGACAATACGGCAAAACTTACGAATGGATTTAATCAGAATCTTGAGTCCACTATTGGAACGGATATATCAAATGAGGCTCTTAGCAAGACCGGAAGTGTCGATAAGACTACAAATGTTGTTACATATAAGGTGAATATAAACAAGAATCTTGCTACAATACCGGCGGGTGCGGTACTTACTGACACTATTCCTGCAGGAATGAAACTTGATGAGTCAAGCGTAAGCTTGAATAAAGCAAGTGTTGATAATGCTGGTAATATTGCAGATACAGGTGTGAAGGAAAGCGGTTATACGTCTGAATACGTTTCAAATCAAAACGGAACATCGACCATGAAGGTAACGCTTCCGATTCGTGTTAATAATACACAGGCATATGTACTTACTTATAAAGTCTGGATCACAGATACGAGCAAAGCTCCATTTACTAACAGTATAAGCGGGTCTAGTCTGCATGGCTCAAATAGTGCTTCGCACATGGTTAATCAGAATCAGATAAATCTGTCCGGTGGAACATTTGGAAATACAAGTGTTGTATTTTTGATAAAGAAAGATGCAGCTAATGGAACGAAGCTTAATGGAGCAGAATTTGCTCTGTATAAGGATGGAAATAAAATATCTACTGCAACTTCAGGAGATTTTGGCGATGGTAGATTGTATTTCAAAGATCTGACACCGGGGGCAACATATACAATAAAGGAAACAAAGGCACCAAACGGATATGTATGCAGCTATACTAAAACATTTGATGCACCGGCAGTTGGAATTGCAAATGCACTTAATTTCGATGCACCGAATAGTAAACCTGTGCAGACGACAACTACCACCAATAATCCAGGCGGTGGCGGCAGTTCTTCATCGGAATCATCATCATCATCGTCTTCATCTTCGACGACTAAGAAGACTACTTCAACATCATTGACTACGACATCTACAACGTCAAAGCCTGATACGCCGCAGTACTTCGATATTAATCACAATCCGGTGAACCCGGATACATTCAACGGTAAGATCGTTGATGCAAACGGAAAGGAAGTGCGCGGTGCCAAGAGAGGATATGATGTTCTCGGAAACCGCCGTACAGGTTCAGGAACGGGCGATGATACACCAATGTGGCCGATCGCAGTGCTTGTGATCTCAGCCGTAGGTATGGCTGCACTTGTAGAAATGAAGCGAAGAAAAGATAAAAATGATGAGATAAAGTAAGAAGAATAAGAAGATATAAGAAGACATAAGAAACATAAAAATAAGTTTGTATATTCCTTATATATTTACCGGTACAGAAGGGAAAAATCCTTTTTGTACCGGTAAATTTTTGAAATACCCTTTACTTAGACGGAAACAATTCATATAATAAAGGAAACATTAAGACAGATTTTATTTTCCGAAACAAATGAGCAGTGGAGATGATCAGATGAAAAAGGCAACCGCTAAAAAGCATATTCTTGTGATTGATGATGATCCGGTTCAGCTTCGAATGATAAAAGGGTTTCTTGAAGATATATATGAAGTGACTCTTATACCATCAGGAAAGACAGCTATTGAATATCTTATTGACTATTCTCCGGATCTTATACTGCTTGATTATGAGATGCCGTTATATAACGGACCGACGGTTCTTAAGATAATCCGCAGCAAAGAGAAGAGCAAGGATATTCCGGTTTTCTTTCTTACAGGTGCAACGGATAAGGAGATTGTTCTTGAATGTCTTTCATATAATCCGGCGGGATACATGGTGAAACCGGTGACCAAGAAAGGTCTTACATCGAAACTTGCGGAATTCTTCGATCCTTCGTTGAAACACGATAGCGAATTTGATACTGATGCTGATGAGCTTATGCGTGAAGCGATGCGTGAGAGGATCATTGCCAGGGTAAATGAGAAGATGCAGCTTCAAAAGAATGATGGTGACGATGATGAGTGATGCGGATTATATCAACGAAGATGAAGGCTTAAGACTTTGCGGTGGCAGCAGCGAGCTTTATCATGCGGTGATCGAAACGTATCTTAAAGGGATACCGGCACTTAAATCTCGTATACTGGCGGATCAGTCCGGAGATATCGCGGATTATACGATTGCGGTTCATGCGCTGAAAAGGTCTTCTCGTTCGATCGGAGCGGTCAGACTTGGCGATATGGCATATGAGTGCGAGCTTGCCGGTAAAGCCGATGACCATTCGAAGATTGACGCACTTACGAATCCGCTGCTTGATGAACTCGATGGACTTGGTACATATCTTGAAAAGCTGCTTGGTCATGACAGTGCAGATGCAGGCAGTATTGACGCCGGTAGTACTGATGCCGGTAGTATTGATGCCAGTAGTGGTTATGCAGGTTCATGTGAGAATGTGGACGCGAATGAAGATGCAGGTGATGCATGTACTGGGTATGCAAATGAAAATGCAGGTGATGCATGTGCCAGGTATGCTTGCAAAGATGCAGAAAACCTGAATGGATATAATGAGGCAGAGGTCATTTCGCTTGTTAACGATATCAAAAGTGCACTTCATGCATTTGACTCTGATCTGGTACTAAAGAAAATAAACAGACTCAGCGGTATTTCATTTTCGCAGGAAGCTACCGATATAATAGAAGAGAGCCGGAATGACATTGATTTTTTTGATTATGATGGTGTGAAGGATTGTATTGAAAGGCTCTGCGCGGTGCTTGGGATATAGATGTGACAGAGCGCCTGAAGTGTATCTGATTGCTAAAATAACGCTCGCTGTTATGTGCTTGGAATATAGATGTGACAGAGTGTCTGAAGTCTGTTGTTACAGGCTTAAGATAATATGACCTGAGTTTTTGGATTTATATATATTGATAGTGAGAAAACCGGATGGTATGTGTATGAGTGAAAATGAGATGAAGCTTACATATTCGACGCTGCTTGATATCGACGGAAAGAAAACAGTATCAGTCCGCTTTGAGCGGGATAATGATGTTGCGGAAGGCACACTCCCGGAAGGCAGGATCATGAAGAATAGCGGTTTCAGTGCTGATGAGGTCACGGGTCTTGAGTCCTATCTTAAGGATAATTCGGATGATTTGATGGCTGCTGCTAAGAAGATATCCGGGCTAAAACATATATTATCGTAGTATATGAAGCTACGATGTATTATGAAGTTAAGAAGTATTATGAAGCTACGATGTAGTATGATTAATCATAGAACATTATGATATAGATGTGGAAGCTTATGATCAGTTCGGTGGATCGTGGCTTCTTTTATTTTGCAAAAAACGGTGCAGATATATGGAAGAAATTGCTGCGTCATTATTTTTTAGGCGTGTCATAAAGTTGTTCTGCGATACGGCTGCAAGCCGGCTTGTTCATTGCAGTCATGAATGTAGAACGAATTTTGACACTTGCATCAAATAATAAACAAATTATAAAATCTGCGATACATCTGAAAACGATTATACACGAGAAAAATTGAGATTTGTAGAGATAAATGGAGAAAAACAGAGATATACCATTCTGTATACGCTTGCAAAGAGGCAATGATGATAATATTATATGCTTTAGTGATTAGCACTCAATATAAAAGAGTGCTAACAGAAAGCAGAAAAAGATGCGTATTCCCACAGGGGATAAAGCATCGGAAAACATATTTAATTTACAAGGAGGCATTTATCATGAAGTTAGTACCGTTAGGAGACAGAGTAGTTTTACAGCAGCTTAAGGCTGAAGAGACAACAAAATCAGGCATCGTCCTTCCAGGACAGGATAAAGAGAAGCCGCAGCAGGCAGAAGTCATCGCTGTAGGCCCAGGCGGAATGGTCGATGGAAAAGAAGTTAAGATGGAAGTCAAGAAGGGTGATAAGGTCATCTATTCTAAGTATTCAGGAACAGAAGTCAAGCTTGACGAAGATGAGAAGCTTGTCATCGTTAAGCAGAGCGATATTCTTGCAGTAATCAAGTAATATGATGATATTGTGACAGTAGTGTGTAAGATATGCATGCTTGGAAGTTCATGTCATCATAATACAATAGTTTTTTTAATATTTTATTTGACAGAAAAAATCAAAATCTCAAGGAGGCAATTTTATCATGGCAAAGGAAATCAAATATGGCGCAGAAGCACGCGCTTCTCTCGAAGCCGGAGTTAACAAGCTGGCTGATACTGTTGGTGTGACACTCGGACCGAAAGGCAGAAACGTAGTTCTTGACAAGTCTTATGGCGCACCGCTCATCACAAATGATGGTGTTACGATCGCTAAGGAGATCGAGCTTGAAGATGCATTTGAGAACATGGGCGCACAGATCGTTAAGGAAGCTGCTACAAAGACTAATGATGTTGCAGGTGATGGTACTACAACAGCAACTGTTCTTGCACAGGCTATGATCAATGAAGGAATGAAGAACATCGCCGCGGGCGCTAACCCGATCATCCTTCGTAAGGGAATGCATAAGGCTACTGACGCCGCTGTAGATGCTATCGGCAAGATGAGCGCACCTGTTTCAGGTAAGCAGCATATGGCAAGAGTTGCAGCTATCTCAGCCGGTGATGATGAAGTCGGCAACATGGTAGCTGATGCTATCGAGAAGGTCGGCAAAGATGGTGTTATCACTATCGAAGAGTCAAAGACAATGAAGACTGAGCTTGACCTTGTACAGGGTATGCAGTTCGACAAAGGTTATGTTTCAGCTTATATGTGCACTGATATGGATAAGATGGAAGCTATGCTTGATGATCCTTACATTCTTATCACAGATAAGAAGATCAGCAATATTCAGGAAGTTCTTCCTCTGCTTGAGCAGGTCGTTCAGAATGGCGCAAAGCTTTTGATCGTTGCTGAAGATGTTGAGGGCGAAGCTCTTACAACACTTATCGTAAATAAACTTCGTGGAACATTCAACGTAGTTGCTGTCAAGGCTCCCGGATATGGCGACAGAAGAAAAGAGATGCTTGCTGATATCGCTATCCTTACAGGCGGCAAAGTCATCAGTTCTGATCTTGGTCTTGAACTTAAGGATACTAAGCTTGAGGATCTTGGTCGTGCTAAATCTGTCAAGGTTCAGAAAGATACTACTATCATCGTTGATGGTGAAGGCGATAAGAAGGAGATCAAGAACAGAGTCGCTCAGATCAAAGCTCAGATCGAAGAGACAAAGTCTGATTTCGATAAAGAAAAATTACAGGAACGTCTTGCAAAGCTTGCCGGCGGCGTAGGAGTCATCCGTGTTGGTGCTGCTACTGAAGCTGAGATGAAGGAAGCTAAGCTTCGTATGGAAGATGCTCTTGCAGCTACAAGAGCAGCAGCTGAGGAAGGAATCATCTTCGGTGGTGGTTCAGCTTATATCCATGCATCTAAGGATGTCAAGAAGCTTGCTGATTCTCTTAAGGGTGATGAGAAGACTGGTGCGGAGATCGTTCTTCGTGCACTTGAAGCTCCTCTTCGCAAGATCGTTGAGAATGCAGGTCTTGAAGGCTCTGTAGTTGTCAATAAGGTTAAGGAATCTGCAGTCGGTGTTGGTTACAATGCACTGACAGGTGAGTATGTAGATATGGTTAAGGATGGTATCCTTGATCCGGCTAAGGTTACAAGATCAGCTCTGCAGAATGCAACAAGTGTTGCTTCTACATTCCTTACAACAGAATCTGCTGTTGCAATGATCAAAGAACCTGTACCTGCAGCACCTGCTGGAAATCCGGGAATGGGATATTGATCCATCCGGAACAGATGTCTTAACTTGTGATACAGCTACATCAGGGATAGATTTTTAACTTGTGATGCTGTTACATCAAGGATAGACGTCTTGGCTTGTGATGCTGTTACATCAGGGATAGATGTCTTAGCTTGTGATACAGGATTATAATGATTGTTTTGCTTGGCCTGCGTGAGAGTGATCTCACGCGGGTCAATTTTTTTATGTAGGTCAAGTACTTTTGTGGCGGAGCATCTTTTGCAGCGGAGTTATTATTTGCGGCTGAATCGTATTGAGGCAAGAAGGCCTTTTGCAGCGGAGTTATCATTTGCGGTTTAATCGTATTGATTACTACAAAAACAATAGCTGCTGGCGCTTATCTACA
>OBMA010000264.1_pt1 | contig 29661 bp, 22 predicted proteins | sample 1539141 | NCBI WGS metagenome assembly OBMA01 (sample SAMEA3991484, study PRJEB22521) | metagenome | biome: anthropogenic terrestrial biome; feature: sewage plant; material: raw primary sludge | place: Sweden | collected 2012-09-26
TTAACCAAATAGTTATCTACTTCTATTTTATCAATCTGATAAAATAGAAGTAGATAACTATTTGGTTAATTTCATAAGAGATTTCTAACTTCCTTAGTTTTCCTTTATCATGGGGTGCACCTTAAAAAGTGCACTCTTTTTTTTGTAGTATTGAAAAAATCGCTATCTTTGCATGTAGAAAATGAACACCACAGATGTACAAACTTTGTAAGTTACTGAAAATCAGCATATATTGCAAAATTACGGAATATTGTTGATTTAGCCACTCTTTTTTTGTACTTTTGTAGGCGAAAAAATAAAAATATCGAATATGAACCGTTTTTTTAAACATATTTCTTTGCTTTTGCTGCTTATCTTCAGCATGTCTGTTTCGGCACAGATAAACCAATGGCGTGACATGCATAAGGTAAAAAGACATGAAACCGTGTTCGGCATTGCCAATCAGTACGGAATAACGATAGATGAACTGATGAATGCCAATCCGGATATGAAAGTGCCCGGTTATGAACTCAAGAAAGGTTCTTATGTCTGTATACCATATTCTAAGGATCAGCAGGCGGCAATGAAAGGTGCCAATGGGGCGAATGACAAAAAAACAAGTCTTAATAACAAGACGGACATACGCAAACGCGCCATCAGAGTGGGTGTGATGCTGCCTCTGCATGACAACGACGGCGACGGCAGACGGATGGTGGAATATTACAGAGGACTGCTCATGGCCTGTGACAGTCTGAAGAAAGAGGGCGTATCATTGGATATCCATGCCTGGAATGTGTCGGCGGATGCCGATATCCGGCTCAATCTGATCGACAATGCAGCCCAACAGTGTGATGTCATATTCGGTCCGCTGTATTCTTCACAGGTGAAGGCTTTGTCTGAATTTGCCACCAAGTATAACATCAAGGTCGTCATACCTTTCTCGATAATCAGTCCCGAAGTATATACCAATCGTAATCTCTTTCAGATATATCAGTCGTCGAACGATCTGAACGAGACCACTGTCAGCAAGTTTCTCGACAGATTCCCTGCCTATCATCCAGTCTTTATCGACTGTAACGATACGACGAGCAAAAAGGGGCTGTTCACATTCGCTCTGCGCAGGCAATTGGAAGCGAGAGGTATTGCCTATTCGCTGACAAACCTCAAGTCGGGCGAAGAACAGTTTGCCAAAGCGTTCAGTCGAACCAAACCGAATGTTGTGATACTGAACACCGGGCGTTCGCCGGAACTGAACGTGGCTTTTGCCAAACTCAATGGAATGCTTGTCAAATATCCCGGTACGCTGGTTTCCTTGTTCGGCTATACCGAATGGCTGATGTATACACAATACAATCTTGATAATTTCTATAAATTTGACACCTATATACCTAGTACTTTCTATTACAATCCTCTGTCTGCCAAGACGAAGCGTATAGAACAGAAGTACCGTTGGAACTTCCATTCGGATATGATGCAGTCGCTGCCGAGGTTTGCGATTACAGGTTTTGACTATTCTTATTTCTTCCTGAAAGGTCTTCATACCGACGGAAAAGATTTCAATGGAACGACCAGGGATCTCAACTATATCCAGAACCCGTTGCATTTCTCACGTATAGGTGCTGGCGGGTGGCTGAACAAGAGTTTTATGTTTGTGCATTATACTTATAACCGGACGATAGAAACAATCAATTACTAAATCATGCGAAAATTATTAATCACATTATTATTGACTGTTATGACACTGTCCACCTATTCACAAGTAGGTGAACACCGTGATGATCTAAGAATTGGTTTCAGTGGCGGATATGTGTTGAGTAATATGCAGTTTACCCCGAAAGTCACCCAGTCGATGCACGGAGGACTGACGGGCGGTTTCACTGTCCGTTATACCTGTGAGAAGTATTTTAAGTCTATCTGTGCGATACAAGCTGAAATCAACTATTCCCAAATAGGATGGAAAGAAAAAATACTCGATGCCAATGATGTAGAAGTGAAGAATGCCGACGGCGAGGCTATGAGATTCAGTAGAACCATCAATTATCTGCAGGTGCCGATTATGGCGCATCTGGGATGGGGCAGGGAAGACAAAGGAATGCAGTTCTTCTTCCAGGCAGGTCCGCAGATAGGACTGTACATCAGTGACAGCAGTGATAAGAATTTTGAGATGAGTTATGCCCTGAGTCATATCGGCGAACGTTCCAACCAGGTCGTAGCGCAGGATACGATGGCGATAGAAAATAAATTCGATTACGGTATCACGGCCGGAGTGGGAGCGGAATATTCCATACCGCATGCCGGACATTTCATACTCGAAGCCAGATATTATTATGGTCTCGGTAATATATACGGAAATTCCAAGCGCGATTATTTCGGTCGCAGCAATTTCAACAATATCGTCATTAAGATGACATATCTGTTTGATATAACAAGAACAAAAAACAAAACAAATAAAAATTAATTATGTTTGAGGGTCAACCTAAAGGTTTATACGCGTTAGCACTGGCTAACACAGGCGAGCGTTTCGGATATTATACGATGCTTGCCATTTTTACGCTGTATTTACAGGCAAAGTTCGGTTTCTCAGAACAGACTACCGGAGCATTCTACAGTTCGTTTCTGATGATGGCTTATCTCACTCCGCTGTTCGGTGGTATGGCCGCTGATAAATGGGGTTATGGTAAGATGGTAACCGTCGGTATCTTTGTGATGTTCTTCGGTTACGTATTGATGGCAGTTCCGTTTGCGGCAAATATGTTCGGAATCGTAGCAATGTCGTTGGCACTCTTTCTGATAGCCTGCGGAACAGGACTGTTTAAGGGCAATCTGCAAGTACTCGTCGGCAACCTTTATGAGAAAGCCAAATATGCAGGCAAGAGGGATAACGGATTTTCCATCTTCTATATGGCAATCAATATCGGTGCCTTGTTTGCCCCTACCGCCGCTACGGTCATCACCAACAAGATTATGGGCGAACACGGGTTCGTGTACGATGCCAAAATACCACAGTTGGCACATCAGTATATGGATTCTCCGTCGGGTATGACTACGGAAGCGATGAACCAGTTGCACGCCGCCATGACAAGTCAGGGCGTAGCCGCTTTCGATCCTTCTACCATAGCAGATTTCTGTCACAGATATATTGATGCTTTGTCCTATTCGTATAACCTGGGATTCAGTGTCGCCTGTTTTTCATTGATATTGTCATTCGCGATATATTATTTCTTCCGTGGAACATTCAAACAAGCCGATTATAACAGTAAGACTGCTGCGGCAGCTGGTGTACAGGAAGAGGAACTGACGAAGGAGGAGACACATCAGCGTCTTGTCGCATTGTTCCTTGTGTATGCCGTGGTTATCTTCTTCTGGATGAGTTTCCATCAGAACGGACTGACACTGACCTTCTTTGCCCGCGACTATACGCAGCAGACGGCGGTCGGGGCCGAACGTTTCTTCTTTGATGTAACCAATCTGGTGGCTGTGATATTGATGGTCTACGGACTTTTCGGCGTGTTCCAGAACCGTACCGGAAAAGGGAAGGGAATAGCAGCTGCACTGATCGTGCTGCCATTGGTCTATATCCTGTTTAATATGAGCACGACCGAGGCTACAGTACCTGTATTGCCACAGATATTCCAGCAGTTCAACCCTTCTTTTGTCGTAGCATTGACACCTGTGTCACTGGCGATATTTACTTATCTGGCTTCTAAGAAGAAAGAACCTTCTGCTCCACGTAAGATAGCTTATGGTATGCTCGTTGCAGGTATCGCTTACTGTCTGATGATGGTGGCTTCATTGGGTTTGCCATCACCGGATGCAGTGAAAGCCGGCGCTTCGTTTAATCTGGTGACACCTAACTGGCTTATCAGCACTTATCTGGTACTTACGTTCGGTGAACTGCTGCTTAGTCCGATGGGAATCAGTTTTGTAAGTAAAGTGGCTCCTCCCAAACTGAAGGGTACGATGATGGGACTGTGGTTCGTGGCTACAGCCATTGGTAATATGATGGTACAGGTAACAGGATGGCTATGGGGTTCATTACCTTTATGGTCTGTATGGATTGTACTGATAGCAGTATGTCTTGTATCCTTCCTGGTGATGATGTCTCTGATGAAACGTCTGGAGAAAGTTTGCTAGTTTTGAATAATACATTATAAATCTGGAGGCAGGACCTGAAAATCCTGCCTCTCTTTTTTTGTCATGAGTATAAGTGTCCTGTTATTGTCCGCCTTTACATTCGTCGAACTCAACTGTGAGAATCTGTTCGATTGTGCCCACGACAGTCTGAAGAACGATTATCAGTTTCTGCCTACGTCCGAACGTCAATGGACTACCTACAGATATTGGGATAAATTGAATAATATAGGTCGTGAACTGATATCATGCGGCGATGATTCCACTTCTACGGAATGGACGTTGCCGGATATGATGGCGCTTTGTGAGGTGGAGAACGACAGTGTGATGCGCGACCTTACCAAACGTTCGTTATTGCGCAAGGCTGGTTATCAGTATGTGATGACCAATTCCGGAGATGCACGTGGTATAGATGTGGCATTGGTGTATTCACCGATGTCTTTCGCGCTAATCAATCATATTTCTTTCCGACTCCCTTCATCACCCGATATGAGAGCAACACGTGATATCCTCTATGTATCGGGTGTCATCAGTCATGGCGATACATTGCATGTCTATGTCGTTCACGCGCCGAGCAGAGTAGGCGGCGAGCGGCAGTCACGTCCTCACCGTATGGTTATGGCTGCGACACTATGTACTGCGATAGATTCTCTTCGTGACATATCTCCCGAAGCGAATATCATCGTGGCGGGTGATTTCAATGATTATGCTACAGACAGTGCTGTGGTAAAAATATGTCGTGATGCACGTCTGATGAATATATCTGCTCATGCCTGTGGACACAACGGTGCAAAGGCTACCTATCGCTATAAAGGTGAGTGGGGGAGTCTTGACCAGATACTACTCAGTTCCAACCTGACGGCACTAGTCGAATCTTGCCGCATCAACGATGCGCCATTCTTATTGGAAGAAGATAAAAAATATGGAGGTGTATTGCCCAGGCGCACTTTTATCGGTTATCGTTTCAACAACGGTTACAGTGACCATCTGCCGCTAGTACTCCGGTTCGGTCAATGATTTTATTTCAATTCTTCTATTGCTGTACCGGCCGCTATGCGTCCGAAGGTGGTGATATCTGTCATTGAGTTGCCACCGAGTCTGTTACCTCCGTGTACTCCGCCCGTCACTTCTCCTGCAGCATAAAGTCCCTGAATGATTTTTCCGCCAGATGTCAGCACATGACCTTTGGTGTCTATCTTCAGACCGCCCATCGTGTAATGGATGGCTGGGGATACCTTCACTCCATAGAACGGTGCTTGGGTGAGGGGTTGAAGCATCTGACTTCCTTCTCGTCCGAAGTCCTCATCCGTCCCGTTTTTCTGCATCGTACTGTAGCGTTGCATCGTGGAAACGAAGTCGGTTGAGGCGAGTCCAAGACTGTCAGCCAGTGCCGCGTATGAATCAGCCTTTGTAAGGAATCCCCGTGAATAGTAATAAGAGATGGCAGCCAACGAATTGAAGACGGCCTGGTCGAAGATGACGTATGCTTTCCCGTCTGTCTGCGCTACGACAGCATCAGAGACGATATCCCTTGTGTCCATCTCGTTGCAGAAACGTTTCCCTTCCTTGTTTACCAGGATGGCACCGTTGCCGCGTACAGCTTCGGTTATCATGAAACCGCTTGCGAGTACTGTGGGATGTGTCTGTATCTGGTCCATCTGAGTTAGTGCAGCGTCAAACTTCTCCACCCATGCGAAGGCATCGCCTGTGGCGCATGGCTTGTTTGTCGTACCAAAGTTGGCTAGACGACTACCGCCATATTTCACCACCATCTCATGGTTAGCCGAAAAGCCGCCCGTACATATAATCACTGCTTTTGTTGAGATGTTATAAGTCCTTCCATTATTCTCCACTTTGATTCCAACTGCTGCGCCCTCTTTCTCAATGACATCTGTCACTTTCGAATTGACTCGTATATCCACACCACTGTTTTGTGCGGATGTGTTTAGTGCGTTGACAAGATAGGGACCTACATAGTTGCCGCCGGTAGGTCTGTGCGTGCGAGCTACCGAAGAACCCGCCATGAACCCGACATCACTGAGGTCCATGCCTATGTTTGTAAGCCATGTCACCGTGTTTTTGGATTCCTTCACCAGTGTCCATACCAACGATGTGTCGTTGAGGTAATGGCCGCCTTTCATCGTATCATGGAAAAACAATTCCTCACTGTCATTGATACCAAGGGCTTTCTGTATCGGTGTATTGCAGGCATTGAGTCCGCCCGTGGCATTGACTGTGTTGCCGCCCACCTTATCTGTCTTTTCAAGTAGAATCACTTTGCATTTCGATTCAGCTGCTTTGTATGCTGCCGAAAGTCCAGCCCCTCCTCCGCCGATGACCACCATGTCGCAACTTTCATCATAGTTGACAGTGGTCGTGTCGTCATTGCTGCAAGAAAGGAATGCAATACACAGTACTGAGTATACAAGAACTTGTAGACGATACATTATTTTTTTCATTGTATTACCAATTTGGAATAATCGGCAACAAATGTATAGCGTAAAATTGAAATTCCAAAATAATTTTGATTAAAAATGTTTTGAACTGATTTCTTTTCCATGAAAAGTGTCTTACCTGTCTATCATTGAGAGAAGTGTTTTCACAAAGAAACAGCGGAAACTATCTTATCGTCAGAAGGATAGTTTCCGCTGCTTTACGCCCTATAACCTGATAGGGATTGTTTTTATTTCTTTATATTAGCCTGCTCCAGTCCATAATGTTTCTTACTGTCCAGTATTCGTAGACTCACAGCTATGATCACTGCCGTGATACCGAATACGGCGAATATCGACATTGGTATTGTAAAGTCGTACGTTACACTGCCGTTGGATAATGTCTGCTTGGAATAATGCTCTATCACACTACCTATCAGTACCGGTACGAGTGCCAGACCGATATTCTGGATGTAGAAGATAATGGCATAAGCGGAACCCAATTGCTTCATCGGTATAATCTTCGGGACTGACGGCCACATCGCACTTGGTACCAATGAAAATGATATACCGAGAAGAACCATCAGGATGATGGCAAACCAGGATGTGCCCAGTATCGGAAGCGCAAACAGAATATGTACACCTGTCAGCATCAGACTGCCTATAATCATCAGTGTGGCACCCTTTCCTATACGGTCGTATAATGTACCGAACAAGGGGGTGAGTATAATTGTACCGAAAGGTAATATGGCTGGTATATAACCGGCAACACTTTCAGCTACTCCGTATTTGTAAATCATCAGTTTGGTAGCAAACTTCAGGAACGGGAATACGCCCGAATAGAATAGCAGACACAGAATGGTGACAAGCCAGAATCCCGGATTGCCGAATATGACACCGAGGTCTTTAAACTTGAAGTTCTCATCGTCCCCTTTTTCGGTTTCCACTTTCTCTGTCGACGCTTCAAGTTTCTTGTCCATCATACAGTATATACAGAATGACAGGAATCCGGCTACCAGACAGATCGCACCAAACAGTACAGGTGTGGAAAGACTGAACGATGATGCTATCTTAGGACTGATGGCAAGAGCACCTGCTGTTCCAAGACGGGCAAGAGCCACCTGAAATCCCATTGCTAAAGCCATCTCGTGCCCGCCGAACCATTTGGCGATAATCTTGGATACTGTAATTCCTGCAATCTCGCAACCTACACCGAATATGGCAAAACCTAACGATGCGACAAGAACCTGTACCTTGATGCCCTCGGCATATCCTATAATGGCTAACTTCATCGTCGCGTCAGGTGATATGGATGATATGGCGTAAAACTTGATGAAAGCACCTATTACCATCAGTCCGCTCGACATCACTCCGGTAAAACGTACTCCCATCTTGTCGAGGATGATGCCACCAAAGAAAAGCATCAATAAGAATACATTGATATATCCATAAGAACCTGAGAAGAACCCGTACTCGCTACTTGTCCAGTGGAGTTGAGTCTCAAGCATGTTCTCCAGTGGAGACATAACATCTGTAAGGAAGTAGCCCATCATCATTGTAAAGGCTACGATAACGAGTGCTGTCCACCGCATTGCTGCAGAATCACTCAACTTTTGTCTGATCTGTTCAGTCATATAATCTTTTTCTTTTTAATTTTTTAGCCATTTATCCAACCATCCGAAGAAGGTGCGCTGCCACAGAATACCATTTTGTGGTTTCAGAACCCAGTGGTTTTCATCCGGGAATATCAAAAGTTCGGCAGGAATACCTCTCATGCGGGCGGCATTAAATGCTCCCATACCTTGATTGGCCAATATGCGGTAGTCTTTCTCTCCGTGTATGCAGAGGATAGGTGTGTCCCATTTGTCAACAAACAGATGCGGACTGTTAGCGTATGTTTTTTGTGCGGCTTCGCTGTCTTTCATATCCCAGTATGCCCGTTCATATTCCCAGTTGCTGAACCATTCTTCTTCTGTGTCGGTATACATTGATTCCAGATTGAAGGCTCCGTCGTGTGCGATAAATGCCTTGAATCTCTTATCATGATGTCCTGCCAACCAATAGACACTGTATCCGCCGAAACTTGCACCTACGCATCCCAGTCTGTCTTTGTCTACAAAAGGCAGATTGGTCGTAGCGTCGTCGATGGCACTCAGATAGTCTTTCATACATTGTCCTGTCCAGTCGCCGCTCACTTCCTCGTTCCATGCAGAACCATATCCGGGCAGACCGCGACGGTTGGGCGCAACGATTACATAACCGTTGGCTGCCATCATCTGGAAGTTCCAACGGAAACTCCAGAACTGACTAACCGGACTCTGTGGTCCGCCTTCGCAATATAATAAGGTAGGATATTTCTTGTTCGGATCGAAATGGGGCGGTAGGATAATCCAGCATTGCATATCCTTACCATCTGTCGTCTTTACCCAGCGTTCCTCTACCTTACCCATGGTGAGTTGGTCGTAAATCCATTTATTCTCGAAAGATATTTGCTCCACTTTCGCTTTCTTTTCCTTTCCCGGTGTTACGATGTATATCTCGTTAGCCTGCGAGATGCTATGGCGAAGCGTAAGCAACTGTTTTCCATTGTTGAACGCCGAAAGTGAAGCATAATCATTCCACCCATCGGTAACCTGTTCTACGTTTCCCTTCAGATTAGTCTTATAGATATTGATGCAGGCATGCCAGCATCCCATGAAGTATAACGAACGGGAGTCGGCATTCCAGCAATAATCGTCTACGTTCGAATCGAATGATTCTGTGACGTATGTTTTTGTGCCGTCAGCTATACTGTATACGCAGAGGCGGTTGCGGTCGCTCTCATAACCGTCGCGGGGCATACTTTGCCAGGCAATATACTTGCCGTCCGGCGAGAATTTCGGGTTGACGTCATAGCCGGGATTGTTCTTGAGATTCTCTGCTGAATTGACCGACTGGTCTTTCATAGACCGGCATGCGTCAATTTGCGGTTCCTGGTAATCGGCCGACTTGCACAAATTTTTTGTTTCCCGTGTATCTATCCGATATAAATATATATCAGCATCTGTAGATATGGCATAATCACGACCTGTCTTTTTGCGGCATGTATAAGCGATAGATTTTGAATCAGGACTCCACGCCAGTTGTTCGATACCGCCGAAAGGTTTCATAGGACATTCGTAAGGTTCATCCTTCATCATGTCTTCGCCGTTATCAATTTTGTTGTTACCTACATTTGCCACGAATGGGTGGGGTATCGTTTCTACATATTCGTCCCAATGGCGGTACATCAGATCGGTGACCACCCTTCCGCTTGCCTTAGGCAGGTCTGACGGATTCTTCTGTATACTTCCGTAATATGGGATCTGTTTGATGATGATGACATGTTTCCCGTCAGGTGAAAAGATATAACCCTCTATGTCATCTTTAGAATTCGTTAGTTGAACGCGCTGCGTACCATCGGGATTCATTGCCCAAATCTGGTTCGTTCCACTTTCACTGCTCAGATAAGCAATACGTTTTCCTCCTTCTATCCATGTAGGATCAGTCTCGCTTTTCGCGCTGAGCGTGAGTTGACGCTGGTTCTTACCGTTGATATCCATGATACAGATAACCTGATGCCCTTTGTTCTGAGGCACGCTGTAGTATCCTACCTGATATACCACTTTCCTGTTGTCCGGTGACACTTGTGCGGAAGCTATGCGACCCATAGCCCATAAAGCCTCCGGCGTCATGATGTCACTCTTAAGAGTTATATTGTTTTTTACAATCGGTTGCTGTTTCACTTCAGTCTGGGATTTAAGGATACTACTGCAAAATAATAAAGCAGTAGATAGAATGATTGCCTTGTTCATTTGTCTTATATTAAAAAGCTAGGAGCGAACAACTTTGTCCGCCCCTAACAAGTATTTTATTTATCTTTGTTTCTCACTGATGCTTCACGGCGACGTCTCACTTCTTCTTGTTGTTTCTGTAATGCCTCAAGTCGGGCAGCCATGCCACTGACTTTCTTTGGGTTATCTTTATTTTCCTGATAACGGGCTTCAAGAATGGAAAGTAATTTCTCGTCGTTCGTCGTCTTGCGGAGCAGCCACATAATGGCGGCACTGAAGAACAATGAAACGAAATAGTAGAAGTTTAGTCCTGCAGAGTAATCATTGAACATAAAGAAGAACATCACTGGCATCAGATACATCATCCATTGCATCATCTTCATCTGTTCAGCCTGCTGACCTACCATCTGGTCTTTCTGCTGGCGCATACTCATAACGGAATATAATACGTTGGCTACGCAGAACAGAATACATGTCAAACTCAAGTGGTCACCCAACAGCCAGATATTATGATTCCATGTTATAATAGGGTCGTAAGTGGAAAGATCTTTTATCCAAAGGAAACTTTCACCACGAAGTTGAATGGCGTTAGGGACAAAGTTGAACATCGCGATCCATATAGGCATCTGTATCAACATCGGCAGACAACCGCTGAGTGGACTTACACCGTATTTGGAATATAATCCCATCATTGCCTGCTGCTTCTGCATCTGGTCTTCCGGTTTGTCATATTGCTTGGTCGCTTCATCCAATTTCGGCTTCAGCACACGCATCTTGGCCGAAGACATATAACTCTTCTTTACCAGTGGATACGTGATCAGTTTCAGTAACAGTGTTATCAGTATCAGTACGATACCCATATTGATGTTCAGACCGGTCAACCAGTCGAATACATAGATGGTAAACCAGCGGTTGATGATACGGAACAAAGGCCATCCTAAATAGACAAGACGCTGCAATTCCAAATCTTTGTCGAATTTGCTTTCCCCTTCCACTTTCTGAAGCAGACGGAAATCGTTCGGACCCAGATAAAGTTCCATCTGTGTAGGTGTCTTACCCGTCGGATCAAAGAAAGTCTTCAGTTTGGCACCATATTGTTTCAGATATCCGCTTTCCTTTTTCTGAGGCAGACTGGTCATCAGAGAGTTTGCGGCAAAGTCCTGTTTTGAAATAAGTACAGCACTGAAAAATTGATTTTTGAATGCTACCCAGTCCAATACGTCTTCCACTTTCTCATCGGTAAGGTCTTTCCCCTCATTCAGATAATCGGTACCGCCAGCCTTCTTCTTATATGTAAGTGATGCGTAACGGTTCTCGAAAGTAAAACCTTTCTCCTGTTGTTTGCAATGTTCCGTCCATTCTATATCCATATTGTTATAGTTGGGCGCAAACATACCGCTCAATCCTTTCGCTTCAACAGAGAACTCGATCAAGTAATCCTTATTCAATTTATAATTGAAGTTGATAGAACCGCCGTTGCTGGCCTTTGCCGTCAACGTAACTGAAGAGTCAGTCTGAGCCGAGGGAGTGAAGAACAAATCACTTGTGATGATATTTTCGTTTTTACCTGCAAGTAAGAACTTCATTTGTTGGTCTTTGCCACTAAAGAGGGTAATGTCCTTGTTTCCTTTACGGTCCTTGAAATTCAATATTCTGGCATCGCTGATTGTTCCTCCATGCGTATCAAGAGTCACTTGCAACTTGCTGTTTTTCAGCACTATCTTTTTACTCTGTCCTGTATATGCAGTATGAAACAATAAGGTCGTGTCATTAGCTGCGATAGGATTAATTTGTGTCTGTGTCTGTGACTTGACTGCTTGGTCCTGCTCTGCCTTTTTCTTAGCTATCTCCGTGATAGAATCCTGCTTTTTCTGAATGGCTATTTCTTTATCAGAAGGTTTGTTCATATAACTGAAGCCGATCAGCACAGCAGCGATAAGACCAAAGCCAAGTATACTATTTCTGTCCATAATTATTTTTTGCTCTTTTTGTTTTCGATTGATGTCTTGACAAAGTCAAGGAACAAAGGATGAGGATTAAGAACCGTACTGGAATATTCAGGATGGAATTGTGTGCCGATATACCATTTCAATCCAGGTATTTCAACGATTTCCACCAGGTCGCTCTCAGGATTACGACCCACACATAGCATTCCTGCCTTTTCATATTGCTTTTCATAATCGTTATTGAATTCATAACGATGACGGTGGCGTTCCTGTATATGTTCCTTGTTGTAGATACCAAATGTGCGCGAGCCCTGTTTCAGTATACATTCATAAGCTCCCAGACGCATCGTCCCGCCCATGTTTGTGATATTCTTTTGGTCCTCCATGATATCTATGACATTATGTTCTGTCTTTTCATCCATTTCGCGACTGTTGGCATCATCATAACCCAGAACGTTACGGGCAAATTCGATAACCATCATCTGCATACCGAGACAGATACCGAATGTAGGTACATCATGTGTACGGGTATAATGCGCAGCGATGATTTTGCCTTCTATACCGCGCTGACCGAATCCCGGACAGATTACGATACCGTCCATATTCTTCAATTGGTCCCCGATATTCTGCTCGTTAAGTTTTTCACTATTGATAAATGATACCTTTACTTTATAGTCATTGTATGTGCCTGCCTGAGAAAGACTCTCGAGAATACTCTTATATGCATCCTGTAAATCGTATTTTCCCACCAAACCGATATTAACGATTTCTGTAGCCTTGTGTCTGCGCTCCAGGAATTTACGCCAAGGTCCCAGTTCAGGTGTCTCACCTACGGGCTCACCCATCTTTTTCAGTATAGTAGCATCAAGACCTTGTTCCTGCATCTGTACAGGTACTTCATAAATAGTAGGCATATCCACACTCTGTACCACTGCCTCAAAGTCGACATTACAGAAGTTGGCTACTTTTCTACGTATATTATCATTTAAAGGATGTTCTGTGCGAAGCACCAAAACGTCCGGTTGAATACCCACGCTCTGCAGTTCTTTGACAGAGTGCTGTGTAGGTTTCGTCTTCAGTTCCTTGGCTGCAGCCAGATAAGGTACGTAAGTAAGATGAACGCATAACGCATTCTTACCTAATTCCCATTTCAATTGACGGATGCTCTCCAAGTATGGTAACGATTCAATATCGCCCACAGTACCTCCGATTTCGGTAATGACGAAATCATAATGATACTTCTGGCCCAGTAGTTTCACATTACGTTTTATTTCATCCGTAATATGTGGTATAACCTGAATGGTTTTCCCCAAATAGTCACCGCGACGTTCCTTGTCGATAACTGATTTATAGATACGACCTGTTGTCAGGTTGTTAGCCTTTGTAGTCTGAATACCGGTAAACCTCTCATAATGACCTAAGTCCAAGTCGGCCTCATGACCATCTACGGTAACATAGCATTCGCCATGCTCGTAAGGGTTTAATGTACCCGGGTCGATGTTGATATACGGGTCAAACTTCTGAATTGTGATGTTGTAACCCCTTGCCTGAAGGAGTTTACCTATTGATGACGATATGATTCCTTTTCCTAGTGAGGAAGCAACACCGCCGGTGACGAAGATGTACTTTGTTTCTGCCACGATACTTATCTTTTTATTCTTAATTTTTACAATACAATACAAGGTGCAAAAGTACAAAAAAAAGAATAACCAGCCAAATTAATTATTAATTAAATGAATAAGTTGAAAAAATACTATCTTATAATTCGTCGTATTGGCGATTTTATTTATCTTTGCATCTTGAAATGAAAAGGAAATACATATATATAATATTTATAGTTATTGTGTTTCTGGATATTATTCCAGTAATGTCCCAAACACATAGCCAGAGAGGTCGCTCTTCTCATCAGACAGCAAACGATACTTCATTGGTCGTAAAGGCATATATTGACTCGCTGCATACTCTGAGAACAAGGATGGATTCCATTTATAGTGTCAATGACTCGTTGAGAGACCAATTGGATATAAGCAGCAGATATTATAAATTATTTGTTCCCATGACATTCTATCATGACGTGATTGAAGATACTTTATCTTATCATCCAGACAAATATAAATATCTTGATAATGAGGAAATTAATAATGCATTGTTAAATATCTACTTAAAACGACCTGATCTGGTTGTTTCAAGTGAAGACCGACTTCGTAAGTCGGGTAAATTAATAGAAGATTTGGATCGCCCGATACGCCATCAGGTCGTACTGACTGAAAAGACGGCTCCCAAACCGGCCGAGCCGACTTTTATCCCAATGAATGTTCTTGTCACTCATCCTAACTTCTGGACTTATACAGGCGATTATAGTTTGCAGTTTATGCAAAATTATGTTTCCGGCAACTGGTATAAAGGCGGAGAGAGCAACTATTCCATGGTCGGCAGTGTTACCATGCAGGCGAATTATAACAATAAGTCAAAATTGAAGTTTGATAATAAACTGGAACTGAAATTCGGTCTGCAGTCATCAGCGAGCGACAGTCTGCATAAGTTTAAGACAACCGAAGACATGATTCGTTATACAGGCAAGCTCGGTCTACAGGCCAAGAATAACTGGTATTATACATTCCAGTTGCTTACCTATACTCAGTTTGCCAGGGGCTATAAGAGTAATGACAACACCACCTACTCCGATTTCTTTTCTCCCTACAACTTGAACCTCTCTATCGGTATGGATTATAAAGTGAACACCAAGAATAAGTCACTGACGGGTACGATCAACCTTGCACCGTTGGCGTACAACTTCCGTTATGTAGGAAGATTGGATTTGTCTACGAGATACAGTCTTGATGAAGGAAGTCATACACTTAACGATTTCGGTTCTGAATTTACGGTAGATCTTACGTGGACATTATCCGATATGATAAAATGGAAGACACGGCTTTATGGGTATACTACTTATAAGAGGGCAGAACTGGAATGGGAAAATACCATTTCATTTATACTTAATAAGTATATCAGTGCGAATGTATTCGTCTATCCTCGTTTTGATGACGGATCCACAAAAGATAACGATCATGGATATTGGCAATTCAAAGAGTATGCATCAATAGGTTTCGCATACTCGTTCTGAATATAAAAAATCCCCGATAATCCAAAAGACTATCGGGGATTTTGATTTGAGTGTATTCTAATTTTTTATTTACTTTGCTTCCGTCATGACACCTTCTATATAAAGACGTGTCATTTCCGTTACACCATTTGTTCTCACTGTGATTGTTTTCTTAAAGTGACCGGGGAATTTTCCCGCACCGTTGTATGTCACTTTTATCTCACCTTTCTTTCCCGGCATGATAGGTGCCTTCGTATAAGAAGGGACAGTGCAACCACAACTGGCGATGGCCTGATTGATAATAAGGGGCGCATCACCGACATTGGTATATGTAAAGGTGCATGCTACAGTAGGATTCTTTTCAGAAAAAGTTCCGAAATCGTATGATAACTTATCAAACTTTATTTCAGCGTCCTTTTTTCCGTTTGATTGTGCTGATGCGAAAACCACTCCACATACTAGCAGCAAAGACATTAAAATAATCTTTTTCATAACTTTGATATTTAAATTACGCGGCAAATGTAAGTAGTTTTTCCGATAAGTGTACTATTTATATAGTTTTTTTAACAATTTGTAGTATTCCGTTGAACCTAACAGAAAACATCCTGTACCGTAATCTTCGAAATCAGGAGTCTTGTCATAAGTGACAGGTTGCCCTGCTGATGGGTCTTTCCCTGTACCTTGTACATAACCCAGTACACCGTCTTCATGTATGGCATCTTTTTCAAGAGCGTCCCATGCTCTGTCACAAATGTCCTTGTACTTTGATGCCGGCAATATTCCATTGATGATACCCCAACTCATTCCGTATAAGAACAATGCAGTGCCCGTTACTTCTTTCCCGCCGTATGTGACAGGGGATACGAGACTTACATTCCAGAATCCGTCACTCCGCTGACATGAAGCGAAAGCCTTGCTCATCTTTACGAAGTCGCCTTTGAGAGCTTTATAGTATTTGTCTTTCCTGTCCAGTTGATTCATGACCCTGACCAGTGCCGCATATACCCAACCGTTGCCTCTGCTCCAATAGCAGTCGTTGCCGTCAGTCTCTTTGTAAGGCGGTACATAATCCTTGTCACGCCACCAGAAACCGTTTTTCTTGTTGTACAGACCGCCTCCGCATTCGTTTCGGCTCCAGTTGTACATCTTCATACCGTAATCCATATAAGCACGGTTGCCTGTCACCTTATACAGTTCGGCATATACCGGCATACACATCTGTATCGCGTCTATCCAAGTCCAGTAATCCACTCTTCCGCTTTTCATCTGCAAGTCTATGTTCTCACGTATTCCTTTGATTTTGGACGAGTCGCCTGTCTGGAAGAAACGTTCGATATAAGCCTGTCCGCAGCACTGGTCGTCCGCATCGGTAGTAGTAACACCGTTGCGCGGCATCCACCGATGGAAGTCCGCCCATTTGTCAGTATAGTCGATATACCGTTGGTCCTTGTCTATACCGTATAGGTTGAAGAGACCTTCATAGTATACCGCACGCGTCCACAGATTGCTTGGACGAACCTTACCCACATTGGTTGGAATCGTAGGGTCGGCATATTTCTCCATGAAATGATTATTCACTTTGCGTGATGAGTTCATCACACTTTCCATTCTCTCATTTTGGGCGACCGAAGGTATTGTGATAGTCGCCAGCGCTAGCATAATAAATATTTTTTTCATTCAGTAAATTAGTAATTTGCCGCAAAAGTAAGTATTTATTTCCAATTATTTGTTGGTTTCCACATTTTTGTATAATTTTGCATCTCAAATTAAGTAAAATTATAGAAATCAATGTATAGAACAAAAACTTGTGGAGAGCTCAGACTCTCTGATGTTGGTACTGTCGTAACTCTGGCCGGATGGGTTCAGCGTAGCAGGAAGATGGGTGGTATGACATTTGTTGACTTGCGCGACCGTTATGGTATTACGCAGTTGGTGTTCAACGAAGAAGTGGATAAGGAACTATGTGAGCGTGCCAACAAACTGGGCCGTGAGTTCTGTATCCAGATTAGCGGTTCTGTCAGTGAACGTCAAAGTAAGAATAAGAATCTCGGCACAGGAGATATAGAGATTATCGTAAATACGCTCAATGTACTGAGCGACAGCCTTACGCCTCCGTTTACGATAGAGGACAATACAGACGGTGGTGATGATATCCGTATGAAATACCGTTATCTTGATTTGCGCCGTCCGTCTGTACGTAAGAATCTGGAATTACGTCACCGTATGACGATTCTCATCCGCAACTTTTTGGATTCCAAGGAATTCATAGAGGTTGAAACACCTATCCTTATCGGTTCCACACCTGAAGGTGCACGTGATTTCGTGGTACCGTCGCGTATGAATCCTGGACAGTTTTATGCATTGCCGCAGAGTCCGCAGACATTGAAGCAGTTGTTGATGGTCAGCGGTTTCGACCGATATTTCCAAATTGCGAAATGTTTCCGTGATGAGGATTTGCGTGCCGACCGTCAACCGGAGTTTACCCAGATCGACTGCGAGATGAGTTTTGTAGACCAGGATGATGTCATCAATCTGTTCGAGGATATGGCCCGTCACTTGTTCAAAGAAGTACGCGGTGTCGAATTACCTGCCAAGTTGCAGCAGATGACATGGCACGAGGCGATGCGTCGTTTTGGTAGTGACAAACCGGATCTCCGTTTCGGAATGGAGTTTGTTGAATTGATGGATACGTTGAAAGGCACTGGCGAGTTCAGTGTGTTCAATGATGCCGAATATATAGGTGGTATCTGTGCACCCGGATGTGCTGAATATACAAGAAAACAACTGGATCAGTTGACCGACTTCGTCAAGAGGTCGCAGATAGGTGCTAAAGGACTCGTTTGGGTTAAGTTTAATGCAGACGGCACAGTAAAGAGCAGTATCGACAAGTTCTATTCACCAGAAGTGATACAGTCCCTCAAAGAGAAGTTCAATGCCAATGATGGTGACCTGGTATTGATTCTCAGTGGTGACAACGCCAATAAGACCCGTATACAGTTGTGCGCATTACGACTGGAGATGGGTGAGCGTCTAGGCCTTAGAGATAAGAATAAGTTTGAGTGCCTTTGGATTATCGACTTCCCGTTGTTCGAGTGGAGTGAAGAGGAGCAGCGACTGATGTCGACGCACCATCCGTTTACCATGCCTAATCCCGATGATATCCCACTGTTGGATACAGATCCAGCCAAGGTACGTGCCAAAGCTTACGACTTCGTATGTAATGGTATAGAAGTAGGTGGTGGAAGTATTCGTATCCACGATGGCAAACTACAGGAAAAGATGTTCCAGGTATTGGGCTTTACCCCCGAAAAGGCAATGCAGCAGTTTGGCTTCCTGATCAACGCCTTCAAGTATGGTGCACCTCCTCACGCAGGACTCGCTTTCGGACTCGACCGTTTCGTAAGTATCATGGCCGGTCTCGACAGTATCCGTGACTGTATCGCATTCCCGAAAAATAATAGCGGACGTGACGTCATGCTTGATGCACCATCCGAAATTGATACAAAACAACTGAAAGAATTGCAAATTCAAGTTGATTTAAATCAAGAAAACGAGCAGAAATCGTAAAGAAATGTGATTGCCAATCAAAAATGCTGGTAAAAAATAATTGCAATTGACAATAAAATATTAACTTTGCAGCGAGTCAGTTAGACTTACGCAAAAGTCATTCAATATTAGAATAAATTTTTTGAATTATGGCAGAAAAGAAAACAGAAAAAAAAGTTGCAGCTCCTAAGAAAGTTGCTGCAAAGAAAGAAGCTCCTAAAAAGGCTACAGCTGCAAAAAAAGTAGAAGTTGTTATTAATGCTGAGAATGCAGGATTCAAAGCTGGTGATGTTTACCAAGCACTTGCTTCTGCTGAAAAAGCTCTTAGCGTAAAGGAAATCGCAAAAGCAGCAAAAATTAGTGAAGAAGAAACACTCCTCGGAATGGGTTGGCTTTTCAAAGAAGGTAAAATCAAGGATGAGGGAAGCAAGATTGTTTTAGCTTAATTTTGCTACAAAATATTCAGGAAAGACCAGTCACGTAGTAACTGGTCTTTCTTTATGTTTAAATCAAAGAATGACATACGACAGACAAATATTGACGCTTCTCAGCGAGGCTGGACAGGAAGGAATGAGTATCGCGCTCATTTCCAGACGTCTCTATAATATGAATTGTTCTTTCTTTGATACCATTGATTATGATGATATTCACAAGTATGTGTTGTCGTTTGTTCAGAAGGGTAACCGTTCCGCCCAGTCATTGATAGAGGGAACGGGGAAAAGAGGCTTCTACCGCATCAAAACGCAATTGTCCGAAACGCAACAACTGATGTTGAATTTTATAGATGAAGCAAAAATGGACGAACAGGAAGAAGAACTTCCTACGGATAAAGACGAATCTTTGTTTCTTTTCTGACGTTATCTATCTTTCGAATTTTTCATAAAGATTCTTCAGCTCCTTAGCCGTCTTTTCCCATGAAAATAGTTGAGCTCTCGCTAATCCCATCTCTTTATTCTTTAGATAAAGTTTTTCGTCATTTTCTATTGACAACATAGCTTCTGCTATTTCGTCGGCATTTCCCGGATTGATCAGGATAGCCTCGTCACTGGCTATTTCAGGCATCGATGAGGTATTGGATGTGATGACCGGTGTCCCGCATGCCATAGCCTCAAGAAGAGGTATCCCGAAACTTTCCCTTAATGATGTATATAAGAACGCGAAGGCGCTGTTGTATATGGATGGTAAGTCGCTGTTGACGATATAACCTGATATGATGATATGGTCACGTATCCCTTCTATATCGTTCGCCTTCAGCATCATGTTCAGATTCTGCTCATTCAGATCGGCCAACAGTAATTTCCTTTTGTGTGTCGACCGTTCCAGATACTTGCTGTATGCTATCAGTGTCCGTTCCGTGTTCTTTTTGGGATCCGTATTTCCCAGAAAGAAGAAATAACCGTCTTCGCTTATGTATTTCTTATACGTGTCATGGGTATCGTTGATGGGTTTGAACCATTCATTGTATCCGTTATATATTCTGATCAGTCTGTCACCAATATGCAACTTGTTTTCAATGTTATTCCGTTCAAAATCCGATACCGTAATGATTCTTTTACATCTGTTTATTATTCTGGGAACTACCATACGTCTGTATATCCATCCCATATTCTGGTAAAATGATTTATTGTTTTTGTCACGCGGTTCGAGGAAAATGATATCGTGTAAAGTCAGAATAAGAGGAACACTGCAGAACAGCGGTGCCGTGTTACTGGTACAGTGGAGCACGTCAACCCCATATTTCCTGGCAGCCATGGGCAAGGCTATCTGTTCCCACAAAGGGTAGGAGGGACAATGAATTTCTATGATCGTCGTGTTTTCGCTATCATGGAGACAATGGTCCTCGCCGGGTTTGACAAATACAAAATATTGATTTTTCGTATCAATCTTCTGTAATTGTTTGATTTCTTCCAGAACGACATAGTCCATTCCATGTTTGTTTTTCCGAAATACTCTTTGTGCTTCTATTCCTATAATCATAGTATTCTAATGTTACCATGCAAATGTACAAAAATAAATCATAACCTAACACTTTTTACGAAAAAAAAGATACGCCTTATCATAAGGCGTATCTTTAAATGATTATATCAGAGTAAGTTTTAGTATGCGAACAATGGATATTTCTTCATTGTCTCGTTTACTTTTGCTCTTACGTTAGCTATTACCTTTTCGTCCTCAGGAGCATTCAGCACCTCTTCGATAAGTTCGGCGATAAGTACCATCATATCTTCCTTTGCACCACGTGTGGTCATGGCTGCAGAACCCAGGCGGATACCAGAAGTCTGGAATGCGCTGCGACTGTCGTAAGGAACCATATTCTTATTTACCGTGATGTCGGCTGCAACCAAAGCGTTCTCTGCTACCTTACCTGTCAGGTCAGGATATTTAGAACGTAAGTCTACAAGCATAGAGTGATTGTCTGTACCACCGCTGACGATTGTGAAACCGCGTTTGATCAGTTCCTGTGCCAGTACGCTGGCATTCTTCTTCACCTGCTTTGCCCATTCTTTGAATTCAGGTTGAAGAGCCTCTTCGAAAGCTACAGCCTTGGCAGCGATGACGTGCTCAAGTGGTCCACCCTGTATACCAGGGAAAACAGCACTGTTCAGCAACTGACTCATCATCTTCACCTGTCCCTTCGGAGTCTTCAGTCCCCATGGATTCTCGAAGTCCTTACCCATCAGGATAATACCACCGCGAGGGCCGCGGAGTGTCTTGTGAGTAGTAGAAGTTACGATATGAGCATATTTCACAGGGTTCTCCAGCAGACCGGCAGCAATAAGACCGGCAGGGTGAGCCATATCTATCATCAGTAAAGCGCCCACTTTATCAGCGATTTCGCGCATACGTTTGTAGTCCCATTCGCGACTATAAGCAGAACCACCGCCAATAATCAGTTTTGGTTTATTCTCGATAGCCAACTGTTCCATCTGATCATAGTTTACACGACCGGTCTCTTTGTCAAGATCATAACCGATAGCCTTATAAAGGATACCAGAAGTATTGACAGAAGAACCATGAGAAAGATGACCACCGTGAGCCAGGTTCAGTCCCAAGAATGTATCACCGGGCTTAAGTACGGCAAGCAGCACGGCAGCATTAGCCTGAGCACCTGAGTGTGGCTGAACATTAGCAAATTCAGCTCCGAAAAGCTTCTTTACTCGTTCAATGGCGATTGTCTCCACTTGGTCCACAACACCACAACCACCGTAGTAGCGTTTGCCAGGTAATCCCTCTGCATACTTGTTTGTAAGGTACGACCCCATAGCAGCCATAACCTCGTCACTAACGAAATTCTCTGATGCGATCAGCTCCATTCCTTTAAGTTGGCGCTGATGCTCTTTCTCAATAAGGTCAAAAATCTCTTGATCTCTTTTCATTGTTGCGAATTTTTTATTTAAAAATGATTATTCCTGTTTTTACCTTTTATACCAGTTCCACCTTGTTGATATCCTGTTCCATCTCGCAGTAGTGGCATTTCAGTATACCTTTCTCTTTATCTACGACATGGAATAAAGTCTGCATAGGTTCATTGTTGGTTATACATTTCGGGTTGTTGCATTTCACGATGCCTTTGATGTTGTCCGGAGTCAGTGCAGTCTTTTTTTCTATTACTTCGTAATCTTTGATAATATTCAGTACTATATTAGGGGCGATGACCGACAGGCGTGAAATCTCTTCATCCGTGAAGAATTTATCTTCCACCTTGATAATACCTTTCTTGCCCAGTTTCTTAGAACGGAAGTTGCATCCCAAGGTTACTGGTGTCGTGAGATCCCTCAATCCCAGTAAGTCAGCTACCTGATAAGTTTTCTCGTTGGGAATATGATCGATAACTGTGCCATTTTCTATTGCGGCAACAAGCATTTCATTCTTGTTCATAGTCTATCACTTTATTATAGTCTTGTCGTTCATAATGTCTTCGAGCGTATAGCCGAGCACGTCACTGATGATGGCCTGTCTGGCATAGAGTCCGTTCTGGGCCTGTTGTATATAATAGGCATGAGGATTTTCGTCCACGTCATACGCTATCTCATTGACCCTTGGCAGCGGATGCAGAATCTTCAGATTGTCTTTTACGCCGCTGAGCATTTCATTCTTGAGTATGTACACATTCTTCACCCTTTCATATTCCATCAGGTCCGAAAATCTTTCTTTCTGTACCCTGGTCATATAGAGGATGTCGGCATCCGCTATCACCTTATCGTTGAATGCGGTATGCTCCTGATATTGTATATGATGCTCTTTGCAGTACAATTTATACTCGTTGGGCATCGCCAGTTCTTTAGGAGCGATAAAGTGGAATGTCGGATTGAAATGTCTCATAGCCATGATGAGCGAATGCACCGTACGTCCGTATTTCAGGTCACCTACCAGGTAGATGTTCAGGTTTTCCAGTGTGCCCTGTGTCTTATAGATGGAATAAAGATCGAGCATACACTGTGAAGGATGCTGGTGTGCACCGTCGCCTGCGTTGACGATAGGCACAGGAGCTATTTCACTGGCATATTGCGCCGCCCCCTCTATATAATGCCTCATCACGATGACGTCAGCATAGTTGGAAACCATCAGAATCGTATCTTTCAGGGTTTCGCCCTTTGTGCTGCTTGTTACTTTCGGATCCGTAAATCCGATTACTCTGGCTCCCAGTCTGTTGGCTGCCGTTTCAAAACTAAGTCGGGTGCGGGTAGAGGGCTCAAAGAAGAGTGTGGCTACAACTTTCCCCTTAAGAATTTCTCTGTTAGGGTGTTTCTCAAACTCCTCGGCCATCCTTATCAGATAGAGAATTTTCTCTTTTGTAAGGTCTGCTATCGTTACAAAATCATGGCTTTCCATCAATTCTTGTAAATTTATTTTTATTTTCGACCGCTAAGTTACATATTATTTTTGATTAAATGGCGATAATTGGAAAGAAAATTGTATTTTTGCATCGAGAATGTTATTTATTGACATTCATCAAATTTATAAAATCGTAATACTCAATAATGAGAAAGGCATTAGTACATTGTTTATGGGGGCTCCTCGTAACGGTAATTTTAATGATGGTTATCGCGTTCACGGCTATTGCCGAAGGTTGGATTGGTTACATGCCGCCAATCGAAGAATTACAGAACCCTATCAACCGTTTCGCCACACAGATTTATTCAGCCGACGGCAAGGTGATGGGTACATGGAATTTCAACCGTGAGAACCGTATATGTGTCGATTATACGAATTTGTCACCCTATCTCGTTCAGGCATTGGTGGCCACTGAGGATTCCAGGTTCTACGAACATTCCGGCATCGACTTCTATGCTTTGGGACGTGCTATTGTGAAGAGAGGCATCATGGGCAGGCGCAGTGCCGGAGGTGGATCTACCATTACGCAGCAGTTGGCTAAACAGTTGTATTCCGAGACTGCCAAAAATACTGTAGAACGTTTACTCCAGAAACCGATAGAATGGGTTATCGCCGTCAAACTGGAGCGCAACTATACCAAAGAGGAAATCATAGCGATGTATCTCAATTACTTCGATTTCCTGCACAATGCCGTGGGAATCAAGACAGCAGCCAGCACATATTTTAATAAGGAACCGAAAACACTTTCCATCGTTGAGGCTGCCACATTGATCGGTTTATGTAAGAACCCCTCTTATTTCAATCCCGTACGTTATCCCGAGCGGTGTACCGAACGTCGTAATGTCGTTCTTTCCCAGATGTGCAAGGCGGGTTACATCACCCAGACACAGTTGAGTGAACTGTCTGCCGAACCGATGAAGTTGAATTTCCGCAGAATCGACCACAAAGATGGAATCGCCGTATATTTCCGCGATTTCCTCCGCCGGTATATGATGGCCAAGAAACCTGAGAAGAGTGATTATCCGTCATGGAACAAAAGCAAATATATAGAAGATTCCGTATTATGGAATGTCGATCCCTTGTATGGATGGTGCAACAAGAACTTCAAGAAAGACGGTTCGCCATACAATGTCTATACCGACGGACTCAAAGTATATACCAGCATCAATTCCCGTATGCAGATGTTTGCCGAGGAAGCATTGTATAAGCATATCGCCCAGTATCTGCAACCACAGTTCTTTGCCGAGAACAGACATAAGCCCAACGCACCTTTTACCGAAGCTTTGTCGGGCGAACAGGTTCGCGCCATCTTAAACAGATCGATGGAACAGTGCGACAGATATAAGGTATTGAAGTCACAGGGCGCATCGGACACGGAGATACGCAAGTCGTTCAACACCCCTACCGATATGACCGTCTTTACCTATCATGGAGACATCGATACCGTGATGACACCGATGGATTCCATCCGATACTATAAGTCGTTCCTCCGTGCAGGATTTATGAGTATGGATCCGAAGACAGGAGCCGTGAAAGCTTATGCCGGAGGATTGGATTTCATGCATTTCCAGTACGATATGGTCACAGGCGGTCGCCGCCAGGTAGGTTCCACCATCAAACCGTTCCTCTATTCGTTGGCGATGGAGAACGGCTTCTCTCCGTGCGACAAGGCACCCAACGTGCAACGTACCTATATGGTGGCAGGTGCACCGTGGACACCACGAAACAGCAGTCACAGCCGTTATGGACAGATGGTTACCCTCAAATGGGGCTTGGCACAGTCTAACAACTGGATATCCGCTTATCTGATGAGCAAACTCAGTCCGTCGGCCCTTGTACAGTTGATACACGAGTTTGGCGTAGCCAATCCCGACATTCATCCGTCTATGGCGTTATGTCTTGGATCCTGCGATATTTCGTTGGCAGAGATGGTCAGTGCCTACAGTGCCTTTGCCAATCACGGCATCAGGTGTGCCCCTATGTTTGTCACGAAGATAGAAGACAACGAGGGCAACACCATCACCCAGTTCCAGCCCAAGATGAACGAAGTAATCAGTGAAGAGAGTGCCAATAAGATGCTCGTCCTGTTGAAAGCCGTCATAGACGAAGGAACCGGTCGCCGCATCCGGTATAAGTTCAACCTCAAATGTGAGATGGGCGGTAAGACCGGTACCACCAACCGCAATTCCGATGCATGGTTTATCGGTTTCACCCCGACGCTTGTCAGCGGCTGTTGGGTAGGAGGTGAAGACCGTGATATCCACTTCGACAATATGCAGATGGGACAAGGAGCCTCCATGGCGTTACCTATCTGGGCCTATTACATGCAGAAAGTCTTTGCAGATCCCCGTCTCGGATATTCCCCCGACGCCATCTTCGACCTTCCCGACAATTTCAACCCCTGTGCATCCGATGCCACCGAAGCTGAATACAACGGTATTGATGAGATATATGAATAAAGACAGAAAATACACCCCTGGCAGAATAGACACGCTCGAAGACAATGAGATCTTTGTTTTCGGCAGTAACCTCGGCGGCTTCCATGGCGGAGGCGCCGCCCGACTGGCATACAATAAGTTTGGTGCCGTCTGGGGACAGGGCGACGGTCTGCAGGGACAGTCTTACGCCATACCCACCATGCAGGGTGGGATAGATACCATCCAACCTTATGTGGATGAGTTTATCACTTTCGCCCGTCAGCATCCCGAATTGACATTCCTCGTAACGAGGATCGGTTGCGGCATAGCAGGGTTCGAAGACAGTGAGATAGCACCCCTGTTCAGAGAATCCCTCACTCTTCAGAATGTTGTACTGCCGAAATCGTTTGTTGACAATCTGAAATGATAAAGTCTTATTCTTGAATGTTTATCTCCCCGCAGGCAAGGTAAACCAGAATGTGGACCCTTTGCCTATTTCCGAATCAGCACCTATCTTGCCGCCCATCTGTTCCACGATCATACTGCATATCGACAGTCCCAGACCGGTACCCTGCACGAACGTGTTGAGCTTGACAAAACGCTGGAACACCTTCTTTATATCCTCCTTACTGATACCCATGCCCGTATCGGTGACAGAGAATCGTATCATGTTGTCGTCCGTCCGTTCGTAACTCAGGGTGATGCTGCCCTCGAAAGTAAACTTGATAGCATTCGTGAAGAAATTGGTTATCACCTGCATCAGTCTGTTTCTGTCGGTTCTGATGATACATGCCGGTTCGTGCCTGCCCATCCTGATCTCCACATGATTGTTCGCTTTCATCTTCATCACCTTGACGATGTCCGAACATACCGCGTTGACATCCACGTCCGTCATTGTAAAGTCCACCAGACCCACTTCCATCTTTGAGAGGTCGAGGATATCGTTGATCAGTTGCAACAGCAGATCGCTGTTTTCCTGGATGATCGACCCGAACACTTCACGGTCCTCATCATCATCCCCCTTGACGATTAAGTCGGAGAATCCCACGATGGCGTTGAGCGGTGTACGAATCTCATGACTCATATTCGCCAGAAACGTACTCTTCAGTCTGTCCATCGCCTCGGCCCTGTCACGAGCCTCGGTCAGTTCTTTTTCTATCTCTTTGAAAGCCGTGATGTCATAGTTCACGCCGATCAAGTCTATCTCACCATCCTGTGGCGCATATTTTGTCAGCAGCAGATTCATGTATATCCAGTTCCATTCATCCTGCGTGCCCGGTTTGCGTATCCTGATCTCGCCTGTATAACTTTTACATTTACCGGCTAACACGTTTCTATGAAATTCCCTTATTTTCATTTTATCGTCAGGATGCATATTCTCATATTTGGAAAACAATCCATTAATAGGCTTTTCAGGCGAATCGCCCATGTTCTTATACCATTGGCGCACAGCCTGACCGGTATTGTCGCACAGGTTCAGTTTGGCATAGCCCACCTTGGCATAATCCGAAATCAGCGAGAAGAGGCTCTCAAAGTCGCGCGCCTTGTTGATAGCCATGATCTTGTCCGTATCTTCTATCACGATCAGCATATACCCTATACATTCCTCCTCATCGTAAAGCTTGAACAGTTTACAGTTCAGGAAAGCCTTGCCTGTACGTTGGGTCGTGTAATTGTCCACTTTGCTGAAGTCGTAGTTTACTCTGAACACCACGTCCTCCTTATTTCCCAGCAAGCCCTTGAACTCATCCGACATGTTACGGTCCGACATCAGGTTATAATTAGGATCCCCCTTTTTATCCTTCACGCCGAATATCTCCATGAACGTATTGTTCATATCCTTTATCGACCCCTTCGTGTCGTATATCGCCTCACCGATAGGGATGTTGATGAAGATATCCTTAAACAGTTTATCACTGCGTCTGGCCTCTATCTGAGCTTTGATGGTCTCCGTAATATCTACCAGAAATTCCACTATCTCATCATTTCCCGACACGTATGCTATGCGGTGGCAGAATTTCTTGTTAGCCATCTGTTCCCTGTTCAGCATGTGGTGTGTGTTGTCCAACACCTGTTGGAAGAAAGAAATACTGCTGTGCAGATACGATTCATCGTGTATCTGCGAGGCCAGAGTACCTACATTACCTATTTTCATGTCGTAGACACCCCAAGCGGCGTCGTTCGCTTCCTCTATGGAATAGTCTACGATTTCCCCCTGTCCGTCCTTTATCATTTTAAGCCGTGCATACGCGATAGGCATATATTTCACCAGGTTCTGCTTGTACAGTTCTTCAGCCTGCCTCTTAGCCTTGGCTCGGTTGATGTTCACACAGATGCTGATGATATTCGTGTTAGACATAAACCACATATAGTCATCATTCGTCCATCTTCGATATTTCTTTACCGTCAAGAGACCGATAGAGCCCCACACCTGTTCATCGTTTACGAGCGGTAACATCATCAGAGATTTGACACCCACCTTGTTCAGCATGTTATAATCATCTATCGCCTCCTGAGGCATTCTGATGATATCTTCGAATACCACATGGTTATCGCTTAGCAGTTTCGAATTGGTCCATCTCAGCCCCCTGTCGTTGCTGGATTCGTCAAGCATAGGCTTCAAAGAAGGCAATCCGTCACGGCATACTTCGTAGACACAGTGTTGATATGTTTTGTCATCATTAAACTCCAGCATATAGGCATAGTCTGCACCGTATATGTCCAGCATACTCTGCAGGATATTATTAATCACTGATTCTTCGCTTTTATTACTAATGAAGTCGGCCAGTAGGGCAGACGTCTTGTCGAAATGTTTCAGGAGGAACGTCTTATCAGATTCTTTAATGAAGTCAGTCTTTGCCGATTCTGTAGGCACTACCTGCAGCACGCCGAAGCTGCCATCACGTTTATCATTTTGATAGTGATAGCACAGATGAGTCTTCATCGTAATCACGCCATGAGGAGTGGTTATGGGCAGAAACCGTTCATAATATTTACGTTTGCGCGAAGAAAACTCATACAGTTCCCTTTTGAAAGATTCCCGGTATTCTTTACTGACAAGATTTAAGGTATCTTCGAATGAAAGAGAGTTTCCTTCTATTCCAATGATTTTACAAATGTTATTAGAAAAGGTGTAAGTCTGGCTTTTCATGTCAGATTCCCACCATCCGGTTTGTGACGACTCAGCCATATCTTTATATCGCTGCAAATCAGTACGTTCACCATCCACATTTTCTAAGTCATGGTCCATAATCTATTGGTATTTTTTATGATGCGCAAATATTATTTGCGTGTGTTCTTGTAGGTTATTTTGCAAAAGTAGTAATTTTTGTTCAAAGTGAGAACAAAATATCGATTTTTTTTTATTGCTGTCCGATAAAAATAAAATAGTCATAAAATTAGGGCTGGTTCCATTTGCAGGAATCAGCCCTTTTTAGTTACTTTGCTTTTACCACAAAA
>OBMA010000267.1_pt1 | contig 29572 bp, 21 predicted proteins | sample 1539141 | NCBI WGS metagenome assembly OBMA01 (sample SAMEA3991484, study PRJEB22521) | metagenome | biome: anthropogenic terrestrial biome; feature: sewage plant; material: raw primary sludge | place: Sweden | collected 2012-09-26
GGAGTGTATCCTTCTTTGCTTAATGCAATTTCTTCGGGTGTGCCTATTGAAAGAACGTTGCCACCGTTGCGTCCGCCTTCTGGTCCCATGTCGATGATGTAATCAGCCAACTTAATTACATCGAGATTGTGCTCAATGATAATTACGGTGTTGCCACGGTCAACTAATCTTTGTAGAACATCCATCAATATACTGATATCCTCGAAATGAAGACCTGTAGTGGGTTCGTCCAATATGTATAATGTCTTGCCTGTGTCACGCTTACTTAGTTCTGTAGCGAGCTTCACACGCTGACTCTCTCCACCGCTCAATGTGGTTGAGGGCTGTCCCAATTTTATATACCCGAGACCAACGTCTTGTATTGTCTTTATTTTCTGCAATATGTTTGGCACATTTTCGAAAAATTCCACGGCCTGATTGATCGTCATTTCGAGCACATCGGCGATATTTTTACCTTTGTAACGCACCTCCAACGTTTCACGGTTATATCGTTTGCCGTGACACACCTCACAGGGCACCATTACATCAGGGAGGAAATTCATCTCGATAGTTTTGTATCCGTTGCCACTGCACGCTTCGCATCGCCCACCCTTGATATTGAATGAGAAGCGGCCAGGTTTGTAACCACGTATTTTTGCTTCTGGAAGACCAACAAAGAGGCTGCGGATGTCGCTGAACACGCCCGTATATGTGGCAGGATTACTGCGCGGGGTGCGGCCCAACGGACTCTGATCCACGTTTACCACTTTGTCTATATTCTCAATACCTTCAATTTTTTCATAAGGCATAGGCTTCTTCAGTGAACGATAAAAATGATGGGAGAGGATTGGCTGTAATGTCTCGTTGACTAGAGTAGACTTTCCAGAACCGCTCACACCAGTGACAACAATAAGTTTTCCAAGAGGAAACTCCACGTCCACATTCTTTAGGTTGTTGCCATGTGCACCACGTATCCAAATACTTTTATTATTGCCCGTACGTCTGTTTTGGGGGACTTCAATTTTCTTAACTCCATTCAGATAATCAGCCGTGATTGTATTTTGTTTGAGCATTTCTACAGGTGTGCCTTGATAAACTACTTCTCCACCATTGCGACCCGCTTTGGGGCCAATGTCGATGATATAATCAGCGCTGAGCATCATGTCCTTGTCATGCTCGACAACAATGACCGTATTACCTATATCACGCAATTCTTTCAAAGATTTGATAAGTCGTTCATTGTCGCGCTGATGCAATCCTATGCTCGGCTCATCAAGGATATATAGAACATTTACCAATTGTGAACCAATCTGCGTGGCAAGACGTATGCGCTGGCTCTCACCACCAGAGAGAGATGCTGATTGGCGGTTGAGTGTCAAATAATCGAGACCAACTTCAAGGAGAAAGTCAACACGTGTCTTAATTTCTTTGACAATCTCTGTTGCAATTTTCTGTTGTAGTGGTTCCATGTGTTCTTCTACATGGTTGAGCCACTCACGCAAATCTGTTATGTCTAGATTTGAAACCTCAGATATGTTTTTATCCCATATTCGATATGAGAGTGATTCGCGTTTTAACCGTAGTCCCTTACATTCAGAACACTCGCATGTTGCAAGGAATTGGTCAGCCCATTTCTGTCCGGTAGCGCTGTCGTCATTATCCATCACCGTGTGGAGGTATTTTATCACACCATCAAATGCGATGAAATAATCTGAAGATGTGTGAACGAGATCCTTTGAAATTTTAATATTCTCGAGACTACCGTACAATATTTCATCGATGGCATCCTGCGGAATGTCTTTTACTGGTGTTTTAATGTTGTATTCATATTTTTTCAATATAGCATCAATCTGCCAGAAAATCATTTGGTTTTTGTATTTGCCTAAAGGTATTATTGCACCGCTGTGTATGCTGAGCTTATTATCAGGGATGACCTTTTTGAGGTCTATCTCATTGATGTATCCCAAACCCTTGCACTTTGGACATGCGCCTTCTGGCGAATTGAATGAGAAAATGTTTGGTGCCGGTTCTCCATACGATATCCCTGTAACAGGATCCATCAACCGTTTGGAGAAATTGCGTACCTCTTCGGTGTCCTTATCAATAATCATTAATACGCCATCTCCCTGTTTCATTGCTATTTGCACGCTCTTCTTTAGACGTTCGTTGTCCTTATCCTGCACCTGCAATTTGTCGATGATAACCTCAATGTTATGGTTCATGTAACGGTCAACCTTCATTCCCCGAACCATTTCTTTTACCTCTCCGTCAACACGTATGTAGAGATAACCTTTGCGCCGCATATTCTCGAAGAGTTCGCGATAGTGTCCCTTGCGTTGGCGTACGAGTGGTGCAAGGATGTAGATGCGTTTACCTGAATATTCATTTAATATCATCTGGAGTACCTGCTCCTCTGTGTATTTCACCATCCGTTCGCCCGATATGTAACTGTATGCCGTACCTGCCCGTGCGTAGAGCAATCGGAGGTAATCATATATCTCGGTGGTTGTACCCACGGTGGAACGCGGGTTCTTGTTGGTTGTCTTTTGCTCTATGCTTATAACAGGACTCAATCCTGTTATCTTGTCAACGTCTGGGCGTTCCATACCACCAATAAAGTTGCGTGCGTATGCAGAGAATGTCTCTATATATCGTCGCTGACCTTCGGCAAATATTGTGTCGAAAGCCAATGATGACTTGCCTGAACCAGATAATCCTGTAATAACCGTGAGTGAATTGCGTGGAATTTCAACGTCCACATTCTTCAAATTGTGAACGCGAGCACCCCAAACATTAATCTTTTCGTCTTCTCTTTTCATATATAAAAATCCTCTGTCCCTCCCAAGTAGGGGAGCGTCTTGCGGACGCAATTTGGCATTGTATTATTTATCAACAAAATATACCTATTTTAATTTATAGCATGTAATTATAACCTGTGAACCCTGAGACACTCACCTCCTTGGGAGAGGGAGCAGAGGAGGTTATTCTTTGTTATTTGTGTTCTCAGAAAATCCTCTGAGCAGATTAACGTCCCGTTTGATATTATATTTGATGCCATCTGCACCTTTTGCCTTTACCAATACAAAATACACACCCTGTTTCACATCTTTGCCGTGAAACTTTCCGTCCCATCCGTCTGCAGGATTATCCCATGAATAGAGTTGCTGTCCCCAACGGTTGAAAATGTAGGCGTGAAACTCTATTATTGATTGATAACCATCTTTAGCCTTGTATACATCATTGATTCCATCTCCATTTGGTGAGAAAGCATTGGGCATATCCAACTTACTTTCGGATATTGTTATTGACATCGGATTTGTCTCACTCCAATAATTGGCTGTGTAAGCTACAGTGTCGGTGCCTTGCGTGAATGTGGCATAGAGCTCAATATAGTTGGTCCCAGCTTTGGTGAATGTATATTCCGTGTCTTGTTCATACCTTATTATATATGGTGATGCTGAATTGCCTTCTGTATAGAATCGCCATTCGTAATGTGCATTCCATGAACCCAAATTGGACGTGTTGGCAGCAAACTTGCCCGTGATAGGCGCTGAACCAGAATATGCTGTGCTTTCTTCTTCTTCACCATTGCTATTGGTATATTTGGCTGTGGGGCTGATTGTTGGATTGATATCTGCTATTACTGGTGTTGTCAGTAATATTATTGCCGAAAGCGTGAATATTTGTTTAATAGCTATCATTATTAATTCTTTTATGCAAAAATACTGAATAATGTTGATTTAGCCACTCTTTTTTTTGTATTTTTGCATCATCAAAAGAAAAAATGAGATTATGAGACATTTTTTAAGATATTTATCAGCACTTATCTTTATCTCCATTGCATTGCCCGTATTGGCGCAAACTACAAAATGGAGAGATATGTATCAGGTGAAAAAGAAAGATTCAGTCTTCGGCATTGCGAAGAAATATAACCTTACTTTGCCGGAACTTATGGATGCAAATCCTGATATGAAAAAAGGTGGATATGAACTAAAAAAAGGTGATTACGTTTTTATCCCATTTGAAAAGAATTATGCTAAACCAATAGTTGCAACTACGTCTGCCAAAGCGAATGATGATATACGTGCACGGGCAATACGTGTGGGTGTTATGTTGCCATTGCACGATGTGGATGGTGATGGAAAACGCATGGTGGAATATTATCGTGGAGTGATTATGGCATGTGATAGCATGAAAGCCAAAGGTGTGAGCACAGAAGTATGGGCTTGGAATGTGAATGCTAATGCAGACATTCGTCAGACTTTGCTAGAAAACAATGCAAAAAATTGTGACATTATCTTTGGTCCCCTATATAGCACGCAGGTGAAACCCCTTGGTGACTTCTGCAACACTAACAATATCAAATTGGTAATACCGTTCTCTGTCACTGGTGATGAGGTGGTGAGAAATCCCCAGATATTCCAGATCTATCAGACGGGCGATCAATTGAACAATTCTGCTATCTCTGCATTCCTAAACAGATTTGGTAAGCATCATCCTGTGTTCATCGATTGTAATGACAGTACGAGCAAGAAAGGATCGTTCACTTTCGCTTTGCGCAAAGAACTGGACCGCTGCGGAATAAGATATAATATCACAAACTTGAAATCAAGTGAGGAATATTTCGCCAAGGCATTTAGTAAGAGTCAACCTAATATTGTCATTCTAAATACGGGACGTTCGCCAGAACTGAATGTAGCTATTGCTAAAATTAATGGATTGACAATAAACTATCCTGGTGTAGTGGTTAGTTTGTTTGGTTATACAGAATGGCTGATGTATACCAAATATAATTTGGAAAATTTCTTCAAATACGACACATACATTCCTTCTACGTTCTATTATAATCCGTTATCGTCTGCAACTCGCAATTTGGAAAATAACTACCGCCGTTGGTTTAACACCGACATGATGAGTACCATGCCTCGTTTTGCAATTACGGGATATGACCAGGCTCAATTTTTCATAAATGGATTGCACCGATACGGAAAGTCCTTTAATGGTACGCGTGCTGAAAATATATATACTCCATTGCAGACGTCTCTGAATTTCAAACGTGCTGGTAATGGAGGTATGCAAAACTCAAATTTTATACTGATACATTACACATATGACCACAATATCGAATCTATCTCATATTAATAATCCCGTAATGCGAAATTTATCAATCATATTGCTGCTTGTAATCTCTATGTCTGTGTCTGCACAGATCGGTCAGCATCGCAATGATCTTTCCTTTGGTGTGAATGCAGGTTATTCTTTGAGTAGTGTTGCTTTCAATCCTACTGTCCCGCAAGGACAATATACAGGATTGACTGGTGGCCTGTCATTAAGATATGTTTGTGAGAAATACTTTAATACAATCTGTTCTATATACACCGAGGTTAATTACACGTCTTTAGGATGGAAAGAGGATATTCTAGATGCAAATGACAATGCTGTGATGAACAAGTCTTCAGGGCTTGCTGAGAACTATAGTCGTAAAATCAATTACATACAGGTACCCATTTTTGCCCATCTGGCATGGGGAAAAGAAAAGAAGGGTATGCAATTTTTCTTTCAGGCGGGACCTCAATTCGGAGTGTACATAAATGAGAGTACTTCATCAAATTTCGATTTCGCTACTCGCAATACTGTTGACCGTGTGAATAGTATTGTCGCTCAGGATACAATGTCGGTGGAAAATAAGTTTGATTATGGTATTGCTGGTGGTTTGGGTGTCGAATATTCTGTTCCCTATGTGGGACATTTCCTTGCGGAAGCTCGTTATTATTACGGATTGGGAAATATTTTCGGTGATAGCAAACGCGACTATTTCGGAAAATCTAATTTTGGTAACATTGTGCTAAAAATGACATATCTGTTTGATATAAAAAAACCAAAAAATAAATAATTATTAATTTATGTTTGAAGGACAGCCTAAGGGCCTTTATGCATTGGCTCTTGCCAATACAGGTGAGCGGTTCGGTTATTACACCATGCTTGCCATTTTTACATTGTTCATGCAAGCAAAGTTTGGATATGATGAAGGCGAAGCTGCTGGTATCTATTCAGGTTTTCTTGCTGGTGTCTATTTTCTACCGTTGCTCGGTGGTATTTTGGCCGATAAGTTCGGTTATGGTAAGATGGTGGTATCCGGATTCTTTGTTATGTTTCTTGGATATACTCTTCTTGCCATTCCAACCGCAGCCGATAATATTGGCTTTTGGTGCATGATAGGTTCATTGTCGCTTATCGCTTTGGGTACAGGTCTTTTTAAGGGTAACCTTCAGGTGATGGTAGGAAACCTCTATGATGATGCCCGTTTTAGCAAGAAGCGTGACACAGCTTTCTCGCTTTTCTATATGGCGATAAATATTGGCGCTATGTTTGCTCCTACCGCTGCCACGGCTATGACCAACTGGATGATGGGTAAGGATGGATTTACTTATAATGGTAAAGTGCCAGCAATTGCACATCAGTTCCTTGATGGTACTATTACTACAGAGAATACTGCCAATCTGAAAAAACTCATTACAGAGGTAGCTCCAAATTTTACGGGAGACATTGCAACATTCTGTCACCAATATATTGACAGTTTGTCACAAGCTTACAACTATGGTTTTGGCATAGCTTGTCTCTCTCTGGTTGTGTCTGCATTGATATACTTCTGTTTTCGCCGTACATTCAAACATGTGGAAGGTAATTCTCTGCAGGTGGCTGCTGAGGCCAAGGCTGAAGGTAATACCAATATCAAAGAAGAAGAACTCACCCATGCTGAGACAAAACAACGTGTCACAGCTCTTGTACTTGTGTTCGTTGTAGTGATATTCTTTTGGATGGCATTCCATCAGAACGGACTTACACTTACTTATTTTGCTCGTGACTATACGGCATCTTCTGTTTCTGGTCTTTCTCGTATCGGTTTTAATGTATGGAGTCTTGCACTCATAGCTATCTTTATCTATGCTGCGTTCAGTCTGTTCCAGTCAAGAACTAATCGAGCAAAGATTGTCTCTGGTGTCGTATGTTCCATCTGTTTGATTGGAATCTCTGCAATATATTTTGATTTAGATACTGTGACCAATATCTTGCCACAAGAGTTCCAGCAGTTCAATCCGTTCTTCGTTGTTGCCCTGACACCGTTCTCGTTACTTTTGTTCTCATCACTTGCAACTAAGGGCAAGGAACCTTCTGCACCTCGTAAGATTGCTTTAGGTATGCTAGTTGCCGGTGTCGCCTACTGTCTGATGACGTTTGGCAGTCTTGGCATGCCTACACCTGCCGATTTGAAGGCTAATGCAAGTCTACTGACGAATCCTGCATCACCAAATCTGCTGATTTCAACATATTTGATATTGACATTCGCTGAACTTTTGCTCAGTCCTATGGGTATCAGTTTTGTGAGTAAGGTGGCTCCTCCGAAGTTAAAGGGTGCCATGATGGGTGGATGGTTTGCTGCTACCGCTGTAGGTAACTATGCAGTTCAGATTACTGGTCGTTTGTGGGGAAATCTCCCATTGGTCGCAATATGGGGAATCCTCATTACTCTCTGTCTTGCTGCCGCAATCTTTATGTTCTCTATTATGAAGAGATTAGAGAAAGTTTGCTAGGAAAAAATTGTAAAAAGGTAAATGCTTGCGCCAAAAACTGTAGGAGCAATTGCATTTACCTTTTCTTTATTTCATTACTTCTCTTTTTTGATGTTTGCTTGTTGTAATCCGTAATGTTTCTTTCCATCTAGAATTCTTAGGAAAGTTGCAAGGATTACTGCTACTACACCGAAACTGGCGAATATCCACATTGTTGATGTGAAGTCCATTTTCCCGTTTACTGTATTTGCTTGAAGCACATTTCCTATGAGCATAGGAACAAGTGTAAGACCGATGTTCTGTATATAGAATATTATGGCATAGGCACTTCCAAGTTGTTTCATAGGGATAATCTTGGGAACTGACGGCCACATGGCGCTTGGCACTAATGAGAATGCTATTCCTAGAACAATCATTAGAATTAAGGCAAATGCACCAGTATTGAGTATTGGCAATGCAAAGCAAATATGCACAAGTGTCATCATCAACGAACCGATAATCATTAATGTTGCACCTTTACCAATACGGTCGTAAATTATTCCGAAAATAGGTGTAAGGAATATAGTTCCAAATGGAAGTACTGCTGGGATAACGCCTGCGAATTCAGAATCTACTCCGTATTTTGCAATCATCAGTTTTGTAGCAAATTTTAAGAATGGGAATACTCCTGAATAAAAAAGCAGGCAAAGTAATGTGATGAGCCAAAAGCCTGGACTAGTAAATATTACATTCAAGTCGCTGAACTTAAATCCTTCTTCCTCAACCTCGTTGCCTGTCTTTTCTGCTTCAACTGATTTTTCAAGTTTCTTATCCATCACCGTGTATACAATGAATCCCAGGAGACCAGTACAAAGACATATCGCTCCTAATAGGATAGGCATGGATATGTTGTTGAATTTATGTGCTATGATTGGACTTATGAATAAAGCCATTGCTGTACCCAATCGTGCCAACGCCACCTGGATACCCATAGCAAGGGCCATACCATGCCCCGTAAACCATTTTGCAAGAATCTTTGATACCGTTATCCCGCATATCTCGCATCCCATTCCGAAAATGGCAAAACCTAATGATGCTATCCAAACTTGAATTTTATAATCGATTCCGAATATTGAAAGCGTGTGTTCCGGAGATATAAACTGTATGGAATAAAACTTGATGAATGCACCAATAACCATAAGTATGCATGACATTGTTCCTGTGAAACGGATTCCCATCTTGTCGAGGATGATACCTCCGAAGAACAACATAAACAGGAATACGTTGATAAGACCATATGAACCAGAGAAAAATCCATATTCTGAACTTGTCCATCCCATGCCGAAACCACCTTCCTTAACAGGTTGTTCGAGCATGTCTTGCAGTGGTGACATTACGTCTGTGAGAAAGTAGCCCATCATCATCGTAAATGCTACAATGATGAGAGCTGTCCAGCGCGCTCCTGCTGAATCGTTTAATTTTTTTTGAATTATTTCTACCATTATATTAATTATGTGTTTGTGCTATTTTTTTAACCAACGATCGAGCCATTCAAAGAAAGTTCGTTGCCATAAAATACCGTTCTGTGGCTTCAATACCCAATGGTTTTCATCAGGGAATATAAGAAGTTCTGCCGGTACACCATGTAGGCGTGCTGCGTTGAATGCGCCCATTCCTTGATTGGCGTTGATACGATAATCTTTTTCTCCATGTATGCAGAGGATTGGTGTATCCCATTTGTCGATGAATTTGTGAGGGCTGTTCTCGTATGTCTTCTTTGCGTTCACTGTTTTGTCTTTGTTCCAATAAGCGTCATCATATTCCCAATTAGAGAACCATGCCTCCTCTGTATCAGTGTACATTGATTCAAGATTGAATGCACCATCGTGTGCGATGAATGCCTTAAAACGTTTGTTATGATTACCTGCGAGGTAATAAACGGAAAAACCTCCAAACGATGCGCCCACACATCCCAAACGGTCTTTGTCAACAAATGGAAGATTTGTTGTCGCGTCATCAATGGCTGAAAGATAGTCGTTCATGCACTGACCTGTCCAATCTCCCGATATCTCTTCGTTCCACTTACTGCCATATCCTGGCAATCCGTGGCGGTTTGGTGCCACAATTACGTATCCGTGTGCTGCCATAATCTGGAAGTTCCAACGGTAACTCCAAAATTGGCTGACTGGACTTTGTGGTCCTCCCTCACAATAGAGTAGGGTGGGATACTTCTTATTGGCATCGAAATGAGGGGGAAGAATAATCCAAACCTGTTCCTGGTTGCCATCCGTTGTCTTTACCCAACGTTCTTCTATCTTGCCCAACACTAATTGGTCGAAGATGTGTTTGTTCTCGTCGGTAATTTGGGCAACATCCGATTTCTTCTCCTTCTTGGATGGTGTTACGATAAAGAGATTATCTGGATTTGATATGCTGTGACGTGTTGTGAGCAACTTCTTGCTATTGCCTAACATTTGCACGCTGCCATAATCATTCCATCCATCTGTGAGTTGTTTCACCTGACCGTTCAGATTTGTTTGATAAACATTTATGCACGCATGCCAACAGCCTATGAAATACAATGTTTGTGAATCGTTTGCCCAGCAATAGTCGTCAACATTTGAATCAAAAGACTCTGTAACATATTTCTTTGTACCATCTGTCAAAGTGTAGACACACAATCGATTGCGGTCACTTTCGTATCCGTTATGTTTCATGCTCTGCCAAGACACGTATTTACCATCGGGAGAGAACTTTGGATTAACATCGTAGCCCACGTTCATATCGCCATTTTGATTATTCACCTCTTGGTATTTCATTGTCTTTGTAGCATCAATTTTTGGTTCAGCATATCCCAAAGGTTTGCACAGATTACGTGTCTCATGCGTAATTATGTTATAGAGATAAATGTCGGCATCTGTGGAGATGGCATATTCTACTCCCACTTTCTTGCGGCATGTATATGCCACATATTTAGAGTCAGGACTCCAAGCTAACTGCTCTATGCCGCCGAATGGTGCAAGAGGACATTCATAAGGCTCTCCCTCCATGATGTCGATCCCGTCGTTCACCCCATCGCTTGTGACGTTTGCCACATAAGGATGAGTGATGCTTTCCACGTAATGATCCCAATGACGATAATTCATATCTGTTACCACACGGCCTGTTGCCAATGGTAAATCAGAAGGATTAGCCTTGATGCTCCCATTATATGTGAGGGATTTTAAGAGAATAACTTTTTCTCCGTCAGGAGAGAACCTGAAACCTTCGATGTCTGCCTTCGAATTTGTGAGTTGTCTGCGGCAAGAACCGTCCACATTCATCTCCCACAATTGACCGTCTGTGATGAATGCAATCTTACGCCCGCCTTCAATCCATGCAGCATCTGTCTCGCTCTTTGTAGACGTAGTGAGCCTTTTCTTGTTTTTGCCATCAGAATCCATGACATACAGGATCTGATGTCCCTTGTTTTGCTCCACACTGTAATATCCCACTTGGTATACAATCTGTTTGCCATTAGGTGATGCTGCAGCTCCGCCCATGCGTCCCATCGCCCAAAGGGATTCTGGTGTCATCAGGTCGCTATTCAGCGTGATGTTATTTTTTTCAATCATTGTCTGTGCTTCGATTTGTGGAGTGCCTGCTAAAAGGATGGCCGCCACAATTGTGATTGCTTTTTTCATTGGATAAATATTTTAGGAGTTATAGTAAAAAGATGAAAAATGAAAGATGAAAGCGTAATAGTCACAGCATTCAAACATTCATCTTTCATCTTTCATTATTTTGTTATATATTACTATTGTCCGTGTTTCTTCTTGTCTAGTTCCTGGCGCTTCTTCTGCATTTCTGATGATTGTTCCTGCAATGTCTGCAGACGAGCAGCAAAGCCACCCATTTTCTTTTGTGGGTTGGTTTTGTTCTCTTTATAACGGGCCTCTAATATGGCGAGCAACTTGGCATCATTTGTTGTCTTGCGCAACGTCCACATAATGGCTGCTGAGAAAAACAGAGATATGAAATAATAAAAATTAAGACCAGAACTGTAATCGTTGAACATGAAGAAGAACATCACAGGCATGAGATACATCATCCACTGCATCATCTTCATCTGTTCTGCCTGTTGGCCTACCATTTGATCCTTTTGTTGACGCATTGTCATCCACGAATAGAGTACGTTGGCCACACAGAAAAGAATGCATGTTAGTGACAAGTGGTCTCCCAATAACCATATATTATGATTCCATTCGAAAATCGGGTCATAAGTAGAAAGGTCTTTAATCCACAGGAAACTCTCTCCACGCAATTGGATGGCATTTGGAACAAAGTTAAACATCGCTATCCAAATAGGCATTTGTATTAACATTGGTAGGCATCCCGATAGAGGACTCACTCCGTATTTTGAATATTCGCCCATCATAGCCTGCTGTTTCTGCATCGAATCCTCCGGCTTGTTGTATTGTGCCGTTGCTGCATCCAACTTGGGCTTGAGCACCCGCATCTTTGCCGAACTCATATAGCTCTTCTTGACCAACGGATAAGTAATTAATTTCAGCAACAATGTGATTATGATAAGCACAATACCCATATTAATGTTCAATCCCGTAAGCCAGTCGAATACATACAAAGTGAACCATCTGTTGATGATTCGGAACAAGGGCCATCCCAGATATACCAGGCGTTGCATTTCCAAATTTTTTCCAAAATTGCTTTCTTTCTCCACTTTCTGCAACAAACGGAAATCGTTTGGCCCGTAATAAAAGTCAAACTCAGATGGTTGCTTTCCTGACGGGTCGAAAAATGTTTTCATCTTTGCCTCATATTGCTTCAGATAGCCAGTACCTTTCTGTTGAGGAATACTCGTCATTTGTGCATTCTCCTTGAAGTCATTGCGAGCAATCATAACGGCAGAGAAAAATTGGTTTTTGAAAGCCACCCAATTGATTTTCTCCTCGATGACCTTATCAATATTCTCTTTGCCCTCATTCAGATAGTCTGTGCCACCGTCCACCTCGTGGTAGGTCAGTGTGGCATAACGGTTTTCGAACGTGAATCCTCGCTCTTGTTGGCGGCAATTATCTTTCCAATTTACATCCATTGTGGTGGTGTTAGGGGCGAAGATGCCGTTCATTCCTATTACCTGAAAACTAGCATGAAGCATATAGTCCTTGCCCAGCAGATATTTTAGTGTGATAGATTTGCCCTCACCTGCCTGTGCGGTAAGAGTTACAGTAGAGTCGGTGACACTTGAAGGCAGAAAATACAAGTCGGATGTTGATATGTTTGCCTCCTTGGCTACCAAAGTGTAGTTCAACTGCTGGTCTTTGCTGTCGAAGAGCGTTACATTCTTATTGCCGATGCGATCATTGAAATTCTTTATCACAGCTTTCTGAACTGTAGCGCCCTTTGTGTTGAGGGTGAGTTCAATCTTGCTGTTCTTTAATACGATATTTTGTGCTTGTCCCTGCAATGAGGTGTGAAACATGCTTGTTGTGTCTTTTAGCACCTTTTGCTTGATTTCAGCCTGTTTCAAGGTTGCCGCTTTCTGCATTTGCTCGGCTTTCTTTTGCGCTACCATTGTTATGGAGTCTTGTCTTGCAGCCTCTGCTTTTTCCTTATCTGACGGCTGAGACCAAACGCTGAAACCTATCAGCACCACTGCAATAAGCACAAAGCCTATTATACTATTCTTATCCATTTATTTTTTCTGATTTTCTATTGCTATTTTAATGAAGTCGACAAACAGAGGATGTGGCTTCAATACTGTACTCTGATATTCCGGATGGAACTGTGTGCCGATGTACCATTTCAGTCCTGGTATCTCAACGATTTCCACCAGGCTGCTCTCTGGGTTCTTACCCACGCAGTTCATTCCTTCTCTTTCGTATTCTTTTTCATAATCGTTATTGAACTCATAGCGATGGCGATGGCGTTCTTGAATGTTAGTCTGCTTGTATATGTCTAGCACGCGCGAACCTTGTTTTAATACACATTCAAAAGCACCTAGACGCATTGTGCCTCCCATGTTGGTGATGTCTTTTTGCTCCTCCATGATGTCGATGACGTTGTGCTCTGTCTTCTCGTCAATCTCGGTGCTGTTGGCATCGTTAAGACCAAGCACATTGCGTGCAAACTCGATGACCATCATCTGCATACCTAAACATATACCGAATGTGGGGATGTCGTGGGTGCGCGTGTAATGGACTGCAACTAATTTGCCCTCGATTCCACGTTGACCGAATCCTGGACAAATTACGATGCCATCCTGACCTGCCAGCTTCTCGCACACGTTCTCTTCTGTCAACTTCTCGGAGTTGATATATGTGATAATTGTCTTGTGATCATTGTATGTGCCTGCTTGTGAAAGGCTCTCACGGATACTTTTGTATGCGTCCTGCAAGTCATACTTGCCAACAATTCCGATGTGCACTTCCTCTGTGGCTTTGTTTCTTCTGTCCAGAAAACTTTTCCAAGGACCCAAAGCGGGTTTCTCACCAATTTCCATGCCCATCTTCTTAAGTATGGCAACATCCAGTCCTTGGTTCTGCATGTTAACGGGAACTTCATAGATACTTGGTAAGTCTTCGCTCTGTATTACGCAATCACTGTCTACATTACAGAAACTGGCAACCTTTTTCAGTATGCCTTCATTGAGATGCTTCTCTGTGCGTAATACCAACACATCTGGTTGGATACCGATGCTTTGTAGTTCTTTCACGCTGTGCTGAGTGGGCTTTGTCTTTAATTCTTGTGCTGCTTTCAGGTAAGGCACGTATGTGAGGTGAACGCAACATGCTTGCTTGCCTAATTCCCATTTTAACTGGCGTATTGCCTCAAGAAATGGAGTTGACTCGATGTCGCCCACCGTACCTCCAATCTCAGTTATCACAAAGTCATAATGATATTTCTGCCCCAGCAACTTCACGTTGCGTTTTATTTCGTCTGTGATATGAGGGATAACTTGGATAGTCTTGCCCAAATAGTCTCCACGGCGCTCCTTGTCAATGACTGCCTTGTATATGCGGCCGGTTGTCAGTGAGTTGGCCTTTGTTGTGTGAATACCGGTAAATCGCTCATAATGTCCAAGGTCGAGGTCGGTCTCCATACCATCCACTGTCACATAGCACTCTCCGTGCTCATAAGGGTTCAGTGTACCAGGGTCAATGTTGATATACGGGTCAAACTTTTGGATTGTGATGTTGTAGCCTCTTGCTTGGAGAAGCTTTCCAATCGAGGACGAGATAATTCCCTTTCCGAGAGAGGAAACCACGCCGCCTGTGACGAAGATATACTTTGTTTCTGCCACGATAAATATGTATTATTTTAATTTATATCTGAAAAACATTCTATTTACACATGGGGATATAATGTTCCATTCCCCAATAATATAACAAGGTGCAAAGATACTAATTTTTGGTATAAAAACAAAATAAAACCGTATCAATTTTTGCATTTTATTTGTATCGTTTTTTGTGTTCAATAATACGGTAAATAATACATGTTTCGCTAATTGTAGAGAAATGGTCTGTTGTACCTCTTCCATGAAATGTCAGTAAATCAACCTCGTTGTAGAGGGGAAGTGTACGTTCTTCTCATAAATGGGGAGTGAATAATGATTAAAGGAAGAGTATAATCAAATTATCAAATAAATTTAATTATATCGCCGTTGCAATAAATTCTCTAATCTTTTTATTACCTTTGCATTAAAATTAATGTATTAGCATGAAGTTTAAACATATATTATCGTTTATGCTTGCACTGACTGTTATCTCCGCCAGTGCTCAATGGCGTTACCGTTTCCCACGTTTTAGCAGCCGTTATAGTACTCTGCAGCCTGCCGAATCTGATTTTGTCAAGAAATATTCTGACTCTTTGACTGCATTCAAACAGAAACTCATAAGTATACCGACAGACAGTTTTAGCAATTCACATATATATAGCAAACTTATGCTTCAATCTGGAAGTGGTGATATCCAGAAAGCCAAGCTATTCATACCTGTCACGTTCTATCACGGTGCTGCTAACCGAATGTTAAACTTGACTTCAAATTATTATGTTCAAACTGGTGAAAATCAGATAATTGACAATGCGCTGATGTATGTTTACCTGAATCGTCCAGACCTTGTAGAAACGAGTGAGGATGTGCTTGACAATGTGGGTCCAACAATCAATCCGCAGCCCTCTAGGGTTAACTCCGGCCTCGATATTGTGCACAAGTTGGCACCTGTGCCGATGGAGCCCGAATTTACTCCTGTAAGCATCGTGGTGAAGAAACCAAATTTTTGGACTTTCTATGGCGACTATTATATGCAATTTCTGCAAAATTATGTGTCATGCAACTGGTATAAAGGGGGTGAAAGCAATTATTCCATGGTGGGTAGCGTTACTATGCAGTTCAACTATAACAACAAGCAGAAGGTAAAGTTGGATAACAAACTAGAACTAAAGTTGGGTTATCAGACCACCAAAGGCGACACAATACATAAATACAAGACATCCGAGGATCTTATCCGTTATACAGGAAAACTAGGATTGCAGGCTTCTAAAAAATGGTATTATACACTGCAACTCATTGCTTATACGCAATTCGCACACGGTCTTAAGAGCAATGATTCCACAACCTATTCCGATTTTATGTCACCGTTCAATCTAAACCTCTCTGTCGGTATGGATTATACTGTCAGTTGGTTTAATCAGAAGCTCACTGGTACTGCACATATGGCACCTTTGGCATGCAATTTCAAATATGTAGATCGTGTTGCACTTGCCACGCGTTACGGTATAGATGTGGGCAGCCACACTTTGATCGACTATGGTTCTGAGATAACGCTAGATTTATCATGGAAATTGTCGGATATGATAAATTGGAAAGCCCGTTGGTACGGATATACCACATATAAGCGTACTGAGATGGAGTGGGAGAATACATTTACGTTCCAATTCAATAAATACATCAGTACCAATCTTTTTGTCTATCCTCGATTTGACGATGGCGCATCGTCACGTGACGTGAACTTGGGATATTGGCAATTTAAGGAATATGCGTCTTTGGGGTTCTCTTATTCTTTCTGATAACTGTTCAACTTCCGGAAAATTTGAGGCATTTGTTTGCTGTGTTATGATTGCGGTAACGCAAGTAAATTTGTCTCAACATGCAAACGGTTTGATCTGTGAATGCAATTTTTGGTGTTCTACATATTTGTTGTGGCTTATATTTATTTAATTCACCACAAAAATGTAGGATGAGCCAAATTTATATTTGTTACATTAATCAGAAAAGTTTACAATAACCTTCAAAATATAGGCCTTTTTTCAAAAAAGTTTACCCACGGTCGAAAATACGTGATTCTAGAGTGATATTACAATGTGCTAATATTCAAGCAGTTGACATTTTTAGGCAAAATATTCGTCTCTAAATACGTTGCAATTAATGTCCTTTTGGTCTTCAACTAATCGTTAGACGCGTTGCAAGTAACGGTTAAAGGCAGGCTAAGCAACGGTTATTTGCATTTTTGGATGATGTAAATCGAAAAATCGGTGAATGTTACTACGATTTTATGTTCCCATTCCGGTTTTTCGATCCCCGTGTTGATAAATTACAAAGCTAGATTCAAGTAGTAGATGTGGCACTTTTTGATGAATAAAAGTTTACAAACTATGAGGTTGCCTTGAGGCGTTGGCTTGCATCCCTAAAGACAGAACTTAGTGTCATCTCCTTTCTGTGTTAAATAATATCAATGGTAAGTATTAAACCTGAAAAATTAAAAGGGAATAATAAGAAGCTTTGCACTTTCTTATTATTCCCTTTATAAACGAAATGAAGCTAGTTGAATGCGTCATTTCTTTGTCTCAGTCATTGTTCCTTCAATATATAGGCGTGTCATCTCTGTGATACCATTTGTGCGCACAGTTATACTTTTCTTGAAGTGACCTGGGAATTTTCCCTTGCCATTGTATGTAACCTTGATCTGTCCTTTTTTGCCTGGCATTATCGGGTTCTTAGTGTATTCAGGGATCGTACATCCACAACTTGCTACCGCCTGATTGATAATCAGCGGTGCATTGCCCGTGTTAGTGAAGGTAAAAACCGTTTCCTGAATGGCTTCGTTCTCACTGAATGTGCCAAAATCATATTCAACCTTATCGAATTTGATTTCAGCCTGTTTCTGTGCTACAGCAAATGTAATACACGCAAACAGCATGAATGTCATGATGAAAATCTTTTTCATATCTTTGTTTTATTTATGTACATTTGGCGACAAAGTTAATGAAAAGAATATTGTAGCGTGATTTACCATCATCTATTTAAACTTTTTTATTATTGTGGATATACTTATTAAACCATGTTAACATCAATGTGCTATATAAAACTATATGATTTTACTTGTGTCTTATAAGTTTGTAATACTCTGATGCACCCAAAAGGAAACATCCTGTGCCGAAATCCTCGAAATCGGGAACACTTGTATATGAAACGGGCTGACTGTCTTTGGGCTCCTTGCCTGTGCCTTGTACGTATCCTAAAAATCCGTCTTCATGGACGCAATCTTTCTCAAGTGCAGTCCATGCCTTGTCGCATATCTGTCGATATACATTCGCCTTGAGGATACCGTTGCGTATGCCCCAACTAATTCCATAAAGGAAGAGCGATGTGCCTGTGAGTTCTTTGCCACCGAATGTGGCAGGTGATACCATGCTGACATTCCAAAGGCCATCCTTGCGCTGGCAACTTGCGAAAGCTTTGCTCATGATAATGAAGTCTTTTTTCAGCTCCTTATAATATTTGTCATTTTTATCCAATTGACTCATTACACGAACCAGTGCTGCATAAACCCATCCGTTACCACGGCTCCAATAACAATCGTGTCCGTCCTGTTCTTTGTAAGGTGGTACAAAATCCTTGTCACGCCACCAAAAACCGGTTTTTTTGTTGAGCAGACCTCCGCCACATTCGTTGCGCGTCCATCGATAACTATTCATTGCGTAATCGATATACTTACGGTCGCCCGTTACCTTATATATTTGTGCATACAAGGGCATCGCCATCTGTATGGCATCAATCCATGTCCAATAATTCGTCTTGCCTGTTGCTATCTGATGGTCCAAATTTTCCTTTATGGCACTAATCTTGGCGATATCCTTGCTTCCCGTCTGAAAGTATCTTGCAACATATGTCTGTCCACAACACTCGTCATCGGCATCGGTTGTCTTGATACCGTTGCGGGGTGACCAATTGTGAAAGTATGCCCACTTGTCTGTGTATTCGGTATAACGCTCGTTTTTGTCAATATCATACAAAGCCATTAATCCCTCATAATAAATACCACGTGTCCAAAGATTGCTCGGGCGTACCTTTTTGACCATTGTGGGAATTGTGGGGTCGGCATATTTTGCCATAAAATAATTGTTTGCTTTGCGCGCCGTTTCCAGAACATTTTGTGCAGATTGTGACATTGTGTTTAATGCGACAAGCGCAAATAATAAGGTGAAATAAATTTTCTTCATTGTTAGTTCTCAATAATTTGTTTTTGCAATAACTTGTGCAAAGATAATTATTTTAAACTCATATTTCGTAGAATAATACATATTTTTTTTATTGTTTCAAAGATTTGTTGTAATTTTGCAAATCAGATATAAAACCAAAATATAAGATGTATAGGACAAATACGTGCGGAGAGTTACGCCTCTCTGATGTCGGCAAGGAAGTTACACTTGCCGGATGGGTTCAACGTGTGAGGAAAATGGGTGGAATGACATTCATTGATTTGCGTGACAGATATGGAATCACTCAGTTGATATTCAATGAAGCTGACGATAATGAAATTTGTGACAAAGCAAATAAATTGGGCCGTGAATACTGCATTCAGATAATGGGCGTGGTAAGTGAGCGCCAAAACAAAAACGCCAACTTGTCTACGGGTGATATTGAAATACTCGTGAAGATGTTGAATGTGCTTAGTGTCAGTGCTACTCCTCCATTCACTATCGAAGACAATACTGATGGTGGTGACGATATTCGCATGCAGTACCGTTATTTAGATCTGCGCCGTTCCTGTGTTCGCAAAAATATCGAATTGCGTCACCGCATGACCATTCTCGTGCGCAACTTTCTGGACTCTCTCAATTTCATTGAGGTGGAGACACCTATTCTTATTGGAAGTACACCTGAGGGTGCGCGCGACTTCGTCGTACCATCACGCATGAACCCTGGGCAATTCTATGCACTGCCTCAAAGTCCACAAACCCTGAAGCAATTGCTCATGGTTGCTGGTTTCGACCGTTATTTTCAGATAGCGAAATGCTTTCGTGACGAGGACCTTCGTGCTGACCGCCAGCCTGAATTTACACAAATCGACTGTGAAATGTCATACGTTGACCAAGAGGATGTGATTGAGATATTTGAGAATATGGCGCGTCATCTTTTTATGGAAATCCGTGGCGTTGAACTTCCAGAGAAATTGCAACAGATGACATGGCATGAGGCCATGCGCCGTTTTGGCAGTGACAAACCTGACCTCCGTTTCGGAATGGAATTTGTTGAGATGATGGATGTTCTCAAGGGTACTGGAGAATTCAGCGTATTCAATGATGCCGAGTATATAGGAGGTATATGTATACCTGGATGTGCAGACTATTCACGCAAACAACTTAACGAACTTACCGACTTTGTTAAGAGACCACAGATTGGTGCAAGTGGATTGGTATATGTAAAGTATGAAGTAGACGGCTCAGTAAAGAGCAGCATTGATAAATTCTATTCACAAGAGGTTTTAGTGCAACTTAAGGAAAAGACGGGTGCTAAAGACGGTGACTTGGTCTTGATTCTGAGTGGTAGTAATGCCAACAAAACTCGCATTCAACTCTGCTCTTTGCGTCTGAAGATGGGCGAACGTCTTGGTCTCCGTGACAAGAACGTGTTTAAGTGTTTGTGGATTATCGATTTCCCTCTCTTCGAATGGAGTGATGAAGAACAGCGCCTGATGGCAACTCATCATCCGTTTACAATGCCAAATCCTGATGATATACCAATGCTGGACACTCATCCAGAGAAGGTTCGTGCAAAGGCTTACGACTTCGTTTGCAACGGTATTGAAGTAGGCGGTGGAAGTATTCGTATCCATGACAGCAAACTTCAGGAGAAGATGTTCCATGTTCTTGGCTTCACCGAAAAGAAGGCAATGGCACAATTCGGATTCCTTATCAATGCATTCAAGTATGGAGCACCACCTCATGCCGGACTGGCCTTCGGTCTCGATCGTTTTGTTTCCATCATGGCAGGTCTTGATTCTATTCGCGACTGCATCGCATTCCCGAAGAACAATAGTGGTCGTGACGTTATGCTTGACGCGCCATCAGAAATTGATGCTAAGCAGTTGGATGAATTACAGTTAAGAGTTGATTTAAATCAATAAAAGTGGCATTGTCAAATAAATAGGTCTTTAAATGTGAACATTTATGTGAATATATTTTAGAAAAATAAAATAATGTATTATTTTTGCAATGTGAAAATAATAAAACCGTTGATTCTTGAGAAACGGATAAATTAAATTTTACTAAAATTATGGCAGAAAAGAAAGCACCAAAGAAGACTGCAACTCCAGACACAACTGATGCTAAGGTTGCAGAAGTTAAAACTACAACTAAAAAAGTTGTTGCACCAAAGAAAGCGGCAGCAAAGAAGGTTGAAGTAGTTATTAACGCAGAGAATGTGGGTTTTAAGGCTGGTGATGTATACCAGACACTTGCTACTGCAGAGAAAGCTCTCACTGTAGCAGAAATCGCAAAGGCAGCTAAGATTAGTGATGATGAAGTTCTTCTCGGCATGGGATGGCTCTTCAAAGAAGGCAAGATTAAGGACGAGGACAACAAGGTTGTGCTCGCTTAAATATCAAAACGTGAAAAGAGCCGCAGCCAACAATGTCTGCGGTTTTTTTGTTTTTTATGGATTACGACAAGAAAATAATAACAGTACTTACAGAAGCAGGAGATGAGGGACTTTCAATTAAGAAAATCACTCGTCATGTGTATAATGCAAGTAATTCTTTCTTCGACACTGTCGACATCGATGATGTGCATCGATACGTTTCTTTATTTTTGAAACGTAATTCTAAAAATAATGAATCATTTATTGAAAAATCAACGAAGCGTGGCATATACCATATTAACAATAAATCCAAAGAATTTAAACAACTTATGCTTGAATATGGGGGCAAAGAATTTGAAGAGGATAATGCCGATGTCAAGCAAAGAGTAGATCAATCGTTGTCTCTGTTTTAAAATAAAAACGGATTTTGTTTTGTTTTCTGAGCTATTTAAGTTATCTTTGCATCTTATATTTATCACAACTAAGTTATTATGGCTCGAATTAACAATCATCTAGTTATAATGGCAGGAGGCGTGGGAAGTCGTTTCTGGCCTATGAGTACTGTGGATAAGCCAAAGCAGTTTATTGATGTATTGGGAGTTGGACGTTCGTTGTTACAGCTTACTTACGATCGGTTTGAGGGAATATGTGACCCGGAGAATATATGGATTGTAACCAATAAGAAATATTTTGATTTGGTAAAGACTCAGCTTCCTGATATTCCTGTTAGCAACATATTGTTGGAGCCTTGTCGCTGCAACACTGCCCCTTGCATTGCATATGTGAGTTGGCGTATCAAATCTAAAGACCCCAAGGCAAATGTGGTAGTTACTCCAAGCGACCATGTGGTAATGAATTCCAATGAATTTCGTCGTGTCATTATGTCGTGTATGAAATTCACCAGTGAAACCGATGCTATTGTTACGCTTGGAATGAAGGCTACACGTCCCGAGACAGGGTATGGATACATACAGGCAGACTTGAGTTCAAGTTCTCCGCGCAATAAGGAAATTTACCGTGTGGACTCTTTTAGTGAGAAACCCAACATGGAGACTGCCATCCAATACCTCCGCAATAATAATTATTATTGGAATGCAGGTATTTTTATTTGGAGTGTAAGCACCATTGTAAACGCATTTAGGGTATACCAGCCTGCAATAAGCAAGATATTCGAAAATATGCTTTATGCCTATGGCTCCCCTGATGAACAGAAGCTCATTGACGCTCGTTATTCAGAATGTGAAAATATCTCCGTGGACTATGCCATCATGGAGAAGGCAGAAGAGATATTTGTCTGCCCTGCTGATTTTGGATGGAGTGACCTCGGTACATGGGGAAGTCTTCTGATGCAAACAAATCATGATATTTATGGCAATAGTTGTATCGGGCAAAATATATCGATGGTGGACTCGCACAACTGCATTGTCCATACCATACAAGAGAAAAAAGTGGTGATACAAGGACTTGATAACTATATTGTTGCTGAAAAAGACGGAACTTTGCTCGTTTGTAAATTGTCTGAAGAGCAAAGGATAAAACAATTTTCGGGTGAAGATTAATATATTAATATAATGCAAGAAAGAATTGCTCTAATTACAGGTATAACAGGTCAGGACGGTTCATATCTAGCCGAATTCCTAATTGGCAAAGGTTATGAAGTGCATGGATTGCTTCGTCGTTCTTCGTCATTCAATACTGGGCGTATCGAACATCTGTATCTCGATGAATGGGTGCGTGATACAAAGAAGCAACGCCTTATAAACCTTCATTGGGCTGACATGACCGACTCTTCATCACTCATCCGAATAATTCGTGAGGTTAAGCCTACGGAGATATATAATCTGGCTGCTCAGAGTCATGTCAAGGTGTCTTTTGATGTGCCAGAATATACAGCTGATACAGATGCTGTAGGCGTATTACGCTTGCTCGAGGCTGTCCGTATTTGCGGTCTTGACAAATGTTGTCGCATATATCAGGCTTCGACATCCGAACTATATGGCAAGGTACAGGAGGTTCCACAACGTGAGACAACTCCTTTCTATCCGCGCTCTCCATATTCTGTTGCCAAACTTTATGGCTTTTGGATAATGAAGAATTATCGTGAAAGCTATGATATGTTCTGCTGCAACGGCATTCTCTTTAATCATGAGAGCGAACGTCGAGGTGAAAACTTTGTTACACGTAAGATAACTCTTGCTGTATGTCGTATTGCTCATGGCTATCAGGACAAATTGTATTTGGGGAACATGGATGCACGCCGTGACTGGGGATATGCACGTGACTACGTGGAATGTATGTGGCTGATATTGCAACAACCACAGCCTGATGACTTCGTTATTGCCACCGGGAAAATGCATACTGTGAGGGAATTTTGTACGTTGGCATTTAAAGAAGCTGGCATAGAACTACGTTGGGTAGGTAATGGTGTCAATGAGAAAGGTATTGATGTTAAGACAGGTCGTGTGATTGTCGAGGTTGACCCTAAATATTTCCGTCCATGTGAGGTGGAACAATTACTTGGAGACCCTACAAAGGCAAAGAATACATTGGGGTGGAATCCTTCAAAGACTTCGTTTCCAGAACTTATCAAGATTATGGTTGAGCATGATATGAAATTCGTTAAGAAGTTATATCTCAAGGCTCAACTTCCGGAATAAAGATTATGTTGGAAAAATATTCAAAAATATATGTTGCTGGGCATAATGGACTGGTGGGCTCTGCAATATGGAAAAATCTGAAATCAAGAGGTTACAACAATCTTGTTGGCCGTTCACATTGCGAACTCGATCTGACAGAACAATTGGCTGTCCGTCGGTTCTTTGATGAAGAGCAACCCGATGCTGTGGTTCTTGCCGCTGCCTATGTTGGTGGAATCATGGCTAATTCACTGTTTCGTGCTGACTTTATAATGCAGAATATGAAGATGCAATGCAATGTGATAAGTGAGAGTTTTGCTCATGGTGTTAAGAAACTCCTTTTTCTGGGTTCTACATGCATATATCCAAGAAACGCTCCTCAGCCGATGAATGAGAACGCTTTGCTCACTTCCCCGCTGGAATATACTAACGAGGAATATGCTATTGCCAAGATCGCGGGGCTGAAAATGTGTGAGAGCTACAACCTACAATATGGTACTAACTATATCGCTGTAATGCCGACCAATCTCTATGGACCTAATGATAATTTCCATCTGGGGAATAGCCATGTTATGCCTGCCATAATGCGCAAAATATATCTCGCCAAGCTCATCAATGATGATGCATGGGATGTAATACGTGCAGATATGAACAAACGTCCTGTGGAAGGTGTAAAGGGCTGTTGTAGTGACACTGAAATATTAGATGTGCTTGCCAAATACGGTATATATAAGAATAGGGTGGTGCTTTGGGGAACAGGACGGCCTTTGCGCGAATTCCTTTGGAGTGAGGATATGGCTGATGCAAGTGTGCATGTTCTGCTCAATGTCAAATTTAGTGACATCATAGGAATAGATAACTATTCGTCTGTTTTCTTTGGAACCAAGGCTGATGGCGATGTAGATCGCAACTCTTCCGTGGGTCGTGGTGGCGCAATCCCGTCACTTGGTGAGATACGCAACTGTCACATCAACGTGGGTACAGGTAAGGAGCTCACCATACGTGAACTTTCGGAGCTCGTTGTTAAGACTATTGGTTTCTGTGGTACTGTTGAATTTGATGCCACCAAGCCAGATGGTACTCCACGCAAACTGATTGATGTGGACAAACTGCATCGTCTTGGATGGACGCATAAGGTGGAGATAGAGGAAGGTGTTCAAAAGTTGTTTGATTGGTATCAGAAAAGTCTGAAAGCATAACTTTAGTACTTCTGTTTTGCCTTTCAATAATTGCAACCCCATTGTTGAGAAGTAGGTCTACCGCGTCTTGCCAATTAAGCAATAACATATAATATGTTTTTACATCGCTGAGATGTTGCAGGTTAATGTATTTAACTGTTTGGTTTGAATCTCATCACTCTTCAATCAAGATTCATGTCCTTTCTTCGTTTGAAAAACCATTTCGCCATGAAATAGATTGCTGACGCTGCTACGAGTAACATTATTACCACTTTGATATATTCGCCATATTCCATAATCTTGTCGTTCAACTGTTCCTCAGGCACAATTGTGTGTAAATACCATCCAAGGGTTGCAAGAATGCAATTCCATATGCCTGCTCCCAATGTCGTGTACAGTAAAAACTGCCAATACTTCATCTTCGATAAACCTGCCGGAATGGAAATGAGATGACGTATACCTGGTATGAGGCGTCCTGTAATGGTGGCAACCATGCCATGGTTGTAAAAGAACTTCTCGCTCTTATCCACCTTATGTTGGTTGAGCAGACATAATTTACCCCATTTGCTGTTGGCAAAACGGTATATTATAGGTCTGCCGAGGTAATACCCGGCAAGATAGTTTATCGTAGCTCCGCAGTCTGCACCAATTGTAGCAAACAATATCACTAGGAATATATTCAAATTACCTCCTGCTGCATGATACGCTGCAGGGGAAACGACTAACTCTGACGGGACAGGAATGACTGTGCTTTCCAATAACATCAGAAAGAATATTGTGCCGTAATTCAAATTTCCGAGTAGGGTTGATAACCAATTCATTTATTTGTTATTAATTATATAATCGTAATAATCAGCTCTGTCTAGGTCTTGTGGAAAATTCTCTCCAAGGATTGATTTTACCTCATCAGGGTTCTTCTCACATGCTTTCTTCAACGCCTCTGCATATTCATCTTCCTTGTTCAGTTCCTTGCAACATGAAGCTAGATAGGCATACCCGTCTGTCCATTCCTCGTCGGCCACGCTGAGTAACGTATTTAGCATATTGTAAGACTGCGTTACGTATCCGTTGTCATATATTGATATCGCTGTGCGCAATATTATTTGCGGTGAAGAATCGGAATCATCTATCGCTTTCTGGAAATATTCCTGCGCTTTTATTTGGTCACCCTGTTCTAGACATACGTGTCCTCGTAGAACCATTAACTCGTTCTGGTTGACATTCTCGAGAGCCTCTGCCTTTGTGATATATTCCAATGCTTGGTCCGAATGACCAAGAGATGACATTGTGTATGCCAATGTTTGATATATCTCAAGCAGACTTACCGGTTGGTTTTTAGCCAATTCTGCCGCCTTTTGCAGATGTATAACCGCCTCTTGTAATCTGTTCAACTTGATGAGCGTGATACCTTGAAACATCTCTCCCGTTTCATCATAAGGGCGCAATGTAGCCAACCGTTTGTAATACTTCATTGCCTCGTCCACATTACCGAGAAAGAACAGGCCGTTTGCCTTGTTGAGTATTGCCTCCTCGTCATCAGGGTTTATTGCTATGCTGAATTCGCTGCTTGTGATTGACTCTTGTATGTTGTTCGCCATGTATTGCGATGACGCCAACTGGTTCCAATGTGGTCCTGAGTATGGATCTCTGTCTAGGAGCTCGTTGAATATGCGTTCACTTTCCTTGAAGTTTCCCTTGCTCATCTCAATTCTGCCTTGTAATTCTTTGTTGTCGTCAGCATCTTTGTTTTCGGACAATGCCAACCACTTCTGCGCTTTGTCCATTACATCATAATCAGCAAAGAGCGTGGCTACATCGATTATGAAGTCTTCACAGTCGTCATCGTCTACATCTTTGAAACGACCATCTAAATAGGCGTCTGCCTCGTCTGTCTTGTCGTTAACAATCATTATCTCCGCCTTGATGTAATAATAGTCCAAGTCGGTCTTGTCTTCTATCTGACTAATAAAATACTCTGCCCTCTCAGAATCGTTATTTACGAGCAATGAAATGCGTGTACGGAATATGAGTGGTGTCGTGGCACCAGGAAAGAGACTGATAGCATAATCTATCACTTTTATTGCTTTGTCAAGTTCACCTTTCGAATTATAGTATTCTGCGATGTCTGTCAACTCATCTGATTCAAGATAGGTTGAGCATCCATTCTTCTCTGCATCCTCATACTTTCGAAGGTTATCTTTGAATTCCTTGCTATTGTAAAAATTATCTTTTGTCATCCGATAATAATGATGAATAATGATGGATGAATGATTAAATATAAATATTTCATGTCTCGTTCAAAATACCATCATTCATCTTGATTATTTATTCTTTTTTGCCCATCCGTCTTTTAGCCCCACTGTTTTGTTATATATAGGGTGTTCTGCAGTAGAATCCATGTCTGCCATGAAGTAACCGATGCGCTGGAACTGTAGGTATTCACCTGCTTTTTTGTCTGCCGCATAATTCTCAACATAACAGTTATTGAAGACGTGTAATGATTCTGGGTTCAATAGCTCACGGAAATCACGCTCATCTGCCGATGGATTCTCGATGTTAAACAATCTGTCGTACACGCGAACCTCCGCTTGCTTACAATGGTCTGCAGAAACCCAATGTAAGGTCCCTTTGACTTTGCGATTGGCTCCCTCCATACCGCTTTTGCTCTCAGGGTCATATTCTGCCTGAATTTCAGTGACATTGCCATCTGCGTCCTTAGTGCATCCCGTACAAAGGATTATATAAGCATTTTTTAGACGCACTTCCTTGCCAGGTGTCATACGGAAGAACGTCTTTGGAGCATCCTCCATGAAGTCATCCCGCTCGATCAATATGTTTTTCGAGAACGTGATGTTGTGTGTTCCGTCTGCCACATTCTCTGGGTTGTTCACTGCCTCCATCTCCTCGGTCTGTCCGTCTGGATAATTGGTGATAACAAGTTTAACAGGGTTCATCACTGCCGACACACGATACGATTTTTTGTTCAGGTCATCACGCACTGATGCTTCGAGTAATGCCATGTCATTGAGGGCGTCAAACTTTGTATATCCTATTGAGTTTATGAACATGCGTATGCTATTTGGACTATAACCTCTGCGGCGCATTCCACACAATGTCGGCATACGCGGGTCATCCCATCCCGATACGAGATGTTCATCAACCAATGTGTGTAGCTTGCGTTTGCTCATAACAGTGTATGTGATATTCAGGCGGTTAAATTCAATCTGCCGTGGACGGAAATCGTGAATGTTCTCTGTCTCTCCATTCATCTCTTTCAGAAAGTCGATGAATTTATCATACAGAGGACGGTGAGGAACAAACTCCAACGTGCAGATTGAGTGTGTGACACCCTCGAAATAATCGCTCTGTCCATGTGCAAAATCATACATTGGGTATGCGTTCCACTTGGTGCCTGTACGGTGGTGTGGCGTGTGGAGGATACGATACATGATAGGGTCACGGAAGTGCATGTTTGGGTTTGTCATATCGAGCTTTGCTCTCAATACCATACTACCCTCCACGGCTTCTGCTGTGTTCATCTTGTTGAACCTTTCCAGACTCTCTTTTATGGGACGGTCACGATAAGGACTTACCTTGCCCGGTTCTGTTGGCGTACCTTTCTGCTCTGCAATCTGTTCTGAAGTCTGCTCGTCAACGTATGCATTGCCATGTTTTATCATCCATATTGCGAAATCCCAAAGCTTCTGGAAATAGTCAGAAGCATAATATATGTTGCCCCATTTGAATCCAAGCCATTTTATATCGTTGAGAATGTTCTCTACGTATTCATTGCTTTCCTTGCTTGGATTGGTATCATCAAATCTCAAATTGCACACTCCGTTGTATTTCTCAGCCACGCCAAAGTCCATGCAGATTGCCTTTGCGTGTCCTATGTGGAGATATCCGTTGGGCTCTGGTGGAAAACGTGTCTGTATGCGACCGCCGTTCTTACCCTCTGATAAATCCTGTTCAACGAGCTGTTCTACGAAGTTCAAACTCTTCTTTTCCTCGTTTGTGTTTTCTTCTTCAATTATCATAATATGATATTCTTTTTATAATTAAGTGCAAAGATAATGGAAATTGAAGACAATACAAAATAAACTTGCTTATTTTTATCGTCTGTGATATCGCTTCCTTCTGAAAAATAAATGTGATTTGCTTACATTGTGCGTATGTAATACTTGATGTTTCTAACAAAATAATACATTTTTTATAAAATAAAACAAAATATGTTCTTTAACATAATAATTAATTTGTGCATCAGCTAAAATTGCACTACCTTTGCAATTGTTATCCTGAATACAATCTTTTTACCTTTAAAAAAGCTAATACCTATTGAGATTAAATGCTTTTCTCTGTGAAGAGGGG
>OBMA010000269.1_pt1 | contig 29506 bp, 22 predicted proteins | sample 1539141 | NCBI WGS metagenome assembly OBMA01 (sample SAMEA3991484, study PRJEB22521) | metagenome | biome: anthropogenic terrestrial biome; feature: sewage plant; material: raw primary sludge | place: Sweden | collected 2012-09-26
TAAAGATTTACGCAATAAAATCGTAACAGGCGCCTTTCCTATTACTGCTCAAGCGGCCTCAATAATGAATAGCCCTGTGATTACGTATCCCAAAAAAATGACAATCACGCAAGCGCAAATGGCTATGATAAAAAGCAACATTAGCTATTTATGTTTGACTAAAGACGGAACTCCTAATACCAAAGCGGTTGGAATTCTTTCCAAACACGATGTAATGGTAGCCATAGGTAATAATCCAGCCGTACTCATCAAAGCCATCAAAAGATGTAAAAAAAGCAAAGAAATAAAGCCAATTAGGCAAAACATAATGCGTTTGTTACAAGGATATTACAAAAACAATAGAATATGCCATCTCACGAGATGGCATATTTATATCATATAGTTTATGACAATCCCGAAATCACGCCATTATCATCAATATCAATTCGGGTAGCATTCGGGAGTTTGGGTAAGCCTGGCATACGCATCACATCACCTAGCAATGGAATAATAAAACCAGCGCCACTGGCAAATTCAAATTCACGTACAGTAACAGTAAAACCAGTGGGTCTACCAATCATTTTTTCATCATCAGAAAAGCTAGCTGGCGTTTTGACCATACAAATTGAAAAATGCTCAAAGCCTAATTCCTTAATGCTTTGCAATTGTTTGTTGGCCAAAGCCGAATAAACGACCTCATCTGCACCATAAATTGTCGTGGCAATCGTTTCGATTTTCGATTCAATAGATGCGGTGTTTAGATATAATGGCTGGTAATTGGCACTTGCAGTAGCTACTTGCTCTACAATCGCTTGAGCCAGTTTTTCGGCTCCTTTGCCTCCATCCGCAAATGCGGTGCTCACAACTGCTTTTACCCCTTTTTCAGCGCATAACTCAATCAGTACGTCATATTCTTCTTGTTTATCCGATGGAAAAGCATTGATACAAACCACTGGTTGTAAGCCAAACTTTTGAATATTTTCTATGTGCTTTTCTAAATTACAAAAGCCTTTATTTATGGCATTAACGTTAGATTCTTTACATTCTTCTGCTGTTAAGCCTGCGTGATGCTTGATGGCTTTTAATGTCGCTACTAAAACCACTGCATCAGGTCGCAATCTGGATTGTTCACACTTGATATGCAAAAATTTCTCGGCTCCCAAATCGGCACCAAAGCCAGCCTCGGTAACAACATAGTCGCCCAAAGACAATCCCATTTTGGTAGCAATCACAGAATTGGTTCCTTGCGCAATACTCGCAAAAGGACCTCCGTGAATAATGGCTGGATTTCCTTCGATAGTTTGCACCAAATTAGGTTTGATAGCATCTTTCAGCAAGGCAGCCATTGCTCCTACGACTTTCAAATCTTTAGCAAAAACAGGAGTACCTTCTACCGTTTTTCCCACATAAATATTTCCTATGCGTTTTTTCAAATCAGCAATGTCTTTGGCCAAACATAAAATAGCCATAATTTCAGAGGCAGGTGTAATGTTGAAATTTTCCTCACGCATCATTCCGTTTCCTTTGGCTCCGACACCAATAATTATCTGACGCAACACACGGTCATTCATATCCATAACGCGTTTCCAAACAATGGCTTTCGGGTCTAACTGCAAATGGGCTTCAGGGTATTGCAAATGATTATCAATGATAGCAGAAAGTAAATTATTGGCCTTTTCAATCGCAGAAAAATCACCTGTAAAATGAAGATTAATATCCTCCATTGGCAATACTTGAGCATAGCCTCCGCCAGCTGCTCCACCTTTCAAACCAAAAACAGGCCCCAAAGAAGGTTCTCGTAAAACCGCAATGGCTTTTTTACCAATACTATTCAATCCATCAGTCAAACCTATAGTCATAGTCGTTTTGCCTTCGCCGTATTTGGTTGGCGACATAGCCGAAACCAAAATTAATTTTCCTTTAGGTTCTTGCTGCTGCAAATGCAAGGGCAATTTGGCTTTATATTTTCCATACAACTCCAAATCATCTTCATTTATGTGTAGCTTTTGCGCAACGTCTTTTATTGAAGAAATCTTGCTTTTTTGAGCAATTTCTATGTCGGAAGGAAATAACTTCATAAGAATTGAATTGTTTTTTGTTTTTTATGTAAAAATAAACCAAATCCAAAATATAAAATACGATAAAAATCAGGTTTTAAAAAAACCGTTTCCTTTTGAAGTTGGAAACGGTTTTTGAATTATTCTAAAGATAAAGTGACTTGCCCATCGTCTTCTAATTGAATAGAAGAATCATCAATGGCGTCTTCTATACTTTCAGTCGGTTCGGGTTGCTCTTCTTCTGGCTCTTCATAAGGCAAAGGCTCAAGCAAATTCACTTGTTTTAACTTATCGGTTGTCAATTGGTTTCCTAAAGCTTTAAAGCCTTTTACCGCAATAAAACTCTCGATGTCTACCACTTGATTTTCTTTTTGAACACCTTTTACTTTAGCAAAAATCAATTCGGCTACAGGGCGATAATCGGTAGCTACAATTTCTAAACGTGAATTTGGATGCTCGGATATAAACGATTCTTCTTTATTCTCCACTTCAACCAAGAAGCGCTTGATATAATAACGCTCTTTTTCACCATCATAATAGATAGCCGAAATCGGTTTTTTAGGATTCCATTTTTCTAAAACGATCATATCCTCATCAAAATGAGTAGACAGTTCAGGAATAATAACTTTGAGTTTTCCAGTCTGAGAAATAACTAATATCTTGTCGCTTGGTCTAAATTCACCTAACAACTCTCCTCTTCCATCCACATTCAATCGCTGCACGGTATCGTCAAACCAAACTTTTCTAGGCAATAAGGTAGAAATTCCTTTCTCTTTTAGTTCGATTTTCTTAATTGGATATTTGGTGACCAAATTCCCTTTAGAGGCTCTTCCTTTGATGGCTAATTTGGCGAAATCAATATCAAATTTGAGTTTTTTGATACTACCAACTTGACGTAGGATGATATTAATTACCTCTGCTTCACCATTTGGATTGCAAGAAAAATAAAGAATTTGAGAACCCGCAGCTCCATTGGTTAAATCGTAGGCTTTATCTCTAGTAACACCTGAAACATTGAATCGTTTAATGTAAGACGGACCGGATTTTCCATCACGATAAATCAAATTGTAAATCGTGCGTTTATCGCCTTTGTCAAAAATGGCAACGTGAATAATGTCTTTACCAACAAATGTCTTAGCATCGACTTTGGTAATCATCATCGTTCCATTACGAAGAAAAACAATTACATCATCGATATCAGAGCAATCCACCACATATTCATCTTTTTTCAAGCTAGTTCCCACAAATCCTTCTTCGCGATTGACGTATAATTTGGTATTACGCAAAACCACTTTGGTAGCTTCGATGTCATCAAAAATGCGGAGTTCGGTTTGGCGTTCTCTTCCTTTACCGTATTTTTCTTTAAGTTTGGCAAAATAAGCTATCGCAAAATCGATGATGTGATCCAAATGATGTTGTACTTCCTTCATTTCGTCCTCTAATTTCGCAATGAAATCATCGGCTTTATCCGAGTCAAAACGCGTGATTCGAATCATTGGGATTTGCGTTAGTTTTTGCAAATCATCATCGTTAATTTCTCTCACAAAGGACGCTTTGAAAGGCTCAAAACGATCGTACATGTATTTGTACAACGCTTCTCTGTCCGAATACAATTTGAAGTCAATGTACATTTCTTCACGAATGAAAATCTTTTCAAGTGTAGCAAAATGCCATTTATTTTTTAATTCCTCTAATTGAATTTCGAGTTCTTGACGCAATAAATCTACGGTACGGTCTGTCGAAATTTTCAACATATCCGAAACCCCAATAAAAAGCGGTTTGTTATCTTCGATTACACAACCTAACGGTGCCACTGACGTTTCGCAAGCGGTAAAAGCGAACAAGGCATCGATGGTTTTATCTGGAGAAACACCCGGGAAAAGATGGATTAAAATCTCAACCTCGGCAGCAGTATTGTCTTCGATTTTCTTGATTTTGATTTTCCCTTTTTCATTGGCTTTCAAAATACTATCAATCAAACTAGATGTATTGGTCGAAAACGGAATTTGGGTAATCACCAAGGTGTTTTTGTCCAACTGACTAATCTTGGCACGCACACGCACACGTCCGCCACGCATACCATCGTTGTAATTCGATACATCCGCAATCCCAGCGGTTTGAAAATCTGGATATAAAGTAAAGGGTTTCCCTTTCAGAATTTTTATAGAAGCATCGATTAACTCATTGAAGTTATGAGGCAACACTTTGGTGGAAAGACCCACCGCGATTCCCTCTGCTCCTTGTGCCAAAAGCAACGGAAATTTCACGGGAAGATTGTTCGGTTCTGCACGACGACCGTCATAAGACACGCCCCAATCTGTAATTTTAGGAGAATACAATACCTCTAAGGCAAATTTAGACAAACGCGCCTCAATATAACGAGAAGCAGCTGCGCCATCGCCTGTTAGAATGTTACCCCAGTTTCCTTGGCAGTCAATCAATAAATCTTTTTGACCAATTTGCACCATAGCATCAGCAATACTCTGATCCCCGTGAGGATGGTATTGCATAGTGTGTCCCACCACATTCGCTACTTTGTTATAGCGACCGTCGTCTAATTCTTTTAACGAATGCATAATACGGCGCTGCACCGGCTTGAATCCGTCTTCGATTGCGGGTACGGCACGTTCTAAGATTACATACGAAGCGTAATCCAAAAACCAATCTTTGTACATTCCTGTAACTTTGGTAATGGTATCGTGCTCGTCTGCATTATTTTCGTAAAAATGGTGCATCCCACTTGAAGTCGAAATGTCATCGAAACCCTCTTGATCATTAGCATCAAAACTGGCGTCGTTGTTTTCGTCTTCGTTAGGAAGGATGTTATCTTCTTCTTCGTCTTTCATTTATATCTTTATAAATCTACTTAATCGTTACTTCAGTGCTAAAAAGCATACTTTTCTTTGCAAGTATGTTTTTCTGTAGTTACCCAATTTCCGGTTTTGTCTTTTACTTTTTTGGTAACTATTTCACATTCTTTATGATCATTACTTTTGATAATAAAAAATGTCCCACCAAAACCTAGGGCAAAAGCTAAAACAATGAGTACTAACGTTTTTTTATTCATTTCTAAAATATTACTCTTTTTCAATCACGTCCAAATCTACCTTCAAGTTTTTGATGATAAAATCTTGTCGGTCTGGGGTGTTTTTACCCATATAAAACGACAATAATTGTTCGATAGAGGTGTTTTTATCCATCATAATAGGATCCAATCGGATGGTTTCTCCAATGAAATTTTTGAACTCATCTGGCGAAATTTCCCCTAGTCCTTTAAATCGCGTAATTTCTGGTTTGGGTTTTAATTTTTCAATGGCATCCCTGCGCTCTTCATCAGAGTAGCAATAAATGGTTTCTTTTTTATTTCGAACTCTAAAAAGTGGCGTTTGCAAAATATACAAATGCCCTTCTTTGATTAATTCAGGGAAAAATTGCAAGAAAAAGGTAATCAACAACAAGCGAATGTGCATTCCATCGACATCGGCATCGGTGGCGATTACAATATTGTTGTAGCGCAAGTCACCCATATCTTCCTCGATATTCAAGGCCGCTTGCAACAAATTGAATTCTTCATTTTCATACACAATCTTCTTACTCATTCCGTAAGAATTCAAAGGCTTTCCACGCAAACTAAAAACCGCTTGCGTATTCACATCACGCGATTTGGTAATCGACCCCGAAGCCGAATCTCCCTCGGTGATAAACAACGTACTTTCTAAATATCTTGGATTTTTGATGTCTGGCAAATGCACGCGACAATCTCTCAATTTCTTGTTGTGCAAACTGGCTTTTTTAGCTCGGTCTTTCGCTAATTTTCGAATGCCTGATAATTCTTTACGCTCGCGCTCGGCTTGCAGAATTTTTCGTAGCAACAAATCGGCTGTTTCTGGATTTTTGTGTAAAAAATTGTCTAATTTATTTTTCACAAAGTCATTCACAAACGTTCTTACTGATGCCATTCCTGGCTCAGAACCCATATCCGTAGAACCTAATTTCGTTTTGGTTTGGGACTCAAAAACAGGTTCCATCACCTTGATACTAACCGCACTCACAATAGATTTACGAATATCAGAAGGGTCGAAGGTTTTATTGTAAAATTCACGTATGGTTTTGACTACGGCTTCTCTAAAAGCTACAAGATGCGTTCCACCTTGCGTCGTATTTTGACCGTTTACAAAAGAATGGTATTCCTCGCTGTATTGCGATTTACTATGGGTCATTGCAATCTCAATATCATCCCCTTTGAGATGAATAATTGGATAAACCATATCTTCCTCTGCAATATTTTCATCTAATAAATCTTTCAATCCATTTTCAGAAAAATATTTTTCACCATTATAAATGATGGTCAAGCCTGTATTTAGGTAGCAATAATTTTTGAGCATTTTTACTATATACTCATTTCTGAATTTATAGTTCTTAAAAATGGCTTCATCTGGTGTAAACGTAACCTTGGTTCCTTTACGCTTGGTGGTTTCGATGATATCTTCTTCTAAAACCAAATTTCCTGCTGAAAATTCTGCTGCTTTTTGTTTCTCATCACGAACCGATTCTACTCTAAAATAAGTCGATAAAGCGTTCACCGCCTTGGTTCCTACTCCATTCAATCCAACAGATTTCTTAAACGCCAAAGAATCGTACTTTCCACCAGTATTCATTTTGGAAACTACGTCGATTACCTTCCCTAAAGGAATGCCTCGACCATAGTCACGTACCGCTACGGTTTTGTCTTTAATGGTCACTTCGATAGATTTTCCAGCGCCCATTACGAACTCATCAATACAGTTGTCTAATACTTCTTTTAAAAGAATATAAATACCGTCATCCGGCGAAGAACCGTCACCAAGCTTTCCGATATACATTCCGGGACGCATCCGGATGTGTTCTTTCCAATCGAGAGAACGTATATTGTCTTCATTATAAATATTTTGCTCAACCATAAACAGATTTTGGATTTTGATGCAATATAGCATATATCTCCAAAAAATGAAAGGCGATACTCTTTAATTTTTTTTAATAAAATCAGGCTCAAAACAATGTTTTACATCAGTTTTGAGTAAATTTACCGCCAAATTTTTCCAAAAAAATGCCAAATACCATAAAACCGAGTTTAGAGCAAATCAAACTCATCAACGAATATTTATTATTTGACTCTCCAAACGAGGAACAATACGATAACATTACATTTTTGGCTACTCAAATCTGTAAAACACCAATTTCTACTATCACATTAATTGATACTACTCGCCAGTGGTTCAAATCCAAAATAGGTTTTACCCATAACGAAAATCCTATAGAGTATTCCTTTTGTGCCTTGGCGCTCTCCAAAAATTTAGATTTTATAGAGATTCCAAATTTAATGCTAGACGAAGAGTTTAGCGGTATAGGCAAATTAAACGGCTTGGAAGAAAACGGTTTTTATGCTAGTGTGGCAATCAGGAATGAAAAAGGAATTCCGTTAGCCACCTTGTGCGTTATTGATTATGAAAGCAAAAAACTCACAAATGACCAAAAAAAGGGGTTGCAAATTTTAGGAAAACAAATAGAAGCCCTTTTTAAATTAAGACACAAAAACGTTGCTTTACTTAACAATTACAAACTTTTAAGCGAACAATACGAGGCGTTGAAACAGTTCTCCAATCGTGTATCCCACGACATTCAATCGCCGCTAAACAATATCATTTCATTGATTACCCTTTTCAGAGAAGAAAACGAAACTTCTTTTTCTAGCTCGGAATATCTGGACTTAATGATTGAAAGCTCTAGTCAACTGAAAGAATACGTTACTAAACTGCTTTATTATTATCGTTCTGAAAATCAAATCATCAGTAAAAAGGATTTTAATATAAATGAAATAATCACTACCACCAACTCTATCCTAAATCCAAAAAAAGAATTCAAAATAGAGTCAACTTTTGAAAAAGCTCAGATATATACGGATCCATTAGCTTTGACTCAAATTGTAATGAATCTAGTTTCGAATGGATTAAAATACAATTACAGCACCACTCCTGTAATTACCTTTGGCTTCAATGAAACAACTACCTCCTATCAACTAAAAATTAGCGATAACGGAATTGGTTTAAGCGAGACCGAGGCCGCCTCACTCCTAAACAATTCAGCCAGCATCGCAAAAAAAGATCGTTTTGGGAATTATGGTACGCAATTAGGCTGGACTACCATCAAGAATCTTTGTAACAAAATAGGCGTTTCTATCGCTATAGATTCAAAAGTTAATGAAGGAAGCACCTTTATTCTTTCATTCCCTAAAGAAGTAAATACCCTTTCAGCTTAGTAGTAGAGTATAAAACGTAACGATACGAAACAGCACACATACAAACACAAAGCCATAGCAAAGACAATTTCTGAGGCTTTGTTATTTCATTTCAATCCTCAAAAAAGAGTCAAAAAACAAGTTTTATTCCTGAAGCACAAGCTATTTTGTTGGAGCTAAAATCTTGCATTAGGAAACCCAATTCTTAAAAAAAATTCATACTTTTGAAACTCAAAAAAAACAACGATATGGCGACAGTAACATTAGGTGGAAACCCAATTCACACTTCAGGCGAACTTCCTCAAGTTGGAAGCAAATTAGTAGATTTCAAACTAATCAAAAATGATTTATCAGTAGCTACATTAGCTGATTTTGCTGGTAAAAAATTAGTTTTAAATATTTTTCCAAGTATCGATACTGGAACTTGTGCTACATCTGTTAGAAAATTCAACGAAAGCGCTAGTGCTTTAGAGAACACTACCGTTTTGTGTATTTCAAGAGATTTACCTTTTGCTCAAAAACGTTTTTGTGGTGCAGAAGGATTAGAAAACGTAGTGAATTTATCCGATTTCCAAGAAGGTAGTTTTGGCAAAACCAATGGTTTAGAAATCACTGACGGTCCTTTAGCTGGATTGCACTCTAGAGTAATTATTGTTTTAGACGAAAACGGTGTGGTTACACATACTGAACAAGTAGCTGAAATCGCTAACGAACCTAATTACGAAGCAGCTTTAGCCGCACTATAATAAATACATTTATGGAATTTCAAAAAGACAATTCTTTTGTAACCGGAAGATTAAAAAGTGTTACATATGCTTTCAAAGGAGCGATAAAATTAATAAGTACGGAACATAGCATAATGGTTCAGTTTTCTATTGGAATACTTATTAGCATTTTAGGCTTTATAATGAACATTACTGCTACAGAATGGTTGTTTCAAACTTTTGCGATTGGCTTAGTCATGAGCATTGAAGGACTAAATACCGCAGTAGAAAAAATAGCCGACTTTATTCATCCAAATTACAGTCAAAGAATTGGTTTTATCAAAGACATTGCTGCAGGATCTGTTTTCTTTGCAGCAATTACTGCTATAGTTATAGGTTTAATCATTTACGTTCCAAAATTCACATAGGCTTACTTCAAAAAAAAGAATGGCAAAAACAAGTAAAAAAAACACTCCTGAAACTCCTTCCGATACGGCAACTCCCAAGGTGAAATTCTGGGAACTATCCAAGCAAAACAAACTCATCATAGGTAGTTTGCTTGTACTATTTTCTATTGGATTACTAATTGCATTTGTTTCCTTTTTCCTGCATGGACAAGAGGATCAAAGCGCAGTCAATAGCATAACCGATAGAAATGAAGTGGTACAAAATTGGCTAGGAAAAATTGGAGCTTTTCTTGCTGATGCCTTAATCTATAAAGGATTTGGAATCGCTTCCTTTCTATTTGTTCGATTATTCTTTCTAACAGGTTTGTTTTTGTTTTTAGATTTACGTCTCAAAAAACTTAAAAACATTTGGTTTTGGGACTTATTCTTGATTGTAATTCTATCCGTTTTATTTGGATTTTTTGCGACTTCTGTACCGGAATTAGGAGGAACAGTAGGCTATGAACTTAATTTGTTTTTTCAAGATTATATCGGTAAAACAGGTACCTTATTGGTGTTGATTTTCGGCATTCTGATTTACTTAATTTTCAAAATAAAAATTTCGCCAGAAAAAATTCAAAACATCTTTCATTCAACCAAAGAAGAAATTAAAGATGAAATAGCCAATAATCCTTTTCCGAAAGAAACTTCGAATGCCTACAATTTAGAAGAATTTGCCATTGAAGAGGAAGAAGATTTAGAAGACACCATTCATCTTAAAACATCAGGTTCACAATTCGAAATTAACAAAGAAGCTTTGAAACCTACTATTAGTAGTGCTTCGGAGATTAATTTGGAACCTCAATTGAAACCGCAACCCGTAGTTAGTCCAGTTCCAAATGAAGTAATTACGACCAACGATGACGCTTTTGTAATTGAAAAAGCAGCCGAAGAAGACATTATCGAAGAAAATCTTGCTTCACGCTTGGTTTCTGATTTTGGTTTATTCGACCCAACGTTGGATTTATCACATTACAAATACCCAACAATAGATTTATTAAAAGAATATTCTACTGGAGGAATCACCATCAATCAAGAGGAATTAGAAGAAAACAAAAACAAAATCGTTGACACTCTTCGCAACTACAAAATAGAAATTGCTCAAATTAAAGCAACAGTTGGACCATCGGTTACCTTATATGAGATTGTTCCAGAAGCAGGAATCAGAATTTCAAAAATCAAGAGTTTAGAGGACGATATAGCCTTGTCTTTATCTGCACTTGGAATTCGTATCATTGCACCAATTCCAGGAAAAGGAACCATTGGTATCGAGGTTCCTAACAAGAATCCTACTATGGTTTCTATGAAAAGTGTTATTGGTTCGGCTAAATTTCAAGAAGCCGAAATGGAATTACCAATTGCTTTAGGGAAAACCATTTCTAATGAAACTTTTGTAGTCGATTTAGCGAAAATGCCTCACTTATTAATGGCGGGTGCTACTGGACAAGGAAAATCGGTAGGATTAAATGCCGTATTGACTTCTCTTTTGTACAAAAAACATCCAGCCGAAGTGAAATTCGTTTTGGTAGACCCTAAAAAAGTAGAGCTTACCCTTTTTAATAAAATAGAAAGACATTATTTAGCCAAATTACCCGATACCGAAGACGCCATTATTACTGATAATGCAAAAGTTGTTGCTACATTAAACTCACTTTGCGTTGAAATGGACAATCGTTATTCGTTGCTAAAAGACGCTATGGTGCGCAACATAAAAGAGTATAACGAAAAGTTCAAGTCTAGAAAGTTAAATCCTGAATTAGGGCACCGTTTTTTACCTTACATCGTATTGGTAGTCGACGAGTTTGCAGACTTAATTATGACGGCCGGTAAAGAAGTAGAAGTTCCTATTGCGCGTTTGGCTCAATTGGCTCGTGCTATCGGAATACATTTAATTATCGCTACTCAAAGACCTTCGGTGAATGTAATTACAGGTTTGATTAAAGCCAACTTCCCAGCTCGTATTGCTTTTAGAGTAACTTCAAAAATTGACTCTAGAACCATTTTAGATACACAAGGCGCTGACCAATTGATTGGTAGAGGGGATTTGTTATACACCAATGGCAATGATGTGGTTCGTGTACAATGCGCCTTTATCGACACACCAGAAGTAGAAAAAATAACCGAATTTATAGGTTCTCAAAAAGCCTATGCCACTGCTTATTTGCTTCCAGAGTTCGTTGGAGAAGAAAGTGGCATTAATCTTGATATGGATGTTTCCGAAAGAGACCCCTTATTTAGAGAAGCTGCCGAGATTATTGTCAATGCACAACAAGGCTCCGCATCTTTACTACAACGCAAACTCAAACTAGGATACAACAGAGCAGGACGACTAATTGACCAATTAGAAGCTGCTGGAATTGTAGGCTCCTTTGAAGGAAGTAAAGCACGTAGTGTAAATATTCAAGATATGAGTTCTCTTGATCAATTTTTCAATAACGAACTAAACAATTAAATCATGTTACCTAGCACTCAAAACACAACTCTTTTTTCATCAAAAAACAAGTCTCAAGCAATTTTGTCTTTTTTAACGTTAATTGCCTTGTTTTGTTCTGTTTTCACCTCTAATGGACAAGATAAAAAAGCCAAAGCTTTACTAGACCAAGTAACCAGCAAGGTAAAAAGTTACGATAACATTACGATTGATTTTAAATACAGCCTACAAAACGCCAAAGAAAACATCAATCAAGACAGCAAAGGAAATGTTACCCTAAAAGGAAATATGTATGTACTCAATTTTATGGGCGTAACTAAACTTTTTGACGGTAAAAAAACATACACAATCGTTCCTGAAGACGAAGAAATCACGATTTCTAAACTGAATGAAAATGACGACAATGCCATTACTCCTTCAAAAATGTTGACTTTTTTCAACTCTGGTTACAAATACACTATGGACATCATTCAAGATGTTAGAGGAAGAAAAATACAATATGTAAAACTTGTTCCAACAAATGCAAAAGACCAAAGAAAAGAAATCTTACTTGGTATCGACATACAAACCAAACATATTTATAACTTAATTGAATTTGGTAAAAAAGGAACAAAAACAACCCTTACCGTTAATTCTTTTAAAACTAATCAGTCATTATCAAAAAATCAATTTACCTTTGCGGCGAGTAAATACCCCAATTACTACATCAATAAAATAGATTAAACATAGGTGAAGATACTTGACAAATATTTATTAAAATCGTTTCTGATTACATTTACTACGGTTTTTGTTATCCTTTTTTTCATCTTTATTCTCCAAACCGTTTGGCTATTCATTACTGAACTGGCCGGTAAAGATTTGGATTTTATAATGATTGTTAAATTCTTACTCTTCTCTATGCCAAGGATTATTCCTTTGGTTTTACCACTATCGGTTTTATTGGCTTCTATTATGACTTTCGGAAGTTTTTCTGAAAACTATGAATTAGCAGCAATGAAATCATCTGGAATCTCATTACAAAGATGTTTTCGTACTTTAATTGTTTTTATCTCTTTATTAAGCATTGTTGCTTTTATGTTTGCAAACAATGTAATTCCATACGCTGAGTATAAATTCATGAGTTTTAGAAGAAATATTGCTCAAGTAAAACCAGCCTTAGCTATTGCCGAAGGACAATTTAACACCGTTGGTGTATACAACATCAAAGTGAATAAAAAATCGGGGGATAAAGGAAACTTTTTAAGTGGTGTAACCATTCACAAAAAATCATTAATGGGTGATGGAAATAAAACTGTCATCAAAGCCAAAACTGGCGAATTGATTAGCAATGAAGAATCAAACTTATTGCAATTGGTTTTAAAAGATGGTTATTACTATGAAGATGTTACTCCAAAGAAATATGAAGATCGCGAAAAAATGCCTTTTGTAAAAAGTTCATTTAAAAAAGACATCATCAATATTGACTTATCTAAATTAAACACTACCGCCGTAGAAGACACCAAAGAAGCCAATACAAAAGGAATGCTAGATGTATCAGAACTTGTATACACTATCGATTCATTATCAAAAAGCAAAGCCACGGAAGCCAAATCTTTTTCTGAAAACATCAATCAGAAAGTTACTATTCCATTAGCTTCTACCACTATTCCAACTAATGACACTGTAAAGAAAACCAAAAAGTTCAATGCCAAAGACCCTTTGGCACCTTTTACTGATGATGAAAAAGCAACCGTTTACAAAAATGCTTTGGCCAATACACAAAGTACAGTGGTTAGCATTGACGGAACACTTTCGGATTTAAAATTAAAACAAAAAAACATCAACAGTCACGAATTTGTCATTTATGAGAAATTTGTAATTGCCTTTGCTTGTTTCTTAATGTTTTTCATTGGAGCACCATTAGGAGCCATTATACGAAAAGGAGGTATTGGACTTCCAATAGTATTTGCAGTATTGATTTTTATTACTTTCCATTTCATCAACACTTTCGGGAAAAGAATCTCACAAGAAGACGGACTTACTCCTTTTGTTGGAGCATGGATGTCCTCATTCATATTAACACCTTTGGCTGTATTATTAACTTACAGAGCCATCAACGATATTGGTATAATCAATATGGATCGTATAACAGAACCTTTTCAAAAATTGGTTAAAAAATTATTCCCTTCTAAAAACTAATTCTACACATGGTAGCAGATAAAATACAACTCAATACGATTGAGGAAGCAATTGAAGACATTCGTCAAGGTAAAGTAATCATTGTAGTAGACGATGAAGACAGAGAGAATGAAGGTGATTTTTTGGCAGCAGCCGAAAAAGTAACACCCGAAATGATCAACTTTATGGCTACGCATGGAAGAGGGTTAATTTGTGCTCCTCTAACCGAAAGTCGTTGTAAAGAACTAGGGCTGCATGTAATGGTGAGCAATAATACCGATCCTATGGAAACTGCTTTTACTGTTTCGGTGGACTTAAGAGGAAATGGTGTAACTACAGGAATTTCTGCTTCTGATAGAGCAAAAACAATTCTTTCTTTGGTGGATTCTAATACAAAACCACACGACCTAGCTCGTCCAGGACATATCTTTCCACTTATCGCAAAACAAGGCGGTGTATTAAGAAGAACTGGACATACAGAAGCTGCAATTGATTTTGCACGTTTAGCAGGCTTTAAATCGGCTGGTGTGATTGTAGAAATCATGAACGAAGACGGAACCATGGCTCGCTTACCTCAATTGGTTAAAGTGGCTAAAAAATTCGATTTGAAATTAGTTTCTATTGAAGCATTAGTTGCTTATAGAATGCAACACGATAGCCTTATTGTTAAGAAAGAAGATTTCGATATACAAACTCGTTTTGGAACTTTTAGATTCCGTGCTTACCAACAAACCACCAACAAACAAGTTCATATTGCCTTAACCAAAGGGACATGGAATTCTGGTGAGTCTATCCTAACAAGAATCAACTCTTCGCAAGTAAATAACGATTTGTTGGGAACATTAACCAATAATGCCGACAAACAATTGGATGATATGTTTACTACCATTAACAATGAAGGAAAAGGTGCCGTGATTTTTATTAATCAAGACATGCAAGCCGTAAACCTATTGAGTAGAATTGCAGAATTAAAAGAATTACAAGCCAATGGAGAGCTCAAAGCTCCTAAAATAAAAATAGATAGTAAAGACTTTGGGATTGGAGCTCAAATTCTTCACGATTTAGACATTTCAAAAATACGATTGGTTACCAATACAGCACAAGGAAAACGCGTTGGAATGATTGGTTACGGCCTTGAAATTACAGAATACGTAAACTATTAAGCTTTTGGAATTATTTTTTTTATTTTTTTTATTCTCCTAAAACATAGAAAATGAAATGATTAAAAAAAAGCTCAAAAAAAAGGTGCAATTTTTATAAAAATACATTTGCATAACCAAAAAAGGTTCTTATATTTGCACTCGCAATCACGAAATGATAGCGACTTACTGGAGAAATGGCAGAGCGGTCGAATGCGGCAGTCTTGAAAACTGTTGACTGTAACAGGTCCGGGGGTTCGAATCCCTCTTTCTCCGCCAGTAGAAATACAAATTGAATTAAAACCCTTTAAATCGTATGATTTAAAGGGTTTTTTCGTTTACAACACCTTCAAATTATTCATTAATGCGTGAACCTAAAGGGATAAAATCGGTTACCCTAAACTATCCGAAATTAGGGTAACCGATTTTTATCTCTGGGCTAGTATTTACAAGGCTTCCGAACCTGTTCATTAACCAGTTCAAGAAGTAGTTCACTATCTGAACATCTTGTGATATAGTCTTTTTAGAATTAAATTTAATACTAACTAAAAGGTTACCACGATGAAAACAAAAGTATCTATTCTCTTTTACGCAAAGAGAGCCAAAGCCAGTGTAAACGGTTTAGTCCCTATTTACACCCGAATTACCATCAATGGAAAAAGAATTGAATTAAGTTCCAATCGATTTGTAGAAATGTCCAAATGGTCAACAGAAGCGGGTAAAATGAAAGGCAATTCAGAAGAAGCTCGTTCAATAAATAGCCATCTCGATATGTTGAGAATTCAAATTATAGATATGCAAATGGAATTAGTACACAAGAAAATTCCAGTAACAGCTGAAACACTCAAAAACAAAATACTAGGAGTTGACGAAAGAGCAAGAATGCTAATTCCAATCTTCCAAGACCACAACAACAAAATCAAAGAATTGGTTGGCAAAGAATATGCACCAGGAACATTAGAGCGTTACAAAACTTCGTTGAGCCATACAATCGAATTCCTGCAATGGAAATATAAAGTTTCGGATATCGAGATAAACAAAATAGATCACGCCTTTGTTACCGATTATGAATTTTGGTTAAGAAGCGTTCGGAACTGTGCCAATAATACAGCAGTTAAATACATCAAGAACTTCAATAAAATAATTAAAATTTGCTTGGCCAATGATTGGCTAGACAAAAATCCGTTTGCAAACTATAAATCGAAAGTAAAAGAAGTCGAGAGAGTATATTTATCTGAAGAAGAAATTCAAAACATCATCGAGAAAGATTTTAAAACTGAAAGATTGTCTTTGGTTCGTGATATATTCCTTTTTAGCTGTTTTACAGGCTTGGCATACATAGATGTCAAAAACTTAACAAAGTCGCATATAAGCATCGGAATTGATGGCGAGAAATGGATATTTACACACAGACAAAAAACCGAATCTGCTTCTAAAATTCCAATTCTTCCATTAACACAAATGATTATTGATAAATACGAAGATAATCCACAAAGTGTAAATCAAGAAAAGCTATTACCTATTTTGAGTAATCAAAAAATGAATGCCTATTTGAAAGAAATAGCTACTGTTTGTAATATTGAAAAAGAATTAACTTTCCATATTGCTCGACACACTTTTGCAACCACTGTAACTCTCACAAATGGCGTTCCAATTGAAAGTGTAAGCAAAATGCTAGGACACAAAAACTTAAGAACTACCCAGCATTATGCAAAGGTTTTAGATAAAAAAGTAAGTGAGGATATGAAGATTTTGAGAGCTAAATTCCCAATGAAAACAACTAATTCAGAACAAAAAATAATTTAAATAAATTGCTTTTTTTTAAGCAGAAAAAATATTTAACCTATAAAAAATTATTAGATCATAATTAGTATATAATTTTACATTCGATAACTAATTCAATTATATATGACAAAATCAAAGAGAATCAAAAAGAATAAAACAGTAAAAAAGAAAACAATAAAGAAAAAAACAATTACTACATACACCATCATCCGTGCAGTAATGATAACTTTATTTTGCTTAATACTATTATTAGGAATAGGCATAAAGATTATGCACTATTTTAATTTTCATCTCAAATAATTATTAACAATAAAATAAAAATTACTACTTTTACACCAGTGAAATTTGTAAACATCATATTATCAATCATTTTCCTAATACTTTCAAGTATGCCTTGTGCAGATATGAAAGTGGATCGTTCTGTATATGGTAAAACCGAATTCACTTCAAGCCACAATAATCATTCTCACGATAAACAAAAAGATTTATGTTCCCCATTTTGCATTTGCAATTGTTGCGGTTCACAAATTACAAGTTTTTCAGAATTTGTAATTATTGACTTTCCAATACCTTCTAAAGGTATCAAAACACAATTACCTACATACAAATCCGTTTTTGCTTCCAATTTCTTCGGAAGTATTTGGCAACCGCCTCAAATAGCATAATGATGCCCGAGTAATTTCGGGTTAGAAAATTGTGACCTTTTCACAAATAATGGCAAATATTCTATTTGCTGATTTCTAATTCATTATAATATTTCAATGTTAGACAAAATCATACAATTTAGTATAAAGAACAAGTTCATTATACTCTTATTTACCCTTGTGCTTATAGCCTGGGGAAGTTATTCTATTAAAAATTTACCGCTGGATGCCTTGCCAGATGTAACTAATAATCAAGTACAAATAATTACCACTGCCCCTACTTTAGCAAGTCAGGAAGTAGAACAATTAATTACCTATCCACTCGAACAAGCTGTAAAAACGATTCCAAAAGTAATTGAATTGAGAAGTATCTCTCGTTTCGGATTATCTGTGGTAACTGTTGTTTTTAAAGATGATGTGGATATTTATTGGGCAAGAGAGCAAATTTTTCAACGCTTAAAGCAAGCCGAAGAAAACATTCCTTCCTACGCAGGTTCCCCAGAATTAGGTCCAATATCTACTGGTCTTGGAGAAATTTATCAATACGATTTATATGCCAAAAAAGGCTACGAAGATAAATATGATGCAGTAAAATTACGAACCATTCAGGATTGGATTATAATTCCACAATTACAAGGTGTTGAAGGTGTTGCCGAAGTAAGTACCTGGGGAGGAAAACTAAAACAATATGAAGTTGCCATTAATCCTAATAAACTGAATAGTTTAGGAATAACCATTACCGATATTTTTGAGGCACTGCAAAAAAACAATCAAAATACAGGTGGTGCTTATATCGAAAAAGATCAATTTGCCTATTTTATCCGTGGTGTTGGTATGGCAACGGGTATCAAAGATATAGAAAACATCGTTGTTGCCAATAAAAATGGAGCTCCTATTTTAGTGCGAAATGTAGCCGAAGTTAGAGAAGGCGTTGCACTACGCTATGGAGCTGCTACTAAAGATGGTAAAGGCGAAATAGTTTGCGGAATGGCACTTATGCTTAAAGGTGAAAATTCCAAAGCCGTGAACGATAGAGTAAAAGAAAAAATGGCTCAAATCAACAAAACACTTCCTGAAGGTGTCGTTGCCGAAGCTTTTATCGATAGAGGTAAACTAGTAGATAATGCAATAGGAACGGTTACAAAAAATTTATTGGAAGGAGCCTTAATTGTAATTTTTGTATTGATTTTATTTTTAGGAAATCTTAGAGCGGGATTAATTGTTGCTTCTGTAATACCATTGTCTATGCTTTTTGCTGTAATTCTAATGAATTATTTTGGTGTAAGCGGAAATTTAATGAGTTTAGGTGCTATCGATTTTGGAATTATTGTCGATGGTGCAGTAATTATTGTCGAAGCCACGATGCACCACCTGCAAAAACTTAAAAGGCAAAAAGATTTAACCCAATCCGAAATGGATAGCGAGGTTTTCAAATCGGCCTCAAAAATCAGAAACAGTGCTGCCTTTGGAGAAATCATTATCTTAATTGTGTATTTACCAATCCTTGCATTGGTAGGAACTGAAGGAAAAATGTTCCGTCCAATGGCAATGACTGTAGGTTTTGCCATAACAGGAGCTTTCATTTTGTCATTGACCTATGTACCAATGATGAGTGCACTATTTTTATCAAAAAACACGGAACATAAGCCGAATTTCAGTGATCGAATGATGGCTTGGTTGGAAGGAATTTACACTCCTTTTTTAGAAAAAGCCTTACGTTTCAAAAAAGCAGTATTGGCTATTTCATTAGGATTATTTGTACTAGCAATAGTAGTTTTTCAAAATATGGGTGGCGAATTTATTCCCACAATTGAAGAAGGAGATTTAGCTATTAATGCAACGATAATGACAGGAAGTTCGCTTTCGCAAATGGTAAAAACAACTACTGAATATGAAAAAATTCTAAAAGCAAAATTTCCCGAAATCAAAACCATAGTATCCAAAATTGGAAGTGGTGAAATCCCAACCGATCCAATGCCGATAGAAAGTGGCGATTTGATTATTGTGCTTAAAGACAAAGACGAATGGACAGGTGATTACGACAATTGGGAAGATTTAGCCAATGCAATGAAAGAAGAAATGGAAGCCATTCCAGGTGCTAATATTGAAGTTTCACAACCAATTCAAATGCGATTCAACGAGTTAATGACGGGAAGCCGAAGTGATATTGCCATTAAAATTTTTGGTGACGATTTAGAAATTTTAGATACTAAAGCCAAAGAATTGATTGCTAAAGTCAATAATATTGAAGGTATTGGAGACTTAAAAGCAGATAAAGTAACAGGCTTACCGCAAATTACTGTAAAATACGATTACAATAAAATTGCATTATATGGTTTGAATATTACCGATATCAACCAAATCATCCGCTCTTCATTTGCAGGAGAAAGCGCAGGTAAAATCTATGAAGAAAGCAAACGATTTGATGTAGTGGTGAGAATGGATGCAGCTAGCCGAACAGATATTACAGATGTGAGTAATCTATTTATTCCTTTACCAAACGGACAACAAGTACCACTTTCACAAGTCGCAACAGTCTCTTATGAACAGGGTCCTGTTCAGGTTTCTCGTGAAAACGGTAAGCGTCGAATTACTATTGGGTTAAATGTACGTGGTAGAGATATAAAAAGTGTGGTTGAGGAAATTCAACTAAAATTAGACAAGGATTTCAAACTACCAGCAGGGTATTATATTACCTATGGAGGTCAATTTGAAAACTTAATTGAAGCTAGTAAGAGACTTTCAATTGCTGTACCTGCTGCGTTACTCTTGATAATGGTTTTGCTGTTTTTTACTTTCAAAAGTATGAAGCAAGCAGGACTAATATTCACTGCTATTCCACTATCTGCAATTGGAGGAGTTTTTGCTCTTTGGCTAAGAGGAATGCCTTTTAGTATATCAGCAGGTATTGGGTTTATTGCCTTGTTTGGTATTGCTGTATTGAACGGAATTGTATTGATTTCCTATTTCAATCAACTTAAAACTGAAGGTATAACCGATCCATTACAAAGAGTATTAATAGGGACAAAAACACGTTTACGACCTGTTTTAATGACAGCTGCTGTAGCCTCTTTAGGATTTATGCCAATGGCATTATCCACCAGCGGTGGAGCTGAAGTACAAAAACCATTGGCAACAGTTGTTATTGGAGGATTATTATCGGCTACATTACTGACGTTGATTGTTTTACCAATACTTTATTTATTGTTTGAAAAAGGAATTAAAGCAAGAAGAAAAATAAAAACACCAATCGTTACCCTAATAGTTTTATTGATAAGTAGTTTTTCTTTTGCTCAAAATAGCCAGCCTATTTCATTACAAAAAGCTATCGAAATTGCAAAAACCAATAACATTGATTTAAAGATTGCTGATAAGGAAATTGAGAAACAAACGGTTCTGAAAAAGACAGCATTTCAAGCAGATCCTTTGCAAGTGCAATATCAGGGTGGGCAATTCAATAGTAAATATTATGATAGCAATGTTTCGATACAGCAGTATTTTCCAATTGGAAGAATTACAAAAGCCAATCGTCAATTACAGGAAGAATTGGTGAAACTAGCTGAAAAACGAAAAGCATTATCCGAATATGAAATCGAAAAAGCAGTAACAATCGCCTACTATCAATATTTATATGGTGTTTCTGTACAAAAACTAAATGCAGATTTATTGGAAATTTATTCCAAATTCTTAAAGAATGCAGAACTACGTTTTGAAACAGGCGAAAGCGGAAAAATTGAAGTAATCAGTGCCAAAGCAAAGTCAAAAGAAATAGAAACACAGCAAGCGCAACTCGAATTTGATTTGGCAATTTACCAAAAACAATTACAATTTTTTATTCAAACGGAAGAGAATATTGTACCGGATAGTACAACGCCAATGCAATATTCATTTCAACCAAATGAAAACCAATCCAAAGTAGAAACGTTGGTAACCGATTATTATACACAGCAAATTTCGGTGTATCAAAAAGAAGCCAATACTTTTAAAGCATTGCGAACACCAAAATTAGGATTAGGTTATTTTGGACAAACCATTGATACCAAATCTTATTTTCAAGGGTTTACTGCGGGTTTACAAATTCCTTTATTTGGTGGGGTAAATTCAGCTAAAGCTAAAGCATCTGCTATCAGTATTTCGCAATCCCAATTAGAATTAGACAAAAATAAATTGACTTTGAAATTACAAATGCAGGAATTGAAAAATGATTTCGAAAAGCAACAAAAAGCATTAGATTATTATCAAAAGGAAGGTTTGCTATATGCAGAACAAATAATTGCAACGGCTCAAAAAAGTTATGCCAATGGTGATATGAGTTATTGGTATTACATCAGTTTTTTGAATCAGGCTATCGACATCAAAAAGCAAAATGCCGAAGCTACCAATGCTTATAATCAAAGTGCTATTCAATTGCAATTTCCATCTATTTCTAACAAATAAAATTTCTCAAAATGAAAAATATAAATTCAAAATTCAAAATTTTCTTAATACTTAATACTTTATTCTTACTACTTCTCACCTCTTGTGGAGAAAAGAAAACAGAAGAAGCAGGACACGAAGAAGAAAAATCAGAAAACGAAGTAGCATTAACAGCCTTACAATTCAAAACAGTTGGTATTCAAACAGGTTCTGTAGAAAACAGGAATCTTAATTTAGTGATTAAAGCCAATGGATATACGACAGTTCCACCACAAAATATGGCTAACATTTCAACCTTAATTGGAGGAACGGTTAAGGATATTTTTGTTTTAGAAGGCACGTATGTAAACAAAGGAAAAGTACTGGCAACTATTCAAAATTTAGAAGTAGTTGGAATGCAGGAAGATTATAATTCGGCTGTTGCCAATATTGAATACCTGCAATTAGAATACAATCGCCAGAAAACATTAACTGATGAAAATGTAAACCCTAGAAAAGTACTTCAGGAAGTAAAATCAAAACTAGCTGTTGAAAGAGCCAGAGCAAAAGCTGCAAAAAACAAATTGCAAGCCCTGAATATGAGTACAAGCGGATCAAGTTTGGTACCGATAGTTTCACCAATATCCGGTTATGTTGGAAAAATCAGCATTGCCAAAGGAGCATTTGCCGAAACAGGAATAACCCTTTTTGAAGTCGTAGATAATAGCCAGATGCACTTGGACTTAAACGTTTATGAAAAAGATTTGGAATCAATTTCTGTGGGGCAAACGATAGACTTTATTTTGACTAATCAAGGAAACAAATCCATTAAAGGAAAAATATTTGGTATCAATAAATCCTTTTCAAATGAAAGCAAAACCGTTGCTGTTCACGCCAAAATTAATCCAGCTGATTCCAAAGATTTAATTTCTGGAATGTATGTTTCTGCCAATATCAATATTAAAAATGCAACCGTCCCTGCCCTACCCAAAGATGCTGTTGTAAAAAATGGAGATAAATACTTTGTCTATATCCAGGAAGAACACGAAGAAAAAGCCACAGGTAAAAAAGCAGAAGCTCACGAACACAAAGAAGGCGAAGCACATTCTGAAGAAGCTGTTGGCGAGGAAGAAGGACACAACGAAGTACATTTCAAAGCAATAGAAGTTGTACCAGGAACAACAGATTTAGGGTATACCGAAGTGAAATTTGTTGAAGCAATTCCTGCCGATGCAAAAATTGTAATTAAAGGAGCTTTCTATTTACTGTCTGCTATGAAAGGTGGCGGTGAGCATACACATTAATAAGTAGTTTAAGAAGCATTAGAAAACTTAAGACTATCTAAGACCGCTAGTATTATTTGTATTGGCGGTTGTGATAGTAAATTAATTGATGAAGACTATGCCCCCAAAATAATATTAGAAAAATCATTAATTGCTGAATATGAAAACAACAAAATATAGTTTTCTGCGAAATACTAGCGGAATAAAAAAGATAATAATTTGTCTTACCTTATCATTATTGTTGTATTTCATTTTACTGTTTTTTAAAATTGATATTAAAAACAGGATAATTTTATCCTGGGATATCTTTTGTCTTTCTCTAATTATATTTAGCTGGGCATTGTTTTTTACTACCACAAATAAAGATCTATGTGAGGTGGTAGAGCGTCAGGATGATGGACTTAAAGTGATTTTTACGATAGTGCTAATTGCTGTTTGTGTTAGTTTGTTTGGTACTTTACTCCTTTTAAAAGGTACAGAAGAATCGTCCTTTAACAGAATATTTGATGCAATCGTTTCATTATCGCCCATTTTAGTGTCGTGGACATTACTTCATACAATTTTTACAATTCGGTATGCACACTTATATCACGACCATAATCAATTAAAAACGGGTAGTAATGTTGGAGGTATCAAATTTCCGTGTAAGGAGGAGCCTGATTATATTGATTTCGCCTATTTCTCATTCGTAATTGGTATGACATTTCAAGTTTCAGATGTCCAAGTAAGCTCAAAGGTTATCAGAAGATTTGTTTTGTTGCACAGTCTAATTTCATTTGCGTTCAATACAATTATTGTGGCACTGACTATTAATAGTATTGCCAGTTTTAAATAACTATTTAATATAAAAAATTTAGAAAATGAACAACAGACTCAATTGTTGGAAGTGTGTATTAATGCTTTCAGGTTTGCTTGGAATGGCTACCATTTTTTCATAATAACATTAACCAAGGATCAAATTAGGGTTTTAAATAATTCCTATTTGCACTCTCTTTTATATAATTTAAGAAACATTTTAAATCTAATTTGATGAAAAAATTAATCATACTAGGAATTATAAATATTGCAATAATGACGATTGTTTTTTCCTGTAAAGAAGAGAAAAAAGTACAAAAGGTTCATATTCACAAAAAGGCAGAAGCCCATAAGATAGTCTACGAATGCCCTATGAAATGTGAAAAAGGGAAATTTTATGACATTTCTGGAAAATGTCCTGTTTGCAAAATGTCATTAATAAAAATTGAACACGAAGAAAATAAAAACCATTTAGAACATAATCATAAATAACTAAAAAAGAAACACCAACACAAATATGATGCAAACAGTAAACAGCTTTGGTGCAGACAGGAAGAAAAAATAAATCACCAAACAAACAATCAGGTTGTTCTACTCACAATGATTCAGAAAATCATTTTGATGATGTTCATAAACTCTAAATCGAAAGAAATGTCTGCCGAAGATTAAGAACACGGCTATTCGCACGATCTAGAGCACAAGCATTAAAAAACAGAACATAAATGAGTATTATTTTCTGTACTCATTTGCATTATAAAAACTTTGATTAAAAAGACAGAAGAATGAAAAACAAAATAAATTTGTTACAAATAACCAATTTAGTGGTGTTGTTTTTTTGCATAAACTTTGCAAATGCCCAGAATTTAGACATTGATGTTTTAAGAAACATAAATCATAATAGGAACAAATCACTGGATCCAGCATTAAAAGGAATTACAAATAGTCTAGCTCCTGTAAGTATTGGAACTCCAATTATTATGTACTCTGTCGGATTGATAATGAAAGATAGTACAGTCAAAAAGAAAGCTATTTTTATTGGAGAAGCCTTTTTGGCTTCAGGATTTATAACATTTGCTTTAAAAAAAACAGTAAATAGAGAACGACCATTTGTAACTTATCCAGATATTGAGCAAGTTACAACAGCAACCGGACCTTCTTTCCCATCAGGGCACGCTTCTTTAGCTTTTGCAACTGCCACTTCCTTGAGTATGGCGTATCCAAAATGGTACATTATTGCTCCTTCGTTTGCGTGGGCAAGTGCAGTAAGCTATTCTCGTATGGTATTGGGTGTTCATTATCCAAGTGACGTTTTAGCTGGCGCAATCATAGGAAGCGGATCAGCTTATCTTTCCTACAAATTGAATAAATGGGTTAATAAAAAACAGAGGAAAAAAATCCCACAACTTTGGGAATAAATAGTTCTTTTTATTTAAAATCAAATACTTATGTTTTATATATAGTAAAAATAAAAAGATTACAAACATTCTAAAACGAAAGAAATACCCAACATCTGCAATGAAGTCTTTAAAAAACTTAAACCTATCCCAAACTGCCAGTATCATTGATGATTTTAAAAACTATTTCAAGGCAGTAGAATCGATTAGGCAATGCTTTTAGGAAGTATATTTCTTTTAATAAAAGATGAAGGAGAAATGGTCTCTGGATTCTCATAACTAAAAATACAATTTAAAAAAATGAAAAATATATTTAACAAACGATTTTCATTACTATATTCATTTATATCAACTTATGTTCTGATTTCTTTCGGGATAAGAATTTCCCTTTATGCTTTATCATTTGATGATATTGATTTTTCTCTTATTTCAATTATCAAAATTTTCAGTTTAGGATTTTTCTTTGACCTATCAGTAGCTTTGTTTTTTTCTACAATTTATTATTCATATCTACTTGCTTTACCTTCAAAACTTGTCGGTAGCATACTTGATAAGGTAATTACTTATTTTTTAATGGGTATTTTACTATTCATTAGTATTTTTTCTTTTGTTGCGGAATTTCCATTTTGGGAGGAATTCAATACAAGGTTTAACTTTATTGCTGTTGATTATTTAATATATACTTATGAAGTTTTTGAAAATATAAATCAATCCTATCCAATCCCATTAATAATTTTGGTTCTATTTACTTTAATCTTCATTATATATGTCATTTATAAGAAGAAAAATGTTTTTAGGGAAACATTCACAGAAAAACCAAAATTTAAAGAAAGGCTTTTTAATGTTTTACCTTTATTACTAGTAACATTACTTTTCGCTTTTTTTGCAAAAAATAAACTTGCAGAATGGAGTATCAATAATTATGAAAATGAATTAAGCAAAAATGGTGTTTTCTCTTTTTTTTCAGCATTGCATTCAAACGAGTTAGATTATACAACATTTTATAAAACATTGCCTAACAAAGAAGCATATAAAATAGTAAAAAAGGAATTGCTTCAAAACAATCAAGAATTTACAAATCAAGAAAAAGATGCGATTACAAGAAACGTAAGTGGCTCAAAAGAACAAGCCCCTAACATAGTTTTAATTGCTATTGAAAGTTTTAGTGCCGATTTTTTAAAACAATTTGGAAACCAACAAAATCTAACACCTAATTATGAAGCATTAGCAAAAAACAGCATATTCTTTACTAATATGTATGCTACAGGTACAAGAACTGTTCGAGGTATGGAAGCACTCACACTCTGCGTTCCACCAACACCAGGAAACAGTATTGTAAGAAGACCAAATAATGAAAGTATATTTTCAATAGCTACGATATTAAAAAAGAAAAATTATGATTTAAGTTTTATATATGGAGGCGATGGCTATTTTGATAATATGAACACTTTTTTTGGCGGTCAAGGGTTTAATATAATAGATAGAAACAGAGGAAATCCGCTATCTGATAATATTAAAACAAAACGATTTGCAATAGAAGACAACGAAGTAACATTTGAAAATGCTTGGGGAATTTGTGATGAAGATAGTTATACTCAATCTATAAAATATGCCAATATAAATTCAAAAAAAAACAAACCTTTTTTTCAATTTATAATGACAACATCTAACCATAAACCCTATTCATTTCCTAATGGAAGAATAAATATGGTACAAGGAAGTAGAGAAAGTGCAGTAAAATATACTGATTTTGCTTTAGGACAATATATCAAAAAAGTGAAAACAAAACCTTGGTTTTCAAATACAATTTTTGTAATTGTTGCTGACCATTGTGCCAATAGTGCTGGTAAATGGGAAATAAATATTGAAAATCATCATATTCCAGCAATGATTTACAATTTGAATAATCAAAAACAAAAAATCAATAAACTTGTATCGCAAATTGACCTAATGCCAACAGTATTTGGATATTTGAATTGGAATTATCAAACAGAACTTTATGGCAAAGATATTAATATAATGAAACCTAATGAAGAAAGAGCTTTAATTGGAAATTATAGAACATTAGGATTATTAAAGAATAAATATTTTACAGAAATAAATGACCGAAAAAAAGTAAATAATTATATATGGGATGCAGAAAAGAAAATAATGAAAAAAATAGAAAATAAAAATTTAATTGATTTAGAAAAATTAACTGTTTCTTATTACCAAACTGCGAGTGAACGATTCAAAAATGGTAAGATGAAACAAAGTAATTAATTATAAATGATTATGTTTTTGTTCTAGATGGATTTTGTCTAAATAATTAAAAAATTAATTTATGCTATTAAATAAAAGAATATCAATATTCACATTTTTGAAACAAATAAAATTTGACATAACTGCCATTCTAATCTATGCTATAGTAGTAGGAATTGCTGACCAGTACGGTTTTCTGTCAAAAATAGAAATACCAATTGCTATGAGTGCCATAATCGGAACTGCATTATCATTATTACTGGCTTTTAGAACAGCCCAAGCTTATGAAAGATGGTGGGAAGCAAGAATAATTTGGGGTGCAATAGTAAACGATTCAAGAACTTTAATACGTCAAGTAAAGCAATTTTTACCAGAAAAAGACACTAAAATTGTGCAGGATTTTGCGTACCGTCAAATAATTTGGTGTTATGTTTTAGGAGAATCGTTGCGAAAATTATCGTATTCAAAAAAAGTATACGACTATGTTAAAGAACATAAATTATCAAAAAACAACATCCCAAATGCAATAATTAATCAACATAGTGAAGCACTATCTAAACTAGAAATTAGCGATTTCAAGCAAATACAGATTGACAGTACTTTAAGTCGCTTGTGCGACTCTATGGGAAAATGCGAACGTATTAAAAACACCGTTTTTCCAAAATCATACAGCTTATTGGTACATTTTTTTATTTATGTTTTTGCCACGCTTTTACCATTTGGGTTAGATGATATATATGTTTTAGTAGAAATATTTTTAACAGCTTTGATACCTATAATATTTATAGCCATAGAACGAACGGCAATTATATTACAAGATCCGTTCGAAAATGTAACAACCGACATTCCAATGACAAGTCTTGCAATAACAATAGAAATAAATATTAAAGAATTGATAGGCGATACAGATTTACCAATTGTAGAAAAGCCAAAATCGTTTTATATAATGTAATATATAAATTATGGATATAAATGCAGAATTAATTATTGTTTCCAAACTGATTGTCTCCTTTTTATTAGGAGGATTTATTGGTTTAGATAGAGAAAAACACGGTCAAGATGCAGGAATAAGAACGTATGCAGCCGTATGTATTGGCGCAACCTTGTTTACAGCTATTACAGCCCATTTGGTAAATAACCCAGCGGATACTTCAAGAGTAATTGCAAATATTGTAACAGGCGTTGGTTTTCTAGGTGCTGGAATTATTTATCGCAATTCTACTGCAGGAACATCACACGGATTAACAACAGCAGCAACCGTATGGTGTACATCAGCAGTTGGTGTTGCGGTAGGATTAGATATGTTTATTATAGCTATAATAGGTGCTTGCGCATTGTATTTTCTACTTTCATTACACCATCAAAAATGGTATATAAAATGGAAGCAAAATATGATAATAAAACACGGTAAGGAAAACGAAAATGATTAAATAAAATATTCTTAATTAATTTAAAATGATTAAAAAATGAAAAATACAGATCCAAAACACAAGCACACTTATGATGCTCAAGGTAAAATGACTTGCTGTTCACAAGAAGAAAAAATAAATAAAATGGCAGATAAGCAGGTAAAAAAGAAAACTAAAAAAGAAAGCTGTTGTAGCAACGAACACGATGATACAAAGGCTAAAAAAATAGTAAAGGACCAGCACAATCACGATGAGCATTCGGATGATGACGGACACGACCATTCAGGCGGTAATCAAACGACGTTTCAAATGTTCTTGCCAGCAGTTATAAGTTTTGTGCTATTACTCATTGCTATTGGTTTTGATAATTATT
>OBMA010000273.1_pt1 | contig 29325 bp, 25 predicted proteins | sample 1539141 | NCBI WGS metagenome assembly OBMA01 (sample SAMEA3991484, study PRJEB22521) | metagenome | biome: anthropogenic terrestrial biome; feature: sewage plant; material: raw primary sludge | place: Sweden | collected 2012-09-26
CATTAAACTGATAATTATTTATATAATATGCCAACATTATTTATCTTTTCACCTTTAATATATAGCTCAGTGCCGTGCCAATAGCGGTGCAAAACTCACTGTATTTTGGTATGCTGAAATGCACACCGTAAAGTTGTTCCATTGCGGAGAACACATCCTTGCACTGCGGCAGTAGCGTAAGATTACCAATGAGTACATAATCACGGATGCCACTACCGAGCGAAGAGAGAATGGTGCTACTGCCAATAGCCTGAAGCACCATACAGATTATACCGAGTGCAATATCTTCACGCGTGGCATTGCTCTTGGCATTACCGAAAAGACTCGCTGTTGCGTCCATAGGAAGTCCAGGCAATGGATTGGCACTGATGTCACCAATGAGCAAATTGATATTGGAAATATCACCGTCCATAGCGAGTTCTGACACCTGCTTAATGTCTTCCGTCTTGAGCATTATCCGAGCCAGTCCCTGCAGCGTACCGCCACCGATGCCGATGCCGCCGATATGCTGGATATCGTCACCATCACACTTCACAAGAGACGTGCCTGTACCCATGCTCACCACAATCATCCGTTCTAATGCAGACTCATAGCGCGCCCCCAATCCGTCGGCGATAAACTCCTCTGCCTTGTCTGTAGGCAATCCATAGATTGGGGAGTCTATGTATGCGCTACCCACACCTGTAAGCATAACCTGCTCTATGTCTCCAAGACTTATCTTATTGTTGTACAAATACTTGCCAAACGCCCCATAGAGCGAGGTCACAGGATCGGTGGCCTTAATGCGTATGGGCGATACAACAATGCCATCCTCACGTATTCCAACAATCTTGGTGGTACTGATACCAACATCTATTCCTATTACGATTCCCATACTATATGTAGATTTTTGTGCAAAAGTACTAAAAAAAACAACAACCTATTTTGATAATAGTAAATAATTTGCTATATTCGCAGAAAAATAGAGGACCAAGACCTCACCCAGACCATCCCAATGATGGGAAAGTTTGGTGGTGACAAACACAATTAAGCATGGGTTTGACTATGGAAAAGAAACATTCATACATTGTGGCTGCAGTCGTAAAAAAAGGTGGCAAATACTTGTGCATGCAGCGTTGCCGTTCCATTTATGAATACATATCTGAACGGTGGGAGTTTCCTGGCGGAAAAGTAGAAGCTGGTGAAAATGATTATGATGCACTTATTCGTGAGATTAAAGAGGAGATGGATTGGGATATATTTGTTGGCAGGAAACTCTCAACTATTGAGCATGAATACCCAGATTTCATCATCACGCTTACCGTCTATCTGTGCAAAGGCAGTGATAAGGAATTCAAACTTTTGGAACATCTCGACTATAAATGGTTGACAGCAGAAGAGATGCAAAACTTGAATTGGACTGAGGCTGACCGAGAATTAATAAACAAATTACAATTCATAATTGATAATTAGGCTTGTGTCATCGGGCATATAATCATGAATTGTGAATAATGAAATATGAATTACTTTTGCTTTGACAATATTTACATAACATGGTTTGGATATATTCTGCATTTTCACGGACACGCTGTTCGTTGCCATCATAACCATTTATCAACACCAACAGATGACGGGTGTTGATATCTATCTTGGTGCGCTCATTATCACTGGTTGGAGTCCCCACTCCGCCCTGAGTATCTCGATATATTGGCAGACCTGCAATATTTATCATTCCACGGCCAATACCCTCATAAGGTTCGCCCTCACGACCAATCCCTAGAGTTAGTGTATCGCCAACAAACTTGTCGGCATCAAATGCGCCAATGCTATATCCGAAAAAGATGCTTGCAAGATTAATCAAATCCACAAGTGTATCTATCTGATAAAGAGTCTTTCCCTGAAGGATGCGGCGTATAAGCGCCTCGGATGCTGGGCGATAACGAGATGGGTCTTTGCCACAAACTCTGTACACACGGCGCGTGGCAGCAATGCCAGGTATTTCTTTCAGCGTTTCTGTGGTTAGCGTGGCCTTGCAGTTCTTATAGGCCTCATTAATTTCCGCCCACAATTCTTCTGAATATGGTGTATTCACGACATCTGCCACTAACATTGCTCCCACAAACTTGGGACATACGGACTTTATTTCATCTAAAACTATTACCTTCATAAATTAACAACAATAAAAGAAAAACAAATATTAATAATGATTATCTATATGTGAAAGTAACAAACGTTCACACATCATCATCCTTCATTCACCATTTTCAAGAAAGTTACCTCATCAATTATATCTATTTTCAGTTTCTCTGCCTTCTGCAATTTTGCAGGTCCCATGTTTTCGCCAGCAAGTATAAAGGAAGTCTTCGCACTTATTGAGCCAACATTTTTACCTCCATTCTTCTCTATCATGACCTTGTATTCATCACGACTGTGATGCTGAAAAGCACCACTTATCACAATACTTTTACCCAAGAGAATACCTGTTTGGGTAATATTATGCTCATCACCCAAACACATTTGGAGCCCATAACCACGCAGTCGTTCCACAATTTTCCTATTCATGGGGTCATGAAAATATGTTATGACGCTTTGGGCAATCACCTCGCCCACACCCTCTACATCAGTCAACTCCTGCAAGTCAGCATTCATTAGCGAGTCGATGTCATGGAAATGACGGGCAATCAATTTTGCGGATGTCTCACCTACAAATCTGATGCCCAGTGCAAACACTACACGTTCAAAAGGAATCTCCTTACTGGAAGTTATGCTACGCACGATCTTCTGTGCCGATCGCTCACGCGAACCGTCACCATTAATATCTTGCACAACTATGTCATAGAGATCAGCAATATTGCGTATTAACCCGCGACGATAATAATCTCCCACTGTCTCCGGGCCCAAAGAATCTATATTCATTGCCTTGCGAGCGATAAAGTGTTCAATGCGTCCCTTAATTTGTGGCGGGCAACCGGCATCGTTGGGGCAATAATAAGCTGCCTCGCCATCATAGCGCACTAATTCGACACCACACTCTGGACAATGGGTAATGAAATTTACCGCCGTTGCACCTGGCTCGCGACGCTCTGTAGCCACGCCCACGATCTTCGGAATTATCTCCCCACCTTTTTCCACATAAACATAATCACCCACGTGCAAGTCGAGCGAACGGATAAAATCCTCATTGTTCAAGGTGGCACGCTTAACAGTGGTACCAGCCAATTGTACTGGTTCCATATTTGCCACAGGCGTTATAGCACCTGTGCGACCCACCTGATAAACAACTTCACACAAACGGGTACAAGCCCGTTCTGCCTTGTATTTATAGGCTATTGCCCACCGTGGGCTCTTCGACGTAAACCCCAGCGCACGCTGCTGTAGAAGGCTGTTTACCTTTAGTACAATGCCATCCGTGGCAACAGGCAACAGCTTGCGCTCAGTATCCCAATATGTAATAAATTCATAAATATCTTGCAAGGTTTTCACCTTTTTCATACCATGGCTTATTTTGAATCCCCAATTGGCAGCCTCAATCAGATTCTCATAATGCCCGTTAGTGGGTAACTCATCACCCAACAGATAATACAAATATGAATCCAAATGACGGCTAGCCACCAGTCGCGAGTTCTGGCTTTTCAATGTGCCACTGGCTGCATTGCGCGGATTAGCAAAGAGAGGTTCCTCGGCAGCCTCACGCTCGGCATTGATTTGTTCAAACACATGCCATGGCATGAGTATTTCACCACGTATTTCAAACTCTTTGGGATAGCCTTTGCCAGGCAATACTAACGGAATGGCGCGTATTGTTTTTACATTCTCAGTAACGTCATCTCCATGCACACCGTCTCCACGGGTAACCCCGCGCACTAGTCGTCCATCAACATAAGTGAGCGATATAGACAATCCATCGTATTTCATCTCACAGCAAACCTCAAACGGCTCGCCATTCAGTCCGCGTTCAACACTATGATACCATTCAGCCACGTCTTGCTCACTATATGTATTTGCAAGTGAGAGCACCGGATAACGATGTTCCACCTGCACAAAATTCTGATTCAGGTCACTGCCCACACGCAACGTTGGAGAATTGGGATCGGCCAACTCTGGATGAAGTTCCTCCAGCTCTTGTAACTCATGCATTAGAAAGTCAAAATCCTGATCAGAAATTGTTGGCTCATTCAATACATAATATCTATAATTGTGTTCGTGAAGTTCTTTGCGCAGCTGCAATATTCTTTGTTTCTCATCCATAGTCATGTAATTAATTGATAGTTGATTTAATTATGTATTGGGTTACTTGTAAAGAGGTGAAAATGTCATGAGTTATAAAACTGTGCATTGTGAATAATGCGTTATCTTAGAACGTCCACTTTGCTGCAATGGTTGGTATTGCATATAAATGATTGTTCTTTCCATCACGGTTGAAAACAAAATTATTACTTATTTCGACTTCAGAACCCAAACTCAGATTTATATCGTCCCAACCCTTAAGTGTATTGAGATTAAACCAAAACTGAGGCTCACTTAAAACAATGAGATTACCATTGACTTTCTTATCATACCACAAGTCACAAAAACCACTGAACGTACATAATTTACGGGCGAATGTGACTCCCCAAACCTCTGTCAGTTGGAAACCGCTGAATGGGTGGCAGTATGCGTGCTGACCTTTAAAATAATATTTATACATTGCCTGTACTGAAAAGGTGCGACTAAAATCAGCACTATGCCAATTCCACGCCGGCCCCAAAAGGACAGCATGCTGGAAACGTGTGGAATAATCGCTTATCTGACTGGATGCCTCGCCACCATTATACTCGACATGCGCTGCCCACTGTTTGTTTTTGGAGACATTAAATTCACGAGAGATTTCCCAATATGCTCCTGCCACACCGTCGTGGAAATAGTCTATATCTGTAAAAAAATAGGTACTGCCCCATCGGTCTGGCTTAAACATTTCGATAGTTGTGGTCACACTTGGACGATTACTTAAATCACTATTCATTGAGTGACCTAGGTCGTAATGCAACTGCACATTCTGTGCCATCATTAATTGACAGGGCATCATCATAACTGCCAGAACAAAATACTTTTTCATAATATACATAATGTCATTGTTAAGTAAAAACATTTGCAAAAGTAATATAAATAAGAGACATCACAAAGGGATTTATAACTAAAATAGCAATTCACATAGAATAAAACCGTATAAAAAATATAATAACTAATAAAAAATAACGTTAAATACACAACGCAAAATAGTGGATTTATTATAGTAGTGCATTATATATACTAACAGATTCTAAATAGATGCAGCATTGTATATGGATGCAGCATAAATAATCTCAATATTTATAGGCAGATATGATATTTAACAAATATGTTATGACACCGCTGTTGCGATCGTTATCTCACTACGAAAAAAATAATGCGTTTTGCATTGGCGGAAAGTTTTACACCTACCTTGACCTGGCTATGTGCATATCCAAGATAAGGGAGAAATTGAGCGATGTTTCAGACAGTCACATCGGACTTGTGGCAAACGATGACTTGGATACTTATGCATCCATCTTCGCATTATGGATTGAAGGCAAGTGTTATGTCCCATTGCACCCAGAACAACCAATTGATAGATGTTTGGACATCATAAGTCAAGTAGAAATTACCGTGATACTGGATTCTAGTTATGAGACTAGATATAACGAACAAAGCGTAATAATGACTAGTCAGTTGCGCTTTGAACGTATGGCTTTGAATAATCCTCACAATTGTCCCGATGAAGAATTGGCCTACATCCTATTCACATCAGGCAGCACAGGACGTCCTAAAGGCGTGCCCATAAGCCGTGGAAATTTGGCGGCATTCGTGGACGCATTCTACAATTTAGGCTACACATTGGACGGGCACGACCGATGCCTTCAGATGTTCGACCTGACATTCGACCTGTCCGTGCAATCATATCTATTACCAATACTTAATGGCGCATGTGTCTATACTGTGCCGTCGACAACAATCAAATATCAGACTGTTTTTCAGTTGCTCGACGATTATCATCTTACATTCACGCTCATGGTACCATCGGTGATACATTATCTGCGACCTTACATGGACGAGATACAAGCAGACGAGATGCGTTATTCGCTTTTTGCCGGTGAAGCATTGAACATTGACGACACCGAAGCATGGAGCCATTGCATACCAAATGCAGAAATATGGAATGTGTACGGACCTACAGAATGCACCATCTATTGCACTGCATACCAATATCGGCGGAATGGTGACAACAAGCAGGCTAATGGCGTAATAGGGATAGGACAGGCAATGAAAGGTGTAAAGACCGTGATTACCGATGACAAAGGAAACATCAGTTCTGCTGGCTCTAAAGGCGAGTTGTGTCTGCAAAGCCGACAGCTCACACCTGGATATTGGCATAATGAAGAGAAAAACAAGGCCGCCTTCTTCTCTCTAAATGGCGAAAGATATTACAAAACCGGTGATGTTTGTTCTATTGATGCTGATGGTGACATTCTGTACTACGGACGCAAGGACTCGCAAATAAAGATACAAGGTTACCGTATCGAGTTGAGTGAAATAGAGTGCGTGGCGCGCAAATTCTATGATGAACGCCATGCGGTTGTCGCCCTGCCAATATACGAGAATACAGGCACGTGCAGCATTCATCTCGTGGTGGAAGACATAAAAAAAGACGAAAGCGAGCGTATGATTGAGCACCTAAAAAAATATCTGCCTGCATACATGATTCCATCAAAAATTCACTATATGGAACAATTCCCGCAGAATTCCAACAACAAGATTGACAGAAGGAAAATTTCAGAACTAATTAAGTAAACATAAACAAGACAATGGAAAAGAAAGATGTATTGACAGCACTTGAGGACATTTTTTCAAAGGTATTGAAGCGTGAGGGCATAACCTTGGACTATGATACGACAGCCAACGATGTGGACGGTTGGGACTCAATAACCAACATGACTATAATAAATGAAGTAGAAAAGTATTATGGCATCCATCTAAAAATGCGCGAGATAATAAAAATGAAAAATGTGGGCGGGCTGTGCGAGGCCATAATTAATAAATAAGAAATGGAATTTCTATCTATCCCATTTACAATCTTCATTGCCATATCATTCATACTCTACTATGTAAAGAACGATAGGCGATGGCAACATGCATTACTGCTGATAGGAAGCACAGTTTTTATCGGATATTATCATCCGATGTATTTGGCATACGCCTTTGGAATCACACTTTTCACATTTTATTCAGGACGACTGATACACAGCAAACGGGAAACTAAGATAATGCCATGGATATTCGCTGGGAGTCTGATTATATTGGTAGGCGTGTGGCTTACAGCACGCTATTGGTCTCCGATATTTCCATTGGGCATTTCATTCTACACATTCCAAGCCTTGTCTTATCTGATAGAAATATATTGGGATGAAGAACCAGAGGACAGCCTCCTGGATTTTACATTGTATATGATTCTTTTCATGAAGTTTCTATCAGGTCCTATCGAACGTGGCTATGACATGCTACCACAAATAAAGAAAGCATATACTTTCGATTATGACAAGGTTGTATACGGAGTAAAACTCATTGCTTGGGGGGCTTTCATGAAACTGGTGATTGCCGATAGAATTGCCCCATCTATCGACAGTGTCTTCAATGATGTAAAAATAGCATCAGGCATGCAACTAATGCAAGCCACAATGCTCTATCCCATACAGTTATATGCAGACTTTGCCGGCTATACCAACATGGCACTAGGACTTGGAATGATGTTTGGTTTCAAATTGTCTCCAAACTTTGACCGACCATTCGCCTCACTTTCCACAAGCGAATTATGGCGCAGATGGCACAAATCTCTTTCATTCTGGGTACGGGACTATGTTTTCTTGCCTCTGTCTGCAGAGACTCGCTCGTGGAAGCGGTGGGGAATATATTTTTCATTACTCGTGACATTTGTTACCATCGGTGTATGGCACGGGGCTGGCTGGACATTCGCCATATACGGTCTGTTTCAAGGCATAATAATAATCTATGAGACTGCCACGTCCAAATTCCACGAAAGCTTTCGCAGTTATCTTGGCAATAACATATACAAACCGATGATGATGATACGTACTTACATCCTCTTCGCTCTGTCATTACTTTTTTTCAGATTGGCAAACATAGGGGACGTTTTCTACATATATCGCCATCTATTTGGTGGCTTTCAAAACAACATAAAGGAAATGAGACTGGGCATGACCGATCAGCAGTGGATCGTCTTTGGAATTGCCGTAGTACTAATGTTACTTATCGAATATCTTCATTCACGCCACGACCTAATTGAATGGAGTGCTCAAAAAAGAGCATGGCTAAGGTGGCCAATGTTTTTAGCAATGATTATGACTATTTTTCTTTTTGGTGCTTTCGGAGTAGAAAATTTCATATACATTCAATTCTAAATTATGGCAGATATGAAAAAGAAAAATATATCAACATTCTACATTAAATGTCTGCTTCTGAGCCTGCCTTTCATCGCTCTCATAGTACTGTATATACTCAAAGATCCATTTATGGTGGTTCGCAAATATCATGACTATGACCATCCTGAAGTCTGTGAGAGCGAGGGAACAGTGGGGTGGTTCAAATACAAGATGCTAAGAAATAAAATGCACTATGACTCCTTCATCATGGGCACATCTTGCACCAAAGCTTTCAATACACAAGAATGGAATAAATATATCCATGCACATCCTTACCGTTTGTTCAGCAATGCCGAGGGATTGGCAGACTTGTATATCAAATTGAAGGCATTGGACAAACAACCGGGACAAAAGATTGAGAACCTACTAATTGTATGCGAAAAAGACTTTTTTGTCAAGACTGGCGTACAAAGAGGGATGATCCATGCAATGCCTCCAGAAGTATCGGGCGAAAGTGAAATTACATTCCAAGTGACTTTCCTACAGACATTCTGCAGTCCATTGTTCCTATGGAAATATTTCCAATATAATATTACCCACCACTATAATAATGGCATGAAAGGCGTCATTAATATTGATGGTTGCACACACACGCTATATACCAATGATGCAATATTACCAAATGAGTTAAAAATAAAAACAAATGGCGAACGTTTCTGGCAAACTTCCATGGGAGAAAAAGAAAGAAACCACAAATACATTGCACACGAGAATGCCCAAACAATATATAACGCCCAATTGGCTTATCTCTACAATATTAAAGATATTTGTCGCAAGCATGGCACTAACGTAAAATTTGCAATCGGCCCATCATCAGCCATGGCTTCAATGAATCATGCTGATATCGCCATTCTAAGAAAAATATTTGGTAAGAATAATGTGGTTGATTTTTCAGACAAGGCACATAAAAAGTATTCAGATTACCACAACTTTTATGATAATGACCATTATCGGATTACAGTTGGCAGGGATATGATGAAAGAACTATATAAAAGTGACAATATAAATAAGTAAAAAGAGGCTGGCACATTATTGGTTTTAATGGTGTAGCCTCTTTTCTTTTTCTCTTGTCCATAGTGGCTCTGCCCTTTTTGTTGGCAAAATCCTTTAATCTATTCTTATTTTAATGAGTGCTATTGGCAAGATTAGTGAACAGACCATTATTCAATATATTGGCCGTATTGACCACAAGCAAATAGAACAGGTTAATTACGTACTGATTTAATTTCGCCAACGGGTAAAAGTATATTTTCTGAAAGAACGGAATCCAAATATTTTACTTTTTTAACTTTAAATAAGCTATGATTTAACTGATTTTTATCTACCTTTGTAACATAATGAGAATAGACATTATAACAGTACTACCCGAGATGCTGGAAGGATTTATTAACGAATCAATTCTTGCACGTGCCCAAAAGAAAGGTTTGGCAGAAATTCGCCTGCACAACCTGCGCGACTACACATTTGACAAATGGCGCCGCGTAGACGATTACCCTTATGGCGGATTTGCAGGAATGGTAATGCAGTGTGAACCTATCGATCGTTGTATATCTGCTCTTAAGGCGGAGCGCGATTACGATGAAGTGATATTCACATCGCCAGATGGCGAAAAGTTCGACCAGCATATTGCTAATGACTTATCCATGAAGGACAACATCATCATCCTTTGCGGTCACTACAAAGGCATAGACCAACGTGTGCGAGACCATCTCATAACACGTGAGATTTCCATCGGAGACTACGTGCTCACCGGTGGTGAGTTGGCGGCAGCTGTTATGGCAGATTCTATCGTTCGCATAGTCCCTGGCGTCATCAGCGATGAGCAGAGTGCTTTGTCTGATTGTTTTCAGGACGACATGCTATCCGCCCCTATCTACACACGCCCCGCAGACTACAAAGGGTGGAAAGTTCCTGACATCCTACTCAGTGGCAACGAGGCTAAAATAAAGGATTGGGAAATAGAACAAAGCTATGAACGTACGAAACGGTTACGCCCCGATTTATTAAATGGGAAACAAGGAAAGGACAAGGATGAACAATTAACATAATAGCATTCGCATATTATTCATCTCTCATTCATTTTCATTCAGCACTTTCATTTTAACAAAAATACTTATGGAAAATTTAAATGTTAAACCCCAATTGGGTTTTGGTGAAGCCATCAAACTGGCTTATGGTAGAATAACAGATTTCAAAGGTCGCAGCCGGCGCTCGGAATTTTGGTGGTTCATGCTTGTGGTGCTAATTACCAACATGGTTGTGGGGCTGATTCTCTCTAAAATTCCTATTGCAAACACCATTGCTAATGCAATCATCATGGCGTGTGCCCTGTCTGTTACTGTTCGCCGTCTGCAAGATACAGGCAAAAGTGCTATCTGGGTTTATGTCAGCTATTTGGCAAACCTCGTTTATTCTCTTTATATGTACACATCCGGTATCGCCGATAATCTGGGGGCTGTAAATCCAGATCCGACAGAAGCAATCAAATTATTCACAAACCCAGTATTGGCAATTGCTGGACTAATTTCGTTAGTTTCATCAATCTGCGTTATTGTCTTTTGTATTATCGATGGTAAACCAGAACCAAACAAATATGGCGAGTCCCCCAAATACGAAGTAGTTCCTACTGAAGAATAAAAATATCACATTCATACTCCATTAATTTTGAAGTTGTGGAGTCTCATACATAGAAAATTTACAAGCCTACAAATAAAGCTGGCAGAAATCAATTTGCGTTCTGCCAGCTTTAATTATATCAATACAACTTAGCCTATACTATTCTCATGCTAGTAATATCTATTACATTACCCTATCGCCAGGACACTTTATACATAACCCTCTCTCTGTTATCCTCCATTGTCATGAGACAACCCATAGACACAAATTAAACATTCACAAAATATCCTAATCAGGGCTATTTTATGATTATGACCAAATTTTATTATAAATTAGAGACCTGTTCATTATGTTCAACACAAAACTTCTCGCCAAGCGTGAAGCCCTCTTCATACAGACGTTCCAACTTGGCGGTATCTTTTTCTATTCTACCCACTTCCATTAGACTTTCGGGACGTATACAGATAATTTGTCCTGCACGTTCGAGATCCTCCACCATCTGCAACTGTTCATTATATGCCTCGATACGATGACTCAAGGCAACACGCAAACGGGGATATTTCTTGTAAATAAAATGTGGTATTTTATGATCGTTCCCCGTATTACGAAATCCAAAATTGCGAGTCATCACAACCACATTCTTATTATGACCAGTCTCCATGGCACGCATCACAGGTATACTGTCCACAATTCCACCATCAAGCATAGGAATGTTGTCTACAGTCACTATTTTACTCACATAAGGCAGACTGCTTGAAGCACGCACAATATCCAGCACACGCTGTTTCTCCGTCTTCTCTGTGAGATACATCGCACGTCCAGTATTACAATTAGTGGTAACCATCTCAAATGTCGCTGGATTGCTGAAATATGTGTCAAATGCGAATGGCAGATACTGATTGGGAAATTTATTGTAAAGTAAATCTTGATCGAAAATGCACCCCTGAGTCACAAGATGGCGGATTCCGATATAATCATAACGGGCAAGATAGTCAATATTGGAAATACGTGCACGCCGTGGCTGACGACTAATATACGACATTCCATTGCAGGCTCCTGCCGAAACAGAAACCACATAATCAAAATATAAATCATACTTCATAAAAGCATCAAGCACACCACTTGTAAAGACACCTCTCATACCTCCGCCTTCAAGAACCAAACCAATATTTCTGTCAATTTGCATAAATCTAATTAAATTTGATTGCAAATATACTAAATTCTATTGTATTTATATTAACTTTGCAACCAAATGTTCAAAATAAATAATTATGTTTGACAAAGAAACTTACATACGCCGCCGAAATGAGTTGAAAAAACTTATATCGAGTGGCATCGTTCTACTGTTTGGCAACAACGAGTCGCCTTGCAATTATCCCAATAATGCATACTATCCATTCCGTCAAGATTCAACATTTCTCTACTACTTCGGGCAACAGAGAGACGGACTTGTTGGTGTAATAGACATTGACAATGACATCGAGACCCTCATTGGCGATGATATAGATATTGAAGATATAGTTTGGTACGGTAGTGTGGACTGTGTTCATGACCTTGCACAACAAGTGGGGGTAAAGAACTCCGCTCCAATGAAATCACTGAAAACGATGTGTAATGATGCCCTGCGTCAAAAACGCAATATTCATTTTCTACCACCTTATCGTTTTGACATCAAATTACAGATTTTCGACCTGCTTGCCATTCATCCAACCCAACAGAAAGAATCGTCATCAATGACGCTAATCAATGCAGTGGTAAAAATGCGTTCAGCTAAAGAGCCTCAGGAGATAGAAGAACTGGAACGTGCAGCTAAAATAGGATATAGGATGCACACCACGGCAATGAAACTAATCAAACCAGGTGTAACAGAGAAATATATCGGCGGACAAGTAGACGGTATCGCCCATTCATTTGGAGCACAGGTAAGTTTCGCCACAATTTTCTCTCAACATGGTGAGATTATGCACGGGAACCCGTCAATGGCGAAACTGGAAACTGGCAGACTGGCGCTTTGTGATGCCGGCGCTGAGACGATAAACAATTATTGCTCTGACAACACTCGAACAATGCCCGTAAGTGGAAAATTCTCGCAACGCCAATTGGAAATCTACAGCATTGTAGAGGCATGCCATGACTATACACTAAAAGTGGCAAAACCCGGAGTAAAATACTTCGATGTACATATAGCCGTATGCAAACTGATGACAGACCGTCTTAAAGAATTGGGGCTAATGAAAGGTGACACAGAAGAGGCAGTCAAAGCTGGTGCCCATGCAATGTTCCTACCCCACGGACTTGGCCACATGATGGGAATGGATGTTCACGACATGGAGAATTTGGATCAGATAAATGTTGGTTTTGATGCTGAAACGAGGCCTAATCTGGAGCAATTTGGTACCAACTGTCTGCGCATGGGTCGCAGACTGGAAGAGGGATTCGTTTTAACAGACGAACCGGGAATATATTTCATTCCAGCACTCATTGATAACTGGAAGACATCAGGACACTGTGAGGAATTCATCAACTTCGACAAATTGGAAACATACAAAGACTTTGGCGGTATACGTATCGAAGACGATATATTGATCACAAAAGATGGCTGTCGCTTCATTGGCAAGGACCGCATACCATATCATCCAAACGATGTAGAGGCATTTATGGCTAACAATTAAATTATATAAAATCAAATCAGAAGAAAGTGAATACATGAGAAAATTATTAGTTATCGCACTTTTAGCCTTTGTTGCAACAAGTGCAAACGCGGAAGAGAAAAAAGACAGTGTGAACAAGAACAAACCAGTGTTCACAGTTGTAAAGGAAAACAAAATCACAAGTATAAAGGACCAAAACCGCAGCGGTACATGTTGGGACTTTTCAACACTGAGTTTCTTTGAGAGTGAAATATTGAAGAAAACAGGTAAGACATACGACCTCTGTGAAATGTTCGTAGCCAATAAAACATATCTAGACCGCGCCATTATGGCTGTGAGAATGCACGGCGACGTGAGTTTCTCTCAAGGAGGCAGCAGCTATGACCCACTTTACTGCATTCAACATTACGGGATATGCCCTGAAGATGCAATGCCCTTACCAGGGACTTTATATGGTGATACATTGGCCAACTTCAATGAATTTTTCAATGCAATGACCCCGTACGTTGACGCCATTGCCAAGAGCAAGGATAAGAAGCTTTCACCAGCATGGTCAAAAGGTCTGCAGGGTATCATAGATGCCTATGTGGGCAAATGCCCTGAGCAATTCACATATCAGGGCAAGAGCTATACTCCACAGACTTTTGCAGCAAGCCTTGGACTGGATTGGGACGATTATGTAAGTATCACCAGCTACACTCATCATCCAATGTGGAGTCAATTTGCAGTTGAGGTACAAGATAATTGGCGTTGGCCTATGAGCTATAACGTACCTATAGATGACATCTGTAAGATCATCGACTCAGCCATCATGAATGGGTTTACAGTGGCATGGGGTGGTGACGTTTCAGAAGACGGTTTCACTCGCAAGGGACTCGGTATAGCTTACGACGTCAAGAAAGTTCGTTCCATGGCTGGCACTGACACGGACCGTTGGTTTAAATTGTCAAAAGATGAAAAGAAAGAGAAGTTTGATTCTCTTGGTGTAAATGCTCCCGAAGTCATTCCTACACAGCAAATGCGTCAGGAAGCATTCGACAATTGGGAGACGACCGACGATCATGGAATGCATATTTACGGTATCGCTAAGGACCAGAATGGCAAGGAATATTACATGGTAAAGAATTCATGGGGAAAATACGGTGATTATAAAGGAACTTGGTATATGACCAAAAACTTCGTAGCATATAAGACCATGGATTTCATGGTAAACAAAAATAGCATACCTAAAGACATTAGAAAAAAACTCGGCATTTAATTTCCAATGCTCAACCAAATTCAGGTAAAGGATACCAATAAAATATCAGTTGGGCAAAACAAATATAATATTTGAAAGAAAATAGCGACAGTTTCTGCACTTTTTTAACAGAAACTGTCGCTTTATTGTTTTTATTTTGTAACTTTGGGCACGGATATTATGCACACACAGTCTTCATCCGCCTTAAGCTGAAAATAATAAAAACAATATAAATGCATTTTAAATGGAATTATCTACCACCTACATCAGAAGAGAAACAGGCAGCTGACGAGCTGGGTGACAAGTTAGGCATTAGCCCCATACTTGCCCTATTGCTTATCCGACGTAACATAACAACCGAATCTGCCGCAAAACGATTCTTCCGCCCTCAACTGGCCGACCTCATCAATCCTTTTCTTATGAAAGATATGGATGTAGCAGTAGACAGATTGAATGACGCGATGGGACGTAAAGAACGGATTTTGGTCTATGGAGATTATGACGTAGACGGATGCACGGCTGTAGCACTGGTGTACAAGTTTCTGCAACAATTCTATTCCAACATCGGCTATTATATCCCCGACCGCTATGACGAGGGATATGGTGTAAGCAAAAAAGGGATAGACTATGCCAATGAAACTGGTGTAAAACTTATTATTATTCTCGATTGTGGCATTAAGGCTATCGAAGAAATTGCTTATGCCAAAAATCTTGGCATTGATTTTATTATCTGTGACCACCATGTCCCTGATGATGTTATGCCCGATGCTGTAGCTATCCTTAATCCAAAACGGGAAGACGACAGATATCCTTTCAAGCAACTCTGCGGATGCGGGGTTGGATTCAAGTTGATGCAAGCATTTTCCAAAAACAATGGCATCCCGTTCGCACGTCTCATACCCCTACTCGACTTTTGTGCTGTAAGTATCGCTGCAGACATTGTGCCTGTATTAGACGAGAACCGCATTTTGGCTTTCCATGGTATGAAACAACTAAACCAGAATCCAAGTGTCGGACTTAAAGCTATCATCGATATCTGTGGTTTAAGTGGCCGAGAAATATCGATGAGCGATATCGTATTTAAAATTGGACCACGTATCAATGCGTCGGGACGAATGGAAAATGGCAAGGAGAGTGTAGACTTGCTTGTTGAAAAAGACTTTAATACTGCCCTCGGCAAAGCCAAGCACATAAACGAGTACAACGAACAACGAAAAGATATTGACAAACAGATGACTGAAGAGGCCAATCATATTGTATCAAAATTGGAAAGCCAAAAACACCATTCATCTATTGTCTTATATGATGAGAACTGGAAAAAAGGTGTTATCAGTATTGTCGCATCACGTCTGACCGAAATATATTACCGTCCTACCGTTGTACTGACCCGTGATGGAGAATTTGCCACAGGTTCGGCACGCAGTGTAACGGGATTCGACGTATACTCAGCAATAAAGAGTTGCCGTGACCTACTGCTCAACTTCGGCGGTCATACATACGCTGCTGGACTTACTCTGAGATGGGAAGACATGACAATATTCCGCAACCGATTTCAAAAATATGTAGAGGATCATATCCAACCAGAACAGACCGAAGCTGTACTGAATATCGATGCAGCTATCGACTTTAAGGATATCACCAAACGGTTACACAATGACTTAAAACGGTTTGCTCCATTCGGGCCAGGAAACCCAAAACCACTATTCAGCACATTAGATGTATATGACTATGGTACTAGCAAGGTTGTTGGTCGCGAGCAAGAGCATATTAAGTTAGAACTTGTGGATTCCAAATCCAGTACCGTAGTCAATGGTATAGCTTTTGGACAGAGTGCATCAGCTAGATATATCAAATCCAAGCGCAGTTTCGACATAGCATTCACAATAGAAGACAATGTTTTCAAACACACAGCAATACAGTTGCAGATTGAAGACATTCGTCCTGCTGAGGAGGACAGCGATAATAAAACTGCCGAAGAATAAGAAGCTTCAGAAATAATTGAATTCTGATTTGACTATATATAAGAATATTCTGCGACAGTATTGGGGATATCCAGACTTTCGTGGCATACAGCGAGACATTATCGCAAGTATCGGTAGTGGACGTGACACGCTTGGCCTAATGCCAACAGGTGGTGGTAAGTCAATAACATTCCAAGTACCTGCTCTCGCAACAGATGGTGTGTGCATCGTCATCACCCCACTCATTGCGCTGATGAAAGATCAGGTTATGCATTTGCGTAGACAAGGCATTAGCGCGGCTGCAATCTTTTCTGGAATGTCACGTCAGGAAATTGTTGTAGCGCTTGAAAATTGTATTTTCGGAGGCACGAAATTCCTTTATGTATCGCCAGAGCGTTTATCATCCGAACTGTTTCAAGTCAAGCTAAAACATATAAAGGTAAGTTTCATTACAGTGGACGAAGCTCATTGTATCAGCCAGTGGGGATATGATTTCCGTCCTTCATACCTCAGCATAACAGATATTCGCAAATTAAAACCTGGCATTCCTATATTAGCTCTGACAGCCACAGCAACAATAGATGTCGTAGATGACATTCAAGAAAAGCTGGGATTTACAGAGAAGAATGTCTTCCGTATGAGTTTTGAACGTGAGAACTTGACTTACGTTGTACGCACAACCAATGATAAGGAATCAGAACTAATACACATATTGAAATCCATCAGTGGCAGCGCAATTGTCTACGCCCGTAGTCGAAAGCACACAAAAGAAATTGCCCAACTTTTGCAAAAGCATGACCTTAACGCCACCTATTATCATGCGGGCTTGGAACATGCATTAAAAGACCAACGACAGAAAGACTGGCAAAACGACACAACGAGGATTATAGTCGCCACAAATGCTTTCGGTATGGGTATCGACAAACCGGATGTTAGTGTCGTCGTACATATCGATTGTCCAGACTCCATTGAAGCTTATTTCCAAGAGGCAGGTCGTGCAGGTCGAGATGGGCATAAGGCTTACGCGGTGTTACTATATAACAGCAGTGACAAGCGCAAACTCACAAAACGTATCGCCGACAACTTTCCAGAAAAGGAAAGTATTGTGCAGATATACGAACATCTGGCTTACTATTATCAGATAGGCGTGGGAAGCGGTGTTGGATATACATTCGAATTTGACATTGATAAGTTCAGCCGCACTTTCAAACATTTCCCGATACAGGTCAATTCCGCATTACACATACTCGATAGGTCCGGTTATATTGAATATGAAACTGATCCAAACGCCAGTGCAAGACTAATGTTTATGCTTGGCAGAAATGAACTATACAGACTCGACAACACTACACCACACGAAGATGCAGTAATAACATCATTGCTTAGAAATTATGGAGGACTTTTCATTGATTATGTTTATATTGACGAAAGTCTTGTTGCACAACAAGCAGGATTGACAACCCAACAAACTTATATCATACTAAAAGGATTAAGCCAACGCAGAATTCTCCACTTCATCCCGCAACGCAAAACACCTTATATAACATACACCCAACGGCGTGAAGATCCACAACGGGTTATAATACCAGAAGACGTTTATGAGAAACGCAAAGAACAATTCATAAAGCGAATAAACTCAGTAATACTCTATGCTACAAACGATGAAGTTTGCCGTAGCAGACAATTATTGCGTTATTTCGGAGAGAAAAGCACTAAAGACTGTGAACAATGTGACGTTTGTGTAGAACACAATACAGACCAATTGTCTGATAAACGTTTGAATCCTGCAAAACAGAGAATTCTAGATCTTTTAAATGATGGTAAGAGACATCATATTTCAGAGTTGAAGGATATCCAATTACCAAACCGCCAATTGGAAGGTGCTCTTCAATACCTAGTCGACGAAGAGGAAATTTGTGTTGATGGAAGTTTTCTTTACTGCGAGAAATAGCATATTATCAATGTTGTCCGGTAAACTTTAAAAGATCAATAATCATCTCAGACTGCTAATAACTAGGCAGTCTTTTTTGTCTTTTCAAAAGTAAACCCTAATCAAGCAGTGACAGTTCTAATAGAAACATACTTGCTTATAAGTAATTGAATATTTACACAATAGATATTTTGGATAACAAAGAAATGAGCGAAAAATCACAACAGACTTCAGCACTTTCACAACTATTGGGAACTTACCCCCTTGTTTGTAGTCCAAGAAGTTTATTGGACAACAAGAATCATAAGCCCAATGACAAAAAAAAGGAGCACCCCGAAGAATGCTCCCAAAATCTTATAATCGAGAAAAATCAGTTATTTTCAGGACGGAGTTCACGAACTGTCTCTGCAGTACGCCACATTTCCTTTTTACGCATAGCCTCAAGTTCCTTGTTAAGACCTGCACGATAGTCTGCCTTAGAATTACTGTCTATGGAAATCTGAGCCTCATTACCAGTTTTAACAGACAGATATAACCATTCCATAACCGGCTTGATGGCCTCGCGGAAACGAGGAGCCCAATCCAAAGCACCTCGCTGTGCCGTGGTAGAACAGTTTGCGTACATCCAGTCCATGCCCTTTGCTGCAAACAGAGGCATAAGACTCTGTGTCAACTCCTCAACGGTCTCATTGAATGCCTCCGAAGGAGAATGTCCGTGCTCACGCAATACGTCATACTGAGCTTCAAGCAAACCTTCAATAGCACCCATCAGTGAACCACGCTCACCGGTAAGGTCAGATGTAGCCTCACGCTGGAATGTTGTTTTGAACATATAGCCTGCGCCGATACCGATACCAAATGCGATTGTCTTATCCTCAGCCTTACCAGAAGCATCTTGGTAAACGGCATAAGAACAATTCAAGCCACGTCCTTCCTGAAACATTGTGCGGAGAGATGTACCAGAACCTTTAGGAGCAACCATGATAACATCCACATCAGCTGGAGGAACAACATTAGTACGGTCGCTCCAATTGATAGCAAAACCGTGAGAATAATATAATGACTTACCTTTGGTAAGATATTTCTTAATCGTTGGCCAAACAGCAATCTGACCAGCATCGCTCAATAGCATACATACAATAGTACCTTTTTCTGCAGCCTCTTCAATTGAGAATAATGTTTTATCTGGAACCCAACCATCAGCAATAGCCTTGTCATAAGTTTTGCCCTTACGCTGACCAACAATAACGTTGAATCCGTTATCACGCAGGTTACATGCCTGACCTGGACCCTGAATACCATAACCAATCACTGCAATTGTTTCGTTTTTAAGTACCTCACGTGCCTTTTCCAATGAAAACTCTTTACTGGTGACAACAGTCTCAATCGTGCCACCGAAATTCATTTCTGCCATGTTTTTATATTTTTTATGCGGCCTATAACCGACCGCGGGTTTATATATTCCTGCTACTTTTTACTTTCGAGATGCAAAGGTAATGAATTAATACGAAATAACCAAAAATACTATCAATCTTTCATAAATTTAACCATACTTCTACAAATTTCAATGTTTTCTTGGCTATTTTGGGCGACTTTCATTATGCGAATGCAATACACATCATCATTCATCTTTTCACGATAAAAACTCATTTTGTCGCCACAATGGCATTCTGCCACGTATGCAATTTCAAATCTCTTTATTTTATACTCACAATACCATTCGATGGGCCATAAGTCAAGTACATGCTCAATATACTTCACACTGTTGACATGTCCATTCACATCCACATCACTATAATGGGTGTCGATTGTGCACACAAGATCAGCCTCATTATTCATCTTTACACGTGAAGGCTTCTCAATAGGACAGTCCTTGTCTTTTTCCAGATAATTATTTATTTCGCCATCATGGATTTTGAGTATATCTGTAGGCTGGCGCGAATCAGTGTCAATCATCGCCCACACACTACGACCATAACCATAGACCTCATTCGTGTCTTCATCCTGCACCTTGAAATTACGATTGGTAAAGAATCTCATTGCATTCTCGACCCACGTCTCAATAGAGAATCTGGCATATGCCTTCGGCATCTTCTCCATTTCGATGACAAGACGTGAAAGTACCCAAGTCTTATGAATGGGATTCAGATAATTCATGCCAAATCCACGGTCATTACTATGAAAGTCAGCAGCATTAAGCATGTGGTTTCCCAAATGTCCCATAAAAAGACGATTAGAGAAGTCACAATGGAACGGCTCTGCCAAGAACTCGTATTTTCCAACTTTACTCAGCATCTTCATTCTATTTTTTCGCCTGCTCGTCAAGGAAATCACTTATTGGCTCCTCGAAACTTCGCGTTACAGCAATTCGACCGCTACGTGTGTATTGCAGAATACAGCAAAACTCTGTCAACATATGAAAAAGGTCGGCAATGTCCTCTGTCAATCCAGCAAGCAACACTGTACTGTAAATAGGATTTACCTCCATCATACGGGCATCATGCTTACGGATTGTACGAGAAACTTCAGGATTCTCCATCAATACAGGCGTTGATATTTTAAATAGAGCCACCTCATGGATAAAGAGTTCGTCATCAGTGTAATAATCAGCCTTGACTACATCTATTTTCTTCTCTATCTGCTTAGTTATCATCTTTATCTGATCCTCATCACTCCAAGCTGTAATAGTATATTTATGTACATCCTTCAAGCTCGAAGCCGAAACGTTCAGGCTCTCGATATTTACCTGACGACGTGTGAATACAGCAGTAATCTGATTTAGTATACCTGCAATATTCTCTGAGTGTACAAGCAAAGTATATAATTTTTTTTCCTTAACCATTTCTTTAATCAATATTAATTTCCAACATCATTTCATCAACACATTTTCCTGGAGATGTCATAGGCAGCACATTGTCTTCCTCCTTTATGGCACATTCCAATAGATAAGGACCGTCGGTTGCAAGCATCTTTTCAACTTTCGCCTTTAAGTCTTTGCGGTCGATAACCACATCATAGTTAATACCATATCCCTTGCAAATACACTCATATTGAGGATTGAGCATCCTAGTGAACGACTGACGATGACCGAAAAACATATCTTGCCATTGGCGCACGTTACCCAGATAATTATTATTTAATAAAATCATCTTCACAGGTACCTGCTGTTCCATGATTGTGCCAAACTCCTGTATGCTCATCTGCAAGCCACCATCTCCAGTAAATAGACAAACAGTGCGCTCCGGTGTGCCAAATGTTGCACCAACAGCTGCAGGCAGACCGAATCCCATTGTTCCAAGACCACCACTGGTAACGATTGAACGTTTATTCTTGTACTTGAAATAACGGCTTGAGAACATCTGATTTTGACCAACATCATTCACTAACACAGCATCTCCATTGGTGGCTTCTGCCACAACATTTACCACTTCGCCCATGAGCAACGGGCCTTCGATTGGATGTATTGCTGGTTGAATGACTTTCTCGTTCTCCATATCGTAATATTTCTGAAAGGAGTCATGCCACTCACGGTGATTGTTCTTCTTTAGTAAACGCGTGATAGCCGGCAATGATATTTTGCAGTCACCTACCACAGCCACATCCGTCTTTATATTCTTATCAATTTCAGACTTATCAATGTCCAAATGTATCACCTTTGCTTGTTTTGCATAATTTGATGGCAGACCCGTGACACGATCGCTGAATCTCATACCAATGGCAATAAGCACATCACACTCTTGTGTCTTGATGTTTGGAGCGTAGTTGCCATGCATTCCCAACATACCCATGTCAAGAGGGTGTTCTGTGGGCAGAGCCGAAAGTCCCAGCAAGGTACGAGCAGCGGGAATATCCGCTTTCTCCAGAAACTCCAATAACTCATTCTGAGCACCACCGAGTTCTACACCCTGACCGATAAGCGCAAAAGGTTTATCAGCGCCATTTATCAGCTCAGCAGCATCCTCCACAGCCTTGACATTAAGCTTGGGGTATGGATTGTATGAACGAACACAGTCGACATGAATAGGATTCCATTCAGTGGTATGCACCTGTGCATTCTTTGCAAAGTCGAGCACCACAGGACCCGGACGACCACTGCGAGCAATATAGAAAGCACGGCTAATGGCCCATGCCACATCCTCAGCACGACGTATCTGGTAAGCCCACTTTGTAATAGGTTGTGCCACACCCACGAGGTCAACCTCCTGAAAAGCATCTGTACCAAGGGCACCTACACCCACCTGCCCAGCAATAACAACAATTGGTGTAGAATCAAGCATAGCATCAGCCACACCCGTCAAGGTATTTGTAGCTCCAGGCCCGCTGGTTACAATGCACACACCCACCTCACCACTGACTCGGGCAAACCCCTCAGCAGCGTGAGCAGCAGCCTGCTCGTGACGGACCAGAATATGGTCGAACAATTTATTTTCACCTCTTGTGTAGCTGTAAAGAGCATCAAAAACAGGCATGATTGTTCCACCTGGATAACCGAAGATTGTCTTCACACCTTCGTTTTGTAGCGAACGCATCAGCGCCTCCGCTCCTGTAATTACTTCTTTTGCCATTTAAATTAATTCAAAATCATAATGCACAATTCATAATTTTATATGTCTGAATGACAATATATTAATCACTTATTATCCATTAATAAACAAATATTATTTCATCAATAGTCTGTATTCCTTAATCTATAATTCTCACACCGCCCTTGTCTGCCGAGCTTACGCTCTTTGCATAAGCACGTAACGCCTTACTCACAATACGGTTGCGCGTAACAGGCTGTTGTGGACGTGACTCCAATTCTTCATCTGAGAGTTTCACGTTTATTGAACGGTTAGGAATATCTATCTCTATAATATCGCCATCCTTTATCTTACCGATATTACCACCAGCAGCAGCCTCTGGGGAAATGTGGCCGATGCTCAGACCCGATGTACCGCCAGAGAAACGACCGTCTGTAATCAGTGCGCACTCCTTGCCCATATGCATACTCTTAATATATGATGTAGGATAAAGCATCTCCTGCATACCAGGACCACCCTTAGGACCCTCGTGAGTTATTACCACGCAATCGCCCTTCATGACTCTTCCACCAAGGATGCCTTCACATGCAGCCTCTTGGGAGTCAAACACCTTTGCCATGCCTGAATATTTCCATAATGATGGGTCCACACCGGCTGTCTTTACCACGCAACCATCTTGCGCAATGTTTCCAAAGAGCACTGCCAATCCGCCATCCTTGGTGTAAGCATGTTCGAGGTCACGGATACAGCCATTCTCACGATCTATATCCAGACTCTCCCATCGGGTATTCTGAGAACCCATAACTGTTGAGAATTTATTTGCCGGGGCACTGTGATAGATGCGGTCTGCATCTGCGTCAATATTAGCACCGGTAATATCATATTTCTTTATAGCCTCACTGAGCGTCATACCGTCCACTCGCTTTACATCACCATTAATAAGTCCGCCCTTGTAAAGTTCGTTCAATATTCCCATAATTCCGCCAGCACGACCACACTCTTGAACGCTATATTTCTGTGTGTTAGGTGCAAGTTTACAGAGACATGGAACCATACGACTCAACTTGTCGATATCATCCATCTTGAAATTAGCCTCAGCCTCTTGAGCCACTGCCAGCAGATGGAGCACCGTGTTTGTACTGCCACCCATAGCGATATCCAATGTCATTGCATTGAGGAAAGCATCACGAGTTGCAATATTGCGTGGCAACACGCTTTCGTTGCCATCTTCATAATATGCCATAGCGTTCGTCACTATCAGGTGGGCAGCGTCCTTGAAGAGTTGTATACGGTTTTTGTGAGTGGCAAGAATTGTACCGTTACCAGGCAATGAAAGACCGACAGCCTCTGTTAACGAGTTCATAGAGTTGGCTGTGAACATGCCAGAACAACTACCGCATCCCGGACAGGAACAACTCTCTATTTTCTGCATATCCTCATCGCTGACCTCTGGATCAGCGCCTTTTACCATTGCTGTAATCAGATCAGCGTTCTCACCTTTCCAACGACCTGCCTCCATAGGGCCACCAGAGCAGAACACCGTAGGAATATTCAATCTCATTGATGCCATAAGCATACCGGGAGTTATTTTATCGCAATTGGAAATGCAAATCATCGCATCTGCCTTATGGGCATTGACCATATATTCCACAGAATCGGCAATAATATCACGGGATGGTAGTGAATAGAGCATACCGTCATGTCCCATGGCGATACCGTCATCAATGGCAATAGTATTAAATTCGGCAGCATAGCATCCCATGCTCTCTATCTCCTTCTTTACTATCTGTCCGATCTCGTGCAGATGAGTGTGACCAGGTACGAACTGAGTGAACGAGTTTACAATAGCAATAATCGGTTTCCCAAACTGTTCCTGTTTCATACCCGTGGCAACCCAGAGTGCTCTAGCTCCTGCCATTTTTCTGCCTTCAGTGCAAACGGCACTTCTCAACTGATGTTTCATATTTTGATTGTTTTTTAAGAAGAAGATGAAAAGTGCAGTTAGTTATTAAGCTTTTCATACCTTCATTTTTCTTCTTTTTATCCGATTTTTAAAATTTAGCGCAAAGATACTCAGTTTTTACGTAATAACCAACACATTTTCTTTTATTTTTCTCAAATAGTCAAAAATCGTAACATATATCAATAAAAATGTTTTAATTTGTAACTTTAATATCACAAATACAACATATTTGTGCATTATAATATAAGTTTTGATACCAATTCGGATATAAAACGTTAACCTACATATATAACAAAACTTATTGCCATCCCGAAAAATGCAAATAACACTTCAGTATTATCTACATTTTTATAAAAAATAATTGATTTTCCATTGGAAAATTGTTATATCGGAAAGAATTGTGTATATTTGCAACCGAAAACGACAAAAATACATAAAACGAAATAGTTAATGATATGAAACATATTATTATTGGTGGTGTAGCAGGTGGCGCAACAGCTGCAGCCAGAATACGCAGGGCGGATGAATCTGCAGAAATAATAATGCTAGAGAAGGGAAAATATATATCTTATGCCAATTGCGGATTACCTTATTATATTGGTGGAACGATAGAGAAACGAGAAAAGCTCTTTGTCCAAACCCCCGAAACATTCGGCAAAAGATTCATGGTAGATGTGAGAGTAGAGAACGAAGTTATGGAAATTGATCCACAACTTAATGCCATCACCATAAAAGACGCAAATGGCAAACTTTATAATGAGACTTATGACAAGCTGTTGCTTTCCCCCGGTGCCAACGCCGTACGTCCACCATTTCCAGGCATCGACAGTCAAGGTATCTTCACTTTGCGCAATGTCGATGATACCGACAATATCAAGAATTTCATTAATAGTCACAAGATTCGCGATGCCGTAGTCGTAGGTGGTGGATTCATTGGCCTGGAAATGGCAGACAACCTGCATCATACCGGCGCACACGTATCTATTGTCGAGATGGGCAATCAGGTTATGGCGCCAGTAGATTTTTCGATAGCATCTTACGTCCATCAGCATCTATTACAAAAAGGTGTATCTCTAAAGCTGCAAAAAGGCGTAGATCGTTTCGTACAAAAAGGCGAAAGAATAGAAGTGTTCTTCAATAGCGGTGAAAGCATTATCACGGACATGGTTATTCTGTCCATAGGTGTGCATCCGGATACTTCACTTGCCAGGAAAGCAGGTATCAAGATTGGTGAGACTGGAGGAATATGGGTAAATGAATATTTGGAAACGTCAGCCAAAGACGTGTACGCAGTCGGAGATGCAATAGAATTTCCGCATCCACTCACAGGTAAACCTTATCTTAACCTTTTGGCAAATCCAGCCAACAGACAGGGTCGCATCGTTGCTGATAATATGGTATTTGGCAACACCACAGAATATGAAGGGGCGATAGGCACATCCATTGCAAAAGTCTTCGACATGACCGTTGCATCTACAGGACTAGCTGCGAAAAAATTGAAACAGATGGGTATAGAATATATCAGTTCAACCACCCACAGCGGGTCTCATGCCGGTTACTATCCCGATGCTCTTATGATCACGATTAAGTTGACATTTGACCCTAATAACGGTAAGCTTTATGGTGCCCAGGCCGTCGGCTATGACGGTGTAGACAAGCGCATCGACGAGATTGCCATACTAATAAAAAAAGGTGGTACCATCAGCGACCTGATGAAGACCGAGCATGCTTATGCGCCACCGTTCTCTTCTGCCAAAGACCCGATTGCAATTGCCGCATATACCGCCAACAACATCATTAACGGCACAATGCCAATAGTGCTTTGGAGAGACATTGCAGACATAAATCCCGAGGAGACATTTTTGTTAGATGTGCGCACTGCAGCTGAATTTTCGTTTGGCACAATCAAGGGTGCGACAAACATTCCTCTTGATGAATTGCGTGAACGCATCGATGAATTGCCACACGACAAACAGATAATAATATTCTGCGCTGTAGGTTTGCGTGGTTATCTGGCACAAAGAATTCTCATGGGACATGGTTTCGAAAACGTAAAGAATCTTTCTGGCGGTTATCAGACATATTCTACCGCTACCGCACCACTTACAAATATTATTTCCGAAATGAAACAAGAAAGCAATATAAATATTGACACACAGACCATCGACTACGACAATAAGACGGTCAAGATAAACGCTTGTGGACTACAATGTCCGGGACCGGTTATGAAATTAAAACAAGCTATCGACTCTGTCAGCAAGGGTGAACGTGTGGAAATAATGGCTACCGATGCAGGATTTGCGCGTGATGCTCAAGCATGGTGCAACACCACAGGTAATAAGATGATTTCAAATATTGAAGAACGTGGTAAATACACTGTGATGATAGAGAAGTGCGCACCAAAAGCATGTACAATATCAACCTCTTGCGACGGCAAGGCAAAGACATTAATAATGTTTAGCGATGATCTAGACAAGGCTCTCGCGACATTCATTCTTGCCAATGGTGCCGCTGCGACAGGTCAAAAAACCACTATTTTTTTCACATTCTGGGGACTGAACGTAATCAAAAAGGTATCGAAGCCAAAAGTGAAGAAAGACATCTTCGGACGTATGTTCGACATGATGCTCCCCACCCACTCTCTTAAACTACATCTCTCCAAAATGAGTATGTTTGGCATTGGCGACAAGATGATGCGCCATATAATGAAAATTAAAAGCATTGAGTCACTCGAAAACCTGCGCCAACAGGCATTAGACAATGGTGTAGAATTCATTGCCTGCCAGATGTCAATGGATGTGATGGGAGTGAAACGTGAGGAATTACTAGATGAAGTAACCGTGGGTGGTGTAGCCACATACATGGAACGTGCCGACCAGGCAAACATGAACCTGTTTATATAAATGATTATGATTCAAGAACTTTGCAAAATACGTGACATACAGCACGCAATAAATCGTTACGAATTTGATTTTGAAAAACTGCACGGCATCAGCCTTAACGAAGGCATGGTGCTGTGCAGCCTCTCCAATGCAGACCGTCTTTCTTCAGGCGAACTTGGAGAACTTTTAGGTCTTACTCCTTCCAACACCTCAAAAGTGATTGCATCTGTGGAAAAGAAGAAATTAATAAAACGGATGTTGGGCAAGACGGACAAACGCCAAATGTATTTCCACATCTCAGACAAGGGAAAAGAGTATCTCGAAAGTATCAAATGCGGTGAGTTGGATTTACCTGAAGCGCTGAAGGATATTATTTAGCCTATATTCCACACTTGGTACATTGTAATATACAGGAATAATTATCGAACACATGAAATGTGTTATTAATAACCAATGTGTTACTCTTATTATTTTGTAAATTTTTATTCATCAAAAAGTATATCACTTGCTACTTGAATCCAGCTTTGGTTTTTGTCAAACCGGAAATTGAAAAACCGGAAAGGGAACATTAATACGTGGAAAATATGCTCCAATTTAGTGATTTACGTCTTCCAGAGATGCAACTAATGGCTACTTGAGCCGCCATTAACCGTTACTTGCAATGCATCTAATGGTTAGCTGACGACCCAAAAGGGATCAATTTTAACACATTTAGGGTCTGACATTTTGCCTGAAAATATTAACAACCTGAATATCAGCACATTGCAATATAGCTCCAGAATCGCGTATTTGCGACCGAGGGGAAACTTTTTTGAAATAAGGCCTACATTTTGAGGGTTGTTGTAAACTTTTCGGACTCAAAAAACGAGCAAATGAAGGCTATCCCCAAAAGTAGAGACGTAACGCTATCCTCTACTCATAAGTAAAGTCATGGTTTATCAGATGAGCCCACAAACCATTGACAAGATTTATTAGTTGAGGCATACAAAAAGTCCTTAAGCATATGCTTAAGGACTTTTCTAAACTTTTAAGATGTTTGCGGAGAGAGAGGGATTCGAACCCCCGGTACCTCGCGGTACGGTAGTTTTCAA
>OBMA010000274.1_pt1 | contig 29320 bp, 19 predicted proteins | sample 1539141 | NCBI WGS metagenome assembly OBMA01 (sample SAMEA3991484, study PRJEB22521) | metagenome | biome: anthropogenic terrestrial biome; feature: sewage plant; material: raw primary sludge | place: Sweden | collected 2012-09-26
CCGCCGATAACAGCGCATGTGAAAGGTTCAATATTATTTTTTGTCATAAGAGATGCGACGGTAAAGAATATCGCTACGGGAATAGTGACTGTGCTGAGCTGTCCATCGATTCCATCCGTAAAATTTGTTCCGTTCACTGTTCCCAAAACAGCGATGATAAGGATCACATAATTTCCCCATCCAAGATCAAGATAATGCCCGTTCATGAACGGAATCTTCATTGCAAGGCTCATCCCGTCTCTCTGCATGAGCACTATCGTAAATACTACGGTAAATAAAGTCTGAAGTGCAAGCTTCTGCCATGCCCTTAATCCCATCGAGCGTTTCAGCACAACCTTTATGAAATCATCGATAAATCCTATAAGACCAAATCCAAATGTAAGTATCATGACCGGTATGATCTCGGGATATCTTTTCCCATAGATAAGTGTGACGACCAGTATCCCTGCAAGAAAAAATATTCCACCCATTGTTGCTGTGCCAGTCTTCTTGAGATGACTTGACGGTCCGTCTGTTCTTTCTGTCTGACTTATCTTAAGACGCTGAAGTGCCGGAAGCATAAGTTTCCCTACTATAAATGTCACTGCAAATGAGATGAGCACTGAAAACAGCATATCCGTTCCTATTTGACCAAATATCATTGAATATTTCCTCGTCTTTCTCTATAGCCTAATTTGCATTATCAGCGCCTGCGGCTGAATCTTTTCCACTCTGTGATGCACTGCCATCTGATCCGCCGGACGGAGTAGTCTGTACCTTGCCATTCTCATCTTCTGACGGAAGTACACTGACTCCGATAGATGCTCCTGTATTAGGATCTATATAACCGCCGGTATTGGGATCAATTGCATATCCTGTTGCCGCATCGATTGGATATGTCTTCCATATCTCCTCGTCTTCTGCTGCACCGTCTTGCCCTGCCTGACCTTCCTGATCTGAAGTCTTATCTGCACTTTGATCTGCATTCTGAGCATCACTCTTGTCTGCACTTTGATCCGCATTCTGATCATCGCTCTTATTTACACTCTGATCGCCGCTTTGATCCGCCGACTGTCCGCTATCATCACCACTGCTGTTCCCGCTTACTGTCGCAGTATCACTGCCGTTCTGATATACCGCTGTGATATCAGCCGCAGCAAGTTCTGCTTTTTCATCGTCGGAAAGTGGCTCCGTCATATATATATGCTCATAAGGCAGCATCTCTGTAAGAATGGATCTTACTATCTTAGTCGCATATTTTGCATCATCCTGTGCTACGGAATTTGGTCTGTCAACTACAACATAGATCGCATATTTTGGATCATCAGCGGGAGCATATCCCATAAATGATACAACATACTGTCCGTTTCCACGTGGAAGTGTCTCGGCTGTTCCGGTCTTACCGCCTATCATGTACCCGGCAGGTCTTGCTGTCTTACCTGTTCCATGTTCACCTGTGACTACCTGATTACAGTATGTTATGATCTTTTTGCTCGTTGAAGATGATATTGTCTGTTTAAGTACACGTGGTTCAACATTCTGTATCGTAGCACCGTCAGAACTTACTATCTTGCTCACAACATGCGGTTCATAATAATCTCCGCCGTTTATAAGCGAACAGAATCCGGTTATCGTCTGAATCATCGTAACATTGAAGCCCTGTCCGAATGAGTTCGTTGCAAGTTCTGTAAGTCCCATATTATCCGCATCGTAAACAAGATTAGCTGTCCGTGATTCTCCTGCGAGATCGATATTTGTCTTATATCCGAATCCAAAGTTGCCCTGATAACGGATAAACTCGTCTTTTCCTGTCGCAAACGCAATCTGCATCAGGCAGACATTGCATGATCTTTCGATTGCCTCTCCAACTGACAGCACTCCGTCACCGTTTCTGTTATGGCAATATATTGGCCATCCACCGACATCCAGATGTCCTTCACAGTCATATGTCTCATTTCCCGTGATCGAACCTGAATCAAGTGCTGCCGCTACTGTAAACGGCTTGGCTACAGAACCCGGCTCGTATGATGAAGATATACACTGATTTTTCCATAATGAATTCAGATTCTGATAGAGTGTATCATCATCCATCTGATCTATGCTGTCCTTAGTCACATACAGAGGTGCGATGTATCCTGCGCCTTTATTATCTGTGCCTGAAGCCGCATCGCCATCTGTCGTATCGCTCTTTTCCGTAGTATCGCTGCTTTTTTCTGCATCGCTGTTATCCGCAGTTTTGTCCGCATTTGCGCCATCGCTGTTTGAACCATCTGAATTATCTGCATTCTGGTCTTTTGTATCAGTGCTTTCGTCCGTGCCTGTCGAAGATACGATCTTATTTATCTCGGTTGTCCCATCAGTCTTGTTACCTGCTGAATCAACTTCTCTTGCGCCTATAAGTGCTTCTGTGTTTCGTGGTTCATTCAAATTAAATGTCGGATAGTCCGCCATTGCGATAACATCGCCGGAATTGACTTCCATTATTATGCATCCCACATGTTCCGCACCGTTGCCATCATGAACCGCCCCTGCGTATTCATCATTAAATTCTTTCAGCTTATCTTCAACTATGCTCTGAACATTGCTATCGATCGTAGTTATAAGGCTGTCTCCATCCTCTGCCGGTATCGTTGTTCGTTCCAGATCCGAATCGGAGTTCATATAGCCGTATTCACGCCCATTAGTTCCGTTAAGTGTATCATTATAATATTCTTCAAGTCCGGAAGTTCCCACGTTATCAGATGTTGTAAATCCTATCACAGAAGCTGCGAGTGAATCATTGGGATATTTTCTCTGATACTGCTCTTCGAGCCAGATTCCTTTGACATTAGGATTTTTTTCAGAATCATCCGTAAGATCCTGGAATTTTTTCACCTGATCATAGGTCTTTTTCTTCGCTAGAATATAATATCTTGAAGACGGATGCTCCTTGATATATGTGCTTATCTTATCTGGATCAATTCCAAGCGCTGACTTTGCGGCACTTAGCGTCGGTTTCAGATACTTTTCATCGCTGAGTAAAAGATAGCTGTCCAGGATCACGTTATAGACTTTATCGCTGCATGATAAGACAAGTCCGTTAGAATCATAGATATTGCCACGCCTGTACGGAATTGTCACCGAGTCATATGTCTGTTGTGAAAGCACCTGCTTTTTATAGGCTTCTCCATTCTCATGAGCGATCTTGTAGAGCCTTATCACTAAACATACGAAAGCCGCCAGTATTATAAAGAATAATACCAGCAGCTTTTTCTGCATTCTTATCGTAAACTTTTTGGGTTTTTCTGATTTATTCAAAAGACTCTCCCGGATATCATTTCTTTTGTTCGGGGATATCTGCGACCTGTCTCACATAATCGCTTTTCTCTGTGGAAAATGTCTCGACCTGTCCTTCACTTGCATACTTCATCCCTAATTCGCCAATGGCAACCTTCTTTACATTCTTAAGGTCAACATTACTGTTAATTCTACTATATTTCTCATCATTTTCAAGTTTAATATCATTTAGCTGATTTTCAAGTGATGAAATGTTACGTGTTCTCGCACTTATCTGAGCCTGAAGGCTTATATAAGAAATAAGCACAAAGCATGTGATCGTAATGGCTGCCATAAGAAAAAGGACATATCCTGTGCTCATTCTCCTTGCATTTTCGCGATTTCTTCTTACTGCAACATTTCTGCGTCTACGTTCGGGTTCGACCGGGAGATATTCTGGCTCAAGAGCCTCACTTCCATATATGTATGAAATTTGTCTTCCCTGACTTTTTTTCATCTGTTGCCTCCCTCTGACTGTTCATTCTCATTTCTCTCAAATACACGTAGTTTTGCGCTCTTTGATCTTGGATTGTCTTCCATTTCCTCTTCACTGGGTATGATAGGTTTTCTTGTGATCACACGTCCCAGCGATTTCTTTCCACATACACATACCGGAAAATCAGGTGGACATGTGCATGGATTTTCATTTCTTCTGAATGCTGTCTTTACTATTCTGTCTTCAAGTGACTGAAAAGTTATAATACAGAATCTTCCGCCCGGTGTGAGCATCTTTATCATCGTATCAATTGAATCTTTCAGCACATCCAGTTCATGATTGCACGCGATTCTGAGTGCCTGATATGTCTGTTTTGATGGATGTCCACCTTTTTCTCTTATTTTCGCCGGTATTGATGCTTTTATGATTTCGTTGAGCTGGCCGGTTGTCTCTATTGGTTCATTCTTTCTATATTCGACTATGTGCTTTGCAATATTCTGTGCGAACTTTTCTTCGCCATAATCCCTTATGATATGAAAGATATCTGATTCTGAATATTCGTTAACGATCTCTTTCGCCGTGAGTTCCTGTCTTGTATCCATTCTCATATCCAGTGGTGCATCTGTTCTATATGAAAAGCCTCTATCACCATTGTCGAACTGGTATGATGAAACGCCAAGATCTAAAAGGATTCCATCTATTTTATCTACATTTCGTGCCTTAAGATCACTGTAAGCATTTACGTAATTGTCTCTTATGATCGTGACCCTGTTTTCAAATTCTTTAAGTCTTTCTGATGCGGCCTCTATAGCATCGCCATCCTGATCTGTGCCATACAGATGTCCATTTCCCGTAAGTCTTGATGCTATCTCGAATGAATGTCCCCCTCCGCCGATCGTTCCGTCAAGATATATGCCTTCGGGTCTGATATTCAGATTTTCAATTGTCTCCTCAAGGAGTACCGATTTATGTCTGAATTCCATACCCGCTGTTATCTCCATTCCTGTTTTGTTCATATCTTTATCTGTGTTGCTGTCTGCTGCCCTGTATATTCGTTATATTGTATCTGCTGCCCTGTATATTCGCTATATTATATGAATTTTCTTAATATATTTCAGATGCTCAGTCCCAGCTTTTCAAGCTGTTCTGCAACATCATCCATATCATCGTAAGTTGATTCCTGATCAAATCTTTCTTTGCTCCAGATCTCGACTCTTCCTGCCATTCCTATAAGTACGACATCTTTGCCAAGAGCTGCATATTCTCTAAGTGGAACCGGAAGAAGTATTCTTCCCTGTTTATCAACTTCTACTTCATTTGCTCCTGATTGAAAAAATCTCACAAACTTTCTTGCTTCTTTGTTCATGAGTGGCAATGACTGAAGCTTTGTTTCGAACTCTTCCCATGATTTCTTGTCATAAACAAACAGGCATCCATCGAGTCCCTTGGTAACGACAAAAACATCACCGAGTGCCTCACGGAATTTCGCGGGTACTATCAATCTACCCTTACCATCGATTGTATGATTGTACTCTCCCATGAACATATCGATCGCCGTCGTTTCTACCACTTTCAACCACTTTGTTACCACTTCCCACCACTTTTGATATAAATATAACTCATTTTCGGGTGATATGCAATAGATTACGTTCATTTTTCGTAAGAAATTCTTAAGAATCTTAAGAAATAATTCTTGTGTCACTACAAATTGAAAAGTGCGTTCAGGAGCCGGTAATCTCTCGCCATGAATGCACTTACGACTGGGCTTACGACTAGGCTTACGACTAGGTTGGCGACTGGGCTCACGACTAGTTTGGCGACTGGGTTGACGACTAAGCTTACGACTAGGTTGACGTCTGGGTTGACGACTTACTGTGATTAAGAAGACTGGCGGAAACGATGTTTTACCTACAGAACGATAAAAGAGAATAAAATGTTGGTAAAAAAAATGAATTTGGCAATGTGATGGTTCATTGGATCTATGTGGGAATGAGAGTTTTACCGACAGAATGAAGTATTTTAAGTGATTGTAGGTAAAGAATCTAAAAAAAACAATAATCGGTTTATGAGATAAAATAGAATTGTACCTACAGATAGATTAAAGAAAGCAAGTTGTAGGTAAGGTCGGCGTTCCGCGTTGAATGAAATCATTTTCTGACTTATGAGATGAAGATATTTTACCGACAGAAAGCTAAGAATACATAATCTGTAGGTAGGGCGGCGAAACCGCAGCTAAAAACCTAAACAAATGGATGATCACTACATGCTAAAAGTGCATTCAGGAGCACTAAATCTCTCGCCCTGAATGCACTTGCGTTGTAATTCTGTGACACTGCGGATTGCTGCGCTTCTCGCTTCGTTCATGTGTGCTTTGCACACATTGCTTTCGCAATCTTCTGGATTTACGTTTTTTGTGACACTGCGGATTGCTGCGCAAGTCGCTGCTTCCTCGTGTCTATGCGGCTCTCAAAGTCATCCTTATGCATGCAAGCATGCATCGGATGGACTTTTCGAGCCTGGTGTCACACGTTGAATCTAAACAGTATTATGTCTCCGTCCTGTACGACGTATTCTTTTCCTTCCATCCTAACAAGACCTTTATCTCTTGCTGCGGCATAGGAGCCTTGCTCCATGAGATCTTTGTACGTTACTACTTCGGCTTTGATGAATCCTCGTTCAAAATCAGTATGAATCTTACCCGCGGCCTGCGGTGCCTTTGTGCCCTGCTTTATAGTCCATGCACGTGTCTCATCCGCTCCTGACGTAAGGAAACTGATAAGTCCGAGCAGCTTGTAGCTGGCTGCGATAAGCTTCTCAAGTCCGGATTCCTTTATGCCAAGTGCATCAAGATAATCTGCTTTCTCGTCATCGCTAAGCTCAGATATCTCTTCTTCTATCTTTGCACAGATGACATATACTTCGCTGTCATGTTCAGCTGCATAAGCCCTTACTGCCTGTACACCCTTATTCTCAGCACCATCATCTGCAAGTTCATCTTCTTTTACATTTGCAGCATATATAACAGGCTTTGATGTAAGAAGATCATAGCTGTCAAAAAGCGCCTTCTCATCATCGTCTTCTATCTCCATAGTGCTTGCAAGCTTTCCGGCTTCAAGATGGGCTTTGATCCTGTTAAGAAGATCAAGTTCCTTGCCCAGTTCCTTGTCCATTCTTGCACCCTTTGCAACTTTTGAGATACGGCGTTCAAGAACATCCAGGTCAGAAAAGATTAGTTCAACGTTGATCGTATCGATATCGCGAAGCGGATCGATAGAACCGTCAACATGAATGATATTCGAATCCTCGAAGCATCTTACAACATGAACGATAGCATCAACTTCACGAATATAGCTAAGAAACTGGTTGCCAAGACCTTCACCTTTTGATGCTCCCTTTACAAGTCCCGCGATATCAACGAATTCAATAGTCGCCGGTGTTGTCTTCTTTGAAGTGTACATCTCTGAAAGCTTGATAAGTCTTTCATCCGGTACTGTAACGATCCCGACATTCGGATCTATCGTGCAGAACGGATAGTTCGCTGCTTCTGCGCCAGCTTTAGTAAGTGAATTGAAAAGTGTGCTCTTTCCTACATTCGGTAATCCAACGATTCCCAGTTTCATCTCATTTTCTCCTTAAAATATAGATTTGAGTATCTATGCTACAATCTGCGATCTGATAAACAATGCAAATCCTGTGATATTGCTTCACTTATACCGTTTTATACTTTTAAGTTCGTCATATAGCTGCCTGTAATTATCATATCTTACGCGGCTTATCAGCCCATCCTCGACTGCTTTCTTGACTGCGCAGTCCGGCTCATTCACGTGAGCACATCCCCTGAATCTGCATGATAATGCATAATCCGAAAACTCAGGATAATACGATGTAAGTTCTTCTTTGGTGATATCGGAAACATCAAGCGAGGTAAATCCCGGCGTATCTATAATGTAAGTATCATCTCCAAGCGCAAATATCTCAGAATGTCTTGTCGTATTCTTTCCACGTTCTATCTTCCTGCTAAGCTCACCCGTCTCCATTTCGGCCTGTGGGCAAAGTCTGTTGATCACCGAAGATTTTCCGACACCGCTAGGTCCCGCGACAGTTGATGTACGACCCTTCAGTATACCTTTTAATTCATCAAATCCTTCACCATTGTTTGCACTCAGATATAGAACCTGATATCCGCATGTTCCATACGCAGCTTTCAGTTTATCAAGAAGCTCACGGCTTGCGATATCTTCTTTGTTAAAACATATGATGCACGGCAGTGACTGCCGTTCCATCCTTATCAGGAACCTGTCAATAAGACCAAAACTTGGATCAGGATATCTTACTGCAAATATCAGGACAGCCTGATCGACATTTGCGACAGCCGGTCTTATAAGCGTATTTTTTCGCGGAAGTATGTCCGTGACATTTCCCTTATGAAGCTTCTCATCAATGATCTCTATACGCGCGTTATCTCCAACGAGTGGTTTTACATGATCCTTTCGAAAGATACCTTTTGCACGACATTCATATATAATGCCCTGCTCCGCTACATATACGTAATAGAAACCTGAAATTCCCTTGATTATCTTTCCATCCATATGGTTAATTTGTTTCCTGCGTGAAGGTGACTGGTCTTGTCACTTTCTTCGTTGATTGACTTCCATCATCTGCTGTGACGTCAAATACCATAGTTATCACGCCGTTAGGTGATGTGATTCCGGTAATACTCGGAAGCGTCAACGGGAAAGTATCTGTCGCACTGTTATAAAGCTGCGTTCCATCAGCAGCTGTAAGCATGACCGTAACCTTAAGTCCTGACTGATATGAAGCATCCTCTGTAGGAGCCTCCACACTTCCCGAATAACTGTATGTTACCGCTTTAGCGCCCGTGCTTACTTTAAGATCAATAACTGTACCCTTATCAACATATGTACCAACCTGATAGCTTTGTGCGCATACAAGTCCCTTAAGTGAATTATCATCATTGCTGACTTCTGTTACATTTCCAAGTGTGAGCCCGGCTTCTGTAAGTTTGACCATTGCGTCTTCTTCAGTACTTCCGATCACATTCGGAACCTTGATCTTCGAAGCTTCCTCACCGGAACTTACTGTTATCGTTATCTCACTTCCCGCTGGAGCGCTTCCGCCTCCTGCCGGAGACTGTGATGATACACATCCCGCTTTTACACCGGTCGAATCACTTGAACTTATGACTGTTACTGTAAAGCCTTTCTGCTCAAGTGTTGATTTTGCTTCTGCCTGAGTTTTGCCCGTTACATCCGGTATGCTCGTTCCATCAGCTCCCTCACTCACATACAGCTTTATCGTACTTCCCGTAGCGACCTTTGTTCCTGCTTTTGGATCAGTCTTCAGTACTATGCCAGCCTCTTTATCACTTTCAGAGTACTCGATTTCCGGAGTAAGACCTTCATCTATAAGTGTTTTCTTTGCATCATCCGCTTTTTTACCTGCAAGATCATCAATAACGACTGCAGTCTCTCCTGATGCAAGCGATATATCACTATCTCCGCCATTTTGTCCAAATATGCCAAATGCCTTACCAACAAAAAATACTACAAGCAGTCCAAGTCCGACCGCTGCAATGATCGCTGCGATCGTTTTTGCATGTTCTTTTCTCGGACTGTAATCATAATCATCTTCTGGCTCATCAGGATAATCATCTTCATAGTCATCACGATACCTTCGTCTGTCTTCGCGAAGACGCATGGTATCTGTGTTGGATTCCGTATTTACAGACTGACGTGTGATATGATCAAGATCCTCATCAGATACTGCTCTCGTAGGTCCACAGTTATCATCTGTTATAGTCTTTACAAAGCTTCCATTTGGACTTATCAGTGACTGTTTCAGATCTGCTATAAGCTCACCGACATTCTGATACCTGCGATCCGGACTCTTCTGGCAGCATTTCTCAACTATCTGTTCTACGCTGTCGGTTATATCCGGAACTATATCCCGCATAGAAGGAAGTTCTTCCTGTATATGCTTTATCGCAATTGCTACTGTAGTGTCTCCGTTAAATGGAACTCGACCCGTAAGCATCTCAAACATAGTGATACCAAGTGAATATATATCGCTCCTTGCATCACTGTATCCGCCTCTTGCCTGCTCCGGCGACGTGTAATGTACTGATCCCATTACGTTCGAGGAAATAGTATTGCTCGTCGCAGCCTTGGCTATTCCGAAATCTGTGACCTTTACCTTTCCTTCACGGGAAATGATAATATTCTGCGGTTTTATATCTCTATGGATTATCCCCGCATTATGAGCAGCTTCTATTCCCATTGAGACCTGAATAGCGATGCTGACCGCTTCATTTACAGAAAGTCTTGATTTCTTTTCGATATATTTTTTGAGAGTGATTCCCTCAACAAGCTCCATGATAATGTAATAGATGCCATTCTCTGAGCCAACATCATATACATTAACGATATTAGGATGCATAAGACCTGCTGCGGCCTTTGCTTCAACCTTGAATTTTGACACAAAAGTAGCGTTCTCGCTGAATTCCTGTTTTAATACTTTAACAGCAACACAACGATCGAGCGTGTTATCTTTTGCTTTGTATACATCCGACATTCCGCCGGTACCGATCTTTTCGATGATCTCATATCTGTCATCGATGATCATGCCGATCTTAATCATGTTCTACCTCATCTGAAAACGGGTCAATCACTATAACAGAGACATTATCACTTCCACCATTCCTGTTGGCTTCGGCGATAAGCTTTCCGGCTTTTTCTTGAACTGAGCCATCACCCCTCAGAATATGCTTTATCATGTCATCTTCTACCATATTTGTAAGACCATCAGTGCATATCAGCACCACATCCCCGGGTTGCAGTGCGACATGAAAGAAATCAGCATTCACTGTTCTGCATGCACCAACGGCTCTCGTTATCTTGTTCTTATCCGGATGATTTCTCGCAGATGCTCTGTCTATCACTCCACGTTTGATCATCTCTTCCACAAATGAATGATCTACTGTGATCTGACTTATCGACTGACCCACAACATACAGTCTGCTGTCACCTACATTTGCGACATGAAGACTGCTCCCGCAGACTGTGGCAGCGACAACTGTCGTTCCCATACCCTCGAGAGTGCTATCCATCTTCGCCCGTTCTCTTATAGACACATTTGCTATGCTTATGGCTCTGTCAAAGATATCATCTGGATTTGCTGTATCATCCTGCGTATCCTCACAATATCTTTCTATCTCTCTGACAACGGTCTCAACCGTGACTTTTGACGCAGTATCGCCACCGTTCTGTCCGCCCATTCCATCCGCAACGACATAAACATTCGGAAGATTACCGACTGCCACATCAGACGCAAATATATAATCCTGGTTGATCGGTCTCTTACGACCGATGTCTGTTATGGCATAAGACCTTAACAAGATGTTTCCTCCATTCGGCGTCTTCTTAGCTGACCACAGGCGCCATCGATATCTCTGCCCATTTCCCTTCTAATAGTAGCAGAAATCCCTTTTTTTTCAAGTCGGTATTTGAATGACTCTGCTGCAGCCCGCGTCGGCTGTACAAAATCCCGCTCTTTTATCGGGTTCACAGGAATCAGATTCACGTGTGCCATTACCCCGTCCGCAAGCCTTGCAAGCGCGTCTGAATCCTCTTTTGAATCATTCACGCCCGCGATAAGACTATACTCAAACGTGATCCTGCGCCCCGTCACATCAAAATAATTTCTGCACACATCCATAAGTTCCGCGATACTGTATCTCTCCGCGACAGGCATAATCGTCCGCCGCTTCTCATCATTCACCGCGTGAAGCGACAGTGCCAGTGTTATCGCAAGATTTTCATTTGCCAGATCATACATCTTCGGAACGATACCACATGTTGAGACAGTCACATTCCTCTGACTTATATTAAGCCCGTTCTCATCCGTCAGCATCCTTATAAATCTGACAACATTGTCATAATTATCCATCGGCTCGCCGGTTCCCATCACGACAACGTGTGAGACACGCTCACCTGTATCACGGGAAATAGAATATATCTGATCCAGTATCTCGCCAGGAATAAGGTTTCTTGACCAGCCGTCCAGAGTCGATGCGCAGAATCTGCACCCCATCTTACAGCCGACCTGTGACGAAACGCATACGCTATTGCCAAAATCATATCTCATGAACACACTCTCAACAAGGCTTCCGTCGGCACATTTAAAAAGGTACTTCCTTGTCCCGTCGATCTGTGACTCCTGCATTCTTTCGATCTCAAGCGCGGTAAATAAAAAGTTCTCCCTGCATTTCTCCCTGAGATCCTTTGGGATATTCGTCATCTCATCAAGACTTCTGACAAGATGAACATGCATCCACTCATACATCTGCTTTGCACGATAAGCCGGAAATCCCATTTCTTTTATCTTGTCTGTCAGCTCGTCAAACGAGAGCGACCTCAAATCTTCCATATGTATCCTTCTATTCTAAAAGTGCTATCTGTTATCTCTATCTGTGTCTCTATCTGTGTCTCTATCTGTGTCTCTATCTGTGTCTCTTATTACTTGTTCATGGATTTTCGGAACTTCGCTATAAAAAATCCATCCGTCTTCTGAATCCCCGGGAGAAGCTGCAGGCAGCCCTTTTCAGCCATCTTCAAAGAATCATCATCAAGATCCGACTTAAGCGCATCAGAAAGTCTGTCAAGAATAGAGACCTGATCCATTCCAAGTTCCGCAGCGATCCTTTCAGCCATCTTCACATTCTCATCCGGTGATATCGTGCATGTGCTGTAGATAAATGTTCCGCCCGGTTTCACGTATCTGCATACGTTCGACACTATCTTCCACTGAAGTTCCGTGAGCACCTTGATGCTCTCTCTCGTTACATGGTATTTTATATCCGGCTTTCTTCCCGCAACGCCTAGTCCCGAGCATGGTACATCGGCAAATACGATATCCGCGCTGTTTTCAAATTCCGGTATAAATTCACACGCATCGCAGACCTTGACATCCATGTTTTTTATCCCAAGACGAATCATATTCTCATTTATCCGCTCGGCACGATCAGCACTTATATCGCATGCCGTGATATGGCTTTTATCTGTCGTCATACAGTTTTCAGCATCATTCATTTTACCTGCACTCTGACAAGCATCTACATGACTGTCTGCACTCTGACAAGCGTCTGCCAGCTTCTGTGCACACTGACACGCTTTGCCGCCCGGAGCGGCACACACATCAAGAAGTATCTGTCCCTCTTCTATCTCTGCTGCCTCTGCGACAAGCATTGATCCTGCATCCTGAACAGTAAACACTCCCTCATCAAATCCAGGCAGCGATGATATTCCTTCGGTACCATTTACAGTATATGCATATGGCAGATATTGATTCTGCAAGGGATTTGCCTTACCCCATTCAGGAGTCTTAAGAAGCTCACTAAATCCCGCTTCATCACATACCCTTATCGTTACAGGTCGTATCAAATCAAAATCCGACAAGATCTTTTCCGACTTTTCATGACCATACCATGAATCTATCATTTTCACGGTATCTTCAGGCATTGAGTGAATCACCGACATCGCATAAGACCAGTTTTTTGATGCATCGGGAAATAAGATATTCCCTTGACCGCGTGACACACTTCTAAGCACCCCATTCACAAATCCCTTGAGAGAAGAAAATCCCTTCTTCTGAGCAAGTTTCACGGATTCATTGCATGCGGCGCTGTCCGGAACGCTGTCCATATAAAGTATCTGATATACTCCCATTCGCATTATCTGCTTTACAATGGGGCGCATCTTTGTTGTCTTACATTTTGAAAAAGTATCGATTACATAATCAAGCGTGATCCGTTTTTCTACTACTCCCTCTGACAACCGCTTGATAAATGACTTCTCCCTTGTTTCCAGATAATCATATTTGTCAAGTGTATCCTTTATAAGCCTGTCAGTATACCCGTCTCCTTTATCAAGTTCGACAAGTATATCAAGCACTATTGCTCTTTCATTCATTCTGCCACCTTAATCATCACGGCTGTGTGCAAGGAAAACAAGACGTAACAGCTGAAGTATCGACGATGCAGCGGCGGCAACATATGTCATCGCGGCTGCCGTAAGTACCTTGCGAACCTGGCTGACCTCTTCATTGCCCATCATCCCGTAATCTCCGAGCATGACGAGTGCTCTGTGGGAAGCATCAAATTCAACGGGCAGCGTCACGATCTGGAACAATACTGCGATTGCAAAGATCCAGATTCCTGCCATTATGAATTTATCGCTCAATCCGAAAATAAGACCGATTATGACTATCGGCAATCCGAGATTTGATCCGATGTTAGCCGCCGGCACAAGCGCTGCACGGACTTTAAGCGGAACATATCCCGTGTGATGCTGAACGACATGGCCACATTCATGCGCAGCAACGCCTACAGCCGCAACAGACGGCGAATCATATGTCGCATCAGAAAGATTTACGACTCTGCGCGTCGGATCATAATGATCGGTAAGCTGACCGCTCACGTGACACACCTGAACATCAGTGATCCCCGCATTCTTAAGTATCATCTCTGCCGCCTGAGCGCCCGTAAGCCCGCTGAAGCTTCTTACTCTCGCATATTTCTTATATGTAGAATTTACATTTGCGCTCGCTATCATACATAATATTGCGCCTAATATACAGAAAATATAACTTACATCCCAGAACATATACATCATCTCCCTTATTTCGATCTGTCACCTGTTGCTGCCATCTCAAGCATTGCCTGCCGTTTACTGATCATGATCAATCACTTATCGCTGTTCTTCTCAGACATTACTGTCTCCTGCTGATCATGTTCAATCACTTATCGCTGTTCTTCTCAAGACGCTATCTGCCCGATTCCAGCTTTTCTCCAGCATCTAACTTGATGCCAAGCAGAAAATCATGAACAGTCATACGCTTCTTGCCTTCCAGCTGAATCTCCGTAACGCAGAGATTTCCGCTACCTGTCTTAACAGAAAACGAATCCTTCGTAACATCTGCTATCATGCCATTCTGCATCTTATCATTTTCTGCAGCGGCTTCTCGTACATCGTTCCTGCCTAAACCTGCATTTTTACCAGCTGCTAATCTCTTTCCAGAAGCTTCATCTGCTTCCGGAATCAAATCTCCATCAGCTTCGCTGCTCTGTACTTTAGCTTTCCATATCTTCATCATCTTTCCATTATAAAAAGTATAAGCGCTCGGCCATGGATCAAGTGCTCTTATAGTTCTCTCGATCTTTTCCGCACCATCATTCCAGTCTATCAGACCTTCTGATTTGCTAAGCATGGACGCATAATTCGACTTGGTGTCATCCTGCTTTGTACGCACAGCAGTACCTGTTTCTATCTTCGGAAGAATATCAGTTATCATCTTGGCACCAAGAACTGCAAGCTTATCATTAAGACTTCCGCCTGTATCAGAATCAAGAATATCTATCTTCTCCTGACTGATTATGTCTCCGGTATCGATTCCCTTATCCATCTGCATTATCGTGATGCCGGTCGTCTTCATCCCGTCCATTATGACTCGCTGTATAGGTGCTGCACCTCTGTACGCAGGCAGGAAAGATGCATGAATACATACACTTCCGAACTTCGGTATTGAAAGCACTTCTTCTGTCAGTATCTGACCAAAAGCCGCCACCACGTATATATCTGCCGGATATGACCTGAGTTCCTTTACTGAAGCAGGCTCACGAAGCTTTATCGGCTGCAGTACAGGAATCTCATATCTTTCCGCACATTCTTTGACCGGTGTGATCTGCATCTGTCTGCTGCGCCCTTTGGGCTTATCAGGCTGAGTCACGACTGCCGTAACCTCATGGCCTGCCTTGATTATCGCTTCAAGAGCATTTACTGCAAATTCCGGTGTTCCCATAAATACTATCTTCATTGATTCTTATTTTCCTCTTCATCAGCTGCTTGTGCCGCTGCGGCGGCATTGGCATTCAGTTCCTCAAATTCTTCCGTTGTCATCAGCTTTCCTTCGACCAGATCAACATACATGCGCCCCTCAAGATGATCGATCTCATGCAGCATGGCACGTGCAACGAACTCTGTACCTTCAAGTTCCTGTGGCTCCATATGTTCATCAAGACACTGTACCTTGACGTAATTCGGTCTTTTCACGATGCCGACCTTGCCCGGTACGGAAAGACATCCTTCGCTTCCTATCTGTTCTCCGCTAGTCTCGATAACTACCGGATTGATCATCACGAACGGATCCTCTCCTGTCGTATCGATGACTACTATCCTCTTTAGTATCCCGACCTGTGATGCTGCAAGTCCTACACCATTAGCCTCATACATTGTATCAAACATGTCCTTTATCAGCATAGTGATGCGCGGAGTCATAAGCTTTACCTCCTTGCATTCCTTTGTAAGAACATCATCTCCAAGTTCTCTGATATTTCTAAGTGCCATTCTTTTAGTCCATCCTTTCCTGATCAAAAAGCCCGAATAGGGTCAAAATCATATTGAACATAAACGCCCGCGGGCAGGTTCATCACACATTCATTTTCGCAGACATCCTTAACTCTGACAAGTGCTTCATGGTCACTGTGCTTGATATACAGTGCAAATCTATACTGATCCTTTATCATTCCTATAAGTGCAGGCGCAGGACCTATGATTATCCCTTTATCAATATCCATTCCTGCCACGCCCTCGCCCGTAATGCCAAGAACGTCACGGCTTATGGCTGCAAGCCTTGATGCAAATGAGCTGCCACGCCTTTCGTCAGCAGCGCATATCAGTATTCCAAGCATATGAGCCGCAGGCGGGTAATCGAGCAGTTCCCTGTATCCTATTTCCTGAAAATAAAATCCCTTGTAATCCTGCGACGCTGCAAATCTTATCGCATAATTGTCCGGCTGATATGTCTGTATAACTACCTCACCCGGTCTGTTTCCACGTCCCGCACGCCCCGCAGCCTGCGTGAGCAGCTGAAATGTCCGCTCGCCCGATCTGTAATCACCGCTGTTCAGTGACAGATCCGCGGCAAGTATCCCTACAACAGTCACATTAGGGAAATCATGACCCTTGACTATCATCTGAGTCCCTATAAGTATATCAGCTTCTCCATCCGAAAACGACTGTATTATCTTCTCGTAACTGCCTTTACGTGATGTTGTATCAGCATCCATGCGCAGTGTACGTGCCCTAGGCAGCATCTTCTTTACTTCTGTCTCAATCTGTTCTGTTCCCACCTTGAATCCGGCGATATATGGTGAACCGCATTCAGGACACACCTTAGGCTTTGGTATCGAATATCCACAGTAATGACAGATGAGACGACCATTCTTATGCTCGGTAAGACTTACGTCACAGTGCGGACATTTCATCACATGACCGCATGATCTGCATGAGATAAATCCCGCAACTCCGCGCCTGTTGATAAAGAGTATCGCCTGCTCGCCACGTTCAAGACATTCCTTCATAAGTGTCTGAAGCCTGAAACTGAATATAGAACGATTTCCACCCTTTAGCTCTGCCCTCATATCTATAGTAGCGACTTTCGGAAGTGAACCGCCAGTCAGGCGTTCGTTCATTTCAAACAAATGGTATCTGCCATCCATCGCTCTATAATAAGCTTCAAGTGATGGAGTTGCAGAACCAAGTATCAGTGCTGCTTCTCTTTTCGATGTGATCTCTTCGGCTGTCTCACGTGCATGATATCTTGGACACGTCTCGCTCTTATAGCTTGTCTCATGTTCCTCGTCGATTATGATAGCACCAAGACGTGAAAAAGGTGTGAAAAGAGCTGACCTTGGTCCTATTATAACATCAAGATCGCCTTTTTCAGCCCGAATGAACTGATCATATTTTTCGCCTTTGGACATTGTTGAATTCACGACCGATACACGGTCACCGAATCTCTTATAAAATCTGAGCAGTGTCTGATATGTAAGCGCTATCTCAGGTATCAGTACGATAGTCTGCTTTCCATCCGCTGCCATACGCTCAGCGATTCCAAGATAGACCTCCGTCTTTCCGCTTCCTGTTATCCCATGTATGAGATATTTCCCGGGATGCCCCATCTCAGAATCATTCATTATATGATCTATGATATCTTTCTGTGTATCACTCAGACTGTTTCTTATCTCATCGCGATCCATCCCCTTTACCGGATTACGAAAATACTCCTGCTCAGTGATACTGATAATAGCGTCCTTATCAAGGCTTTGGATCGTAGAAGACGAAATGTTCTTTTTTCTCGAAAGAAGTTCATAAGGCAGAACAGGTTCTTCAGACAGAGCGTCTAGTGCTCTCGCTTTTGCAAGCTGATGCTTTGATGAAAAATAGGCAGACCTAGCTAGCGCCGCGTCCTGATCTATAAGAAGCGTGATTATCTTCTTTTTAAGGACTTTCTGTATATCTTTGACCGGGATCACCGTCTTGAGTGACTGGATCATGGTGCCACCGTAGTTACGTTTCATCCATGCAGCCGTCATCACGAGGCTGTTTTCCGGTGAGACTGTATCTCTGTCTATCTTTATTATGTTCTTTATCTTCGATTCATCACATGAAGGCATATCCGAAAGGCCTGTAACATACCCTTTTATCTCACGGCTTCCTCTTCCAAATGGTACGATCACTGCTGAGCCTGCCGCTATCTCATCTTCCATTGTTTCCGGTATTCTGTACTGAAATGTCCTATCCAGCTTTTCATGTGAAATGTCTACTATTATGTCAGCGTATTTCGCCATTAAACTTTTTTCACCGTTTCCTTAAGGATATCCTGAATCAGTTCACGCTCATCCATGTGATACCTGACTCCGTTTATCTCCTGATAATCCTCATGTCCCTTTCCTGCAAGAACTATTATATCGCCAGGCTGTCCGTTTTGGATCGCATATGCGATTGCCTCTTTTCGATCACAGATCTCTACAAATCTCCCATTTGTCCGCTTTATACCGGTTCTTATATCACCGATTATCGATTCCGGTGTTTCGGTTCTTGGATTATCCGATGTGATGATCGTAAGATCCGCCATCTTTCCGCTGACTTCCCCCATCTCGAATCTGCGCAGTTTTGAGCGGTCTCCTCCGCACCCGAACAGACAGACAAGTCGTTTTGGATGATAAGCTCTGAGTGTTGAAAGAAGACTTTCGAGAGCCATAGCATTATGAGCATAATCTATTATGAGTGTAAAATCATCCGATACATGTACCGGCTCTATCCTTCCTCTTACATGTGTTGTCCTGAGCGCCTCGCAAATAACAGGTACCGGAACATCAAAATGTCTGCATACAGCGATAGCCGCAAGCGCATTGTAAACGCTGAATTTCCCGGGTGTTGCAGTCTGCGCGTCAAAATCCATCAGACCTGATACATGAAATCCCGTTCCAAGAGTCCCTCCGTCATGCGTCATCGTAAGGTCTGTAGCCATCAGATCAGCTTTTTTATCAATCCCGAATGTCTCCAGCGTGCATGTATGTCCTCTCATGACCTGTTCCATATGATGATCGTCAACGTTCCCCATGCCGACTTTACATTGTTTGAACAGCAGTCCTTTACAGAACATATATTCATCCATATCTGCGTGCTCGTTAGGCCCTATATGATCCGCTTCAAGATTCGTAAAGATTCCATAGTCAAATAAGAACCCCTGCGTGCGATGAAGCTTTAACCCCTGCGACGATACTTCCATCACCGCTATGTCGCAGCCTTCATTTACCATATCGGCAAAATATTCCTGAAGCATATACGATTCAGGAGTCGTGTTCATTGCATGGATATGTCTGTCCCCGATGATCGTCTCTATTGTCCCTACAAGCCCTACTTTATGACCGGCCTTTTCAAGTACCGATCTGATAAGGTATGTCGTAGTTGTCTTTCCCTTTGTTCCGGTAACTCCTATTATCTTCATCTTCTCTGCCGGATGTCCGAACCATGCTGCAGATATGAATGCCATTGCATATCTTGAATCCTCAACCTTTATAAATGTTGTATCGGTGTTCTGCGGATATGAGATAGTCTTCTGTACAAGAACTGCCGCCGCACCTTTGACTGCCGCTTCAACAGCATACGAATGCCCGTCGTTACGTGCTCCCTCAATGCAGATGAAAAGACATCCCGTAACTATCTTCCGCGAATCAAAGACTACTGCTGTTATGTCTTTATCGATATCTCCCTGAACAATCTCAAACTTCAGATTCTCAAGTAATGATGTTAATTTCATTTATCCTGTCTCCATTCCGTTACTATAATGCCAGTGTGCAAAGCAATTCGTATCATCATAATATAAGTGCTGCTTTTGACACCTGCATCATGCTATGACTTGATCAATGATATCATGTCCGCCGTGATCCGGATCATATCCTCAAATTCTATCTCATTTATCGCGTTTAAGAGTTCTTCAAGCTTTTCTTCCATCTCGTCTGTCAGAATACTTTGTTTCAGTTCATCTACTGCTTTTTCAACACCGTCTATATCGAATATATAAGCACATTTGCTCGCACTTGTAAGAAGAGCACGAAGATGATCATCTGTGATCTCATGCTTTGGCTTCTCCTCTTTGCTGCCCTCTTCCGAACTGATTATACTCGTTATCTGACTTACAAGATCTTCATTATCGGCGATAAGCTTACCATGATTCTTTCTTATATATTCCAGATCCCCGCTCTTTGCGGCACTTTCGAGTGCTTTGGCTTCTTCCGATATATCGTCAGCGCCAAGTGTTCTTGCTGTACTTTTTATCGAATGAACATTTATCCTGTAATTATCGAAATCGTTCTCACTAAAATTCTTTTCAAGTTTTGATATACATTCCGATTTAGTATAATCAGAAAGCATTTCGATATAGAAATCTCTGTTATTCACACAGTACATCATGCCTTCATCGACATTGACCACACTGGATAGAGCCTTGAGGATATCATCACGCTCACCGCCTGGCAGCTCTTCTTTCTGCATATCATCATTATCATCAAAGACAAGTCCCTGTGAAAGATGTTTTCTGCAGACAGTTACAAGATCGTTCTCGCTCACTGGTTTTGCAAGATAATCTGAAAATCCGTCGTGCAAGTATTCATCTTTCGCACCCTTTATCGCATTTGCCGTAAGCATTATGACTGGTGTATCAAAATTCGGGTTAAGATCAAGTTCTTTTATCTTGTGAAATGTCTCTATTCCATCCATCACAGGCATCATATGATCAAGAAAGATTATATCATATCGTTTCGATGCGATAAGCTCCAGCGCCCTGCTTCCATTGTCCGCAGTATCTATATTCATCTGTGTTCTTCCGAGCAGTTCCGTTATAACTCTTATATTCATTTCAACGTCATCGACAACAAGAATACGTGCGCCAGGTGCTTTGAACCACTTTATCGGAGCTTCCTTCTGTTCATGAACTTTCCTTATCTTCTCACTGCAATCTCCTATCTTCTGAGATCCTTTGTATCGCTGCGGAATGCTCACTTTAAATGAAGAGCCTTTGCCATACTCACTCTCCACGTCAATACTTCCGCCCATAAGATCCACAAAGCTTTTTACTATCTGAAGACCAAGTCCGTTTCCTTCTTCCGCCTGACTTTTTTCATTGCCTATTCGCTCAAAGCTTTCAAATATATGACTCAGATCTTCTTTCTTTATTCCGATACCGGTATCAGATACATCGAAATCAAGTATGATGGAATCCTGAGCGACCGGTCTATATCCAATCTTAAGCTTTATACCTCCGGTGTTCGTATATTTCGCCGCGTTCATGAGAAGATTGACCAGTATCTGCCTTATCCTTGACTCGTCTCCGATAAGTTGAAGCGGTATATCAGGATCATTTGATATTTCGAAACTCAGATACTTGCTTGTCGTCTTGAACGATATCATATTATAGCAGGCACTTATCAGATCTCCAATATTATATTCCGCACATACGAGTTCCGGCGTTCCATTGCTTATCTTTGACATATCCAGAATATCATCGATTATAGATACTAGTGATTCTGCTGCATTGCCGATCTCATCCGAATATGCCCTCGTCATGTCGTCTTTTGTCTTCCGCTGTATCATCGAATTCATTCCGACGATCGTATTGACAGGTGTTCTTATCGCATGTGATACATTTGCAAGAAACTCATCCTTTTCCTTACTCTGAAGCATTGCCGCATACTGTTCATGCCTGTATGTATTCATATACATGATAAACTGTCTTACAAATGCGACGCATACGCAGGTAAACCCGCAGCACTGAACATTAAGATACAGATTACTGTTTGGCTGCGCATATCGTAGTATCGTGCTCACAGCGAACGTCGCAAAATATACTACAGTTGCACTTTTCACCAGACGTTCCTTGTAATGACCTCGCATTTCATATATAGCGATAACAAACGCAATGACAACAGCTATATACATTACATGCCGCAGTCTGTCAGAGAGCATCAGATTCTGTGTATACATCTGCCTGATCTGCGGCATTGCAATTAGCCAGAGACCATAAAGCAGCATTGAAAGTCCTGCGAATACAAAATCAAACCATCTTGTTATCATATCATAAACGATGATAACGAGTCCCATCATAATGATAAGAAAGCCTGATATGATAAGAGGCAGATAGGAATATAATATCCTCCCTATCACCACTCCTCTGTTCCCTATATATATCTTCTCAATCGTTCCCTTTTTATCACTCTTTGGAGATCTAATAACGATCTTTAATGTCTGTGCTGAATTCTTTGCGGATACGGGTATATGTATCCACTTTTTTTCATTATCGCCATTTTGACTGTGAACAGAGACCACTCTCTGTTCATCAAGATAGACATCTGTATCAATACCATCTGTATATATGAAGACTTCCTGACCGTCCTGCATTTTGAAAAGTTTTACACTAAGTTCCTCAAGCTTGCCCTTAGGAATACTGTAATGATAAGGGAGTCTCGTAAGTTCCTTAAATTCACCTTTTTCATTATCACATGCGATGTTACGGTCTATCACTTCACAACTGCCCACCTGCCCAAGCAGGTCGCTGTCATGCGGCATAAAGATAGTGGCGACCACACACGCTGCAAACATAAGTATGAACATTACGTAGATTTTCCAGGTATACTTAAGTGTCCGCATTTGCTGCACCTCCTGTGATCCCCAGTCTCTCTACGGCTTCCTCTATCATTTTCATCGTGATAGGCTTTACCAGAACATCCGCAAATCCCGCCTTTATCACTTTGCGGCGGTATTCCTCATCGTCATCGGCAGTCATCATTATGACCGGTGTATTATGACTTGCGCCGTCTGATTCCCTAAGTCTCTTAAATGTCTCTTCACCGTCCATCCCAGGCATTATATGATCCATGATCACAAGATCATATCTTTTTCTCTTGGCTTTTTCCAAAGCTTCTATCCCTGATGATGTAAAATCAGCGTCCGCTCTTATTTCCCTGAGCATCGTGATTATTATCCTTAGATTGATCGGGCTGTCATCTACGATCAGCATCCGAAGTTTCGTAAGACGCGCATAATCGTGTGATTCCTCTTCTGCAAAACAGATTTTTTCAACCGGAGCATTATCAGTGATCTTCTGCGGAATTTCGACAGTAAATACGCTCCCGACACTCTTTATGCTTTTTACACTTATGGTTCCATTCATCATCTTGACGAAATTATTCGCAAGATAGAGTCCAAGTCCCATTCCGCTTGATTCATGTTCATCTTTTCTGAATGATACAAATATATTTTCAAGTTCCTCTTCAGCGATTCCGCAGCCCGTATCCGCTACGCACAGTTCAAGCATGCAATCCTTATCTGATTTTTTCTTTACACTCATGCCGATAACAATATTACCGTCATCAGTATGTTTGACCGCATTTTCAAACAGATATCCCATTACCTGCACTATACGGTTCATATCGCCTTTCAGACCTGATGGCATTTCATGATCATATTTGAAATTCGCTTTTGCGCTTCCCGCGCCTTTATTATCCGCCAGTTCTATAAGTGCTGCTGCAAGATCATAAGTACTGTAGGCACTATCGAATATCTTCATCTTTCCATATTCGATGCGTGCGCTGTCAAGTACCTTATTGATAAGTGCGTGCAGCTCAAGGCTGCTAAGCTGAATGTCCTCCGCATAAGACAGTATCTGCTGTTCATTGCTTTCGCGCATTATCATCTGATCGATCGCGATTATCGCACTTACAGGCGTACGTATCTCGTGCGACATGTTCGCCAGAAATGTTCCCTTGGCATTAGCCTGACTTAATGCTTTTTCTCTTGTATCTCTTTCTTCACTGAATTTTTCATTCTTCCACTTAAGTACAAATATTGCATAAAGTACTGATCCGGCAGCAATCAGCTGTCCACTCTCTGCCAGCGGATCGACCAAAGTAAATATCATTTCCGCAACGGCACTTAGTCCAAAACATGCGGTTCCTATCGTAAATGTCCTGATTGTCTTAAAGTAATCCGGTTCTTCTTTTATAACTACATAGAAATCATACGCACCGAAAATTATAGTTATTGCCATGATCGCGAGTGTGATCCAGTTATATGTCATAAAATCCTGTCCAAATGCATACACACATATCGTGATGAATGCAATTGAAACGATCGAGCAGACAGATAATATCGCCGCGATATTTATAAACCTGTTATGTGTAATGTTTTCTATATGTTTCAAAACCAGAATAGGCAGAAACATGAGAGCGTAGAATTCTGCGGCTCTTGAAAGTGCGACATCTCCGATCATCCCCTGCGAAAGAGCCGTAGACATCATAAACCAGACTCCGATCATCATGAGATATCCATACATATAGATATCCGAGAAATCAGGGTTTCCCATTTTCACTGAAAAGAAATTAAGGATAGTGAGCATAAGTCCACTCATGAAAAGAAAGACTCCTGCTGAAGGCAGATACCAGCATTTACGAACGATACGATACGAAATATCTGTAGCGTCGCCAAGATATACATATAATAGACGACCATGATAACTGGTCACTTCTGAATTCGTTTCTATTAAGATAGTCTTACCTGACATACTGCTGTCAATTTTTACGTAAAACCATTTATTTGCAGGAACACAAGTTGAAAGCAGACTTTTCCCGCCCTCATATTCATCGAGTTCTTTACCATCGACTGTGATTCGCACAGTCTGAAGGGTCGTTGGCATTGCAAGATACCAGCTGTCCCTTATATCATCAGGAAGTTTATTCGAAAAATAGACCGGATCAGGGTACGTTCCTACCGGATCTGATGTTGGAAGTTTGATGTTATAGCTGCTTTTTCCACCGCATGTAACTGTCCAGCCTTCATTAAATGAAATGAAATCTTTCTGATTAAATCCGTCTTCAGTGCCTTTTCGTGCGAACAGCATCACATTGATCCCGATTGCGATCAATAAGGCACTGACAAAAATGACAAGTATGATTTTCTTAATTTTCTTCTCATCCATATCAGAGTTTCTCTTCCTTCTTACGTGCAAAGAAAGCATCGATCGTACTCATGATCTCAGTAGGTTTCTGTGACTTTAGAAGGTATCCCTCCGGTTTCAGCTTTGCGATCTGCATCACCGCCTCTTTATCTCCGCATGCCGTAAGGAATATGACCGGAATGGCTGCAAAATCCTTTTCTGATCTGATCATCTCAAGGACTTTCTGTCCGTTGATTATAGGCATCTCATAGTCCAGAAGAATAAGATCAGGTATCTCCATCGAAAGGTATTTTATTGCCATAGTTCCGGATTTTGCCATTACAATCTGGTATTTGCTGCTGAGCCAAAGTTTCAGCCTCTTAAGCATATCCGCTGAATCATCAACAACAAGTATCTTAGGCTTATTAACGCTCTTGTGCGCTTCCACACAGGTTGCCATATATTCAGCTATCTCATCAACATTGATCGGATGCCTGTAGATACTGTCAACAAGATGACCATTGATCGTTTCGCCGATCTTGGCAATAAAATAATCATCTCCGATAAGTATTATCGGAATATCTTCTTCATCAGCTTTATCTCTGACGTATACAAGGACTTCCTCTGAGACCATCTCTGTATCCGCATATATGATGAAAGCGGCAACTTTTTCTTTTATCGCAGATATCGCATCAATATCCGAATCAACTCTTACCGCACGTATCTGCTTCTGCTCAATCTTTCTGACAAGAGACATTATCAGGTAACTCTTATCCGGAGATATCACTAATGTAACGCCGTTTTCATCAATCATAAGTCTCCCTCACTCCAAATCAAAAATGATAACGAAACAGTCTATAATTAATCTAATGATATCACACCAGAAAACATAATTCCACATTCTGCTCATCACAATTAGTCTGTTTTCGAAAACATGTTTTCGAAAGCACTATAAAGAAAGAAACGGTTCCGACATATGCTGCCGAAGCCGTTTCTTTCTTATGAGGGGGAGATAGTCATCTGAATAACTATCCTGATAATGATGATAGATAAAGTTTGTGTTCATTCTGTGTCTATTTAGTGAAGATATTATAAATGATGCAATGTTTCGAAAAAACTCTTCAGCAGAAATCGCAAAGCATTATCTGAATCTTTCTGCTTCCTCTGTACTCGTTTATCTCAGCGCTGTATATAATAGAAGCCGTATTTCCATGGTCAGAGAGAAAATCATCAAATGCCGATGTATTTCCAAAGCTTATCATGCTAAATCCCGCTCCGGATTCGCTCTTCACCTTATACCTGCCGTATTGCTTTTCTTTTCCAAATGTTTCCTTGGAGATCACTTTAACATTTTTCTCTGCAAATAAGGGACGTGGATTACCCGTTCCGAATGGTTCAAGTCTTTCAAATTCCGTAAGTAATCCCTCTGATATATAGCTCACCGGCATTGGCACGTCTATCCTCTTCTTCTCTTCAAAATCAGAAGCCGAAAGTCCACTTTCCTCATTCATCACAGTACGCATCTCATCAAGCTTATCCGGTTCCATTGAAAATCCGGCTGCCGCCTTATGTCCGCCGAATTTAGAAAACAGGCTGCTGTGTTCTACCATATGTGCAAACATATCATATGTTTCTATGCTTCTGCCCGACCCTTTAAGTCCATCCTGTGAATCAGTCACTACAAATACCGGATGATAGTATTTCTCCCTGATCTTTCCGGCAACGATCCCTGCAACAGATTCCATACAGTCTGGAAGATATACGATCATCACATCATCCCGATCAATATGGTCAGATGTGATAGCCTTCTCAGCTATACTGCACTGTTCCAGTGTTATCTTCTGTCTTTCTGTATTCAGTCCTACAAGTTTATCTGCAATCTCCTCAGCTGATCTTTCATCGTGTGCGCACAGAAGGTCTAGTGCATCTTTCGCCGTGTCAAGTCTTCCTGATGCATTTATACATGGTCCTATCCCGAACCCGATATTATAAGCGCTGAGTTTCTTTGCACCAAATCCGTCTTTTATAATGAGTTCATGAAGACCGGTATTCCCATCAGTCCCATTCATGACAGCAAGACCTTCCTTCACTATTATCCTGTTCTCATCAAGCAGCGGCATTACGTCACATACTGTAGCACAGGCTGCTTCTTCCAGAAGGCTTCTTTTGATTGTTTCTTTTTCTTTAATGTCCATTACATCAAGCAGCAGATACATCACTTTCATCGCAACGACAGCGCCGCAGACTGACACATATGGATATGTTTCACCCTCTCTGTGCGGATCGACTATGACTTCCGCCGGAGGAAGTATCTCTTCTCTTTCCCCGTTTTCATTTTCCCTGAAAGGCACTTCGTGATGATCTGTCACAATGACTGTCAGCCCAAGACTGTGCGCATATTCTATCTGCTCATAAGCAGCTATCCCGTTATCACACGTTACAATAAGATCTACGCTATCATTTCCGGCTTCCTTTATAAGTCTCTCGTTGATACCGTATCCATCGCTTACTCTCTGCGGTATCTGAGCATCCACGTTTCCGCCGCACTTTCTGATCACCGAAAGAAGGATATATGATGAGCAGACCCCGTCGACGTCATAATCACCTATTATACGTATCTTTTTGCCTCTATCTATAAACGATGATATCATTTCTGCCGCTCTGCAAGCGTCTTTTAGAAGATGCGGATCATACATCATATCAGCCGTGCCGTTTAGAAACATATCTATCTGCTCATCGCTTATGATGTCACGATTTCTAAGTATCCTTGCTGTGACCTGACTGATTCCGAATCTCTGTGCTATCCCGGCAAAATCTGCTTTTTTTGCTTCAACTACCCATCTGCTCATTCTTGACCTCTATGCCTCAACTGCATTTTTTGAAATTCTACTTTCGAGTCACTCTGATATATTGAAACAACGACCCTGGAAAATAAGATTCCAGGGTCGCAAGATTCTAAATATTGTAACTACTTTTTATCAAAAGTGACACGCCTCACAGCGTCATATATCGCTTATGACAGCCTCATTTGATCGCAATTCTCAGGCTTTTCCGCTACGTTTTGATTTCTTCGCTTCTTTTTCATCCTGCTTGATCTTGAGTGCTTTCTTATCTGCAGCATGTCTCATGAAATACCAGATAGGTGAAGCAAGTTCGATCGACGAATATGTACCGCAGATGACACCTACCATAAGTGGAAGTGCAAACTCTCTGATCGAAGATACACCGAATATGAACAGTGACAGTACCATGAAGAATGTAGTCAGTGATGTGAACAGGCTTCGTGAAAGTGTCTCTGATATACTGTTATCAGCAACTGTTATAAGCTCGTCCTTATCTGTCTTATTTGCCAGATTCTCTCTGATACGGTCAAATACTACGATAGTATCATTGATTGAATAACCTACGATCGTAAGTATACATGCGACAAAATCGCTACCGACCGAAAGCTTGAATATCGCGTAGAACGCTGTCGTAACAAGCACATCGTGTACAAGTGCGAGCACTGCGCCTGACGCAAAACGGATATCTTTGAATCTGAACCATACATACAGAAGTATGCAGCCGCACGTTATGATTATCGCTATCAGTGCATTTCTCTGCATCTCGTTGCTTATCGTAGAACTGATGCTCTCATTTGTTATATTCTTTTCATCAACGCTGAACTTGTCTTTCATCGTATCAGTGAACTTTGTACGCTCATCAAGATCAAGGGTTCTTGTCTTAAATATTACCTGATTAGATCCGGCAACTTTCTGAGCCTGTACATTCGAATCACCTGTAATGTCTTCGATAAGCGGAACAACTTCATTGTTCACGTCATCAAGTGACAGATCCTTATTGAACGTTACTGTCGTAGAAGTACCGCCGAGGAACTCAAGGTTGAAGTTGAGCGGATGTCCGGTCTTCACCTGGCAGGCTATCATAGCAATGATACCGATAGTTATGAATGTAAGAGAACCTGCGATAAAGAATTTCGAATTCTCAAGGAAACGAATCTTCTTATGTGGCTTTCCGACTCCATATATCTTCGTATTCTGAATTCCAAGTTCGTAGAATGAATTCAAAAGTATTCTTGTGATAAAGAGTGCTGTGAACATCGATACAAAGATGCCAAGTGCAAGGGTCTGTGCAAATCCCTTTATAGAACCTGTTCCGGTAACACCCAGAACTGCAGCGGCGATAAGTGTTGTAACGTTACCGTCGATGATGGCTGACAGCGCCTTATGGAAGCCTGCCTCT
>OBMA010000277.1_pt1 | contig 29265 bp, 17 predicted proteins | sample 1539141 | NCBI WGS metagenome assembly OBMA01 (sample SAMEA3991484, study PRJEB22521) | metagenome | biome: anthropogenic terrestrial biome; feature: sewage plant; material: raw primary sludge | place: Sweden | collected 2012-09-26
CTTTAACACGTTTTGAGAAGTTCATACAACCACCATAATAAGCTAAATCAGTACAGAATATATTAGCCATCTGTGTTCTGGCATAATCAGCATTAAGAACAAAGTTATACATTCCACATGTGTTACCCATGTAGTTGGCATCTATATCAAATTTGTTTATATCCAACTTATCACTACTATCAAGCTCATTAAGAGAATTAATTTCATCAACAAGCTCTTTTATCTTTGCATGTCTAATCAATTCTCTATTTCCTTTTTCAAAACTTCTTTGTCCAATTTGCATTAGTCTTTCAAGTTTTATAAACGCACTATTAGTTTCTAATGAAAATTCTGATGATCTAACTTTATTTGCAAGGTCTTTTAAGGCTTTCTCTGCATTCTTGAAATCTTGTATTTTATCATCTGGAGATTTAACTTCAGATGTATTTAAAAACTCAAACTCACCTTTCTCATTTTTATCAAACATACCAATCTCAACAAACTCATCAAATGCTTCTCCTTTCTTTTCTTCAAGGTATTTCTCAATATAATAATTAAGATCATCTTCAAATTCAGCACTACCATTTGTGTATTCTGCTAAAAGCTGATTTTCTATTTCATTATCCACACCTCTTAAACCACGCAAAAAGCAGAAATGAGTTCCTTCCTCTCTATATGTGTCAGGTAATTTATAGTTGGCTGCAACCATATTTCTTACCTTTATCATTCTATCAAGTTCCTGTTTTGCAACTCTATTAAATTTCTGAACACATAACTTACTTGGTTTTCCAAAGTCAGACATACTATATTTTGGTCCATCTATATATATTTCAGTACCAAGATCTGACAATGTAAAGAATGAATATGTAGCATAATCTGATTCTTCTCCAAATCTATCAAATGCTTTCATTAATACTTTCATATGATATGGTTTACTGAATGCACTATACTCCTTTTCATCGGCTTTTACTAATACAAATGAATTGAATTTTCTTTGAAACTCATATGTTTCCTGTAATTTATTTTTTATCTCATTTTCACTACCAGTAACATTTTCTGCATCAAGCATTTCAAGCCATTCAACTTTCCATGTTCCTTTCATAGCACCAGTTTCTTCATCATATTTAATAGATCCATTAGCCTCTCTATCTGGAGTGAAATACCATTCATATTGTCTAAATAATTCATTCATTTCTCTATTATATTCTCTTAATGCTTCTGTTGATTTCTCTCCATTAAATGAATATTTAGCCATCGAGTTTTTCAATATCTTAATTACCTCACTTATATTTGTCTCCATATTATGTGCATAATAACTCTTTCCATCAATGTTTACTGATGAAAGTAATGCTGTGTTATTATTGATTTTTGATATTGTTGATGCCAATTGCCTATAATACGAACCAAACGTACTAATTAGATCTTTGTTTGTAACAGACCCTGTTTCATAGTCATCATAAGATTCAATAGTATCATCAGCATTGGATTTTCTACAAAAACCAGCAATAGCTGATATACTATAAAATATATCTTCAGCCTGAGCAACCCACTCTCTTTTTTTTGAACCTTTAATGTAAACCAATCCATAATGACCCATCACACGTTTTAGTATATCTTTATTAATGTTTATTGCAACAGCTCCAAGCATTAATCTTTCTTTCTCAAGTATATCATTTAAAATACTGTCTTTTATTATTTTGTTTGACTTTGTATCTTTAATCTCTACAGTTAGTCCATCAAGATTACCTTTATCAATATCATTCTTAATTGAGTTGAATATATTTAATACATATATTTCATGATTATCCAGTGGTGTTGGCTTTTTTACATTTGGATCTGGTTTTTTGTCATATTTCTCTATTTCATCTCTTCTTTTGATCATATCATAAACATCACCAGATAATATTGCTGAATACACACTAGCAACCAATGATTTATCTTTCATTGTTAATGCATCTTCTTTTCTATTTTTAACATGATCCTCTATGATTTTTTTTAAATATATAAATGAGTCAACAAGTCCTTCAAGTTTTTTTGCATTTTCTGTATTGATAACTAGTTCTTTATTTTTATCATAATCATATATAGAAAATTCTGGAGACAAAATATTTCTATCTTCATATGTGTGTCTCCACTTGTCTAATAGGTTGTATATACCAGTAGGCTTGTTTTTAAATATAAATCTGTCTTTGTTGCTATATGTTGATGTTCCCTTGCTATTTTTTGAATTGAAAACAACAAATTGATTATATGATTTTGCAAATGTGCAATAAAATGCTGTCTTTATTTCTGGTTTTTGTTTAAATATCTCAAGCAATTGGCTAATCCATGGATACATATCTTTCTCATACTCAAGAATGTTAATCATATCATTAGAACTATGCATTGGAACTAATGTTTCCATAAGTAAATTATATGCAAATGCATAATCTATTGTCTTTGTAAATCCAAATACATTTGATCTTCTTTCTTCAACATGTGAATCATCATTTATATCAATATCAATTAAATTTGATAGTATATATCTAATCTCCTTTGACATTGATAGTCTTGGGTCATTTGTAAAATTATCTCCAAAACCATCATTGTTATTTTGAACTGCTTTCTGCATATCATCATCACCATCTTTTGTGGAATCATTGGTTTTAGTACCATCTTCACTATCTTCCTCTTTTTTTGGTTCTTCATCTTCTGAATCATCATTTTCACTTTCTCTTTCTGATTGAAAGTTGTTTTTCAATGATAAATCAGCTCCAAGCTCTCTTAATGCCAGTCTATAAACAACACCTAGATTATCTGATATCTTTTGCATCATTTCATTGACCATCACTAAATCAAGATCTTTATTTTTTCTTTTATCTATAGATTTCATTAATGCATTTCTGCAGAATATAGATCTACTACTCATACCTTTATATATAGTAAATCTTCCATTTTCATCAAATACACTTCTTAATTCATCTTCAGATGCAATTTGTTGTCCATTATTTTCATGTTGTTTAATTATATTTCTTGATTCAACTTTGTTTTTTTGTATTATAGCAAGTATCTCATCAAGTTTATTATTTTTACCATTAAACATATCATTAATAGCTTTTCTTATTTCCGTCTTTACAGCTGGATTTCTAAATGCTGTAAGTGCAGACATATTGTTTCTCTTAGCTATATAATATAACAGATGTTTCATTATCAATTTTTGCAATCCGATTATCTCATCTTTTTGCTGAACTGTTGTGCTAAGGTTAAATTCAGCTATTGCATTTTGTTCAGACTCATTACTCATCTGTTTATCTTTACCATACATATCATCATATGCATTTTCATCAATTTGTTTTGCAACAAGAAATCCACTATCTTCCCATGATCTTGGAAACAAGATATTTTCTGGCATATTTATTAATTTGCCTTTCAGTGCAACAACAAATGCTGCCAATATTTTATTAGGAGAAATTTTTGTCCCTTCAAATACTTCATTGCTTGTTATTAATGAATCTATTGATATAATTGTATTAGGATTAAATTGTGCGTGATCAACAAGACTGTCTATTTTTTTCTGTAACAAGGTTTCTTTTTCACCATTATTATTATATTCAACTTTCTCTATTGTAAATAAATCGCTATTATCTGATTTGTATTTATCAAGAGCAGCTGCAACATTCTTTTTCATTGCATCACTAAAGTTATTTCTATTATTATCCTCTAGCATCCACATGTAATGTTTTGCAACTACTCCTCTTTGTTTTCTTTCAAATATAGCTTTAAGAGCCATTTGAGCAATTAAATTAAAGTTTTCATCTGATTTAACTTCTTTTCTTAATGCCTCTTCAGTGTTTACCATTTCTCTCTTTTCAGAAAAATACTTACCATATTCTTTCTTCTTTTCTTCTGATTGTGATCCTTGTATCATATTATTGCAATGTATTGCAAACATCAATGAATAAAGACCATTAACTAAGTGATACTGAAAATTAAATGCAGACTCCATTTTATCCGACAAAGCACCAAGCTCTGCTGATATTTTAGTTGGAGAAAGCATTGCATCTGTTGCTTTTTCTCCATTGTCACTTGTTAATCCAATTACAAAGTGAGAGTCATCTATCGCTTGTCCAGTTTTTCCAAATTTAAAATGTTCAACGGTTTTACCAGAACCTTTATATTCTTCATCAACATCATCAGATGTAAACATCACTTTAGCAAATCCATTACTCCTTCTATTATATTCATCTGAAATCATCTGATCTGTTATATCCTGCTGTAACATATTTTCATTTGCTACAAGCAATGATGTCATGATGCTGTTGTATATTGCTATATTAAAATTATTTCTATTAGTTATTCCTTCATTTTTCATAAATGACTCATAACTATCTCTTACTTCTTTTGTTATTATTGAACAAAGTGCAGCCATGTTTTATCTTTTATATAATTGTTATTGTGTAAATTTAATACAGTTTATTTTACATTCTCACATTGTTTCTATCAATCTGTTCCAATTATCGCACGAAGTTTAATTTTCAAAATCGCATTTTTCCATTCACTTTAATTATTTTTGCACATTGGTTTTTGTATTTGCGGGTTACCTAAAGAAGATGTACCTTTGCCAACGCTTGGGCACACACCAGCCAGCCGATACCCCGACATGACAGACTCCAGCGACAGCCTGCCAAGCAACAAACAGAATAACCACAAAGGCGAACGAAAGCGGAGATAGAAAAAGGAATGAAAGCGAAAGAAATCATAATCTTCTTTGTCAGCATACTCATGGTGCTGGCCGCCATTGCCTTGGTATTTCCCAACAAAGGTGTGGAGGGCTACTTCCACACCTACCGTTTTCCTCATCTCGACAAGCTGCTGAACTTCCACCCCGAAAAGAAAGAGGTGAAAGCCCTTGACCGCATGAAAAACATAGAACAGAACATGCAGCTGGATGATAGCCAGCCCATGAGTGCCTACGACCGTGAGTTCATGCAATTCAACGCCAAAAATCCTGCACGCATCTATCTGCCACACAACAATGTGCATTATTTTGACAGGCTGTTTGCCCAGATGGATTCCTGCGTGAGCAAGGGCGAACTGCTGCATGTGGTGCACTATGGCGACTCACAGATTGAGGCCGACCGCATCACCTCCTACATACGCGAGCGGCTGCAAAGCCAGTTCGGCGGTTCCGGTCCCGGCCTGCTGCCAGTGGTGCAGCCTATCCACTCCTACACGGTGAAACAGCGCAACAGCAACAATATGGAACGCTATCTGGTGGACGGCACCCTGCAAAAGGTGGCGCTTGGCCGCCGATATGGCGCACTGGCACAGTACACCACCTTCAGCGGAAATGCCAATTTCCACATCTACACCAAAATGGACCGACACAACACTTTCAACAATATTCGGCTGTTTGTGGGCAACACAAGTCCAAACTTCCGCGCCCAGCTGGTGCCCGACAACAGCAAGCCGCTGGAGACGCACATCATAGCCAAGGCCACACCAGGAGCCAGCATCATCAACTGGAAAATGAGACGGGGCATCAGCGCCTTCACCATCAACGTGAGCGGGTCGGGTGAGCTGTACGGCGTATCACTCGATGCCCAATGCGGCATTGCGGTCGACAATGTACCCATGCGCGGCAGCCGTGGCACATTCTTCACCCGAATGGACCAGACGCTGTTCAGCTATATGCACCAGCAACTCAACACTCAGCTGATTCTGCTGGAGTTTGGCGGCAATGCAATGCCCATCATACAGACCCAACAGGATGTACTGGCCTACCGGCAACTGATGGATATGCAGATAAGGTGGATAAAACAATGCTGTCCACAAGCCACGCTGATACTGCTGGGCCCTACCGACATGAGCGAGAAAGTGGATGGACAGCTGCAAACCCGCCGGCTGCTGGAGGAAAACATACAGTGCATGCGTGACATCGCACTGCGCGACGGCATCGCCTTCTGGAATATGTATGATGTGATGGGCGGGCGCAACTCCATGCAAGAATGGGTGAGCCAGAACCCACCGCTGGCCATGCCCGACTATACCCACCTGAGCAATGCCGGTGCAGAGATGATAGGCAAGATGTTTGTGGAGTCGCTACTCAACTATTACGACCATTACCAGAAACGGAGCATTGCTGACAACAAACAGCCGCAACAAGCTCTAACCAACAAGATAAAGAAATGAATGACGTCATACCAGGACTATTAGGCTACAACGCCTCCGCTCCGCTACTGTTCACGCAGTTCTACTTCTGGATGTTCTTTCTGGTGGTGCTGGTGGCTTGCGCGCTCATAGGCAAACGCATAGCCATGCGCAACACATTTCTTTGCGCCGCCAGTTTCTTCTTTTATTACAAGTCGAGCGGCATCTTCGTCACCATACTGATATTCACTACCCTGTTCTGCTACCTCGACGGCAAGCTGATACACAAAGCCAGCAGCGAGGGCAAACGGAAGGCTTGGCTGATTCTTGGTCTCATCGTCAATCTTGGCACCCTCAGCTACTTCAAGTATGCTTACTTCATCACCGATATGGTCAACCAGCTGCTGGGTCTTCACCTCAGGGTGTGGGACGCTTTTGCCTGGATAGGCAACAAGGCTACCGGCAGCAATATGTTCGACGTGGACCATATTCTGCTGCCCGTTGGCATCTCCTTCTTCATCTTCCAGAGCATCAGCTACCTCATGGACATCTACCGCAAACGCATACTGCCCCTCGGCAATGTGCTCGATTTCGGTTTTTACGTCAGTTTCTTTCCCCAGCTGGTGGCAGGCCCCATTGTCCGCGCCAGCACCTTCATCCCGCAGATTTACAAACCATTCTTTCTGGGACGCCGTCAATTCGGCATCGCCATATTCTGGATACTCAACGGCCTGGCTAAAAAGATAATACTGAGCGACTACATAGCCGTCAACTTTGTGGACCGTGTTTTCACCAATCCCGACATGTATTCAGGATTTGAGACGCTGTCGGCCCTGTTCGGCTACTCGCTGCAAGTGTATGCCGACTTCTCAGGCTACACCGACATCGCCACTGGTGTGGCCATGCTCATGGGATTCTACCTGCCACAGAACTTCAATTCACCTTACAAGGCACCCAATCCGGGCAACTTCTGGAAGCGGTGGCACATCTCGCTGTCGCAATGGTTGCAGGACTACTTGTACATACCACTGGGCGGCAACCGCAATGCCACCTTCGGCACCTACTGCTGCATCATCACCATTGCTCTGATTGCTGTCATTCTGTCGGGCAGCATCTGGGTGGCGCTGGTGATAGGCGCCATTGCACTGGCAGTGGGCACCACTGCAGTGCTGAAACCAGAACGAAGAAAAAAGATAAACACCAACCTCAACTCAATGAACACCATGCTGCTGGGTGGTCTGTGGCACGGCGCCAGCTGGAACTTTGTGATTTGGGGCGGACTGAATGGCACCGGCATGGTGATATTCAAGTTCTGGAAAAACCGCGATGTTTATATGCGCACCCTGATTATCATGCTGGTCACACTGGGCTTCTGCTTCCTCTCACTGCGCTACGGCTACCCCGCTTTCATTATTGGCGCCGTATGGACGGGAGCCATATTTGTGGGCACCTTCATCCGCATGATATACAATCTGCTGGGCGGCACCAACCCACATGCCACCATGGAGCACGCATGGGCCATAGCCCAGACCTTCGTGTTCATCACCTTCACCCGTCTCTTTTTCCGCTCGGGCTCCAATCTGGACCCAGCCCAGGCCAATAAGGCCGCTTGGGAGACAGCCAAGACCATGATTAACCAGATGGCCTGCGCCTGGAACACTGAACTGATACCCCAAATGATATATGGCTACCGCTACGTCTTCTTTCTGATTGTGGCGGGCATGACCATTCACTGGCTGCCTGAGCACTTCAAACGCCGTTATCGGCTCAGTTTTGCCATGTTGCCATTGCCTGCCATGGGGGCTATGGTCATTCTGGTGGTGTTCATCATCTACCAGTTCATGACCGCCGACCTCCAAAAATTCATCTATTTCCAGTTCTGAACCTTCCCCAATAATCCATCTTCAGAGCAAGGCTGAGTGTTACAAAACAGAGTAAGAAAACGAATGTAACACAAATGTAACATCACAGACATACCAATGCAGCCTTTCGTTTCGTATATTTGCCACAGCAATCATCCTAAAAGAATGAGGCATAACCAAGGAAAAAAGCCATGGAAGAGAACAAAAAGATATTAGTGGTGGATGACGAAGAGGACATCTGCGAAATACTGAAATTCAATCTGGAGAACGAGGGCTACGAGGTTGACACCGCCAACTCTGCCGAGGAGGCACTGCACAAGGGATATGACCAGCTGAAAGCCTACCAGCTGATGCTGCTTGACATCATGATGGGTGAGATTTCGGGGTTCAAGATGGCAAAAATGCTGAAAGGACAAAAAGAGACCGCAGACATTCCCATCATTTTTATCACCGCCAAAGATACAGAGAACGATACCATAACGGGATTCACACTGGGAGCCGACGACTATATATCAAAACCATTCTCGATAAAAGAGGTGTTGATGCGCGTGAAAGCGGTGTTGCGCCGCAGCGCACCGGCCGACAAACCCGACGCGGCACCTGCCAGCATTGAATACAAGACGCTGCGGATAGATATGGAACGGAAAGCCGCCTGCATTGACGGACAAGACATCAGCCTCACAAAAAAGGAATTTGAAATACTGCGTCTGCTGCTGGGCAAACGGGGACACGTGTTCAGCCGCGATGAGATTCTGCAACAAGTGTGGAGCGACGAGGTACTGGTGCTGGACCGTACCGTAGATGTCAACATCACCCGTCTGCGCAAGAAGATTGGCATTTATGGCCCCTGCATCACCACCAGACTGGGCTACGGATACTGCTTTGAAGAGGTCTGACCACTGAAAATCAACAAGACATGAAAAAAAGACATCTCTCATTCAGCTGGCAGCTATTTCTGATGGTGGCTACGCTGTTTCTGGCCTTTGCCACCTGCTTCATATTCTTCCAGTACAGCCGCGAGAAAGAATACAAGATAGACCTGCTAAACACCCGTCTGCAAGATTTTAACAACGAGATGTACCTATTCGTACGCGATGCCAGACAAAACACCGGACATTTGCCCTCCAGCAAGGAACTGACACGATATACCAACGAATATATATCGACACATGGACTGAACAACCTGCGTGTGACACTTATCAGCGGCAACGGCACCGTACTCTACGACAACTTTGACGCCAACGTGCACAGCATGCAGAACCACCTGAACCGCACCGAAGTGCAACTGGCATTGAAATATGGCTCGGGGTATGCCATCAACCGCACCTCACACACTTTGGCCAGCAACTTTTTCTACTCAGCCACTTGCTTCAAAGCTGACAATATGTTTATCCGCAGCGCCCTGCCCTATGATGTAAGCCTGAGCAAAGCCCTCCATGTGGATTCGCTTTTCATCTATTTTGCCATCATCATCAGTCTGCTGCTCTATCTGCTCTTCTTCAAATACACTCAACGCATGGGGCAATACATCACCCAGCTGCGGCACTTTGTGCAAAAGGCTGATAAGGATGAGCCCTTTGAGCCGGAAGAGATAACCACCTTTCCAGACAACGAACTGGGAGAAATATCACAACACATTGTACAGATATACAAAAATCTGAAAACCACCAAAGAGGAACTGACGCTGGAACGGGAGAAACTGATAACCCACCTGGGACTGTCGCACGAGGGACTGTGCATCTACGACCACAATTACAAACGGATTCTCTCCAACCCTCTGTTTGCCCAATACAGCAACCTGATAGCCGACAACCCCGTCAGCACCGATGAGGCGACGCTGCAGCTGCCCGAAATGCAGCCAGTGACTCGGTTTTTGCGAGAAACTGACAACACCACCGACCACACCGAACGGAAGTTCTGCACCGAAATTGAGAAAAACGGCAAGATTTTTGCCGTGGAGTGTGTCACATTCCACGACGGCAGTTTCGAGCTCTCCATTACCGACATCACACAAACAGAGGAACAAGCCCGGCTGAAACGACAGATAACACAGAACATAGCCCATGAGCTGAAAACTCCCGTGAGCAGCATTCAAGGCTATCTGGAAACCATCAACAACTCTGACAACATGAACGAGGACACCCGGCAGCAATTTCTGAGCCGCTGCTATGCCCAAAGCAACCGACTGGCCAATCTGCTGCGCGACATTACCGTGCTGACCCGTATGGATGAGGCCTCGCAAATGATTGACAACACGGAAGAGGTGGACTTGACCCTGATAATGCAGAACATACAACGCGAGACCGCACTGCAACTGGAGGAGAAAAAGATGAGGATGAACAATCTGCTGCGCAATGGGCTGACAGTAAAGGGCAACAGTTCTCTCATCTACTCCATATTCCGCAACCTTACCGACAATGCCATCGCCTATGCGGGCGAGGGCAGCACCATCACCATACGCTGCTACCGCGAGGAGGACAACCTGCTCTATTTCAGTTTTGCCGACAACGGGGTCGGAGTGGGCACCGAACATCTGAGCCGCCTGTTCGAACGGTTCTACAGAGTGGACAAAGGCCGCAGCCGCAAAATGGGCGGAACAGGCCTGGGGCTGGCCATCGTGAAGAATGCGGTGCTGTTTCACGGCGGCAACATCAGCGCCAAAAATGTTCAGGACGGCGGACTGGAAATCATGTTTACCCTGCACCGTTAGGCCCAAACCTGTCCTTCCCACCTTTCCCGACTCCAATTGTAACACGATTGTAACACCGCTGTAACACGCACAAAACAGAGCTCTGCTACATTTGCGCAAGAAACCAAAAAAGCGCAAATATCATGGCTACATTTTATGTTGGAATTCTATGTTTTCTTTTTCTGCTGGCAGCCTTCGACCTGCTGGTAGGTGTCAGCAACGACGCCGTCAACTTCCTCAACTCTTCCATCGGCAGCAAGGCAGCACCGTTCAAGGTCATTCTGCTGATAGCGGCAATAGGCGTATTTGTGGGCGCCACCACCAGCAATGGCATGATGGACATAGCCCGGCACGGCATCATGCAGCCGGACTTATTCAGTTTTCATGAGGTCATCTGCATCTTTCTGGCAGTGATGGTGACCGATGTGGTGCTGCTGGACGTATTCAACACTTTGGGTATGCCCACCTCCACCACCGTATCGATGGTATTCGAGTTGCTGGGCGGCACTTTTGCCATTGCCATGCTTAAAATAGCTGGCGACGCAACCCATACTTTGGAATTTGCCGACCTCATCAACACCGACAAGGCCCTTTCGGTGATACTCGGTATTTTTCTATCGGTGATTGTGGCTTTTGTCATCGGCACCATCGTACAGTTTGTGGTGCGTATGGTATTCACTTTCGACTATAAGCCTAAAATGAAATATCTGGCTGGGCTGTTTGGCGGCATAGCCGTCACCACCATTATCCACTTTCTGCTGATAAACGGACTGAAGAGTGCCACCTTCATGACTCCCGAACATCTGGAATGGATACACACTCACACACTCAGCATCATATTCATCTGCTTCGTGGTGAGCGGAGCCCTGATGCAGGTGCTCTATTGGATGAAGATAGACATTCTGCGCATCATAGTGCTGCTGGGCACTTTTTCTCTGGCAACCGCCTTTGCGGGTAACGATTTGGTCAACTTCATCGGTGTGCCGCTGGCAGGTTATTCCTCCTTTTGCGATTTCTCTGCCAACGGGGCCAACAATCCCGACCAGTTTCTGATGGGGTCGCTCAACTCATCGGCTCACACGCCTATCATATTTCTGATAGCAGCAGGCTGCATCATGGTGTTCGCCCTCATCACCAGCAAGAAAGCCCACAATGTGGTAAAGACAGAACTGGGTCTGAGCAAACAGAACGAGGGGGACGAGATGTTTGGATCATCGGCAGTGGCCCGCAGCATAGTGCGCAACTGCACTGCCTTTGGCAAATTCTTGCACAGAGTGTTGCCTGCCGGTCTGTTCACTTGGCTCGATGGCAGATTCAATACCGACAAAATGGAAATGGAAAATGGTGCCGTGTATGACAAGATGCGGGCCACCGTCAATCTGGTCATTTCCAGTCTGTTGATTGCTTTCGGCACTTCCATGAAGTTGCCGCTCTCCACCACCTACGTCACCTTCATTGTCGCCATGGGTAGTTCATTATCCGACCGTGCATGGGGACGCGACAGTGCGGTGTTCCGTATCACTGGTACGCTGTCGGTGATAGGCGGTTGGTTCATCACTGCGGGAGTGGCGTTCTGCATCTGTGCGGTAGTCAGTCTGGCCATGTTCTGGGGCGGACAGGTTATAATGGTGGCTTTTGTCATAGTGGCTATTGGTCTGCTGGTTCGCAGTCATCTGAAATACAGTCAAAAGGAAAAGGAACAGCACGACCAGGGTGACAATGTGTTTGAACAAATAATACACAGCACAGACAAGGCCAAGACCTTGGAGTTGCTGAAGGAGCACACCCGTGAGACCAACAGTTACATCCTGCAATTTGTGGCCGACACTTTCCGCAGCCTCACCGATGCCTTTGTAAAAGAAGACCTCAAAACACTGCGCAAAAACATCAAGGACATTGACAATGCCAAGGAAATGGAGAAAAAGATACGGCGCCGCGAGCTGATAGGATTGCGCAAGATTGAAGAGAACACGGCCATCGTGAAGAGCACATGGTTCCACCTCGACAGAAACTGCAATATGCAGCTCATCTACTGTCTGAAACGTCTGTGCGAGCCTTGCAAGGAACACGTTGACAACAACTTCACCCCCATATCGGCAGAAAACGTCAAGGAATTTATGCCGCTGCGCGAAGCCGTCACCCAATATATGGAGCAGACACGCGAGGCTATCATCAACAATGACTACAGTAAATCAGACTCATTGGCAATAACGGGCGATGAAATAAAGGAACAGCTGAGCGAACTGCGCCACAAACATGAAAAGGCCATGCAGCATGACCCTAATATGCGCAGTTCTCTCATCTACCTGAGTCTGCTGCAAGAAACGCAAGAATTGACTGACACTACCCGCCACCAGCTGCGTGCCAGCCACCGATTCCAAGAATAAAAAAAGAGAGATAAAAAACAGAACGCCGGACCTTAGAGGCCCGGCGTTTTTTATAATATAAATAGAAAACACCTAAATTATATTCGTAATAACAGAAATAGGTGTAATTATTTTTTTCAGTCGTCCAACTTCACATTGGGGTTCAGATACTGCCGTTTGCCATCGGTAACCTTGCCATACTGCACCGCCATCTGCGGACAACGATGGAAACACGCACAACACTGCACACAGTGGTTTCTCCATTGGGGCTTGCCATCCTGCATACGAATGTTATTGACCGGACACACTTTGGAACACAGCGAGCAACCCACACAAGCATCAGTAGCATGAAACGGAGTGTGACCACACTGGAAATGCCGGAAAAGAGGATTGACCAAATGAGTCTTGAGCCATGCCATACGGCCTGGATTGTACAACCCTGCGGCATCGGTAGAACCCACCCGCATACGCGTCTCTATCTTGTCGAGCTGATCAACTGCCGCTGCCAACTTTTGGTCACGCACCGCATCAGCATCCACCTCAAAACCACGCATCAGCACATAGTCATTTGGCATGGTCAACGAAAAGCAGGCACTCAATTTCAGATTGAGACGCAACAACATACGCGCCACCACCGCATTGGTAGTACCACAATCATCACCACAAGTACATAACGCATACACGCCTACCGGCTTTCCCGTAAAGTGGAACTTTTTCAAGAAAGTGGACATCACCATAGGCACACTCCATGAGTGAACAGGAAAGGCCAATATCAGCCGCTCATTCTCGCCAAAATCATAATCGCAGGCATTATACCCGCCCTTGGCTATGGCATTGACCGAATAAAGCGTCTCGTCCAAATCCTTGCTGATGCGCCGTGCAGCCCAATAAGAATTACCCGTAGAGGTGTAACAGAATATCATATATATGAATTGAGTATTTGTGTTTTAAAGAAATATATCATAACAAGTTCTGATAATAAAAGCAGCCAGCAGGCAACTTGTTTTTTAATTTTTCATCCGGCTCAGAACGGAACAGACCAAAAGCCGAAGCACCAGAGCCCGACATAGAGGCATAAACCGCTCCCGCCCGATAAAGCAAACGCTTCACCTCCGCTATGACGGGGAATTTAGGAAATATGCTGCCTTCAAAATCATTGGAGATGCAGTTCTTCCAATCTTCCATCGGACGGCTTATGAGGTCACACACTGGTATTTGCGTGGGTGTGGAATGAATACCGGCAAAAGCATCCTTGGTCGATACAAAGACATCGGGCTTGACCACCACTATCCAGAAACCATCCAGCGAAAGACTGACGGGCGTCATCTGCTCACCAATGCCAGTGGCATAAACAGGTTTATCCACCACAAAGAAAGGGCAATCGGCACCCAGCTTTGCAGCCATCCCAATGAGTTCATTTTCAGGTATATCCAACTTGAAAAGCTGATTAAGCAATACCAGCATAAAGGCACCATCAGCGGAACCGCCTCCCAGACCTGCCCCCATAGGACTGCGTTTGTCAAGCCATATATGGACGGGAGGCACCTCATGCGTCATTTTAACAAGATGCAAAGCTTTGACGACAAGGTTCTTTTCCACATCACCTGCCACAGGCAATCCATAAGACGTGAATGTATATTCAGGGTCACCCTCTTCACCAGGTATCACTTCCAGTGCGTCGGAGATGCCAATAGGATAAAACAAGGTCTCGAGATTATGGTAGCCGTCAGGCCTGTCTGACACAATGTTCAGACCTATATTGATTTTGGTATTCGGGAATACTATCATTTAAGCGTTCTTCAAAACTGGATGCAAATATAATGTATTATTCGCAAACTAAAAACATGAACTGCCCAGTACGGGGATTATGGCACAAAAGAGCCTTTGAAAAAACAACTTACTTTCATTAATAGCTCCTTTGCAGATTACACCAAATTAGCGTAATTTTGGGCAGGAATAATAAAATGAGCATTAAATGAAAAAATTAGTACCATTTCACATTACGGCAACAATCATCCTACTGGATGCCTGCCACCACCGATACTGGCAACAGACTCCCGATGAATAAAGAATAGAACTGATTTTCCAACAGACTCATAAACATTCAAACACCCAAAGGAATATATGGAAAGGGCAATAAAATTTCTGCAAGAGAATAAGGAAGTGGCTTTGGCCACAGTAGAGAATGACAAACCCAAAATCAGGGTTTTTCAGATAATGAAAATGGAGGGTACCAACCTCTACTTTGCTACGGGCTATCAAAAGGAGGTATACCGCCAACTGACAGCCAATCCGGCCATAGAGGTTCTGGCCATGAAGGGAGACTTATCTGTGCGTATGGCGGGCAAGGCGATATTTGACGTGGACGATGCCACCTGCCAGGAAATTTATCAACAGAACCCGGTGCTGCCCCGCCTCTATGCCGACTATAAAAAACTGGCCTACTTCCGCCTGGAGCTGCACAAGCTGGACTATTACGACCTGAAACCAACCCCGCCGCTATTTGAGTCGTACGACTTCAGCCCCGCCGCGCTCGATATGGGCAAAGACGAGACAACCATCAACACCGATGACCGCACCCTGACCATCCCCATCGGTCTGCGGCAAGTGATTGACAAGATGATGCACACCCCACCGACACCCGCCGAGATGGAAACAGCCATCAATGAGGTGGAAGATGCCATTGCCACCATTGGCAGCGCCACTCCCATCATGATGAATATCTCCACTTCCGACTTATGGGTGAGGAAGGCTGTGAAACTTTATGACGAAAATGCCACAATGCCCTACACGCTGACTAAACAAGCTCTGGAAGAAATATTCAGCCGACTGGGATTCATCATTTCTGGCCGACCCGCCGACACCGACCAGCTACCTTCGGAGCCCGAATTTGCCGCTACGCTGCTGATGCTGCGCGAGGTGATGAATCATCTGAAAATGGAGGCTATGCAAGTGGAGTGAGAAACTCGCCTCCTTATTTTTGGGAGAAAATTATATGTCTTTCGTTTCTAAATAGTTAACTTTGCAGTCGTAAAAAAATACAGAAAACAACATAATCAAAATGAGCAACGTAATAGATGTGCTGCAACAAAGACGCAGCATCCGCCGCTACGAAGATCGCCCCGTAGAGAAAGAAAAGATAGAGACCATACTGCGTGCCGCACTGATGGCCCCCTCATCAAAGAGATGTACGCCTTGGCACTTTGTAGTGGTCGATGATAAAGAAAAACTGCAAAAGATGTCGGAAAGCCGAACCATGGGCAGCACGTTTCTGAACGGCGCTCCCGTTGCCATTCTGGTGCTGGCCGAAGAGAGCAAAAGTGATGTATGGGTAGAAGATGCCACCATCGCCGCCATTCTGATGCAGGTGGAGGCTACCGATCTGGGACTGGGCAGCTGCTGGGTGCAGGTGCGCAACCGCATGAAGGACGACAAGACTTCCACCGAAAGCTATCTGAAATCTTTGCTCGGATTTCCCGACGGACTGAAAGCCGAATGTATGATTGCCATCGGCTACAAAGGCGAAGAGAAAAAACCTTTTGACGAGGCCCACATATTAAAAGACAGAATCCACTGGAATCAATTTTAAAACCAACAAAAAAATGGAAATAGTAGACGAAACGCCTAAAACTCCCAACAATAAGGAGAATAGACCCACAATAGAGGAAACACAAAGAGAACCAAGAACCCCCAGAGAAAACGAGACAAACAGAAATCAAGAATCCGTTGAAAATAAAGAAGAAATGGCAACGAACAAGAACAAATTTGACGTAAAGAAATTATTGAACGACAGCTGGGTGGCTTGGGGAGTTACACTGGTGGTCATAGGTGCCTTGTACCTGATAAAATCACTGAAGATATTTGATGCGGATTGCTTTCTGTTCCAGCCCAAAAACTTCCTGCTCTATGCAGGTATCATATTCCTGGCCTGCCGCAGCTATGTACTGGGTGGTCTTTGGCTGATATTCGGCGCATTGGCCCACATGGACATGATACTGAAAGTGGTGGAAAAACATCCTGGACAAGTATTCCCTATTCTTATCATAGTGATTGGCATTGTGGTGATAGCGCTGCACCAGCATGGGCGAAAATCCTGAATTTGCGATATTGGGCAGTGGCAATCTGGCTACCAATATGGCCATGGCACTGCATAAGGCAGGACTGCATATCAGCCTGATATACAGCAAAGAGGCTGAACATGCCCAACGCCTTGCGGCATTGGTCGATTGCAAGTGGACCACACAGCCAGAGGAAGTGAGTCAAGAGGAGACCGACATTGTTCTGTCCGCTCTGAAAGACGATATTGCCCCCGATATCTGGCGCCAAATCGACTTCAGGGACAGACTGCTGCTACATACAGCTGGCAGCCTCCCTATGAGTGTGCTGGACAGCCACAGCCGCAACCATGGCGTAATTTATCCGCTGATGACGCTAAGCAAGAACAGGATACTCGATTTCAGCAACCTGCCGTTGCTGATTGAGGCCAACAGCAGCCAAAATCTGCAAAGAATCAAGGACCTCGCCTCCCGGCTGAGCCACAAGGTGTATGTAGCCAGCAGCGAGACCCGCGGCAAGGCACACTTGGCAGCCGTCTTTGCCAACAATTTTTCCAACCACATGTATGCCAAAGCCAGCGAGTTGCTGCATGACAGCGGACTACCTTTCGAGGTGCTGTTGCCCCTCATTGACGAGACGGCCAACAAGGTGCACCAGCTGACACCAGCCGAAGCACAGACAGGTCCTGCCATCCGCTATGACCAGAATATCATGGCAAAACACAAGGCGATGCTCAGTCCCGATGATGCCGCTCTATATCAAGCAATAAGCCTCAGCATACATCAAATGATGCAGCAAAACAACCAGTAGCGAAATGAAAGAATTTCTGACAAATCTGAAAAACATAAAGGCTTTTGCCTTTGACGTGGACGGGGTACTGTCATCTGACATGGTATCACTCCACCCCAATGGTGAACCCATGCGCGTGGTAAACATCAAGGACGGCTATGCCATACAGCACGCCGTAAAAAAAGGCTACCCCATCGCCATCATCACGGGTGGACACACCGAGTCGGTCAAAACCCGTTTCGCTGGTCTGGGCGTGCCCGATATCTATATGAACTCAGCCTACAAAGTGGACGACTTCAAGGACTTTGCCCAAAAACACGGGCTCGGCCTGGACGAGATACTATATATGGGCGACGACATTCCGGACTATAAAGTGATGCAGATATGCGGTTATCCCTGCTGCCCCAATGATGCGGTGGATGAGATAAAAGCCGCGTCCTGCTACATATCGCCGAAAAATGGCGGCTACGGCTGCGGACGTGACGTGATAGAAAAAGTGCTGAAGGCTCAAGGCAAATGGATGGACGATGCCAAAGCCTTTGGCTGGTAATGAATTGAAATCAAACAAGACAAATAAAGAATATATGGGTTACATCAAATTAATGAGATTGCCACTGCTGGCAGCCATTGCCATTGCGCAACTGATGATGCACTATCTGGTAGCGGTACCAATAATTGGCATCAGCGTTTACTCTTTTCCCACTTGGCAACTGGTACTGATGATACTCTCCACCCTTTTCATTGCGGCTGGAGGCTTTGTCATTAACGACTATTACGATATGCGTATCGACGAAATAAACCGCCCCTTGAAGCGGATTGTGGGCAACGAGGTGAGCAAGCACGATGCCATGACATTCTACATAGTACTGTCGGTGATTGGGCTGCTGCTGTCGGTGGTACTGGGTGTGGCAACCCGCAGCGTCGATTTCTGCTTCATCTTCATCACCATGATAGGCTTGCTGTGGTTCTACTCGTCAAGCTACAAGCGCACCCTGATAATAGGCAACTTGATAGTGGCCGCTTCCATTGCACTGATTCCTTTTGTGGTTGCCATGTTTGAAAGCCGCAACGTAATGATGTGGTGGGGCGAACAGATAGTCGCTCATTACGGCACCGTAACTCCCGATGAACTGAAACAAGCCAACCCTACCATCTCTACCATTTACTCCACTATCGGCTATTTTTCCATCTATGTATTCGGCTGGATGCTGATACACGAAGTGATACGCAATCTGGACGAAATAAACGGGGAACGCGAACTGGAATGTCACACCATGCCTATTGTATGGGGAGAAAAGACGGCCAAATACATCGGTTGCGGTCTGATTGTCCTTATCAACATAGTTTGTGGATACTTTTTGATAAGGAATATGGAGTCGCTGCAAATAATGTCGGTCAGCTATTATGTATGCAGCACGCTGGCATTCTCTGCAGCACTCATATACTTTCTATTGACCGCCCAGTCACGCCGCGATTATCAGATATGCCGACTGCTAGTCGGTCTGTGTCTGGCGGCTGGCATCTGTTATAGCGCCATTTTCTGGCATCTGCATCAAGTAGCTGCCGCATCGGCTGGTGTGATGGGCATGTAAGAATAAGTATAAGAGATACAGCAAAATAAATACAAGAAAAGCGAAGTCCAAGAATTTGGACTGCGCTTTTCTTATTATATCCTTGTTGTTAATATTTCAATACATTTTGTAAGTAGTCTTCAGCACTCTGAACTCAGTACGGCGATTCACCTGATTAGCTACATCCTGCTGGTCGGAGGTCATTTTATCGAGTGCGGCATCATCCAATATCTGTCCCTCCTGCATATAATTGTACTTCTGAGCCAGTTTACGGTCAACCACCATCGGGTCAGACTTGCCATAACCTTTGGCGGTAAGACGTTCCGGCTCAATGCCCTTGTGCACCAGATAATCGACTACCGACTGGGCTCGCTTGCCCGACAAATCAAGGTTGCCCTCCGCCGAACCAATACGGTCGGTATGCGCACCTATCTCTATGGTGACATTCGGATTGTCGTTGAGCAGTTTCACCAACTTGTCGAGTGAACGATACGATGCAGCGGTGAGTGAGGCCTTGCCGAAATCGAAAAAGATGTTATCCAGACCAACGGGTTTGGAGATGGATGACAAAGCCATATCCACTGAAAATGTCTTGCTGTCATCGAGACTGTCGGTCGAGAGGTCCATTTTCTGGTTAAGGTAGCCACGGCAATTGCCAAGCAGCACATACTTCACATTACGCTTGAGCGGATAACTGAAAGTGCCATTTTTCTTGGTACGCAACTTCACATTGGTACCATCATTGCCCACAATACGCACTGTGGCATCGCCCAGACTCTCACCCGAGGTGGCCGTAACGTGACCGTCAATGGCAAACAAGACAGGAGGCAAAACGAAGCTCCACAATTTGTCGTAGCCCTTACGGTCATCACGATTGGAAGTAAACATACCCTTTTCACCCTCCTTCACAAAACTCATTCCAAAGTCGTCCATATTGGAGTTGATAGGGTACATCATATTATGGACAGGACTCCAATGGCCCGCCCTGTCGAGCGTGGCATAAAAGATGTCGAGACCGCCAAAACCTGGCCATCCATTCGATGAAAAATAAAGGACCGTATCGTTACGGAGGGTCGGAAACATCTCGTCGCCAGCGGTATTTATCATAGGGCCACAATTCTGCGGAGCCCCCCACTTGTCGCCATCCTTCACACTGAACCAGATATCCTTGCCGCCATAGCCACCCTTGAGGTCAGACACGAAATAAAGAATCCGGCCATCGGAAGAGATGGTTGGATGGGCAAAAACAACCGAGCTGTCCTTAGAAAGCTGCACCTTGACCGACTTGCCCCATTTGCCACCCGAACGGGTACACATCATGATATCGGCACCAAGCGTTTCTCCCTTTACTGCACGGCAACGCGTATAGTACATTACCTTGCCATCGGCCGAGAAACAAGGAGAACCCTCATCGTCGTTGGTATTCACATCTCCCTCCATCGGCTCTATATTGTCCCAGATACCAGCCGAATTACGGCGGGAGGTATATATATTCTGCGTAGGGATTCCCGTTATCTTGCTGGCCTTTCGTTTCTCGCCCTTTTCGGTACGCGAGGTAGAAAAGTAGACCACATCAGAGTCTCCGGCAGGGAAAGCGGGATTGGCCTCACTGCGTTTCGACAACAACTCTTTGACAGGAGCCACTCGATAACGCGTCGGATTCTTCTGCCAGTCTATGGCCTCCTCTGCCGATTTCTTGCCATTGACCGCCTGCTGGTCGTTAGGGTGTCCCTGCAAATAGACATCGTAATTTTTAACAGCCTCCTTGGGGTTCTTATTCTTGCGCAGCACGTCGGCATACAGCAAATAAGAAGCCGAGTCGGAACAATGATAATGGGTGGCATTTCTGAGCGTCCGTTCGGCCTTGGTGTTATCGTTGACCAGAGCGTAGCAACTGCCCATACGGTAAGCCACATACGCCTTGCGCTGGCGGTCCTTAGTGGCACTGATGCGTGGATAGACCAGCCTATAGATTCCTGCGGCCTTATAATATTCTCCTATCTCGTACTTCTTGTCGGCCCGTTTCACCATTTGATTGACGGAACAAGATGCACAAAGCACCGTCAGGGCCAGAACCACAAATCTCAATATTTTCATCGTCATTTTCATTCTATTTCTTAGCCGTACTATCCTTTTTTGCTTTCTTCTTGCTATCCGTACTCGTAAACACTGACTGGATAGGGTGCCAATAATGATTGAGCCATTCACCATAGGTATCAAAATCCTCACGATAAATAAGTCCCACACCTTGTGTCTGAGCCGAAGTCTGCTTAAAGTAACTATTGTTGGAACGGTTGAACGCCTTGACTCTGAATTTGCCAGAAGGCGTCAGTTTATACTCGATATCAAAATCCATAATACCACTCGACACATTGGACGAAGCCTGAGTAGAATTATTGTCACGATAGCCAAAATTGCCATTCAACTGCAAGCGGTCGTTGAGGAACTGGGTAGAAAGCGACATTTCGAACTCACTGGCCGTAGCCTGCTGATCCGAACCAGGATTGTAATTGAGTCCCACATCCACGTTATTGTCGATACGTGATAACATACTTCCCACTTCGGACGATAAGGTAGAGAAACCCACCGACGACAATTCGCTATTGCCAGTGCCCGACGATGTATTCTTCTTATCCATCGTGTAGAAGTGTCCAAGCGCCAACAACGACGCCACGTTTCGGCTTACCAGTTCATCGGTGTTGATTACGCTGCTGAGTTTTCGTTTCACCTCATCATCGGCATTAGGCAAATCGATGCCGAACTTGATGACAGGTTTCTGAATGGTACCCGTAATAAACAGCAGGCAATCCACATTAGCCGTAGTCATATTGATGTTGGGGTCGTCCAGTATGCCCACCAGCGAAGCATTCAGCGAATAGTCAGCTTTCACGTCCAGGTCGGCCGAATATGGGCTGCCCGTCCAGTGCAAGGTGCTACCCTCCAGAATGTTGAACTTTCGCGATATAATACTCTGTATGGTAAAACGATAATCTCCCTTTGTTATTTCATAATTGCCATACATGCCGAAATCGGAAGTCTGCGAATCGTAGGTCAGACGCAAAGCTCCATTTCCCTGCGCACGGATAACATCGCCCTGCCGTTGGTCCATTATCAGCTGCACCTGGGCATCGGGGGTAGCCTCCAACTGCATATCGAGGTTAATCTTGGTATGCATTGTTTTCTCATCCTGTATGCGTTTGATTTTTTCCCTTCGGGCACGGCGCTTCTCCATTGCAGTCTGGTGGTCAGCTGATTCCACAAAGGTGATGTAATCGGCATCACTCACCGAGGAGGAGCCTCCTATCGGAATGGTAACCTTGGTACCCTCACGCGTTTTCACCTTCATACGGAAATTGACGGCATTCGGATTTCCAAAAATATTAACCTTGCCATCGGCAAAAGCCTGTCCGAAGAAAGTGGAATTGTCCTCTTCGGTAGTATTCAGGGCCATAAAGTTGTCACAATCAAGCAGCACCTTGAAATTGAAATCCTTGAATCCATGATGCGTTACCGCTCCGTTCACTGTGGCTATATGGCCATTCTGGTCCTTGATAGGGCAATTATGCAGAGAGAACGAAGTAGGCGTCATGGTCACCGTGTCGGTCAACGAGTACTGTGTGTTGAGGAAGCCAATGCCAAAATTGAAATCCTTGACAAACACATTGCCTTGCAGACCGATATTGCCGAATTTGCCAAAGGCACGCGCCCGTCCGGTAGCAATTCCCGTTGAGTTTTCCATCACAGAACCGATATAGGCCCTCAGAAAACGGAGGTCTATATCGTGCAAATCACCATCAATGCACATGGAGTCACGACTCAGATAAATGCCGCCATAAATACGCGAACTGACCTTTGACAGATTGGATACAAGATTGCCGCCAAACAAGATGGAATTGTCTCTGTTGTCGAGCATGGATGCCACTTGCAGGTCACCAATAGGATATCCGTTAAGAGCGGTGCTGTCAATTTGCAGATTTGAACGGAAATAAGGTTTGGAGAAAATGTTGTAAACATAAACATCTCCATTGCCCAAACCAGCAAACGAGAACTTGCCCGCATTGACGATATTGCTGATATAGCTGAGCTGCAAGTCACGCAGATACACTCCGATACTGTCGCCACCCACACGCGATGACACGCCGTCTATCTTCAGCATCTGGTCACCATGGTCAAACAGAAAATCGCTGACCACCAGACGTTCTGGCGTAAGGCGAACCACACTTTGGTGCATATTCCAAGTGGTGTCATTGATGATGAATTTGGTCGGCTTTACAAAGAAATCGGCCGTAAGTCCCCGCTTGTCAAGTCCCTTGAGCACCGACAGCAGATTAAGGTCGCCACTATAGGTGACATCATTGGAATTGCTGAAATTGAAATGCGAATTGATGGAATCCTGACGTGCAGAGGCATTAAACGAGAGGTAGTAAGGATTACGTCTCTGATTTTTTGGCAAATGCGTCATACGCACCATCAGTTTTGCCTCGGCTCCAGGGTTTTCACAGAGCATTATCACATCCTCCATGTTGCTGGACCCTATGCGGATGAGCGGCGACTCAAGACGTACCCTGAATTTGTTGGTGATGTCGTTGAAGAATCCCGTCACGTTGGTCTCATCGACTATCGTTACAGGCAATTTGAACACATCGTTGAGCGGCTCCGTATTGTCAACCTTGAGTGCGAAAGAGAAATTGTTGCCTTTCTTTTGCGCATGACCTTGAGGAATGATGGACGGCACATACTTGCGTAGAATGTCCTTGGTATTGTCCCACAACGAGGTCAACAGATAGTCTCCGGTTATGTTGCCATTGACATAGTCGGAACTGAGCGTGGCTGTCCGCCTGCCGCCCGAAGCGGGATTGACCGTCATGCTGATATTGTTCACCACCAAATCCTTGCCACTGCTGCGATGATACATAACATTGTTGATAGAGAATGAGCCATCGAGGTCATCGAAGCGACGGCCCGAAAAGTCCGTTTCTATCTCAAAAGCCAAGGAGGAGGCAGGGTCCACATTATTGAACAGATTGAGTTTTCCTAAATTAATCCGCTGCACCGTAGCCACGAATTTGAATTTTGGACGGGACGACAGAAAACTGATGCCTCCCTTGAAATTGAGAGAGGCGTTTTCGTCTCTCATGTTCAGCTGACCATAAAACCCTTCCTGACCGAACTTGCCATTCAGCGAGATGTTATGATAAGGGTATTTCTTATAAGTAAATGTGTCTACCTGTCCCACCGCCGACAGAGACAGCTGTTTGGAGGCCGTACGATTGGCATTGACACGCAGTTGGAATGAAGTGTTGCCCACCCCACTCTTGCGACCCAGCAAATCACCCAAACGGAAATTATGAGTTGCCACAGAACCCAAAACATTAAATTGGGAAAAATTGGAGGCTGGATTCTTGACATACACATCCATCTGCACCCTGCCCTGATTGACAGAGAGCAAGCCTTTGGAAGTGAAAGCCAGAACGGACCCTTTGAGGTGGCCCTGATAGGTCACGGTGCCCAGCGTGTCAATCATAGTGGGCAACTTGACAGGATTATGGGCGAAGGCATTACACAGATAACGGGCATCGGCCGCCGATGCCGAAAGGTCTCGAATCTCGGCATCGGCATACAATTGGCGGAAATCGGGCAATCCCCGCAAATAGAAATCGCCGTCAAGCATAAAGGTCTTGCCATAACTGACATATAGATTACGCGCCAACAGATTATCGACTGTCCCCGAAAAGGAGCCACTCAGATAGACTGTCTGAGGCATCTTGGCAAAGGCCGGAACAAATGGCGACAAGTCAGACAGTTTGACCTCCGAAGGCTTCAAATCGAGCAACACACGGAAATCGTGAAAATAATTCTTCGACTTGATATCCCGATAATACATTTCGGCCTGCTTGAAAGCTATGTTGCTGTTGGGCAACGATACGGCAAAATGCTGAAGACGGAGTTTCTGCTTGTTGCTGAGAATAGAGGTGGACAAATTGCTGAGCACCACCCCCGAAGCCTCACGGCAACTGATGCGGTGCAGCTTTATGTTGAGCGAGTCCTTGGAGAATCGGCGTATGAACACATTGCCATTAAGGGCGGAAATATCGAGATAAGCAGGATTGAAATGTCCCGGCTTTTCATTATACGGCACTTTGTGGAACGAAATATAACAGTTTTTAAAGCCTATCGTCTCCACTTCCGCACTCCACGTTACCTGAGTGGTATCTTTGTCTTTCTTTTTGAAGGCATCCACCACAAACTGATAGTTGTAGCGGCCAGTGGACCCTATCTGGTAAATGTGGGCACGCATATCGGTGAGTTGCACCGTACGGAGTGATATTTTGTTCTGAAAAAGAGGAATGATATTGACCGTTATTTTGGCTCTGTCGATATAGGCCAGCGTATCCTTTTGTTGGTCCTCCACATACAACTTATTGAGCACAAATGAATTAGGGAAATGCCATTCAACAGTTCCCGCTGTCACTTTCGAGTGGATTTTCTGGGACAGGCCCTCGGTCAAAGCAGACAAAATCTTCTGCTGTGTGCTCACATTCTGCAACAACAGATAGCCACACAGCAAAACCGTAGCAAGCAAGCCTACGAGAAATAGTAATATATATGTTATTTTTTTTATATCTTTGCCTTGTTTATTTCAACACGGCAAAAGTAACTAAATATTAGACACGGGCGAGAGTTTTTGGCTGTGTTTTTTATATATAAAGAAGAATAAAATCATAATATGTCAGTACATATTTTATCAATTGAATCATCGTGCGACGACACATCGGCCGCCGTGCTGAAAGACAGCTATCTACTGTCTAACGTCATTGCAAGCCAGAAAGTGCATGAATCGTATGGTGGTGTAGTGCCCGAACTGGCATCGCGCGCCCACCAACAGAATATCATTCCCGTGGTGCACGAGGCGCTGAAACAGGCTGGTGTGAGCAAAGACGACATAGACGCTGTGGCTTACACCCGTGGTCCCGGTCTGATGGGGTCGCTACTGGTTGGAACCTCTTTTGCCAAAGGATTCTCAGTGGCCCGCAACATTCCGCTGATTGATGTCAATCACCTGCAAGGACACATCATGGCCCACTTCATTCAGAAGGAAGGCGAAGAGAGTCACATTCCTCCATTTCCATTCCTCTGCCTGCTGGTATCGGGCGGCAACTCCCAAATAGTGCTGGTAAAAGCCTACAATCAGATGGAGATATTGGGACAGACCATTGATGACGCAGCTGGCGAGGCTTTCGACAAATGTGCCAAAGTGATGGGCTTGCCCTATCCAGGAGGCCCCGTCATCGACCGTCTGGCCAAGGAGGGCAACCCCAAGGCCTTCACCTTCCACAAGCCTCACATGGAGGGATACGACTACAGTTTCAGTGGACTGAAGACCTCGTTCCTCTACACCTTGCGCGACAAGATGAAAGAGAACCCCGAATTTATCAAAGAGAATCAAAACGACCTGTGCGCATCGCTGCAAGCTACCGTCATCGACATTCTGATGGACAAGCTACGCAAAGCGGTGAAAGCCACTGGCATCAACCATGTAGCTGTGGCAGGGGGCGTTTCAGCCAACTCGGCACTAAGAGGCGCCTTCCAGGAACATGCCGACCGTTACAAATGGGATATCTATATCCCTAAATTCTCTTACACAACCGACAATGCTGCCATGATTGGCATTGTGGGCTACTTCAAGTATCTTGACAAGGATTTCAGCGACATTGCGCTGCCTTCCTTCTCTCGTGTAACCGTATAAAACTGACTGATACACATCACAAACAAGGGGCCGCCGAAGCCCCTTGTTTTGTGTTAAGGCAACCTCGCCTCAGCAAAAAATGACAAAGAGGACCTCTTTAGGCCTTCTCCTATATGCTTTATAGCATCATTTTTAGTAATTTTGTGGCCGAAACAATAAAATACAAGATGAAGAACTTTTTACCCCGCACCTTTCTGCTCACCCTGATTGTGGTAGCCATACTGCTGGGGTTATATTACCTGCCCCCCATCACTTTCAGCGGCAGCATTGGGTCCTGGTTTGGATGGTCACCCTCAAGCAACAATGGTGGCAGCCTGCGCCAGGTGGACCTGCTGGGAGACTTGCGCGACAAAAAAGCGACCGAAGCCCAGCAAATAGACACAAAACTGCTGAAAAGTCTGGAAAACAAAGAGGCGGAAAAGGAAGCCGCCGCCGATTCCGCCTTCCACGACACAGTAAAAGCTCCCGCCGAGATGATAAAGATTGTGGACTACGGCGACAACACGCTGATGGGCATGGCTCCTTTCTACGAGGCACTCAACCATGTAAAGCAGCGGCCTGTGCGCATTGCTTTTCTGGGCGACTCTTTTGTGGAAGGCGACATACTTACGGGCGACTTGCGTGCCATGCTGCAACAGCACTTCGGTGGCTGCGGTGTGGGATGGATGGACATCACCTCACAGACGGCTGGCTTCAGACAGACGGTCACCCACACCTACAACAACTGGGACAGCTACAGCTATCAGGACCGACACAAATTCTCACGCAAGCTGCAAGGCATTGACAAACGCTACTATCAGCCCCGCTTTGGCGCCTGGGTGGACGGCAAGTGCAGCCACTACGCCTTTGGCAACGACCATTGCGCCAACACGTCACTCTTCTTCATCGCCAAGAATGGAGCAAACCTTAATCTGCAAATCAACCAGAACGATACTTTCAACTTCCACGCAGACGCCAGTCCCGACTTACAGATGCTGACACACAAAGGACCCATCAAAAGGGCCAGATGGAATGTAGACAAGGCCAACGGTGCCTACTTCTACGGTATGGCCATGGACGGCAGCAACGGCATCATTCTCGACAACTTCAGCATGCGCGGCAACAGCGGCACCCAGCTATCCAACATTCCCGACGAATGGCTGGCCAAGTTCAACCAGGAACGGCCCTACGACCTCATCGTGATTCAGTTTGGACTGAATGTGGTGACGAAAATGCGTGAGGACTACAACTTCTACAAGAAGGACATGATGCGGGTGATTGAGCATCTGCACAAGGCTTTCCCGCAAGCGGGCATTCTGGTGATAAGCGTGGGCGACCGCGCCTATAGGGCCGATGACGGCGAAATGTCCCCCATGTCTGGCGCCAAAAACCTGAGCATCTATCAGCAGAGTCTGGCAGCAGACGCAAAGGTGGCTTTCTGGAATCTGCACGATGCCATGCTGGCTCAGGGAGGTATGGCCGAAATGGTAAAGGCAAAACCTTCGCTGGCTAATCTGGACTACACCCACATCAACTTCAGAGGTGGCAAGGTGATGGCCCAAAAACTATACGAGGCACTGCTGTTCGGCAAAGGACAATATGACCGCCGAAAAGCATTCACACTAAAAAAGAGAAACGAATGAAAAGACTGTATATCAACACATTGTTGAGAAAGGCCTTGCTGTTGGGACTCCTGTTGGGCATCGCAATGCCTGCCAACACTCGTGGCCACCGAATGCCCCATAGGCTGGCGGCTGCAAAAAAGCAAAAGTCCACCGTCCAAACAAACATGGACTCCATGCCTATCAAGATAACCACCCCTGCCCTACTGTCGGCCGAAACTGACAACAACGACGAAGTGGAAACGGATACATTGATACCCGTTAAGGACTCCATGCCCAGCAGTTTTCTGTTCACCAAGGAAAATACAATAACACGGGCCGAGAAACTGGACTCGTTTTTCAGCAAGCTGACAGGGAAAAAAGAACCTGCACGGATTGTCCATCTGGGAGACTCCCACCTGCGTGGACACATATTGCCGCTGGTGATTCGTCACCGACTGGAAACAGCATGGGGCGACCAGGCGGTCAGACCTGAC
>OBMA010000278.1_pt1 | contig 29264 bp, 29 predicted proteins | sample 1539141 | NCBI WGS metagenome assembly OBMA01 (sample SAMEA3991484, study PRJEB22521) | metagenome | biome: anthropogenic terrestrial biome; feature: sewage plant; material: raw primary sludge | place: Sweden | collected 2012-09-26
AAAAAGTAGTTACAGACCCATATGTGGGTTGGTGGTATCATGAAAGTGATGAGAATATTTACGTAGATGATCAAGACACTATAAATTACATAACAAAAAAAAATCAAAAGTATTTCATAAAAGTATATCAGTTTACTTCTTTCAAAAAAGAAAAAGGAATAGGTCTATGTAAAAATAGGAATGGTATAAAGTCTGAAATTAAAAATATAACTGAGAAGTTTGAAGATTATAAATATAAAAAAGTAACAGAAGAACAACTAGAAGTATTGAAATATAACATGGAAAATGCTGAGTGGATTTCACAAAAAGACTGTGAAAATGCAAATTAAATATGAGATTATTATGAACTGCACCAAAAATGGAATATAGAAACTAACAAGTGATATAAAGATATTCCATAAAGTTTCAGTATCATCTCTAGCTGATACTGATTTAAGTAATTTCAAAGGATTTGAAGGAGATTTAATAAAAAGTATCGATAAGTTATACTAAATTTGTAAAAATTTGAGGTGGTAATTATGATATATATTGGTAAAAATAGAGCATTAGGAATTGCAATTAAGTTAAGAGAGCAAATAATTTATGACTTATCAAAATCGGAGGGTAGTATTCTAACACTTTCAGAGACAATGGTTGTTATTGAAGGTTATACAGTTGAAGGAGGTAGAGTAAGGGATGTTGAATTAGTTTCAGCATTAAGAGATGCCTATGATGAAATGTTTTATTTGGTAAGAGATAATGGTTTTCAAGTTGATAAAGAGACTATTTGTTTGGTAAATCGAATTGTAGCTAGAAATGAAAATCATGATAATATAGGTAATTTTAGAAAATCAGGAATTGCTATAACCGGTACTACTCACAAAGGAACATCTGTAAAGGATTTTGGTATAAAATATATTGAAATAATTGACAGGTTCAATGAAAATAAATTAGAAGATAAAGCAATAGATTTGTTTTTAGATATTGCTAAAACACAATTTTTTGGTGATGGAAATAAAAGGACTGGTCAATTGATGATGAATGGGATTTTAATAGGAGAAGGATATTGTCCTGTTGTTCTTAATTTCAGAGAAAATAAAGAACGTAGAGATAAGTTAATACATTTTTATGAAACTGATGATAGAGAACCCCTTAAAAAAATAATATTAGAAAAGCAAAGAGAATTTGAAATTGATTTTGGAATTAACCAAGACTGAAAATAAAAGAGTAAAAGAGCCGAAAAGGAAAATTCCTCTGGCTCTTTTTATCATTTTATCCTATTTTATAGCTCACACTAAAGTAGTGAATCTCTTGTTTTATCGCTCACATTAAAGCAGTGAATCTCTTGTTTTATCGTTCACATTAAAGCAGTGAATCTCTAATTTTATCGCTCACATTATAGTAGTGAAACACTTGATTTATCACTCGCATTATAGCAGCGAAACACTTGATTTATAGCTCACATTATAGTAGTGAAACACTTGATTTATAGCTCGCCTTATAGTAGCGAAACACTTGATTTCTTCAAATCATATTATACTCTCTTTTTTGAGATTTTACAATAGTCACTTGTACTATCTGCTATATTTTAAATTCTTCTTTTACCAAAGTTCATAAATTACCCCTTGTATAATCACATATTAACTGATAATAAGAGGTATAGATAAATGATTATATAAAAATTTAATATGAAAAATAAGCCACTAAAAATGATATTTAAAAGTTTAAAGTTTTTTATATCGATACTTTTTACGATAGCCAACAACAACATATAAGTAAAACTTAATACGATATTTATCACTAAAAAGAGTATAAAGTTATTGAAATTTATTTCTTTGAAAATATTTATAATATTTTTATAAAAATGTATTGTCATTCCATTTTTAATTATATTCATAAAAAATAGAGTCATCACGTCACTTAACAATAAGATTCTAATTATATTTTTATTCATAACAAAATCCCCTTTTCATATTCCTATCTACTTAGATTCTTTCATTGTTTAAAATAAAATCCACTTCTGCTATTTCTTCCAAATCGCCGTCATTTCCTTCTATTTTTATATTAACATCAAAATTATCTTTTACATACTTATAGATATCTTTTACCCATTTTTTTGAAAGATCATAAAAAATAACTTCATTTTCTGTTTTCTCTATTATTTTATTAAAAAAAATCGTATTATCAAATATTTTATAAGAATCACAATATAGTAATATTTTAAAAAGATTAGAATATGATTCTTTAAATCTTTTTTTTATAATTTCTTCTGGAATTCCATGTCCACCATTTCTAACACGCTCATTAACTCTTGAGATTGCTATTTTTTCAGAATCTACTACCATATAATAAAGATTAATAAAATAACCTATTTTTTTTGCTTTTTCTATGGATTTCAACATTGTTTTTCCAGTTAATGTAGTTTCCTGGTTTAAACGAATTTGATTTTCAAAACAAAAGTTTCTTATTTCAATAGCTTTTCTTGCTGCATGAATTTGCAACTTTTCATCTCTCCAATTTTTTCCAACTATCTCATCTGTATTTATTCTAGCACCTAGATCAAGTTCACTTTTAAAAATCGAATACAAACTTGATTTTCCTGCACCGTTAACACCTGCAAAAATTGTATATTTCATAGTATTCCCCTTTTCATATTCCTATTTGCTTGAGTTAATTGTTATTTAGAAGGATCTAAAATCAATTTCACCATCATGTTATTTTGTTTTAGTAATTAAATATCTTTTATATGGGTCATCACCTTTTAAAATTGAATCTACATAAATATCCTTAGCTTCTTCTAAAATTTTGAAATCACAACTAATTCCAGTAAAAAAGGGATGTTTTTTTTCTGTAACATATATATATGTATCTTTTGCCCTACTTAGAATTTTATTTTCTTTAGATTTTATTTCTTCGTATTGCTTATTTAGCAGATTTTTATATTTTTCATCTTTTAAATCTTTAACAGACATAAGACTTACAAACTTATCTTCAATTGGAATCATATTATTTAACTTGATTGATCCTAGAACTGAATCGGATTCTTTGAGATTAACGATATGAATATTTTCTTTTAAGTCTTTATTTGCTGCTAATGGTGCAAAATAATTATGATTTTCTATATTTAAAACAATTCCTACATATGGTATTTCAGAGTTTAGAATGACCTTACTATCTATTTTAGAAAGGAACTCCAAATATTCTTTTTCTACTGTATAAAATTTCATTTTCACTCCTATCAATAAATAGAGTAAGTACGAACTCACTCTATCCAAATTATTATTATTTTTTAGGTCGCATTATAGTAGCGAAACACTTGATTTATAGCTCACGTTATAGCAGTGAAACACTTGATTTATAGCTCACATTTAATCAGGAGTGAAACCCTCGTTTTCTTTAATTATATTATACTCTTTTTTTTAGATTTTGCAATAGTTACTTATAATTAAGTTAGATTTGAGTGGGAAAGACAAATTAGGATTTGAAGGTTTAAATAGTGAGATGAATGTGGTACTATATATTTATAATATTAAAATATTAAAAGGAGAAAATTATGATTTATAGTGGTAGAGATACTTCTCTTTTCATTATTAAAAAAATGCTAGAAGATTTTGTTTACAATATGGCAAAATTTGAAGGGAACTCATTGGACTTTGGTGAAACAGTTACTGTTATGAGGGGGTATTCTGTTTCAAATAAACGAATGACAGAATTAAAACAAATTGAAGCAATTCACGAAGGGTGGTTAGAAATTATTTATCAAGTTGAAAATAAAACTTTTAACTTATCAGCAGAAAATTTTATAAAAATAAATTCAATAGTTTCGAGAGGTGAAAACAAAGCAATTGGAGATTTTAGACAGTTACCTGTAAGGATATCAGGAACAAATTATTTACCACCTTTATCAATTTTATTGAAAGAAAATTTTAAAAACATGATTAAAAAATATAATGACTCATCTGATGATCTCAAAATATATAACATTTTTTTAGAAACAGCTAAAAATCAATTTTTTTTAGATGGTAATAAGAGAACTGGGCAATTAATGATGAATGGACTTTTGATTAGTGAGGGGTACGTTCCAATAAGTATTTATGAAAAAGATGACAAAGAATTCAGAACACTTCTTATTGACTATTATGAAGAATTTGATAATGACAATAAGGAAAAAGAATTCAAAAAATTTCTAATTAAAAATCAGTCAGAAATGGAACAAGGTTTTGGGATAGAAGAAAAGGTTGAAATAGAAAAAGAGAGGTAAATTTTTAACAGTAGGAGGCGATTATATGAGTAACTATGATTTAACATTAAAAAAAGAAGTTACAAGAGAATTTGCACGGGAAGTAATGGGGAGAATTTCAAAAAGTAATAAAGTTTTTAAATGAAATGTTGAAAGAAATGGAAGAATTAGACTAATACAACTAAAGAAAGAACATAAAAGCATTGAGAGAGATACAGATTTAGCCCCTGTACTCTTTTTTATATTATCAGGTAAAAAAAACATCGCTGAATATAATTTAAATGATTAGAAACAAAAAAGGCAGCCATAAAGACTGCCACAAACAAATTACACATATAAAATGATATAATTTGAGTCAGCTCACAACTTTTCAGTGTGAGACCATGTGTAACAAAATTTCTTCTGTTACTATCTGAAATAATATTATCATATTGTGATCTAAATGTCAATTTTTAAGTGGATATAGTAAAGAATATAAAAAGAAGAGTGGGAAGCAAATATACAACTCTAGAATAATAATATGATAAAAAAAGGCAGTCATAAAGACTGCCACAAACAAATTACACATATAAAACGATATAATTTGAGTCCGCTCACGACTTTTCAGTGTGAGACCCTGTAACAAAATTTCTTCTGTTACTATCTGAAATAATATTATCATATTGTAATCTAAATGTCAATTTTTAAGTAGATATAGTAAAGAATATAAAAAGAAGATTGGGAAGCAAATGTACAGCTCTAGAATAATAATATGATAAAAAAAGGCAGCCATAAAGACTGCCTTAAGTAAATTAAACCATACAAAATGGTTATAATCTACGAAGCTTCCACTTTTCAGTAAAAGACATAATGAAAGTTTATTTCCCTTTCACGCGTTAATTTATAATATCATATTACACTTCACTTGTCAATCTTCAAAAACAAAATTGGGAAGCAAATATACAACTCTAGAATAATTATATGATAACAAAAAAAGACAGCCATAAAGACTGCCACAAGCAAATTTAAATTTATATAATAATTTGCATCCTTTCCCACTTTTCAGTGGAAAATTCTGTAACAAAAGGAAACTTGTTACTACGTGAAATTATATTATCATATTATAATCTATATGTCAACTTTTGGTTTGTTTTTGCTGCTAACTATAGAGTTCCTATATATAAAAATGGCTAATTAATTAGCCATTTTCTTTTTTAGTTTCTCGCTTACTGGTGGAGATTCACCGCTTTTTTAGTTTCTCGCTTACTGGTGGAGATTCACCGCTTTTTTAGTTTCTCGCTTACTGGTGGAGATTCACCGCTTTTTCCACTTCTCATTACATTTACTTGTATTATACTCTTTTCTTTGTATTTGTCAATGATTAAATATGCTATAATATAAAAAATATTAGAGCAGGAGTTGATAATATGAGTATTTATAATTTAACGTTGGAAAAAGAAGTTACAAGAGAATTTGCATGGGAAGTTATGGGAAGAATATCAAGAGTAGAAGAGAAAATAAGGGAAGAAATTTTATTGAATCAATTGCAAAAATCATTCGGAGATAAATTAGGAGAACTACCTAGAATGACAATGGAAGAAGTAAAAGATTTTCAAAAGATAATAAAATTTTTAAACGAAATGTTAAAAGAAATTGGAGGTATATAATATATGAAAAATTATTCAGAAGAAGAACTAAATAGGGCATTTCAAAGGATATTAAACTATTACAAATCAAGATATCAAATTCAAAAGGAACCAAAAGCTTTTTTATTAGGCGGGCAGCCTGGAGCAGGGAAGTCTTCATTAGAAAATATGTTGAATCTAAAAGATGAATACATCTCTATAAGTGGAGATGATTATAGAAAATACCATCCTAAATATGATGATTTCAATAAAATTTATGGAAAAGATTCCTCACCTTACACGCAGCAATGGGCTGGAGAAATTACAGAAAAGCTAGTGAAAGAATTAAGAGCACAAAAGTACAACATAATTTTAGAAGGAACTATTCGTACAGCAGAACTTCCAATAAAAGAGGCAAGAGGTTTTAAAGAAAATAATTATAATGTTGAGCTGTATATTGTCACAGTTAAGCCAGAAATATCGTATTTAAGCACAATAAAAAGATATGAAAAGATGATAGAACTTGATCAAGTCCCACGTATGACACCAAAAGAACACCACGATTTGGTTGTTAAAAATATTTGTGATAACTTAACTAAAATATACGAAAGTAACTTATTTGATAATATAAAGATATTTAACAGAGAGAATGATTTAGTTTATTCTAAATCAGAAAAAAGTGATTTAGATCCAGGAAAAGTTTTACAAAAGGAATTTGATAGAGATTGGGAATTAGATGAGTATAAAGACTATAAAAATGATTGCCTAGACATTTTAGGAGTTATGGATAGCAGAAAAGCAAAAGGTGAAGAGATAGAATTGATAAAGAGTAATTTATTTGAAAAAATGGAAGAAATAGTTTAATAAAATAGAAAATTCTTGATTTAGTGATCATATAAATATTATTCAAATCAAATTTTCAGTTATATTATAAAGAAGTAAGGGGTTGATTCAGATAAAAACAAATGAGAGATATTTAAAAGACTTACTTGTAAGAATGGCACATCACTCAACAGCAATTGAAGGAAATACATTAACTCAAGAAGAAGTAATTTCTATTTTAATTTATAATTATATCCCAGAAGAAATGAATAAGAGAGAATATTATGAAGTCAAAAATTTTAAAAAAGCTTTCGAGTATATAGATGAGAGTTTACAAAACAATAAAAATATATCAATAGAGTTTATAAAAAAATTACACAGCATTATAATGGATAATATTTTAGATAATGCTGGTGAATTTAAAAAAACAGAAAATATTATTGTTGGTGCTAATTTTGTACCTACGAAACCTTATTTAGTTCAAATTGAATTAAAAGAAATGCTCGATAACTTAGAATTTAGACTAATAAATTCCAAATGTATAGAAGAGAAAATAGAAGCAATTATATCAGAACATATAAAATTTGAAAAGATACACCCGTTTAGTGATGGCAATGGTAGAATAGGTAGATTATTAATGATGTACTCTTGTTTACGTGAAGAGATAGTACCATTTGTGATAACAAAGGAAGAAAAAAATAAATATATAAATTTGCTTGCTCAAGAAGATATTAGCCAATTTAAGAAATGGATATTGGAACTTGTCAAATTTGAACTACTTAATAACTTAGCTAAAATACATACTACTGAATTAGGTATAGTGAGAATAAAAAGAAACTTGTCTTTGGATATAGATGATGTTGTAGAATGGTGCAAAAATAAAATCAGCTCTAAAAATACGAGCATTACAAGAAAAGGCAAAAATTGGTATATAACAGTAGAGGGTTGTATAATAACAGTAAATGCACATAGTTTCACTATTATTACAGCTCATAAAGAAAAAAATAATAAGGAAATATGAGCATAAAATAATCAAATGGAGTGTTTACTTTAGTATACATTTGTCAAATAGGGTGTTTACTTTAGTTTACATTTGTCAACTAATATGGTAGGATTAATTAGTTACTAGAAAACAACAAAACATACAAAAATGTAGATATATTTTTTGTTTATAAAGGAGTGATTTGTATGGTTTTATTAAAAGGAAGGGATGTTACGAAAAAAGAGTTTGAAAGGATATCTCAAAGAATAAGAGAAAATGATATTTCTCCTGAAGATTATCAGAAAATTTCAGACTTTAGAGCAGAACATTCGAAAGTTATAAAAAGTTTTATTTGGAGTTTAAGAAGTTTCCTAAAGAATAAAAAAAATAAAATACATTCTAAAGAAAATATAATAGTTTCACAGAGATTAAAAAGACTTCCTTCAATAATTGGTAAAGTTAAGAGATTTGAAAATATGAGTGTAGGCAGAATGCAAGATTTGGCAGGAGCAAGAATCATATTAAATAATCTGAATGATGTGGAAAGAATGGCAACTTATTTAAGGGATAATGTCTATTCAAAGAAAGGCAAAAATAATTTTTATTTTGTAAGAGAAAAAAATTATATAGTTTCTCCTAAAGAAGACGGATACCGTTCTGTGCATCAGATATTTAAATATCAAGGAAAGAAAGAAGAAAATTTAGAAGGATATGTAATAGAATTACAGATAAGAACGAAACTTCAACATCAATGGGCAACAGCAGTTGAAATAATAGACAGTATAAAAAATCAATCACTAAAAATAGGTGGGGGAGACACGCACTACAAAGAGTTTTTTAAATTATCAAGTAAAGTAATTGAATTTATTGAATTAAAGAAAAATATGAATGATATAGTTGAAGAGATAAATGAGATAAAAAGATTGAATGAAGAATACAAAATTTTAAAAATGTTAAGTAGCTTAAGAGTTGTGACCAATCATCTAGAAGAAATAAAAAGTAATGGTTATTTGATATTGATTCTTGACCATTTAAACAATAAAATAAGGTATATCGGAGTAGAAGAAGAAAATATAAGTAAGGACTATTTGATGTACGAAGAAACATATAAAGATGAAAATAATAATGTAGTAACAGTATCTGTAGAAAATTTAAAGACTCTGAAAAAAGCATACCCAAATTATTTTTTGGATGCGAGAGAATTTGTAGCGACTATAAATAAAATCATATTGTAAAAATAAAATATAAAGATAACAAACTATATTTTTTCATAGTTATATGTTATAATATTTTCGGTGGCCAAACACCCCGAGTCAACATACCTTGTTGGCTCTTTTTTATTTCAAAAAAATCAGATAAAAATATGCTATAATATATCAAGAAAATAAAATTACAAATTTTAAATGAGGAAGTATGCGAGGAAGTATATATGAAAAACAGTGAGTGGAATAGCCCTTTTGTATCATTGAAATATAGAAAATTTAGGATATACTGGATAGGGATGTGCGTTTCAATAATAGGAACATGGATGCAGAATATTGCGCAACCGTGGTTAGCTTATAAAATAACAAATTCCTCTTTGAAATTAGGGATTATAGGAGTTGTTCAGTTTCTACCAGTTCTTTTACTATCAATATTTATAGGTGCAATAATCGAAAGATTTCCTAAAAAGAAAGTTTTACTAATAACACAGTTTTCATTTTTTATAATAACAGTAATATTATCCTATCTTTCATATATGAATATAGTACAATATTGGCACATACTATTGCTATCACTTCTGATGGGATTTACGAATGCATTTGATACTCCAGCTCGGCATTCGTTTTTTGTAAGTCTTGTAGATAAAAAGGATTTGATGAATGCAGTTTCCTTAAATTCAGTAGCATTTAATATAGCAAGGATAATAGGGCCTGCTATTGCTGGAATATTAATGGGAAAATATGGAGTGACATCATGTTTTGTCATAAATGCTATCAGCTATTTAATAGTTTTTATAAGTATATTACGATTGGATACTAACGAAGAGATAGAAAAAAAAGAGAAGATGAGTTTTACATCTATACTTAGTGAAACAAAAAGCGGGTTTATACATATTTTAGAAAACAAAAAATTATTTAATATCATGATTTTAGTATTAGTAGTTGGAACATTCGCTCCCAATTTCTCGGTCTTAATCCCAGTTTATACAATAGAAGTTCTAAAAAAACAAGAATCTGTATTTGGTTTTTTAATGACATTTATAGGTGTTGGAGCGTTTATAGGTGCTATGTTAGTAGCAATGAGAAGTACTAATGGGCCTAAAAATAGAGTTATTTATTTATTACCAATTTTAATTGGACTAGCACTAACATTTGAAGGGATTACAAAACAATATTTTATATTTATCATATTAATTATGACGAGTGGTTTTCTTTTCGTAACATTCACATCAATTGCTAACGCTACATTACAGTTAAATGTTGATCCTAGGTATAGAGGTAGAATAATGAGCATATATACATTTGCATTAGTCGGAACAACACCAATCGGAAATTACTATGCTGGTTTCTTATCAGAATATTTTGGTGTTAAGATAGGATTTATTGGTTGTGGCTTGATAATATTATTTTTACTAGTTCCATTTTATATGAAAAAAAGTAATGAAATAAAGATAGAGTAGAAAATTAAAGGAGTGATTATGTTTTTAGAAATATTAATATTTTTAGTAGGAATTGTAATGCTTATTATGGGTGCAAATGTTATGGTGGATAGTGCATCAACATTAGCACAAAAATTTAAAATACCGAATATAGTAATAGGTTTGACAATAGTATCAATGGGCGCAGCAATGCCGGAACTCATAGTTAGTTTGATGGCATCTTCAAAGAAAAATTCAGATATAGTATTTGGGAGTATAGTAGGAAGTAATATATTTAATATATTGGTAGTCCTAGGAATAACAGCAATAATACTACCGTTAGCAGTAAAGCGTAAAACTACATGGATTGAAATACCACTTTCGTTACTTTCAGCGGTTGCTATTTTAATAATGGCAAACCCAATGATAATAGATGGAGCTAATAAAAATGTAGTTACAAGAACAGATGGGCTAATAATGATAATGTTTTTTTGTGTATTCGTTGCATATATAATAGGGCTTGCATTGGAAGGAACACACGAAGAAGAAGTACCAACAAAGAATTATTCGAAAACAGTTTGTGGAATACTTATTGTTGTGGGGATAGGATTATTATCTCTAGGAGGAGACTTAATGCTAGAGTCAAGTACTAAAATAGCAGAGGGATTTGGAATATCTGAGAGAATAATTGCATTAACTATTATTTCTGCAGGAATTTCATTGCCAGAGTTAGCAATTTCAATAATAGCAGCAAAAAAGGGGAACGTTGATATAGCAGTAGGAAATGTAGTAGGATCTAATATATTTAAATCTTTTTTTATATTGGGAGCCTCAGTCTTAATAAATCCTGCAGTAGCTTCAAAAGGTATGAATATTGATCTATGGCTGAATGTATTTGCAAGTTCAATATTATTTATATTTATATTCACAGGTGGAGGAAGAAAAATACATAAATGGGAAGGGATATCAATGGTATTAATATATGCAGCTTATGTTGGATATTTAATATTGCACCCATAGTGTAAATTAATCAAAAAAAGCAGTGTCGAATATTATCGTACACTGCTTTTGTTATTATTTAATATATTTATTCAAAAAACTATTATTAGCATCTCCATTTAAGCTAAATAAGTATTCTTCTTTGATCTTCCCGTCAGACCATTTTGCTAATGTTAACATGAATCCTTTTTTCTTAGTAGTTGCACCAATTGCTGCACCTGGAGTAGTATCTAGAACTGTAGAACGTGTCTCTCCAATTACTGCTGTCCAATCGCCATCGGCAAGTTTAACAGGGTGAGAAACAACACCGTCACCTTCTTTAAGGAATTTAAAGTAAGATTGAGCATCATTACTATGTTTTGCTAAATCATTCGCACTCATAGTTCCTTCAACATGAACGTCACTTGCGTGAATATCGTCAAATACTTTAATATTTTTACCTGACCATCCAATAAAGTCTAGGGTATCAAATCTCTTAAGATTTCCTTCTCTAGTCTTCGTAGAAGCTTCAAATTTTTCAACTTTCTTTTTCAAACTCATATTTTGTGTGTAGACAGAAACTGTGGCTACCAACAACAATGCGATTATAATCGATTGTATTAACGTACTCTTTTTCATTTGTTACCTCCATAAATTTATATATATATAACTAAACATTTTTATATACAAATGTAGTCTATCGTTTATTTAATTTATTGTCAACTTTTTTGTGGAATCCTATTTCTCTAATCTCAGAATATTTCCCCAATGTGCTGGAACTTCTAATGATAATGTATTATTGCTGATCGATCCTTCTACATTTCCATTTAAAATGTCCACATACTTATTGTATTCACCATTCACAGGAATATCAATAATAACAGCCTTATCAGAAGAATTAATAGCAACAATAGTTGTTTCATTTTCAGATTTTCTTTCAAATACGAATTGTTCTTGTTTAACGACTAATTGTTTATATGTTCCATGTTTTAGTGATTCCGAATGGTGTCTTATGTTGATGAATCTTTTAATAACATTTTCTAGATCAAAATTATAATTTGAATTGTTGATATCAGGTGAAATATTTGGTCTTAACGCCCAATCATCAGAGCCACCTTTTGTCCCTTTAACAGCCCATTCACTTCCATAATAGACAGATGGGATACCAGGAACTGTAAACAATAGTAAATTCACAGTATACAGATAGTAATCTTCTAAAACCGTGCTTGCTAGACGATTGACATCATGATTATCTGTAAAGTTATACAAGTAAATATCCTTGTAAATTCCTTTTTCAATGTTAAATTCTCTATCTAATGAAAATGCTATTTCAAACATGTTCTTATCATTGTGACTAGAGAAAAGACCTTTGTAGCATTCATAGTTTGTTGTAGAATATAATCTCTCATTATTAGCCCAGTTGAAATAGTCTCCGTGTATAACTTCCCCTAAAAGCCAAAAATCTTCTTTTTTATGCTCACAAAAAGTTCTTAAACTTGCCATAAAATCAAAATCAAGTACATCTGCACAATCTAATCTAATTCCATCTATTTCAAATGTATCAATCCAAAAGTTTACAGCACTAAGTAAATGGTTTACAACATCGTTGTTTTTAAGATTTAATTTTACTAAATCAAAATATCCGCTCCAACTCTCGTATGAAAATGAGTCACCATAAGGACTAGATTGAGAAAAATCAACATTCACAAACCAATCTTTATAAATAGAATTTTCTTTGTTTTCTTGTAAATCTTTGAATGCAAAGAAGTCTCTTCCAACATGGTTGAAAACACCATCAACAATAACTTTGAGTCCTTTGTTGTGCAATTCTTTTATAAGTTCTCTAAATTCATCGTTAGATCCTAAACGAAAATCTATCGAAAATAAATCTGTAGTATCATATCCATGCGATCTTGATTGAAAAATAGGGCCTAAAAGCAGTGTGTTACAATTCATATCATTAATATGATTTATCCAGTTATATATTTTATCAGTTCTATTTATTGCATGTGTTAAATTGTTTTCAGCCTTCTCATCTACAAATGCTAATGGATAAAGGTGATAAATTATGGCATTGTTATACCATTTGTTTACTTGATTAATATTTTGCTTCATTGTTATTCCTCCATTTTTTATAGTTATCATATACCGATCGGTATATGAAGGTTTTAAATTAAACCACTACTTTTATAATAGTGGCTATTGCGTGATACTTAATGTATGTTACGAAAAAATTCCGTGCATAAATTGTTTAACTGCTTTTTCAGCTAAATCTGATGTCAGAGTAAGTTCTTGAGAATAACTTAAACTGATATAAGTGTTAATCATTCCAATAAATGTCCAAGCGTATTGTTTTTCATGTGTTTTCATATTACCATGAACAATAGAAATTTCATGAAACATTTTTTCAATAAGTTCATATTGTATACATGTAAAACCTTTTGAATTCTTATATGCTGATGAATCGGGAGCCATGTATTGAAGTGACAGTGACATTCTGTAGAAATCCTTATTCTGTTTAGAAAAAATGAAATAGTATTCAACTATTTTCATTAATACCGGGAACACATCGTCAAAATACGATTTAGGATTTGCAACATACTTAGTATTGATTTTTAGGCCATCATTAAATGTTGTAAAATAGCTCTTATAAATTTCTTTTAGAAGCCCTTCTTTACTTCCAAAATGATAATACAAAGTAGGTTTTGTAATTTTATTAGCATTCACTAATTCTTGAATCCCAACAGCATCGTACCCTTTTTCAGAAAAAAGCTTAACAGCATTTTTTAAAATTTTAGTTTTATTATCCATAAAGCTATTGTATACCTATCGGTATACAAAGTCAAGTATTTTTTTTGTTTACATCATAAAACCAAACTGATATACTTTTACATATATAAATTAGGAGGATACAAGTGATTATACTAGGAAGTCAATCAGAAGCAAGATTTAAGTTACTTTCGTCATGCAATACAGAAATTAAAGTCGTTGAAGCAAATATTGATGAAGAATACGATGAGAGCAAATCAGTTTATGAAAATGTTGTAAATATTGCAAAAGACAAGGCAGATCATATTATAAAAAATTATAATGATGTGTACGATATAAATAACAAAATATTAATATGTGCAGATACAGTGGTGTTGCATAATAGTAAAGTATTATTTAAGCCAAAGTCATATCAAGAAGCATTTGAAATGATAGAAAGCTATTCAAATACAAAAGTAGAAGTAGTTACTGGTGTGTATTTGAAATATCAAAGTGAAATCCATTCGTTTTACGATGTTTCGTATGTTGAATTTCCTTATATAGATAGAGGTATTATAGACTCATATCTTTCTGAGAATGATTTTTTGAAAATATCGGGTGGACTTGATATTGATACGATAAATAAGTACTTTGATTACAATATTATTGGATCTTACTCTAATATAATAGGACTTCCAATGGAAAAAATATCAGAAATATTGGCAGATATGGAGTAAAACAAAAAGCGAGGACTAAAACCCCTCGCTTTTATAATATTGATTTTAAAATAGATTGCATTTACTTTTCTTAGAAACGTTTCCTAAAATGTAAGAAAATAGATCTAAAAAACGAATGGGAGAGATGTGTATGAAAAAGAAAAGTTTTTTATTATCTTTAGTTGTTTTAATGTTATTGTTAGTATCTTGTTCAAAAACTGGAAGTTCAAAAGATTCGAGTAAAGGTGGTTCTGGAAAAGAAGAACAGATTCTTGCATGGTCGCCTGATGTTGCACCTCAAGAAAAAGAAGCAATATTAGCAAGTGTTAATTCATTTAATGAGAAAAACAAAGGTAAAGCTAAAGTAACTCTTGAGTTTATTCCGAGAGGTAATGGTTATGATTATGAGAATAAACTTAATACTGCAATTTCATCTGGTAAAGCACCTGATGTTATAGCTATTGATGGACCTACAACAGCTGCATACGCTAATTTAAACATATTAGCACCAATAGATGAATATGTAACTGCAGAAGAGAAAGCAATGTATGTTCCATCTATAATTCAACAAGGTTCATATAATAATAAATTATATGCTTTAGGAGCGATGGAATCAAGTGTTGTTCTATACTATAATAAAGATATGTTGAAAAAAGCAGGTATAGAAGAACCATCACAAGATATAAATAATGCTTGGACATGGGAAGATGTTTATCAAGCAGCAAAAAAATTAAATAAAGATGGAGTAAAAGGAATAAATCTTTCTTGGGATTTAGGAGAAGGTCAAATATACGGATTCGCACCTATAATATGGTCGAATGGAGGAGACTTATTAAATCCTGAAGGAACAAAAGCAGAAGGAGTATTAAATTCACCACAAAACATAGACGCTTTAAAATATCTTCAAAAATTTGCAACAGAAGGATTAATGTCTTTGCAAACTGCACCTGATGATTTTGGAAATGGTAAATCAGCAATGTATTTGATGGGTGTATGGGAAATAGCAAATCTTAAAAAGAACTTTCCAAAATTGAATTGGGGATTAACATACTATCCAGCAAGTCCAAAAACAAAAAAAGTAGTTTCACCATCTGGAAGTTGGGCTTGGGGAATTACAGCAACATCAAAACATAAAGAATTTGCTGCTGCTGTTGTAAAAGAGATAACAGGAAAAGAAGGATCAAAAAGATATAGTATGGCAAATAGCATGCCGCCATCTAGAATTGATGTTTTTGCAGAAATGAAAGAGTATGATTCATACCCATTTAATATTATAAAAGAGCAAGTTACAAAGTCAGCTCATCCAAGAAATGTTTCTGTATCATATCCAGTTTTATCTGCTGAATTTGCTAAAGCTACTCAAGATATTATGAAAGGTGCAGATATTAAAGAAGTTCTTGATAGATCAGCAAAGAAATTTGATCAAGAAGCTGAAAGAAATAAATAAGCCCCATATGATTCAAAAATATAGTAATAGTTTTTTCTAAAGAGGTGTAAAAGCCTCTTTAAATTATAACTTTAAAATTTAAGGAGGGTTTTAATTTATGAAATATAATAAAGATAGAGAAAAATCATTATTAGGTTTAATTTTTATATTTCCAGCTATTTTCCTAATATTTGTATTCTTAATATTACCAGGGTTAATGGCATTAATTTATAGTTTTTACAAGATTAATTTACTAAATCCATCAGTAAAAGAATTTATTGGGATTAAAAATTATCAACAAATACTAGCTGACCCATCATTTTATAAGGCGCTAGGTAATACATTTTACTTTGCATTAGTTGTGGTACCGTTACAGTGTTCGTTGGCACTTTTATTAGCTATACTAGTAAATAAGAAATTAAAAACATCGAAAATAGCAAGGATAGCATTTTTTAGTCCAGTTGTAACATCTATAGTAGTTATATCAATATTGTGGACATTTTTATATAATGTTGATTCTGGATTATTTAATGGAATATTAAGTTCATTGGGATTGCCAAAATCTAAGTTTTTAACTGGTGAAGGTAGCGCAATGAACTCTATAATTATAATGTCTGCATGGCAAGCAGCAGGATATCAAATGATGATATTTTTAGCTGGATTACAAGATATATCTCCAGATTTGTATGAGGCAGCAGAGCTAGACGGCGCTAATACAACTCAAAAGTTTTGGAATGTAACTATACCAGGATTAAGTAATGTAATACCTTTTGTAGTCTTGATAACAACAATACAGGCATTTAAATTATTTACACAGCCATTTGTAATGACACAAGGTGGACCAAATGAATCAACGACAACTATTGTATTTATGATATTCCAGCAAGGATTTCAATTTAGAAATGTAGGATATTCATCAGCAATAGCAGTTATTTTCTTTGTCCTAATATTATTTATATCAGTATTAATGAAGAAATATTTAATGAAAGATGAGGGGTAGTGATAGTATGAAAAAATATGATGTTAGCAAGATTATGTGGTTGGTTGTACAAATAGTTACTGCATTTTTATTTATAGTTCCTCTACTGTGGATGGTTGTATCATCTTTTAAAGTAGAATCTGAAATATTTAAGGATATGACGTCTATAAAATCTCTTTTTTTGTTAAATCCAACATTAGATAATTACAAGGAAATGTTTAGTAGGGTACCAATATTTCTGTATATAATGAATAGTTTTATATATATATCAATAATAGTTGTTGCTGGATTATTTGTAAATTCGCTTGCTGGCTACGCGTTAGCAAGATTGCAATTTCCTTTTAAAAAATGATATTAGCATTGATAATATCACTATATATTATACCGTTTGAAACAGTATTATTGCCACTTTTTCTAGTAATAAACAAACTAGGGTTAGTAAATACTAGAGAGGCATTGTATTTACCATTTATTGCAAATGTATTTAATATATTCTTATTTAGACAATTTTTTATGAATTTTCCAAGAGAAATTGAAGAAGCAGCTGAAATAGATGGAGCAAGTCCTTTTCAAATATTTTTAAGAATTATTTTGCCAAGTTCGAAGCCTATAATGGCAACATCTATAATATTAACTGTAGTTTCACATTGGGGCGATTTCACATGGCCATTAATAGCAACAAATGATGAAGGATTGAGAAATGTACAATTGGGAATACAATCATTCTTTACAGCTCCACCAGTACATTATGGGCCTATAATGGCAGCGTTAGTATTCACAACATTACCAATGATAATTATATTTTTGTTATTCCAAAAATACTATGTACAAGGAGTTACATCATCAGGTGTTAAAGGATAGAAAGGAAAGTTATGAAAGAAAATCACAGCAAGTCTAGAGCAGAAGAATATATATTGAAAAATAAGGATAAAATAAAAGATCTATATAGACCACAATATCATTTTGTAACTCAAGTAGGATGGCTTAATGACCCTAATGGTATGTGTTTTTATAGAGGGGAATATCATCTCTTTTATCAATATCATCCATATAGTGAAGAATGGGGACCAATGTACTGGGGACATGCGAAATCACAGAATTTATGTGATTGGATACATTTACCAGTAGCACTTGCACCTGACTCAGAGTACGATAAAAATGGATGTTTTTCTGGAACAGCATTAGTTGAAGATGATGAGATAAAGTTAATGTATACAGGTAATTTGATTGTAGATTTGGAAAATAAAAAATATAGACAAGTTCAAAACATAGCGGTATCTAAGGATGGTATTAATTTTAATAAATACGAACATAATCCTGTAATTGATACTGATGAAATACCAAAAGAAGCGAATATTTTTGATTTTAGAGATCCAAAAATTTTTAAAAATAATGATAAGTATTATGTTGTAATTGGCTCAAAGTCTAGTGATAATGAAGGCCAAGTATTATTTTATGAATCAGATGATACTAAAAAATGGAATTATTTAAGCAAATTTTCATTGCCTAATATGGGTGAGATGTGGGAATGTCCGGATCTTTTTGAAATAAATGGTAAGTTAGTTATGATCTTTTCTCTGATGAAAAAAGAATCTGAAAATTTTAAATTTCAAAATTTAAATCCTAATGTATATATAATAGGTGAGTTTAATTACGATACAGGAGAGTTTAAAGAAGAGTACATAGGAGAGCTTGATAGTGGATTTGATTTTTATGCTCCACAAGCATTAATTGATAGCAATGGCAGGGTAATAGTGATGGCGTGGGCCAACACGTGGGAAACAGAGCAAATACCTAAAAGAGAATCGCTCGGATGGAATGGAATTATGACAATTCCTAGAGAGGTTACTTTATCAAATAACAAATTGATGCTAACGCCTGTATCAGAACTAGATACCTATTTTAAAAAAGTATATAACGTAGGATATTTCGGAAATAAATAACCCGGTAAATGAATATATTAAGGATTTCAAAGGAAAAAAAGCAGGTCGTATAAAGTTTAAAATTTCAAATAGTGAAAAAGAAAATATAATTCATTTATGCACAAAGGAAGATAACAAAGTCTCAATACATTTAAGTAAAAGTAAACTTTTTATAGAGAAAAAATCTGAATTAGAACATTTGAAAAGAGAATTAGAGTTAACAGAAAACATGGATGAAATATTAGAATTTGATATTTTAATTGATAATAGTATAATAGAAATTTTCATAAATAATGGAGAGCTTTCATTTACGAGTAGACTATTCTTTGAATATAATTCAATAATTGACTTTGAAACAATAAATGGTACAATAAGTGATATAAAAATTTATTATAACTAGTTAATATTTATCTAGATGGATTCAATTAGTTGGAAAATGAGGGAAAATGCCTAATATAAAAGATGTTGCGAATAAAGCTAATGTCAGTATCTCTACTGTTTCAAGGGTAATAAATAATACATATGGTGTAAGTGAGAAAACTAAATTGAAAGTTATGGAGGCAGTTAAAAGTTTAAATTTTACGCCGAATGAAATAGCGCGTAATTTTCAACGTGGAGACACGAAAATAGTTGCAATAATAGTGCCATCTATAAATGATATGTTTTATTCAGAATTTTGTTACTATGCTGAAAAGCAACTTGATAGATTAGGTTATAGAACAATTATATGTAGCTCTATAAATTCCCCTAGAAGAGAAATAGAATATTTAAAAATGATGGAACAAAATAAAGTATCTGGTATAATTGCAATAACATATAATGATATTGATGATTATGTGAAATCGGATACACCAATAGTGTCATTGGATAGACATTTTAAAAACTTAAAAGGCTATATTTGCTCCGACAATTATGAAGGTGGAATATTGGCAGTTCAGAAGTTAGTTGAAAAAGGTAGCAAAAAAATAGCATATGTTGGTACTGAAACAAAGGTTGAGTCTGAAACTAAAAAAAGAAAAAAAGGATTTATTGATGAAGCAGTAAAACTAAAGGTAGATCATAAAATATTTTTAGGTTCTGATGAGAAACAGAAGAGCAATCTATTTAACATAGTATTAAATAATTTTGATGGATTAGATGGAGTATTTGTTGAGAATGACTTGATAGCATTAGAATTTATAGATTATGCAACTAGATTTGGATATAAAATACCAGAAGATATAAATGTTATTGGATTCGATGGCATACAAAAAAATAATTTATTTAAGCCAAGACTTAGTACGATTGTTCAGCCAATAGCTAAATTAGGTGAAGAAGCAGTAAATATGCTTATGGAAAGACTTTCTGGCGAGCAAGAGATTAAGAAATTAATTTTACCAGTATCATATTTTGATGGAGATACAACAAGAAAAATATAAAAAAACCTTCTATTTGAAGGTTTTTTTGTTACGATAATCTATTTCTGAAATCCTCATATTTGAAACTTCTAATTACTTTTACACCATCTTTTTCTGTATAAACAGCAATTGATGGTAAGTTTATTCCATTGAATGTGTTGTTCTTAACCATGCTATAATGAGCCATATCTGTAAAGATCAGCTTATCTCCTATATTTATTGGATTATCAAACGAATAATCGCCAATAACATCCCCAGCTAGACACGTAGGACCACCTAATTTGTATGTATATGCTTTTTCATTAGGTATTCCTGAGTTAATAATGAAAGGTCTATAAGGCATCTCTATAACATCAGGCATATGACATGCAGCAGATGTATCAACTAATAAAATATCCATTTCGTTGTAGATTGTGTCAAGAACTTCTGTTACTAGAAAACCTGTGTTTAAAGCAACTGCTTCACCTGGTTCAAGATAGACTTCAACATTGTATTTGTTTTTTATGTGATTAATACAGTTTATAAGTTTTTCTACATCGTAATCATCTCTTGTAATATGATGTCCACCACCAAAATTAACCCATTTCATGCCATGTAGATATTGTCCAAATTTCTCTTCAAATGCAACTAATGTTGCTTCCAAAGCATCAGAATTTTGTTCACAAAGAGCATGAAAGTGAAGACCGTCAATACCATCAAGTTCATCTTCTTTGAAATTGACTTTTGTTACACCAAATCTAGAAAATTTCCCAGTTGGATTGTATATTTCTGTCTCTACAGAAGAGTATTCTGGATTAACTCTAAGTCCACAACTGATGTCTCTTTCGTGTGATTTTACAATGTTTTTGTACTTGCTCCATTGATTAAATGAATTGAACACAATATGATCAACCATGCTTAAAATCTCATCAATTTCATCTTCTCTGTATGAAGGATTGAAGATATGAGTTTCATTTCCCATTTCTTCAAACCCTAACCTTGCTTCGTATAAAGAACTTGCAGTTGTTCCATTTAAATATTTTTTGATTAAAGGATAGAAATAAAACATAGAGAACCCTTTTTGTGCGAGTAAAATTCTACATCCAGTTTTATCAATAATACTTTTTAATTTTTCTAAGTTTTTAATTAGTAGTCTCTCATCAACAATATAAGAAGGTGTTGGAAGACTACTGATATCTATATCAAAATCCATTTTTTCTCATTTCTCCATTCTTTGTAAAATATTTCGTATTAGTTTATAGTAATTAGTCAACTAATGTAGGGTTGAAGTCTTCTTGCCAAGGGAGACCGTATTTGTTTAATGCATCCATGAATTTATCAGGATCCATTTCTTCTACATTATGAACACCTGGTTTTTTCCATTCACCTGTTAGCACCAATGCAGCACCAATCATTGCAGGGACACCAGTAGTATAAGAAATTGCTTGTGAACTTACTTCTTTGTAACATTCTTCATGATCTGACACATTAAATATGTAGTAAGTCTTATCTACACCGTCTTTTTTACCTCTAAAAATATTACCTATGTTAGTTTTTCCTTTTGTTCTAGGACCAAGTGATGCAGGATCCGGAAGAACAGCTTTTAGGAATTGTAATGGTACAATTTGTTTTCCTTCAAATTCAATAGGTTCAATAGATGTCATTCCAACATTTTCTAATACTTTTAAATGTGTTAAGTAGCTTTGACCAAATGTCATAAAGAATCTTATTCTTTTAATTCCTTTTATGTTTAATGCAAGAGATTCTAACTCTTCGTGGTGCAATAAATACATGTCTTTTTCTCCGATATAAGGAAAGTCGTACGTTTTTTTGATTTCCATTGGGTGAGTCTCAATCCATTGCCCATTTTCCCAGTAGCTACCATTTGCCGTAACTTCACGTATATTAATTTCAGGATTAAAGTTAGTTGCGAATGGGTAACCGTGATCTCCAGCGTTTGCATCTAATATGTCTATGTAGTTGATCTCATCAAAATAATGTTTTTGTGCATATGCAGAGAATACACCTGTAACTCCTGGATCAAATCCGCATCCTAATATAGCTGTAACACCAGCTTTTTCAAATTTTTCTTTGTACGCCCATTGCCATTTGTACTCAAATTTTGCAGTATCTAAAGGTTCGTAATTTGCAGTATCTAGATAATCTGTTTTAGTTTCAAGACAAGCATCCATTATTGTTAAATCTTGATATGGTAATGCAACATTTATTACGATATCGGGTTTATATTCGTTGATTAATGCAACGATTTCTTGTACGTTGTCTGCATCTAATTTTGCTGTAGTAATATCAATTCTCCCAGCATATATACTTTTCTCAATAGTTTCTTTTATAGCATCACATTTTGATTTTGTTCTACTTGCGATCATAATTGAATCGAAAACCTCTGAATTTTGTGCGCATTTGTGGCACACAACACTTGAAACTCCACCTGCTCCTATAACTAAAGCTTTTGCCATTTTTAAAACCTCCTAAAAATCTTATAATTTGTATTTTATATATTTGAGTAACTCAATTATTTATTTAAAAATAAGAGTATTTCTCTAAGTAATTTACACGCTAATGCAGTTGATTGACCAGATTGGTCGTATATAGGGGATAGCTCATTCATATCTAATCCTACAATATTTAATACTGATAATTTACGAATAGCATTATGTAACTCAACAAACGTAACACCACCTGATTCAGGGGTACCTGTTCCTGGGAATTCTGATGGATCAAGAACATCAAGATCCAAAGTGAAATAAACCGGTTTTCCTTTTAATTTCTCGATTATTTCATCAAGACCATCAAAGTTAAATCTTGTTGTATGAACATGTTCTTTTGCCCATTCAAATTCAACTTTCTCACCACTTCTTATTCCAAATTGAAAAATTTTATTATCTCCAACGATATCCCAACATCTTCTAATAACAGAAGCATGTGAATATACTTGACCTAAGTAATCTTCTCTTAGATCAGTGTGTGCATCAAATTGCACTATATGTAAATCTGGATATTTCTTTGCAACGGCACGTACAGCACCTAATGTTACAGAGTGTTCGCCACCAATCATGAATGGTACTTTACTATCAGAAAGGACTTTGCCAACATAAGTTTCAATATCATTCAGAGCACTATTAGAGTCACCAAATGATAGTTCCAAGTCACCACCATCAAATACACTCAAATCTTCCAGATCTTTATCTTGATAAGGGCTAAATGTTTCTATCCCAAAGCTTTCGTTTCTCATTACAGCACTGGCAAATCTTGTTCCAGGCCTAAATGATGTAGTGCTATCAAATGGAGCACCAAATACAACAATGTTACTTTCATCATATTCGTTGTCACAACCAATGAATGTATGAATATTTCTATTTTTCATTAATTAACTCCTTTACGTAGTTTGGTAATGCAAATGAACCTTTATGCAATTCTGTATTATAATATTTTGTTTTGATTCCTAATTTATTCCATTCATCAGCTTTCAGATCTTGAACCGGATTATATTTCTTAGAAGCAAATCCAAATAACCAATGTCCCGAAGGATATGTAGGAATATGTAATTGATAAACTTTAGCAATTGGAAATGTAGAATTTAACTGCTTATGTGCACGAGCAGTAGCTTCTGCATCTGCTTGATAATAAGGACTTTCATGTTGATTAACAAGAATTCCATCATCTTTCAGAGCTTTGTAACAATTTCCATAAAATTCTCTAGTAAATAAATCTTCACCTGGTCCAAAAGGATCAGTTGAGTCAACAATTACAATATCGTATTCATTTGATTTAGATCTTACAAATTTAAGACCGTCTTCAAAATATAGATTAACTCTAGGATCGTCTAGCTTTGATGCAGTCAATGGTAAAAACTCACGACAAACATCGACAACCATTTTATCAATCTCAACCATATCAATCTGCTCAATACTATCATATTGAACAAGCTCTCTAATTGTTCCACCGTCTCCAGCACCTATAACTAATATTTTTTTTGCATCTCTTTTGACAGCCATAGGAACATGGACAATCATTTCATGATAAATAAATTCATCTTTTTCTGTTAACATCATAAACCCGTCAAGTGTAAGAAATTTACCGAATTCTGGTGAATCAAATACATCGATACTTTGAAATTCACTTTTCTTACTAACTAGTTGTTTATTTACTTTTATTGAAAATCGAACATTTTTAGTATGTTCTTCTGTATACCATAATTCCATTATTCATCCTCCTCCAAAACAGGGTTGTACGGGATACTGTTAGGATTATCATCGATTACATTTATGAATTCGACTTTCATATCCTCAGTTCCTGTTAATAAACAACCTTTTTCTTTCGCATACATAATGTATGATATGATTTCCTCTGTTATCTTTTCTCCAGGTGCAAGAATCGGGATTCCAGGGGGATATGCCATAACAAACTCTCCACTTATTTTCCCAGCACTTTCTATAATAGGTATGTACTGTTTATTTGAAAAGAAAGCTTTTTGAGGTGGCATAACAACAATCGGATCAATGTATTCATGATCAAACATTCCTGCAGAATCTTTTGAATAGAGTCTTTTTATCTCCGCAAGCGACGATATTAGACGTTCTATTTCAAGTCCTCTATCACCTGCTGAGATAATTGCTAATATATTACCTAAATCTCCAAATTCGATTTGAATATTGTATTCGTCTCTTAATATATCGTATACTTCGATACCAGCAAGACCTATATCTTTAGTGAATACAGATAATTTTGTAGAATCAAAGTCACAAACCATATCATTATCGATGAGTTCACGACCATAGGCATAGAAACCGCCTAATTTATTTATTTCAGTTCTTGCATATTCAGCAAAATCAATAGTTTTTTTAAATAATGCTTTTCCATTAATACTTAAATTCTTTCTTGCTGCATCAAGAGAAGTTAATAGTAAATATGAAGAGCTAGTTGTTTGTGTTAAATTTATTATTTGTCTAACATAATCTGCATTTATTCGTTCGCCACTTAGTAGAATGGAACTTTGAGTTAATGAGCCACCTGTTTTGTGCATACTAATTGCTGCCATATCCGCACCTGCTGCCATAGCAGAGATTGGCATGTTATCACCAAAGTAAAAATGTGCGCCATGTGCTTCATCAACAAGAACAAGCATATTATTCTCGTGAGCAAGCTTAACAATTGATTTCAAATCAGAACAAATTCCATAATATGTAGGATTATTTACTAGTATTGCTTTCGCGTCTGGATTTTCTTTTATTGCCTTTTTCACATCTGAAACAGACATACCAAGAGAAATACCAAGCTTTTTATTTAGTCCTGGATTAATGTAAACAGGTGTTGCCCCACAAATGACAAGAGCATTAATTGCACTTCTGTGTACATTTCTAGGCATTATAAGTTTATCTCCAGCTTTACACGTCGACATAATCATTGCTTGAACAGATCCAGTAGTACCACTAACCATAAAGTATGCTTCCTTAGCACCAAACGCCTTAGCGGCAATATCTTGAGCTTCTCTAATAACAGAAGTAGGATGGCATAAATTATCAAGTGGTTTCATAGAATTAACGTCCATTTTCATGGCTTCTTCGCCAATAAAATCTCTAAATTCTTTATTTCCACGGCCACCTTTATGACCAGGGACATCAAATCTAACAACTCTATTATTTAGATGCTTTCTTAGTGCATCAACAAGAACAGTTTTTTGTTGTGTATCCATTAACACCATCCTTTTCTATATTTTAGTATATGTTCATTCCACTATATATTTCTATCATCTCTTTACGAAGTCTATTAGTTATCTCAAGCCGTTCTTGAGGAGCTATTTCATAGACATCTTGATTAAATAAGTAATTTTGTAATTTAATATCTTTTATTAACATTTTAGTGTGAAAGATGTTTGATTGATAAACATTAACATCAATCGCATCATAAATTCTAAGTTTATCTTTTTCAATATAATCTTGAATAGAAGTAATATTATGATCAGAAAAGAATTTCTTCCCTGATAAATCACGTGTGAAACCTCTAATTCTATAATCCATAGTAATGATATCAGAATCAAAACTGTCTATAAGGTAATTAAGCGTATTAAGAGGTGAAATCTCACCACATGTTGAAACATCAATATCTACACGAAAAGTAGAGATTGAGTTGTCTGGATGATACTCAGGAAACGTATGAACAGTAACATGACTCTTATCAAGGTGAGCGTGTACAGTTCGATGTTCGTGTGCAGTTTCGCCTTCAGAATCCAAATCACCACTAAAAAAAGGTTTCCCTTTATTACATGAGGAATCAACAAAATTAAGATCTATTCTTTCTTCAGCAATTAATACATTAACAGATGCACCTTGTGGCTCGTAATCCTGCTTTGAAATATTAAGAACTTGAGCACCAATCATATCAGTTACTTTTAATAATATTTTTGTTAAACGCTCCGAATTGTAGTGCTCATCAATGTATGCAATATAATCTTTTTGTTCTCTTTCTGTCTTAGCATAACAAATATCATAAATATTAAAACTAAGAGTTTTGGTAAGATTATTAAATCCGTATAATTTTAGTTTTGATTCCAACTTGCTCATCACTTCCTTTTCACAGTTTGTACCAATTTTAGTATTTGTAATTTTTGTCAAAAAACGATATAAAAATAACACTAATACTAAACTTGATTTTTTGTTATATTAAACTTTATGGTGAATTATAACATTTATAGTCTACTTTTACAATAACTTTTTTAAAATAAAACTAGCTATTCAAATATAAAACGTATCTGTGGTATAATGTAAATAAAATATATAGAGATAGGCAGATTGATATGAAAAAATGGTATAAATTAGATGCATTTGCAAAGACATATTCTTCAATCATGAGTGAAGGAAGAACAACATGCTTTCGATTATCAATTTTATTGAGAGAAGAAGTAGATAAGAGCATTTTAATAGAGGCATCGCAAGTATTGAAAGACCAATACGATTTTTTTAATTCGGAATTGAAAAAAGGAATTTTTTGGAATTATCTTCAACATAAGGATAGTGATTTTACTGTTATCGAAGAAAAGACGTATCCGTGTACAGATATAAGAAGAAAAGAGCCATTAAGAATTATCTATTATAAAAATAAAATATCTATTGAGATAGCGCATTTCTTGACTGATGGAACAGGTGCCGCAGAATTCCTTAAAGATTTAGCAAAAGTCTACATTGACTTGAAGTACGATGATGAGAAGTTACTAGAACTTAAGAGAAATAGAGACTTGATAGTTTCTAAAGAAGATAAATATATAGACTTATATAGTAAATATTTGAAAAAAGTAAGTAGAGAAACAACTGTTAAGAAAGCATTTCATTTCCCATATAAGAGATCGGAACGAGGACATTACTATGTTACAACGGGAGAAATGTATATAGAAGATGTGAAGAGGGAAGCTAAAGTTTACAATACGACAATAGGAAAATACATGTTGGCAACATATTTTAAAGTTATACTAGACACGTATGAGAACATGAAAGATCAAGTTGTAATAGGTGTTCCTGTAGATTTACGTAACATTTATAAGGAGAAAACGTATAGAAATTTCTTTATAAACATAACACCAAGTATTGATCCAACGTTAGGAGCATATTCATTAGAAGAAATTATAAAATATTTGGATAGTTATTTTGAATTGAAGATAACAAAGAAAGAATTTTTCAAAAGTATATATAAAGCAATGAATCCTGTAAGTAATAGAATAGTAAAGATAGTTCCATATTTTATAAAAAAAATGTTATTTCCATTTATATTTGACTATTACGGGGAACGTGGATACACAACGGGATTCTCTAATTTAGGAATATTTGATATAGATGGTTACGAGCAGCATTTTCAGGGGTTAAGATTTGTCCCACCACCAAGTAAAAGATGTAAGATAAAAGTGGGAATTGTAAGTGATAAGGATAAATTGTATTTTACGTTTGGAAATTTGACAAATAACTATGAATTAGAGAAGAACTATTTTAGATATTTAAAAAGACATGGAATTACATCAAAAATCATAACAAATTATGAGAGAGGTTAGGATGACATATGTATTGCATAAAATGTGGAGTTGAATTAGAAGACGGGATAGAAAAATGCCCTCTTTGTGGAACAAAAGTTCCTGTAATCGAAGCACAAAGCAACGAACAAATAGGTACGAAAGAGTACCCTACAATAAAGATTAATCTGTATGAAATAAAGATAAAAAAGATAAAGAAATCAATTTTCTTAACATTTCTAACGATATGTATGATAACAATATTTGAAATATATCTTCAAAATGTTGTTATGTATGGTGAAATGAGATGGGGATATTATGCTATTCCGTCAGTAATTCTATTTTTATTAAGTATATTCGTGTTTTTGGATGATTATTCATTCAGGCAAAATTTATTACTATTATTTTTAGGAATATCGGCATATTTGGCATTTCTTGATTTCCATGATGGTAAATTTACATGGAGCTTGAGAACAGGAATACCAATTGTACTTACGCTATATGTCTTAGGATTAATATTCTCATGGATAATGAGTAAACATAAATCAGACAAAATAAAAACATTGAATTACTTCTTAATATTAGTGGGTGTTTTCTTATTAATATTGGAATTGATAGTGAGACATAGATTGTCATGGTCTTTATGGGCCTCAATTCCTCTTTTCATACTTGGTATAATGTTGAAATATATTTACAAGTCATATAAAGAGGAATTTACAAAAAGGCTTCACTTATAAAGAAGGAATTAAAGGAACTCTAGTAGATACTGCATGAAGTGCAATATTATGAATCATTACATCAACAGTTGTAGTACAATCTGTAAGTATAGAAACATCATATTTTTCAGCAGATTTAGAT
>OBMA010000282.1_pt1 | contig 29102 bp, 22 predicted proteins | sample 1539141 | NCBI WGS metagenome assembly OBMA01 (sample SAMEA3991484, study PRJEB22521) | metagenome | biome: anthropogenic terrestrial biome; feature: sewage plant; material: raw primary sludge | place: Sweden | collected 2012-09-26
CGTGTGCTCTTCCGATCTCATTCGTCAAGCGATGAAGCATAAAATGTGAAACTAAAGTGTTAACTGCGGATTTGAAATAAAAATATAAATGTAAAGCATAAATAAACGGGTTCCGACATATACTGTCGGAACCCGTTTTTATCGTGTTATGACCTTTTTATAAGCCAGTTGACAATATATGCATATACATCATCGCGGTCAGTTTCATTCAATATCTCATGGCGGTCGCCTGAGAACAGTTTTAGTTTTAAATCATAAATACCATTTTGTGCGTAAAGTTCATATACTTCCCGGACACCATCACCAAAACGCCCGACAGGATCCTGATCACCGGAAGCCAGTAATATCGGAAGTGTTTTTGGAATCATAGATATATTCTGCCTTTGACATGTAAAACATACGGAAGAAAGAAGAGCGTCATATCCATTTAAAGTAAAGATGTATGTGTCACGAGGGTCTTTATAGTAATTTGAAACAATTGACTCATCTTTGGTAAGCCAGCAGTTTGATTTGTCATTACAAGTGAGGTCATAAGTTTTGTAGGAATTTGAATATGACATATTACGGATGACTTTGGAACGATAATGCCAGCCATTTATTTTTGCCATTGCATGAATGAGAGCCATTCCTGGAATGGTAGTTGAATTAGATTCAAATCCAGTCCCGGAGAGTATTGCGCCAGAGAAACTGCTGCCTTCATATGCAAGATACTGGCGGACAAGATAACTTCCCATGCTGTGACCAAGCAGAAAATATGGAATGCCAGGATATTTTTTATGAATTCCCAGATAAAGACGATTAATATCATGTATAAGAAAATCAACCGGATGATTTGAACCGGTTTGGTTTGCAATAAATCCCCAGTTTTCAACGCTGGTTACGGATTGCCCGTGCCCAAGCAAATCATGTCCGACAACAATATAATCATATGAATTCAGATATCTGGCGAATGAGTCATAACGTTCTATATATTCAACCATACCATGAACAATTTGGACAATTCCACGAATCTTATGCCGATTTTCATGATTTTCAATATCAGGAATCCACATTACGGCATGGATGTTTGTTATGCCATCGGATGATGGAAAAGTAAAATTTTTTTTCAAATTATTTACCTCCACTTTTTTACCTTTTTCAAAATAAAATAAACAGATGAATCCAATAATTTGATTATATGCATCATGAATACTTTCCGCAAGGAGTTAATTTGAATGAAATATGAACAAAATATGAACAAACAACTTGACATAGCAAACGCGTTTAGTATAATGAATTTAATTTTAAAATCATATGTGGCAAAGCAGGAGTAATTCTGTGACGCAAAGCTAGAGGATCTTTTACAAGGCTGACATTGTTTAATGGTAATAGTGTTATAACATTGACAGAGTCATAGTGAGTAAAAGACAGCCAGTTGCATGTATATTGATAAAAGCTGCAGTCACATTATTTTTGAACTATGTGGCTTTTTTTTGTTTAATGATTTCAAATCTGAAGGTGAGAGAGCAGATGTGGAATCAGGCTGAATACGGGCAGTATATAGCTGCAGATGTGGAGGGTTATGAAAAATTATTTCAGTAAAGGATTTTCACTTATTGAACTTATAATTGTCATTGCAATAATGGCAATACTTGTGGCGGCAATTGTGCCGGCATTAATCAGATATATAGATAAGTCAAGAACAACTGTTGATACTGATTCGTGTGACGAGGTTGCAAGAGCTGTTACAAATGAACTTGTGGCTGATGATATTGATACATTTGCACCTGGAGCAGCAGCTTCTGCCAAATTTACTGTAACTGTAACAAAAAATGGGACTACTTTTACAGGTACAGAAAATCTTTTGAATGGAGAATCACATGTTAAAGATGTTTGCAAGGGACTTGGTATAAATCTTGACAGCAGTTCAGGTACTACTTATTTTTCTTCGGATTTAAAAACAAAAAGTGATCATACTTACTATGAAAAAGATACAACCGATGCATCTAAACAGGGATTTAAAGTTGAACTTAATCACGATGGCACTGTAAAAAAATATTGTTATTATAATAAGTAGGTAACGTTAACTGTTACACGATATAAAAAATGAATCTTTGTATATGTTAAAGCAAAATAAAATTTTAAAAAGGAGGCGGAGGGAAAACTGTCTCCTTTTTTGAATTTTATTTATAAAAAGTTTTGTGAAAAAGTTACATAAAAACCAGAAAAATGACCGAAAATGACTGAATATAGGCACATTTGTTTGACGATTAAACTGTGCTGTAATATAATTATTTTAATTATAATTGCTGTCAGTATGTACTTTTTTAGATTTGAGTCAGGTGAAACGGCATGAGACATAAAATCCAAAAAATAAATAATAAATTACAGAGTAAACTCTTATATTCAATAAATGAGCATAAAGGGTTTACTCTTATTGAAATGATTGCGGTAATATCGATTCTTTTGATACTTTCTACAACAGTTATATTTGGGCTTGTAGGGTGGTATAACTGGGCAAATTTTATAAAGGCAAATTCTACTGCAGAAGAAATATTTATGGCATCTGAAACACAGCTTGCCGGTTACAGTGCGGATGGTACGCTAGACGATTTTACTGCAGATTTAAAGGATAAAAACGGTAAATTCATAAATGCATTAGGGAAAGAAAGTATAGCTAAACTGAAAAATGAAGATGGCGAAGCTTATGACATAAATTCTATATGGAAAAGTTCATCGACTGACAATCAGGGAACAATTATATTTGTACGCGCTAATCAGGGCGATTATATAAAATATCAGAAGAACCAATCTGACAATACAATTTCGCCTACAGCTAAATATGTATTTAAAATGCTGAATGGTAGAATTGATAATCCTGAAGTTCTTAATTCATCAATTATAATTGAATTTTCTCCTGATGGAGGGCAGATTCTTTCTGCATCATATAATGGAGTACGGGGTTCCCTGTACTATTCAGCAGTGGAAAACAAAAAACCTACGTCGGATGCTGTCGATATTTCAGACAGACGTGAATCTGTGCGCCGTGAGACATCTACAGGCTATTATGGTGTTGATACACTTTCCAAGGAACTTAAGGCAGGTATAAAAAAGTCTTCTATTGAAAAAGTTACAATTAATAATGAGAATACACTAAATGTTGCAATACAAGGAACAAAATTATCTGAACTTGGAAATGTAAAAATTAATATATATGATGTTCCAATAAGCGATGAAGTTAATCATACAGGTGAATCAGACCCTGGATTAATGTTAAGTCTTAACTTTAAAGCTGCTGATTTGAAAGAATCATATAAATACACTCCAGATGCAGCGGGAAACAAAGCAAGCACTGAAGTCCGGAGAAAGACACTTCCTATGGAAGTTACTGACAGTAGTGGAAAGGTACTTGCGGCAGCAAAAAATGTACCAGTTTATTATACTGAAGATGGTACGACTCAGATTTTACATGTTGTTCTTGATGCATATGATCTTAATTTATTTAATAATAAGAATAATGAAGAGATAAAAAATACATATTCATGGCTGTCATATCAGATTCTGGTAAATAACAGAAAATTTCCGGGATATAAAATTTATGCAACTGTAAAGTCAGATAATGATGCACTTCATCCAGTACCAGGAACAACAGATCCAAGCAATTCAGATTTTACATGCTTTGATAAGATAACATATGATTCGGCTAAAAATATAGCTGAATATTATGTTTCAAATGCAAGGCAGCTAAGTAATATCAGAACAGTAGTAACAGATTATACAGATTTATCCAAAACAAATATTGATACCACACAATTGTATTTAAAAGATAAAGTCAGTAAAAATGATGCTGTAAATATATATAATCATGTGTTCCGTATTGTAAAAGAAGGAACAGGAGATGGAACCGGAACAGATGATGCAGCACCGAGTTTTTATACATTTATAAATAAAAATCATCATGAGATTATATTAAATACATCGGCGGCTCAAGCTGGCGGTAAAGAACTGAATAAAGATAGTTCATTCACGGCAATTGATTATCAAAAATTTTTAGATGATGATGGTGTCTATGATTCAGGTTCTAAGGAAGCATCCACATTTACGGTAAAAGATTTTCCATTTGTTACAATATCTGGAATGGTTGATGACTGCACTGATTGGAGTAAGGCTGAAAAGCCTGCAAGCTGGGATGTATATCAATTCACAGGTGTGGTAAAACTTGGTTCAGATGAAAGTAAAACTGATTCTGAAAAAGCTGATTGGATAGATAATAGCTATGTTTTGAAAAATTTTAAGTTCGATTATTCTGCAAACAGTGCTGTCAGCACCGAAAATAGGGAGATAGGAACTGGACTTTTTGGTATATTTGGAGGCAGTGCAGATCATATTAATTTTAAAGATACTGTGGTTAAAGGCAGAATGGACTATGATGCAGGGGCTGTTAAACTTGGACACAGCTATGCAACAGGTGTATTTTGCGGCGAGTATGTTCCGGCAAAAACGAATAGTGCTGAAGATGAAACAAAGACATTAGAAAAAATTTATAATTCGGTATCAGAAGATAAGACGGGAAGCATTGACAGTGAAAGCGAGGTATCGGTAAAAGGACTTACAAATATAGGTGGAATTGTGGGTTCACTTCGTTCATATCGCAGTTATAAATCATTTTTCACAGGAGATAAAGAAAATAATGTACTTACAGTAAATGAAGCAGATAAAATAAATAAAGAGATGAACCTTAGAGGCTGCGGTTTTAAATTTGCAAATCTCATTAATGAAGAAAACATTTATCTTGGCGCGGCAGCGGAAAGTAAGGAATCATCAGCCGCTGAAAAAAATGCCGGAGGAATTATAGGAAAAGCAGAGGTAATAGCTGAGTCATCAGATGGAGGGTTTGAAAATTATAATAAAAAACAAAAATATGAAATAATTCCTGGAATTAATATATCAGACTGCATAAATTGCGGAATTGTAACAGGAACAGAAAATATTGGCGGAATTGCAGGCCTTGCAACAAATGCAATTTTGAATTCTGATTCGGAAGATGAATCAAAAGATGTCTATAAAACTGCAGCAGATGTATTTGGTGGTACAGATTATAATAATGTATTAAAAGGTTTTGAGTTTGATATTGAAAATTGTACGGGTGGTTTTATTTATAGAAATATTACTGATAAGGACATTTCTGGATACATATCGGCATCAGGCGAGTCTCATAAGAACAGAAATATTGGCGGAATCATCGGAAAAACTGTGGCAGTTGCCGGCACTGAAATTGACATAACAGGATGTACTGTAAACAATTATAAGAAATATTCAGGAACTGTAAATGTTTCAGGATACAACTGTATTCTTGGTTTTGAAAATGCAGGTGGAATTATCGGAACTTCCGCAACTCCGTCTACGATTTTTGGTGGTGCTGAAAATGCTGATGGAATAGTCAGAATTTCAGATACCGAAACAAGAACCGGTATTAAAATAAATGCATATAGAATTGCAGCAAATTCTTGTGCTGGCGGTATTATAGGATCCGGAAATGCAGAATTGAATGCGGAAAACGGAGATATCGAAATTTCAGGAGATTTAATTTACGGAAATTCAAATTCCGGAGATTTAAATTCAGCAGGTAAAACAAATTCCCTTGAAATTTTTGCAGATCATGCGGCTGGCGGACTTGCCGGAGTGTTTGAAGATAAATCTGAGTTAACAGTTAAGAACAGCAAAAAGATAAATATTACCGGAACTGTTTATGGTAATGACATGATTGGCGGACTTGCCGGAATAAATGCGTGTGAAGGAATATACTCGGCTTTTGGAGCAGATAATACAGTAAATGCTGCTGTTGAATTTAATGATTCATATGTACTTGGAAGAAGATATATTGGCGGAATTTTTGGATTAAATAGTGTTTCATTTACAAAAGATGCAGAAGTACATTTTAATATTCAGAACAGTGGTGATTTTTATGTAAATGGTCTGGAATTTACAGGTGGAATTATTGGACTTGACACAGTACCGGAAACTATAGCTGCATCAGGTTTAAATGAAAATGGATACCATGATTCTCAAAATCTATGGTATAAAAATACAGCATCCGGACTTATTCAGCTTTGCGAAGGGATAGATAAAAATTCCGGAGAAAGTGCAGCTGATTTTGAAACATTTGGATATATCCGTAAAGCAAATTGGAGCAGTACAGCAGTTGAAGGAAATTCAGCTGGAAAATATAAACTCCCTAAATGTACAGAAACGGCAAGTGCATTTAATGGAGTTAAATCTATTAATGATAAAAATACTAAAAACAATCAAAAGTCTTTTACGATTTATGTAATAAATGGAGCGCAGTCAAACGGCAGCATTTATGTCAGCGCAAATGATAATGTTGGCGGAATTATCGGAACCGCTTCTGATAATTCAAATATCAAAATAAAAGATACAGTTAATACGGCCCATGTGACAGCGTTAACCAAAGGAGAATTAAACGCAGGCTACACATATGCCGGTGGAATTATCGGCATGCTGCCAAATAACTCAACTATAGATAATTGCTCTAATTCTGATAATGCTTTGATAAAAACAAGTGGAACATATCTTGGCGCACTTACAGAAACAAATGATGGTACTATTATAAACTGTACGTCAAACTCAATATCGTCAGATGGGAATGTGTATGTTGGCGGGCTTGCGGCGGTAAATAATGGAACCATAAATAATTCGGCATTTGCTGTAAATGGTCTGATTTCAAGTAAAGGAAGTGCCGGAGGATTTACTGCTATAAATAAAGGAACAATAGATTTTTCCGCGAGTTCAGCTAATGTTTCAATATTCAGTGTTACATCAACAAATAGTGCGGGACTGATATCCGCAATATGCGATGGTGCGGGGATTATTACGGCAAAGGGTGCCATTGGCTCTCAGGCGGGAGAAAATGTTACAGTTACATCTGATACAGGATGTGCCGGAATAGCAGCCGGTGAATTTAATAGTACGGGAAATTTAACATTTGATACCCTCTCAATTGGCAGCAATGCAGTGACCGGTACAGTTACTGTAAAAGCAGGCACATATGCCGGAGGAGTATTTGGAAATATAGCAAGTGATGGAAACGTTACCTTTAAGAAGTGTGTAAATAATGCATCAGTTTCATCGACAGGAATTGCTACTCAATTGCATGGCGCCGGAGGAATTATTGGCGGTTATAGCTATACTAAAGGAAGTCTTACAGTAAATGATTGTGTAAATACTGAAAATGGAGCAGTTACATCATCTGTAATAACAGGCGGCACGGCAGAAATAACAGCCGGAGGAATTGTTGGCAGTGTAGCAGGGGATAATGCATCCGTTCAGATTAATAATTGCCGCAATTATTACACTGGGGCGGAAAATGCATTCAGCGGAATAGTGGGTGCAGGAACTGTGCAGAAACTTGTTAATTGTTTCGATGCAGGTAAGAATTCGGTTCATTTTGGAAATGTTACTGCAGAAAAATGTACAGATGCATCGGGAAATCAAACAGATGCTAAAAACAGTAATTTCTATATTTCAGATGATGCATATTCACAGCAGTCAGATGTAAAATTTGAAGCAGGGTACAGCTATGTAACATATGATATATTTGGTAAGCGGTTTCATTCTAATCCGTATTATTTTGGTGATTGTAATTCGGCAAGAGAATGGGCAGCAAATTGGTTAAAACAAACTTTTCATCTTGCATCATATGATGTACTCGGAGATATAGATGAAAATACTGATATAACTCCATCCATAGAAAGAAATGTCAGAAGTAAAGAAAAAATTCTTATTATTGAGAAAAATCTTTGCTATGTATTTCAGTTGAGAAAAGCGGACGATAGCGGAACAATGGCTGATTCAACTGCAACTATGAAGAAACTTAAATTTGTCTGGGATCCTGTTGTTGATACTGTATATACGAATAATGGAAATACGAAAACTGCAGATATGCAGTTAGGATATACAGTTTCTTTTAACGTATATGCATATGATGAAAATGGTAATAAAATTTTTAATAAACCTTATTCACAAACGGTCCTTTCTTCAGCTGCTGCAATATCTGAAATTGATTTAAGTGAAGTAAGCAGCATTCCGATTTCCAGTGTGGAAATAGAAGTAACAGGTGTAACTGTAAATTATGATAAGAAAAATAATAAAATTAAAGAGAACTATCCTGCCGTTTCTCTAAGGACAATGAACTGGATGCCATCAGATGGTGATTCTTATCAGTATGCAGAAAGGTGTGACGATGTAACTGAGTCAGTATCTGATGCAATAAAAAATAAATTAATCAATATTTATGAAAGTGGAGAAGATGAAATTCCCCTTTATGAAACTGATGATACAACTGCATCAGGACAAAAACTATTTGTTTTAAGCGGTACAAAAATCACAGATCCGTCTTCACAGCATGCAGACAGGAAGTATGCTTCAATAGATACATGGTATGAAGAATTTATTAATAATAATACTTCTGTTGTAGGTGGGGTAAGCAGGATTTATAACAAGGTCACTGATTCCACTGATACAGCTACAGAAGGAGATGCAGATGAAAAGACATCAGTAATAACTTCGACAGGTGTTACGGGGACAGCAGACGAAAAAGGAACAACAGAAGTACCAACAGATGATAATTCGGATGATGCTGACATAGATACAATAGAGAAAAATGCCGGCGTTTATTAATAAAGAATAAATAAGTGTAAATGACTGTAAATATTTTTCTGGAATGGAGGAGGTACAAAATGAAAATCACAGCATCCGGGTTTTTGAATAAGAAAGCTGTACTTAATATATGCACTTCTTCCCGCAGATTAAAGACAGGAAATATAAAATGTAAATGCAATTTTTCAAAAACGCTAAAAAAGGATATGCAAAATTCCGGAGTTGCAATGATTGCAGCGACAATAGTGCTGACGGTGCTGATTGTATTTGCATTTTCACTTATATTAGTTTCTTATACAGTCTGGACAACGGCACAGAGGGAAAATGAAAGAGCAAAGGCTGATTCAATATCAAATAGTCTTGCAAAAGAACTTGACAGTGAACTGACTCAGGGAGATGTAAGCACAGTTGGTACATTTGCAAATAAAATGAAAATATATATGGAAAATGAAACGGATGTTTCAAGTCATATTTATGATTTGAATGTTACAAATGAAAAGACAGATGCAGTTGTTAAAATCAGTAATAAGACAACAGTTCAGTTTTCTAAAGTTGCTGCATCCGATTCTACAACAGAAAAATGGCTTCAGGTTGATGTAACCTCAATGGTTGGAGATGAGAAGTGCGTTGTGACATCAAAATATAAGATAGTAAGCAATGAAAGTGTTGAACGCTGGTATTTTGTAGAAAGAGATTAATGTTTTTTGAAAATATTAATACTGTCAGAATGGGATGGATGATTAATATGAGATTAAAAAAAAATGTATCCAAAATATTAAAAAGAAATAATCAGAATAAAGGAACAACAATCCTTGAAGTTGTTACAGCATTTACTGTTATAGCAATAATATTTGTTTCGCTTTTCCATATTATTCAGTTTTCGTCAAATCTCATTACTTCAGCAGCAAGTAAGAAAAAAGCGGAAGAGTCAGCTGAAAGCGCAATTTATCAAAATAATACTCCGGAGGAAACTTCGCTTAAACTTGTTTCAGAAAGCAGCAAAACTGATTATATTACTCTGGCAAATGGCAGAATATATATATCGAAGGGGACTGCTGATGATCAATCGGTAGAACTATACGACATAAGATATGTAAAGTGAAAAATAATAAATAAATGAATTAATAAATAAATTAATCAATAAATAAATCAAATTATGAATGTATTGACAGAAAATAAACTGATTGCAGTTATATGCAGCACAGATTGAAATTTAAAATAAGAAAGATGAAGAATTATGCAGATGAAAAATATGCAAGATCAAACCTTTCAAAAACAGAATCATATGAAACGAAATTTAAAAGTGAAAAATGAGAACAATTTTGGCTTTACATTGGTCGAATTGGTTGTCTGCTTTGCTTTGCTCGGAATTCTTCTTGTTTGTATGACACAGGTTATTTCTTCGACTGCATCAATATTTTATAAGGCAAAGAGTGTTTCAGAGGGTACTAAAGCTTCAGATATGGTAATGGTAAAAATAACAGAGGAAATAGAGGAAGCGGTATCCGCAGCTGATGGTGATGAAATTCCGGTTATATCAAAAGATGAGGATGACAATTTCACATCTATATCGTTAAAGGATAAAGAAGGAAAAAATGTAGTCATTTCTGCAGACAGGATAAGCAAAAAATCAGAAAACAGATATTTGAAAATTCATGACATATCATCGGGATATAATATAGATTCGACAAAAGCTGAAGAAGCACCGGACTGGACATATGATACTAAAGCATATATGGGATATCATATTACAAAATTTCAAATGTCATATGCATATGATGCAAAAGATGCATCAAAGAAAAATTATCAGAAGAATGTGATAAAAGTTGTGCTTACGATGGATAATCCCAAATATGAAAGCATTACTGTAACACGTTATATTAAGATGTATCAGATAGATATAAAATAATAAATTTATGGGGAAGAGTATAATTATGTCAGAAAGAGCAAAGGATGTTCTCCGGAAAATTATACATGTGACAGTTATTGTACTTTTGATATTTGCGGCTGTATGTATTGGGACTTTCTTCTTCAAATTGAAGATTGAGGCTCATGATGTGCTTCGTGAAGCCAAAAATGTAAAGCTTGCATTTTCGGCTGTGAATATTGAATTGTATGCACAGAATAAATCGATTTATGATTCTGGAAAATCAGATGGAATGGGCGAAGGCGTTGAAAGCAAAGTCCGTGAGTTTATGAAACTTAATGAAAATTCAAAATTTTCAATTACTGCATATAATGGAAAAAAGCGAACTGTTACGGGCATGATTTACAGAAGAGGAAAATATGAGGCGGTATATTATACAAATGACAGTGGTGAGCATTGGCAGGTAAATGTTATATATCCTGTTGTGAAATTCACAAATTCAGATAAGGAAGAAAATTAAAATGAGTGTTCTGCTTGATATTGCAATGCTGCTTTCGAAAACAATAATTCTTGTTTTGTATTTTTTTATGGGCGCGGCTGTTTTTTCATTTCTCAATGTAATAGCGGGAAGAATGCCTAAACATGAACAATTTATACGTGGTAAGTCGCATTGTGAAAAATGTGGTCATGAGCTTGCAATGAAAGATATGGTTCCTGTGGTTTCATGGGTGAGTCTGAAAGGCCGTTGCAGATACTGTGGAACAAAAGTATCATTCAGATATATGGCTGTTGAACTTTTCGGAGGATTGTCTACAGTTGCGTTGATACTTACATTTGGACTTAATATTTATGGATTATCTGTATTTGCGATATTTGGTATACTTGTTCTGACAGCGGAAATTGATTTTGATTTTGGAGTTATTCCGCCGGTGCTGATAGCTGCAGTTCTTGTGGCAGGAATCATTTCACTTGTAACGATGGCTGATGTGCCGGAAAAGACAGGAGAACTTTTACAGGGAATCAGACTTGAGGATGGTTCATATGTATTCACTGCAAAATCACTTATGAGGGGGATTATTGCAGATGGCAGCAATGATTTTCAGATGATCGGATTGGGATTTTCAAGGCATTTGATGGGATTCCTGATTGCCGGTTCGGTGTTTTATATGACAGGTCTTGTTGCTGCAGGATTAATAAATTTCAGAGAAGTGCAGTTTATAGCATCAACAGGATTTATTGTTATAAAAGGTATAAAATCTGCAATCATATATATTATTATGATGATGGTTACTGAGGTGATATTTCTGCTTATTCCAAAGATGCGGAAAAGGCATACTGCAGCAATATCTGCTGTGATAACAGTTACTACAATGATTTTTGCATATAGAATATTTTGACGAATGATTTGATTTTTTTAGGAGGGTAGCTTTGGACAATTTCAGATACAAAGCGAAGGATGAAAAAGGGAAAAATATTGTTGGTATCATGCGTGCACGGGATGAGCAGGAGGTCCACGATAAATTAAAAGTGCAGGGACTTTATCTCATTGAAGCTAAAAATGGGACTAAAACCCATGCCGGGATAAAAAGAATGAGGTATGACAGACTGGCTGAGTTTTCCAGAAATCTGTCAAAGTTTCTTGGTGCAGGAATTACGCTTATAAGAGCACTCACAATAATTTCTGAAGATGAAGCACTTAAACCACAGGAAGCAAAAATATATCGGGAAATACTTAGACTTGTAAGGGGAGGGATGCCTTTGTCAGATGCACTTGCTGAACAGGGAGATACATTTCCGCTTCTCTTTATAAATATGATGAGAAGTACAGAGTCATCTGGAAATATGGACAGAACGGCAGCTCAGATGGCGGATTATTATGATAAAGAATACAGACTTACACAGAAAGTCAAGAGTGCAATGGTATATCCTAAAATTCTGGGAGTACTTATCATAATTGTTGTAGCTATAATAATGGGTTTTGTTATACCACAGTTTTCTTCCCTTTTTGAACAGATGGATAAGCTGCCCGTGGCAACAACTATTTTGCTTGCAATAAGTAATTTTGTTGCAACGAAATGGTATGTAATAATATTTGTTGTATTTTTTATATATGTTATTTTGCATGCATTGTCTTCAATTCCTGCCGTGAAAATTTTTAAAGGCAGGATGGAGCTTCATCTTCCGGCGATAGGAAAATTAAAAAAAGTTATATATACAGCGCGGTTTGCGAGAACACTTTCGAGCCTTTATTCTGCTGGTATTCCAATTGTTACATGCCTTTCTATAGCCAAAACAACAATAGGAAATTTATATATTGAAAATCAGTTTGATGATATGATTGCTGAGATACGTGCAGGCGGTAATCTTTCGGATTCAATAAGAAAAGTTGATGGGTTTGTAAAAAAACTTGCTTCGACAGTTGCGGTAGGCGAAGAAACAGGTCAGCTTGATACTATGCTTACATCAATAGCAAATTCTATGGATTATGATTCCGAAATGGCAACAGAACGAATGGTATCATTATTGGAACCCATAATGATAGTTATAATGGCAGTGGTAGTTGGTTTTGTTATGATTGCAATAATACAGCCAATTTATGGATCATATAAAGCAATTTCAAATCAGGGAATGTAAACAGAGGGAGAAAACAATTATGAGTGTAGTTTTATACCTTGCCAATATGGAGGTTCAGGCTGTAACCGGAAAACGGGGGAGAATAGGAAAACTTGAAACTATTGCTTCCGGGAAAGCACCTGAGGGATCAATTATTAATGGTATTGTTACTGATGTAGACTCCTTTACAAGATTCCTTTCGGAATTTTGGATTTCGAATAATTTGCCGAAGAAAGATGTCTATATAATCGTAAACAGTACTAAAATTGCAGGGAAAGCTGTTGAACTGCCTAAACTTAATAAGAAAAAGACAGATGAATATCTGTCAAGAGAACTTGCTGATATGCAGCGGGAAGGCGAGAAAAGCGTCTTGGGATATACTGATCTCGGTATTACAAATGGCAGGTTGATGCAGTATATTTTTGCTACGATTGCACCAAAAGATCTTATAGGTGATTATGTAGATATATGCACTAATATCGGAATAGAACTGAGAGGTATTTATTCTGCAGAATGCAGTATAATCGGACTTATAAAAAAACTTGAGACTATTAAATACAAGTCGTTTATTGCACAGATTATGAATGGAAATCTGGTATCAAATGTACTTTGGGTTGATGGCAAGTTTAATTATATAAATAGTGTTAGATGTTTCCATGACTACGGAACAGAGGAATACTATGAGGACTGCGCAAGAAGCCTTGGGCAAATAGGCCAGTTTATGCAGGCACAGAAAATAGAAGCACCTATTGAAAAGATATTTATTGCAGGTACAAGAGAACACAATATTGATTTTTATCATGACCTTGCTGCAAATCAGGGAGTAGATGCAAATGTTGAGGTGATTAATCCTGAAATAGGGAATAATGCAGATTTGAATTTTGCAGCTCAGCTGTCATTTATTGCCGTCAGCGGGCTTTATGAATTTGGTAATGAAAGTAATTTTCTTGGCAGATACAGTAAAAAGGATGAACAAAGTAATGAAAATACATCAGCAATAAAAGACAAAGTAATATTGATTCTGGCAGTTGCTGCTATAATGATTATAGTATTTGGTACATCTGTGGTATTTAAATTAATGCGGCAGAGAAAACTTAATGAACTTAAGGCATATAATGACAGTTCTATAGTTAAATCACAAATTGAAGAGTATCAGACTGCTTCTGAAAAATATGATACATTAACAAGTCAGTATAATTCGATCTCAACAGTAAAAGAAAGTCTCGAAACATATCCTGTAGGCAGTGAAGATATAATTAAAGTGTTGAATGATACAGCAAAGGGGTATGCAGATATTGAGATAGAAAGTTTTGATGCAGATGCCGGAATAATGACAGTACAGGCAAAAGCACCGAAGGTAAAAGATGTAAACAGATATATAGCAAGACTGAAAAAAGCAAAAATATTTCATACAGTTTCATATACAGGATATACTAAAATGGATGACGGAACCTGGGAAATACATGTTTATTGCACATTGGCTGAAAGTGCAGGAAGAAAGGAGAAATAAATTATGAAGTCTGAAATGACAGAAAAAGATAAAAAACTCCTTACTTTTCTTGTACTGATTGTAGTTGTAGTCGGTATAGGATATTGGGGTATTAAGCCACAGATTCAAAAAATAAATAAGATAAATACTCTTGTAAGTGATGAACAAGATGAAAAAAAAGAAAATGAAACCAAAACAAATATGTTAAGTAGTATTGAATTGGAAAATGATGAACTCACTGCATCAATAGGTGATGCAGAAAAAAAGTTTTATCCTGTCATGTCGAGTGATGAAATTGACAATATGCTGACAGGAAATGCACTCAACCTTGGACTTGACTGCTATGAACTTACAATAGAAATGCCGGATGGACCATCATCAAGGCAGGCGTATCAATACTCAAAACTTTATGAAACACAGCAGGCTGAATTAGCAAGTGAAAGTACAGATGATACAAGCGGATCTGATACAAGCGGATCTGATACAAGTGGATCTGATACAACAACTGAATCTGTGAACGTTGACAGCAATACTTCAGGAAGTACAGAATCAGGCACAGATGAAAAATCATCAGAAAATGGAAGCAGTACGGAATCTGCTGAAAGTTTATCTGGTGGTAACACAGACATTGAGGCTGCAACAGCAACAATAGTTTTGAACGGAGACACCAAGGCATTACAGAAATATGTAAATGATATCATTTCAAGTGATAAATATATCTTCCTTAAATCATACACGTGGGGAGATGATTTAAATGCATTAGATGATGGTGAAACTGCTTCTGCCGGAGATGCAGAGAAGACGGCACGATCAATTTCAATTACAGTGGAAATATATATGAATAATCTTGCATCAGCAACAGATGCATCAGCGTCTGATTAAATACAAGATGTAATAGAAGATTTTATATATGATAGAGTATAAGAAAAAAATAAATCCTCGAATAGAAAGGGATGACAAGTATGGACGCGCGGGCGGGGAAAAATATACGAATAGGCGATGTGCTGAAAGAATTTGGTTACGTAACAGATGAACAGATTGGCCAGGCAATTGCTTATAACAGAGAACATAAAGAAGAGGGGCTCCGCCTTGGTGGAGCGCTTATTAAACTCGGCTTTATTACAGAACATCAGATGCTTGAAGCACTTGGACAGCGTCTCGGAAATGAAGTCGTTGAAATAACGGATATTTCAGTTGATATGACTGCAGTAGGTCTTATTCCGCAGCAGCTTGCAGAAAAGTACTGCATGATGGCGTATAAGCAGGAAAATGGTGTGCTATATGTTCTGACAAATGACCCTTTGAATTTTTATGGCATTGAAGATGTAAGACAGGTTACAGGCATGGATATCCGGATTGTCCTGACTGAGCAGCAGTCTCTTTTGAATGCTATACAATATTGCTATTCTGAAGTTACTGCAAAAAAAGCTGCGGATAAAGCGTCAAAGTCCTCGCAGGAAGAACCGGAATTAGTAGAAGTAAATGTTGAAGATGCAGATGATGATGCTCCGATAATAAATCTTCTGAACTCACTTATTGTTCGTGCTTATAATTCTAATGTCTCTGATATTCATATAGAACCGTTTGAAAAATACACTACAGTAAGAATGAGAATGGATGGTGTAATTCAGGACTTTATGACACTTCAGAAAAATATACATGCATCTCTTATTGCACGTATCAAAATTCTTGGAGATATGGATATTGCAGAACGAAGGATACCACAGGATGGACATTTCAGAAGCATGGTTGACGGCACTCCGATAAATATAAGAGTTTCTGTAATACCGACCGTTTTTGGTGAGAAGGCGGTTCTCAGACTTTTAGCCAGCGCGGCAACTATTGATCATTCCGGTTCATATGGTATGACACCTGAAAATTATTCACTTGTGAAAAAGATGCTTCAATCACCCAATGGCATAATTTATGTTACAGGACCTACAGGATCAGGAAAATCGACAACTCTTTATATGATTCTTCAGGATATTGCAGAAAGAGCTGTGAATATATCAACCATTGAAGACCCGGTGGAAAAAAATCTTGCAAAAGTAAATCAGATGCAGGTAAATAATACTGCAGGATTGACATTTGAATTAGGACTAAGAGCATTATTGAGACAGGATCCGGATGTTATAATGATTGGAGAGACAAGAGATAGCGAAACAGCATCAATAGCAGTTCGTGCAGCTATAACAGGACATCTGGTTTTGTCAACACTTCATACAAATGACGCAGCTTCATCAGTAGTTCGTCTTGTGGATATGGATGTGGAACCATATATGCTGGCGAATTCTCTTGTAGGAATTATTGCACAGAGGCTTGTGCGCAAGGTATGTCCTGTGTGTGGCAAATGGGAAGAACCGACTGAACTTGAAGATGAAATAGTAGGGGCTCACCTTTCCAGAGTAAAACATGCAGTCGGATGCAAACAATGTAACAATACCGGATATAGAGGACGTATTTCAATACATGAAATCCTAATGATAAATAAAGACATAAGACATATGATATCTGAAGGCAAAACATCAGATGAAATAAAGGAATACGGCCGCAAGTCACTTGGAATGAAAACATTAAAGGAAAGTGCACTTGCCCTGGTTGAAAATGGTACGACAACAGTTCAGGAACTTGCCAAAGTAGCATATTATGACTAGATATGAAAATATATAAATAGCCGAAAAAATATATAGTTAAATATATGAACAGTTAAATGTACAAATAGCCCAATATATAGATGACTAGACACACAAATAGTCAAAGACAGTCACAATAAATCAGCATGAATTAATACATTGTCGATTGAAATTATGATATATATATGAATGCGTTTACTATTTGTTCATAATACATTTTCGGAACACTCACAACTGTTGACTGTATATGACTGCATAAAAACATAAAATGGATGAATATGACTGAACCACACTATAAATTGTAAAAGTTGCACAAACAAACTTGTAAATAATTATGCATATATCCAATATTGTGAAAAACGCACAAAAAAGATTGAAAAAAAATAAATATATTGTTATACTTCATTTATCAAATAAAAGGGGCGGGTTCAAAATATAAGGGGAATCCGTGAGAGAGTTATTTTTCTTAATTTAAGGAGGAAATGTATTATGAAGAAATTCAAGAAGAATGATAAAGGTTTTACACTTGTAGAGTTAATTGTAGTTCTTGTTATTCTTGCAATTCTTGCAGCAATTCTTGTTCCGTCATTGCTTGGATATATCAACAAGGCAAAGTCTGAGAAGAACTATGATACAGCACAGTCAGTTCATACAGCAGTTCAGGCACTTTTGACAGAGCAGTATGGAAAAGATACAGGAAGTAATAAGTTAAATTTAGCAGATATTCAGGATCTTGTAGGAGCTGAGAGTGGTAAGGTGACAGCTGTTAGTTATACTACTGGTTCTACAACACTTACAGATAAGGCAGCATATCAGGTTACAGGACTTGATGTTACAGTTGATGGACATATTTATGAGTATACAGGTGGACAGTGGTCAGTTGTAACTACATCAGCTTTAAAAGGTACACCTATTTCAGCAAATTAAGCAGTAATGATTTAATAAAAAAGCAGCCGGTTTATGCCGGCTGTTTTTTTATTGCTTTTTTTGATATATCATCTTGAAGAAAACTGATTTTAAGCATGTCAAATTGTTGGTACTTTTGACATTTAAGGAAAGACTTTTAAACTTATTCAAGTGCTGTCATATTTCGATATTCTCTACATAAATAATAAAAATAGTTCCGTTAAATCCTTGCATGAGGTATAATTAAAAATGTATAGCTTCATTTTGGATAGATAATTGATGTTTATATTTTTATTTATATTAAATGATTTTGGGGGATTATGATGGAGAAAATGGGAATCTCCGATGAGGATAAAAAGTTAAAAATCACTGTATTCAGAACTCTTATTGTAATGTTTTTATTTTATATAGCCACTCAGGCTGTTGTAAGTAAAATAGGTGTCCGCAATCTGGATGAATATAAGGTTGATTCATTTATAACATCTGATGTAACGCATAATGGCATTACACATGGTTATGCCAGTAATTATTTTATTCCGCCTCAACAAGGGGATGAAATTGTTCTCAAAATAAATCAATCAAAACTTAGCAATAATATTGAGAATCCGGATGTAGTTTTTTCTGCATATAGTTGTGATGTCAGTGTTTATTTTGGAAATGAAAGAATTTATAAGCAGGATATGTCTAAATTTCGAAGAGGAGCGGAAATCGGACAGATACTATATACTGTTCCGCTTCCAAAAAATTATAAAGATAAAACTGTTGTAATTAAAATGACTGCACTTAACCGCAGAACATTTTCCTCGGTTTCGGATGTTTATGTTCTGCCTGCGGAGTATGCCCGCTTTACTCCTATTAATGATGTAGAACTTCAATTTATTGTTTTTTTGTGTACACTTGCAGTTTCTGCTGCAGCAGCAGTTTTTATGCTGATAGAAGGAATTGCAGCTCATCATATAAAACCGGTATTTTATATGGTTTTATTCTGCTTTCTTTTTTCATTCTGGTATGTTGCAAAGAAATGTTATCTGTATATTTTGACTCAGAATTTACATGTGGCCGGGCTTTCTGAATATTATGCATTATATTTTATGATGATTCCATTATGTATTTATATGAGATATCAGTTTATTTCAAAAACAATAAGAAAAATATGTAATATACTGGCAGCAATATTTGGAGTGTATTCACTTACGGTGGTTTTTTTGAACCAATATGTCAATGGTCTTACATTTACGGATTTTCTCGTGCCTCTTCATATACTGATGGCAGTTGCAGCAATATTCTTCAGTGTTAATCTTTATTTTGAAAGAAAAAGAAACACCAGATTTGATGTATTTGTATTGAGAAATGGAATGATGATTTCCATTGTATTTTGTATGTTTGAACTGCTTAGGTGGAATGTTGGAGTTCATCTGGGTTATAGAATTAAGTGGTTGTCGGAAGGAGTTGGATTTTATGGACTTCTTGCGATGCTTTTGACATTGTTTATTTCATTTTGTATAAGAATGATCAGTGACAGCCGTGATCTTCTCAAACAGCAGGAACTTAAGAAAATTGCATATACTGATTCACTGACGGAAATTCCTAATCGTATGGGATGCTATAGCTGGCTGGAGAGATTCCGCAGTGACGATGTTAAGCAATATTCTATATTTTTCTTTGATGCAAATAATTTAAAATGTGCAAATGATAATTATGGACATGAAGTTGGGGACAGACTGATAAGGAAAATAGCATCATCAATAGCAAAGGCGTTTGACGATGAAGGCTTTTATGGAAGATGGGGTGGAGATGAATTTATTGCAGGATCATTGAAAACGAAAGATGAAGTTGATTTATATATTGAAAAATTTAATAGTGAAATAGATGCTGTTAATGAGACAAATTCATTTCCGTTTGAGGTATCAGCATCTTATGGCAGAGTGGATGTTACAAAAGAATGTTTTATAGATCCATTCAGTGCAGTAAATATTGCTGATTCACAAATGTATGAGGTAAAGAAAGAATATAAGAAATGCCATAAAAATTCTGTTAAAAAAAATCATGAAGAAATTTGTGAAGAAAATCATGAGGAAATTCATGAAGAAATTCATGAAGAAATTCATGAGGAAATTTGCGGAGAATGATATTAAATAGATGAAAGAAGAGATATTTATGAAGTGTATTAAGGATTATCCGATTCTTCGTTCTCCTGGTGGCTGGATGAATGACCCTAATGGCCTTATTTTTTATAAAGGATTTTATCATATGTTTTATCAATATTTTCCGTATGACACAAAATGGGGCACAATGCATTGGGGACATGCTGTAGCACCGATATGTTTCATTGGGAACATCTTGGAATTGCTTTATATCCGAGTAAAATGGTATGACAGAAATGGCTGTTTTTCGGGATGTGCTATTGAAAAAGATGGCAGGCTGTGTCTTATATATACGGGAATCCAGTATAAAAATCCTGATCCCGAAAATATCAATATTTCAAAGGATGGAGTATTAATCTCATCTGTCTGCACTATTTCGTCTGAAGATGGAGTGAATTTTGATAATAATGATAAGAAACTTTTGATTGCTCCAGAAGAAGGCGAAACAAGAGATCCATTTGTTTGGAAAACAGAAGACGGATGTTTTACGATGATGCTTGGGAGCAGCTGGAAAAGAAAAAATGAATGTACTGATACAGAAAATTCACTGACAGTATGTGAATGTGGAAGGATTTTATTCTATAAAAGCAAGGATCTTGTTAAATGGGATTTTGTAAATGAATATAAGTCACAGACCAGAGACGAGCTTGGTACTATCTGCGAGTGTCCGAATATTTTAAAAGTGACCGATGAAATTACCGGAGAAGAGAAATTTGTACTTCTTTTTTCAGCAATATATGACAGAAAAAAAACAGATGATGTGTCAGATTACTTGGCGGGAAGCGGAGATAATCCTCAAGAATCAGATATTGATTGGGTTTCTGAACAGATGTATTGTTTTGTGGAATTTGATGAAAAAACATGTGAATTAAAGCTTATTGAAAAATCAAAAGAATTAAAATTGATAAAAAAATCAAAATCCACTGATGATTAAGAAAATATGTATGCGGCACAGACATTTTCTGATGAAAATGGTAAAAATGTTCTTGTTGCATGGGACAGAATGAGTCAGCCGGAATACTCACAGGATAGAGGAAAATGGATAGGGAAAATGACAAAACCATATAATCTTAGATTGTTATCAGGAAAGTTGCTGCTGAATGAGTTAAAACAGTTTATGTAAAAGATATAAATCAGTATATAAATAACTCAATAAGTATATAAATATATAATATGGATAAAACGGGAAATAGAAACAGTTTATTTTCAAATGTGGGGGATCTTAAATATGGAAGATCAGGGATTAGATATTGAAGGATGGAAAGAGCTGAAGAAAAAAGTCATCGGACTTTCTATATTCATGATATTTTTCTACATTATTATGATGCTGGTTCTCGAAAAAGTTGGAATTCAAAGTATGAAAGAATACTGTATTGATGACTGTATATCGACAACTGTTTACGGTAATGATGAAAAACATTATGATACAAATTTTTTTAATGCACCAAGAAAGAATGATACTGTAAAATTAGATATAGATACTTCAAAATTGGATTCAGATGTGAAAGATCCTGCACTTGTATTTGCTGTTTATAATAGTATAGTAAATGTTTCGTATAATGGTAAAAAGATATATTTGCAGAAGCTTACAAAGCTGCAAAAAAAATCCGAAATAGGGCAGATACTTTATGTTGTGCCGCTTCCGGATGATTACAGGCAGCATAAAGTTGTTGTCAGTATCGTTCCAAAAACGGAAAGGACATATTCTTTTGTCAGAAATGTATATATTGTACCTGCTGAACTTTCCAGATTTACTGTGCTTTCCGGCAAAGAGTTCAGGTTTCTGCTGTTTATGTCAGTAATTGTGATATCAGCAGCCATGTCTGTATATTTACTCATATACAGTATTCGCAGAAAAAAGGTAAATGCATCACTTTTTATAATGATGTTTTGTTTTCTGATTTCATGCTGGTATGAAGGAACTCAGTGTTTCTTTTATCTGCTGACTACAAGTACCAGACTTGCAAGTGTTATAGAGTATTATGCTTTGTTTCTTATGATGATTCCACTCAGTCTTTATATGGGATATCAGTTGAAATTCAAAGTGAATCGTATCATAAGCTTTATATTTGCCGCTTTTTTCACTATATTGTTTGCTGTCGCTGCATATGCAAATGTATTTACCGAGAAATATATATTTTCTGATTTTATAACAATTTTGCACAGTGGTATTGCAGCGGCAATATGCTTTTTCTGCCTGAGTCTTTTCAGTGAACGGAAATATAACAAAAATATTGATTTAAAGGTTTTAAGAATCGGGATATTAATATCTATGGTAATTGCAAGTATAGAATTAATAAGGTGGAATCTATGTACCTATTATGGTTATAAATATCCGATTTTGGCACACAGTGTTTCATTTTTGGGTCTGCTTGTTATTGAAACATCACTACTTGTAGCGCTTGTAGTCAGAATTCTTACTGACAGCCAGAAAAACATGAAGCAAACAGAACTTGAAAAGATTGCATATACGGATTCTCTGACGGGAATACCAAATCGTTCAGCGTGCTATAAATGGCTTGAGAAGTTTCGTACAGGAAAAGAAGCAAACTATTCTCTGATTTTCTTTGATGCAAATAATCTCAAAAATGCAAATGATAATTTTGGACATGAAGTTGGAGATAAGTTGCTAATGGTGATTGCTGATGCACTAAGTTATGCATTTGGAGAAGAAGGATATTATGGCAGATGGGGAGGAGATGAATTCCTTGCAGGTTCACTAAAGTCACCTGCTTATGTGGATAAACATTTAAATGATTTTAATAAAAAAATAGTTGAGTACAATAAAGAGCTGCTTTTGCCATTTGGTATTTCGGTTTCAGTCGGCAGGGTGGATGTAACAAAAGAGGAATTTATAAATCCGTTTAATGCAGTAAATATGGCTGATGCAGATATGTATGTAAATAAGAAGAGATATAAGAAAACTCACACATGGGAAGATAGCAGGAGATATTATACTGACGAATTAATAAAGCGGCAAAGTGAAATTCTGACATCAGGAAGTAAAGCGAATAATCATACTAACAATATTTCTGCTAAATAAGGAAGTTATGCAGTTAAAATATGGTGTTAATAAATTGTATATAATTGTATATAATTGAGCATAAACCTTATTACATTTATAAGGTGGGCAGTTTAATGTTTAGTTAGCAATGAAAGAAGGAATGTTATATTATGTCAAAAAAAATAAAAGTATGGTCAAACATAGGACGTTTGCCTTATCGGAATGCAGGAAATGAAATAACGAAGGCATGCCTTGTGCTTGAAGGTGGGGCGTTTCGTGGAGTTTATGGAGAAGGCGTAACGGATTATCTTATGTATAAAGGACTTAATTTTGAAACAATAATTGGTGTATCAGCAGGTGCACTTAACGGATATAATATTGCAGCAGGTCAGATTGGACGGGCAGCAAGAATAAATCTTACGTACCGTCATGATACAAGGTATGTTGGAATAAAGGCAATAAAAGCAAATCACGGAGTATATGGCTTTGATTTTGCATTTAATACATTTGACGAAATTGAACCGCTAAATAGAGAACGCCTTAATAGTGGAATGCAGAGATTGATTGTTGTTGCAACTGATTGTGAAACAGGAAAAGCAAAGTATTTTGAAAATGGTAAATGTGAAAATCTGAAGAAAGCAATTCAGGCATCAGCATCTCTTCCATATATTTCAAAGATGGTAGAAGTTGAGGGTAGAAAATATCTGGATGGAGGTAGTTCTGATAAAATTCCATATAGATGGGCTATTGATCAGGGGTATGAAAAAATTGTCGTGATTTCAACAAGACCTAAGGGATTTAGAAAACCCGATAGAAACAAGACTAATGAACGTCTGGCTCCAAAGATATATCATAACTATCCTGAATACGCAATTGGTCTGATTGAAAATAACCGCTTTGAAAATAATGCAAGGGCAGAGATGGAAGAACTCGAAAAGGCAGGTAGAATTTTTACTGTCGATCCACCTGATTTTGTGAATGGAGTTTCGAGGATGGAGCCAGATTTGGAAAAACTGGGGCATCTCTATATGTTGGGATTTAATGATGCAAAGAAATTATATAGGGATATTATGGAATATCTTGGTAAATAAACAACAATGTATTTGTGAGTTTAATATTTGACATATATTTTTTAATTTATCTGATATGCATAAAAGTCATCAAAATAAAAAATGACACATATTAAGATTTCTGAACATAATGCTTTTGTGGTATGATGATCTTATGGAAATAAGATTTCGAAATATTATGATTAAATATATTCTGACGAAAAATGAAAGGAATGAATATGGCTGATTATGTGCTTAGTTGCTGTGCACCGATAGATTTGACTAATGAATGGGTAAAGGAACATGATATAAATTATATCCCGTTTAATATTATTGTCGGGGGTGAGCCTCATAAAGATGATATGGGACTTACATTCAGCAGTAAAAAACTGTATGAACTCATGGAAAGTGGAGTTGATGCCAAGACATCCCAGATAAGTCCGGGAGACTACATTGATTATTTTAAAGGATTTCTTGATGATGGAAAGGATATCCTGCATGTAAGTCTTTCCACAGGCATTTCCGGAACATTTAATTCAGCACAGCAGGCTGCAAATGATTTAAGAGAAGAATACCCCGAACGTAAGATTATTGTTCTTGATTCACTGGCTGCTTCATCAGGATATGGTCTGCTTATGAGTTACGCTTCTGATTTGAAAAAGGAAGGTAAAACTATAGAAGAAGTTTCTTCGTGGATAGAAGAGAACAAATTAAGGCTGAATCATTGGTTCTTTTCAAATGATTTAACATATTATATACGTGGTGGCAGGATTTCAAAAGCGGCAGGATTTATGGGAACTGTCCTTAGTATATGCCCGCTTTTAAATGTAGATAATCTTGGACGTCTTATACCGAGGGAGAAGGTTCGTACAAAGAGAAAAGTTGAGAAACGTATTGTTGAAAAGATGGTTGAATTTGCAGATAACGGAAAGGATTATGACGGAAGATGCTTTATGTGTACTTCGGATTATGAAGCATCCGACAGAGTAAAAAATATAATAGAAACTGAATTTCCCAAACTGAAAGATAAAGTTGAAGTGTTTGATATAGGATGTACTATAGGAAGTCATACAGGTCCGGGAACTGTGGCAGTATTTTTTATGGGTAAGAAAAGGGAAGACTGAAAAAATATTGATACAGTGAAATATAAAGTTTTAAAAAAATTATAATTAAAATGATAATAAAAACAGATCATAGAATTGTATAAAAATCATTCTATGACCTGTTTTTATTATGTTGGGTTTATTATATTTAATTATTATATTTATGCTCCCAACTTTCTATAAGAGCCTTGTCTTCAAAATAATTGATTCGCATAGCCCGTTTTACATCGGAAAGAGTAGATGCTGCAGCTTCACGTGCCACATCAGTAGCGTTTTTCAATATTTCATATACGGCAGGTATATCTTTTTCATATTCAGCACGTCTTAGACGAATTGGTTCCAGTTCCTTATTTATTACATTTAAAAGAAGTTTTTTGACTTTAACATCTCCGAGTCCGCCCTTTTGATAATGTTCTTTCATTTCATCAAGGTTTTGATAATCAGGGCAGAATTCTGCAAAATCATCATCATCAGCAAAGGCATCCAGGTATGTAAATACTGAATTTCCTTCAAGCTTACCAGGATCGGAAACTTTGATGTGATCAGGATCTGTATACATGCTCATTACTTTTTGTTTCACTACATCGGCGTTATCTGAAAGATATATGCAATTGCCAAGAGATTTGCTCATTTTAGCTTTACCGTCAGTTCCAGGAAGGCGTGAGCAAATGGAATTTTCGGGAATAAGAGCATCAGGCTCGACGAGTATGTCAGACCCATTGCCATATGTTGAATTGAATTTACGTACAATTTCACGGGATTGCTCAAGCATTGGAAGCTGATCTTCTCCAACCGGAACTGTAGTCGCTTTGAATGCAGTGATATCAGCTGTCTGGCTTATAGGATAGCATAGGAAACCGGCAGGAATAGATGCATCAAAATTACGCATTTGAATTTCGGATTTAACAGTAGGATTTCTTTCCAGCCGCGAAACTGTCACAAGATTCATATAGTAAAAAGTCAGTTCCGTCAGTTCAGTTACCTGTGACTGAATGAAAAGGTTGGATTTTTTTGGATCAAGACCAACTGAAAGGTAATCAAGAACTACTTCAATAATATTCTGACGGATTTTTTCGGGATTATCAAAGTTGTCGGTAAGAGCCTGCGCATCTGCAATCATAATAAAAATCTTGTCAAATTCATTTGAGTTTTGAAGCTGTACGCGGCGTTTCAAAGAACCTACATAATGTCCCAGATGAAGCCTGCCTGTGGGTCTGTCTCCGGTCAGAATAATTTTTTCCATAATGTCCTCCCTGATGGGTAAATTTATCATAATTTAGTACTTCATAATCATAAGTTGATTGAAGAGCAAAGTCAAGAAAACGAAAAATACAAAATTTGAGAAAATATTAAATTTATGGTTCATACATGAAATATGAAGGTTTTCTCAATGCTATATCATTGTAAAAAAAATAAAAAAGCCATATACTTAGAAAGAAAAATTGTTGAAAGGAATGGCACCTGAAATGTTTATAAAAATCTGTGGAATAACAAGTGATAAAGATATCGAGTATGTTAATAAGTCTGGAGCTGATTTTGCAGGTATGGTGTTATATTTTCCTAAAAGTAAAAGAAATATTTCTATTATGAGGGCGGCAAAGTTAAAGAAATTATTGACAGAAGATATAAAGGCTGTTGCCGTTACAGTATCACCTGATTTGAATCAGGTGATAAGTATCCGTGATGCCGGATTTTCTTATATTCAGATACATGGAGAACTTTCAAAAGAAGTGATTGATTTTATTAAGAATTCTGGAAATGCAGATGTTGAAATGCCAGATACAAGGAAAATTAATCTTGTTCGGGCATATAATCAGGTTGGAAGTGTTGAATTAAAAGAAATTGAAATGTTACGTGAGATGGACAGGACATATGCTTTTTTGTTTGATGCAAAAGAACCAGGGAGTGGAAGCAGGTTTGACTGGAATAATATTCCGGATAGAAATATTTTAAAAAAACCTTATTTTCTTTCAGGAGGTCTTACGCCGGATTCAGTTGCAGAGGCAATAACCGAGGTTAATCCAGATGGTGTAGATGTTTCATCAGGAGTTGAACTTTCTGATGCAGATGCAAGAACACTTGCGGGATTTATAGGAATTTCAAGTCTTACAGACGAATTATTATATGGAGAAAATCATACAAGGCAATCAGATGTCAGTATGAAGGATTTTGATAAAATAAAAACATTTGTAAAAAATGCAAGAGAATGCGGAGGCTGATAGATATGATTTATACCGATTTAACCAGAAAAGCTATAAAAATTGCATTTGAAGCACATGATGGACAGTTTGACAGATCGGGACTTCCATATATTCTTCATCCGGTTCATGTTGCAGAACAGATGAAGACAGAAGATGCATGTGTGGTGGCATTATTGCACGATGTAATAGAAGATACAGATATAACTTTTGAAGATTTAGAAAAGGAAGGCTTCAGCGACACACAGGTTGAAGGAGTCAGACTTATGACACATCGTCCGGAAGTTGATTATCTGGAGTATGTCAGAAGGTTAAAACCGAATTCCATTGCCAGAGAAGTAAAAATAGCAGATCTTAATCATAACCTGGATCCCGCAAGATTGCCTGAAGTAACCCCCAAAGATCTTGCTCGGTTTGAAAAATATAAAATGGCACTTAAAATATTGAATGAAGATTAGTGCTAATCAATTTTGTCATTCGATGTTGTTTCAGGAAGCAGATTAAAATACCTTTTTTTATAGGCTTGGAATTCAGTCTGAAAAGGAGTTTCCTGAGAATGATGAAGGTCATGAAGATATTTGTGTTCATTGCCAAGGATACTGTCATTACGACGGCCAAGCATATAAACGCCCAGATCAGAACATTGATCTGAAATTCTTTCTATATTAAGTAATATATTCTGAAATTCTACGCCGGAACTTATGTCACATTGATGGTGAGTCATTCTGTACATATGACGGCTTCTGAGAGTATCACAGAGTTCGTCAATAACCTCTTCAAGAGGTTCTATTTTTTCAGCCATTTTATAATCGTCATTTTTATATGCATCCAGAGAAATAGATAATATTTCACGAATTGCATTTGAAACAACAGTGAGTTCACGCAGGGCAAGCTTTGAAAATTCTTTGTCAGCATCTGTCATTGAATGAATGTGATCTGAAATGTTCACATCAAGATCTCCGATTCTTTCAAAAGCAATGAGTGCGCGGAGCTGAAAACTCTGATTGCGGTGATCTTTTTCAAGTGAAATATATGGAGAAATTGATATAAGATACTGATCAGACGCATCTGCCATGCGGTCCAGAAGATTTTCCCTTTCGGAAATACGTTCATAACGGGCAGCATCAAATGAATCAAGCTGCTGCATAGCTGCTTCAAAATTATGAGAAGCAACATCGGCCATATGGCTTATAAGATGGGAAGATTCCTCAAGAGCAAGTCCAGGATTAGTAATAAGGTGTGCATCAAGTTCACGAAGATTCTTTTCGATTTCAGCATCTTCTTTGGTTTCATCAGTTTCTTTATCAGGAACTATACGTGTTGCAAGCTTTGCAAATACATTTACAAATGGAAGCAATGTTATTGCTGGAATAAGACGGAAAAGACCATGAAGATTTGCAATTCCACCTGAGCGCAAAGATGTATACCAGAGTGAATCATT